>Ga0181516_10000702_pt1 | contig 28488 bp, 24 predicted proteins | sample PEATcosm2014_Bin_25_FD_121104 | JGI IMG/M metagenome (GOLD analysis project Ga0181516, IMG submission 121104) | Peatland microbial communities from MTU Mesocosm Facility, Houghton, MI, USA - PEATcosm2014_Bin01_10_metaG | ecosystem: Environmental > Terrestrial > Soil > Wetlands > Peat | place... | reverse complement strand
TCAAGCTTGACTACCGCTCGGCAACGCCCATCGAGGACCAGAGCGTCGACCGTTCCTACTCGCGCTTCTTTTTGCGCAACCTCGCTGTACGCCACGCCGGCGACCACGGGGTGCTGCCCTTCGCCCGGTTTTGGACCCACGCGCACAGGACTGGCCTGTCGCTGTCGGAAAGCCTTTCGGATTTTCTCAGGGAGAGGAACTGGGTGCACATCAACCGCTACCGCTTTCAAACCGACGCGCGCCTTCTGGCCGAACAGTGGGGAAACCCTTGACCGCCGTCTTCCTCCAGGTGCGCCTCGATTCGTCCCGGCTGCCCCGAAAGGCGCTGGCTCTCCTGGGCGGGCGCACCGTTACCGAGCGGTGCTTCGATGCCCTCGCCGCGGTGAAAGCCGACCGCAGGGTGTTGGTCACCGAACCCGGCAGTGTCGCCGAGCTGGAGCCCCTGGCCAGGGGCTCCGGGTGGGAAGTCTTTGCGGGGAGCAAGGACGATGTCCTCGACCGATTCGTGCACGCCGCGCGCTGGTGCGGCTGCGATACCGTCATCCGCGCCACGGGGGACAACCCCCTGGTCTCGGCGCGTCTGGCGAACCTGCTCCTGCAGCGGCACCTCGACCGGCGCTCCGACTACAGCGGCTTCGTCGGGGCCCCCGTGGGAACCGGGGTCGAAATCCTGAGCGTCGCGGCCCTTGAGAGGGCTTGTTCGTCCTCCCCGGACTCCTACGAGAGGGAACACGTGAGCCCCCGCCTGTACCGCAACCCCGACAGGTTCGTCATCGACCGCCCCGAGGTCGAGGCGCCGTGCCGCCTTCCCCAAGGGTCGGTCACCATCGACACCGCCGACGACCTGGCCTACGTCCGCTCCCTGTGGGAGTCTGTATACAGGGGTTCACCCCCCGAAGTGGAGGACCTGATCCCATGGCTCAGCCAGCACCCCTGACCCCGAGGCTCGTGTTTGTACCCAACCTGAGGTCCGACCGGGGCATGGGGCACCTGAACCGCTGCCTCAAGGCCGCCGCGTCGTTTTCGGGCAGCGTCTACTACGGCGCCGACCCGGAATTGACTGACGGGCGGCCCGTATTTGAGGCTCCCCTTGTTGAGGCGCTGGCAGCGCAGGCCGGCGTGGTCCTCTTGCGCGCCTGGCCGGCGGGTCTGAGGGTGCCCACCGTGGTGGCGGATCTCCAGGCGACGCCGCAGGCGGCGTACCGGTTCCTGAGGGAGCGCTGCGACCGTCTGGTGGGCTGGGACGAGGGGGGCCCCGTGCGGGACAGGTTTCCCTACCTTGTCGACTCGCTGCCCCACGACGCGCGGCCCGCGCCCAACGTGAGGCTGCCAGGCCTCTTGGGCCTCAAGATTTCGGCTGTCCCCCCCGAGTTCCTGCGGCCCATCCGGTCGGTGCTGGCCGTGTTCGGGGGAGCCGACCCGGCAGGGCTCACGCTCCGCTTCCTGAAATTCGTCGATGCTCTGCGGGCCCAAGGCCGGTGGCCGTACGAGCTGACCGTGGTGCGTGGGCCGCTTTCGAGGTTCATAGCCCCCCCAGGCACCCGGGTTCTTGACGCGCCCAGCGACCTGCCGGGGCTGATGGGAACCTTTGACCTTGTGGTCACGAGCTGGGGTCTGACGGCCCTCGAGAGCCTGGCTTCGGGCACCCCCGTGGTCATCCTCAACCCCACGGCCTACCACGAACGGCTCACCCGGGCGGCGAGGCTTCCCTCGTTCGGCGTAGGCCGTCCCCGCCCCTTCGCCTTTTGGGAGGCCGTGGACCAGGCCCCCGCCGCCGCCCGCCGCGCCTTCGCCGAACTGCTGCGAGCCCCTTTGGCTGCGGGAACCTACTTTGCGGCCGACACCGGATCCGACGGCAGGTGCCCGGTCTGCCACACCGGCGGGCACCGCGTCCTAGCCCGCACCGAGCACAAGAGCTACCACAGGTGCGCCGCGTGCGGCATGGAGTACCTGTCCACTCACCGCCTGCCCGAGAAACAGTACTCCGAGGCCTACTTCTTCGAGGACTACCAAAAACAGTACGGCAAGACGTACCTTGACGATTTTGACCATATCCAGGACCTGGGACGCCAGCGCCTGGCGTTTCTGGACCGCGTCTTTGGCACGCGGCCGGGCCGGCGCATCCTCGACGCGGGGTGCGCCTACGGACCGTTTCTGGCCGCCGCCGCCGAGGCCGGGCACCGGCCCTTCGGCCTCGACGTGGCTGAACCCGCCGTCGACCACGTTCGCGGCCTGGGCTTCCCCGCCGTCAAGGCCTCGTTTCCCGAGTTCAAGTGGTCCGAGGGATTTCCTGGTGAGCACCTTCCCGACGTCTTGTCCCTGTGGTACGTGATCGAGCATTTTCCCGACCTGGACGCCGTTTTGCGCCGCGCAAACACCCTGCTGCCCGTGGGAGGTGTTCTTGCCTTCTCGACGCCCAATGCCCGGGGTGTCACCCGGCTCTTCCGGCCCGAGAAGTTCTGGCGCGAGAGCCCCGATGACCATTTCTCCCTCTGGAGCCCCCGGAACACCAGGGCCGTCCTTCGCCGTTTTGGGTTCGAGGTCAGGGCGTTCCGCATCACAGGCCAGCATCCCGAACGTTTCCCCGGCGCGGAGTCCGGGGGCTGGAAGCTCGCCGTGGTTGCCGCCCTGGGCCGCTGGCTGGGGTGGGGCGACACCTTCGAAGTCTATGCCCGGAAAACCAAGGAGCTTTCATGACCAGACACCTGCTGCTCATCGGAGGGGGAGTCATGCAGCTTCCCGTCATCGAGCACGCCCACCGGCTGGGCGTGCTTGTGGTGTGTTTCGACGGCAATCCCGAGGCCCCGGGCCGCGGGCTCGCGGACTGGTTCGAGGTCTGCGACATCAGCGACAAGGAACTGTGCCTTGAGCATGCCCGGGCTCACCGGAGCGCCCACAGGCTCGACGGCGTCGTGACCGTGGGCACCGACTTTTCGACCACCGTGGCGTGGGTGGCCGGGGCGCTGGGACTCCCCGGCACGCCCTTCGAGGCCGCGTTGCGCGCCAAGGACAAGGGGCTGATGCGCCAGCGCTTCGCCGAGGCCGGGGTCGCCTCTCCCCGCTATCGGGTCTTCGAATCGGTGCCGACGGGCGTGCCCCCCCTCGGGTTTCCGTTCCCCGTGGTGGTCAAGCCCACAGACAGCATGGGCGCCCGGGGGGTAAAACTGGTTTCGGGGGAGGCCGAACTCGGCGCGGCCCTTGCCGAAGCCGCCGCCTATTCGGCCACGGGCCGCGCCATCGTCGAGGAGTTCGTCGACGGTCCCGAGTTCAGCCTTGACGCCATCGTCCGCGACGGCCGAATTGTCAGGTGCGGGCTGGCCGACAGGACCATCGTCTTTCCCCCTGCCTTTGTCGAAATCGGCCATACCTTTCCTTCGTCGGCGGCGCCCGAGGTGCAGAACGCCGTCTGGTACGAGTTTGAGCGCGGCGTCGCGGCCCTGGGCCTCACCTGGGGCGCGGCCAAGGGCGACGTGAAGTACTCGCCGGGCCGGGGCGCAGTCATCGGCGAGATCGCCTCGCGCCTGTCGGGCGGGTACATGTCGGGGTGGACCTACCCCCTGACCTCGGGGCGTTCGGCCGTCCTGTGGGCCGTTGAAACCGCCTTGGGCGACCCGCTCTCGTCCCAGCCCGAGGAAACCTTCCTCCCCGTGGTCGAGCGGGCCTGGATAGGACTCCCGGGCACCCTCCGGGCCATCCACGGGGTCGATCACGCGCGCCGCCTGACGGGGGTGAGGGACCTCCACCTGTTCACGGCTCCGGGCCGCGACACGGTCTTTCCCCGCAACAACGTGGAGAAGCTCGGCAACGTCATCGTGACCGGGGCGTCGTTGTCCGAGGCCGAGGAAAACGCCAGGATCGCGCGCAACCGCGTGGTGTTCGAGTACTCTTCTCCCCACCCGGCCACCGAGGCGTTCCTGACCGGGGAGGGACCCCAGGCTTGGTGGTTTCCCCAGGCCCGGGGGCTTCCCGACGCCGACGCTGCCACCTGGCTCGACCGCGCCCGCAGCGGAAACTGGCGCGACCTTTACGGCAACACCCTGGCCGACTTGACGGGATTGTTGGACGCCCAGGGCTTCAATCCCAGCCAGCAGACGGCCCGGTTCTGGCGTGCCCTGCTGGTGGGCGGCCTCAGCGGTGCAAGGTACGCCGCGTCATGAAGTCCTTGTGGGGCCTGCTCTGGCTCCTGGCGGCCGCCGGCGCCTGGGCCGAGACGCTTCAGGACCTGGCAGCCCAGACCGGCGCCCAGGCGTTCTGGGAACCCTACCGCAACGTGGTCCTGCTGTCCGACCCCACCCACCGCCTCTCCGTGGACTTGGGCTCGGGGCTGGCCCTGGGCGACGGGACCGCCACCTTTGAGCTGACCGTCGACCCGGCAACGGGGGTTCTCGACCCGAACGACTACCAGAGGCTGCTCTCGTGGTGGAAGGGCACCTCGGCGCCGGCCCCGGTCACGGCGTCCCCGCAACCTGGCACCGAGCCCTCGCCCCGTCCCCCCGCAGGCCCAGGGCCCCACATCCAGGTCCTCGTCCTCGACGCGGGGCACGGAGGCACCGACCCGGGCAGCATCGGGCGCCACGTGATCGACGGGAAGAATGTCGTCCTTCAAGAGAAGGACCTGACCCTCGCCGTCGTCCTCGAACTCCAGAAGCTCCTTGCCCAGACCTACCCCGACCGCACCATCGTGCTCACACGCAAGGACGACTCGTACCCCACCCTCGAGAGGCGGGTGCAGATCGCCCACGCCCAAAAACTGGGAGAACAGGAGTCCATTCTCTTCCTTTCCGTTCATTTTAACGCCAGCCTCAACCCCAAGGCGACGGGAATCGAGCTCTGGTACGTGCCCCAGGACTTCGACCGCGACGTCCTGGGCAACAGGGCCATCCCCGAAGCGGTGTTCCCGGTGCTCAACACCCTCGTCGATTCGGAGTACAAGAAGGAGAGCCGGGCCCTCGCCGTCGAGCTGGCCAAGGGGCTGTCGAAGGAGCTCGGGGACGACAGCGTCAACCGCGGACTCAAAGAAAACCCGTGGTTTGTCGTGCGCATGGCCCGGATGCCGGCTGTGCTGGCTGAGCTGGGATTCATCACCAACCCCGCCGAGGCCGTGAAGCTTCAGGACCCCGAATACTTGAAGCGATTGGCGCATGGTCTCTATACTGGCCTCGTCGCCTTCATCCAGAACTACGAGGATCGCCCATGACTTCCGACCGGACCCTGCTTTGGACCTCCTCCCTGCTGGGGTTCTTCTTCCTGCTTTCCCTGGCCCTCTACCTCCTGGTCCCGGGGAGCCTCACCCGAACTGTGTTGAAATTCCCCGGGGAGATCTCGCACGTGCTCACCCCCGAGGCCCGCTCCCTGCCGTTCAACTGGGACCGTGAGCACAACGTCGAACTGCTGGTGCGCGAGGTCCTGCTCGGGCCGGCGCGCCATGACCACCTCAGGCTCTTCTCCCGGCAGGCCTCCGTCAAGTCTGTTCTGGTGCGCAACGCAACCATCTACGTGGATTTGTCAAAAGAGTCTTTCATTCCCGATCCTGATGTTATATATTCACCGATGACCGCCTTGGATGTCCTGAAAGCGACGCTGAAAGACAACTTCACGGGTGTTTCCCAAGTCAAGTTTTCGGTGGACGGAGAACCGGTTCCCGGAAACATCGTTGACAAAGGATGAAGCATCCATATAATGAATTACAGCAGAATCCAAGGTAAAAAGGAGCACTGGATGAAAAGGTTCTTCACGATTCTGGGGGTGGCCCTGTTCCTGGCTAACAGTGGTGCCTTCGCAGAACAAGCTACTCTCATTGATTTCTCAAAGTTGATTGGCGAAGGTGACACGGGTCTGCACGCGCAGACGACCATCGACTACAGCCGCCAGGCAGGATCGGCCTACAGTGCTGAAGACAAGGCAAAGATGAAGATCTCCCTTGCCATTCCGAGCTGGGAAATCCAACTGTCCTCGTCTTCTCAAACCGTTGAGAACCAGTCTCTGTCCATGATTACCGCCGCTCCCGTCAAGGCTGACGCGGCCAAGTACGCTGGCGAGACCGTCATGGGTGTCCGGATTCACTTCCCCGAGTTCGGGATCAATTCGTACGCGGTGATCAAGCCCCCGTTCAACATTCCGGCCTACGCTACCTTGGAAGGTTCCAAGGACCAGAACGTCAAGCCGGGTTCGCAGTTTGACGGCTTCGGCGTTCTTAAGAATGTCGGCGTCATCAAGTCCATCCAGATCAACGTTCTGGGCAGGAACTACAGCAACAGCCTCTCGTTGCTCCTCGAGAACGAAATGGGTCAGGAACAGGAAATCTTCATGGGTTACCTGAACTTCGACGGCTGGAAGGCTCTGCAGTGGAACAACCCGAACTACCAGACGGAAGTTCGCAACCGGGACATCAAGGTCCTTCCCCTGTACCCCCGCTCGGCTCCCATGATCAAGCTCAAGGGCATCATCATCCATCGGGATGCGGCCCAGGACGGCGGTGACATTGTGTCCTACATCAAGGACATCAAGGTCATCTACGACCAGGCCATTCTCGACAGGGGCAGCGATGTCGACGACGAAGCGGTTTGGGGCATCCTCAAGCAGCGCGAAGAGTCCCAGCGCAACTTTGAACTGTCCCGGTTGGGCAACCTTCAGGTCCTTCGGGCCCTGGAAGTCAAGAAGATGGCCACCGAGTCCGGCTTTGACGCCGCTCCCGCCGCCGCCGACGCTGCCGCCACCCCCGCAGCGACGACTCCGGCCGCGACCACTCCCGCCGCGAAGTAACCTGACCCTCTCCGAAAAGCCGGCTCACCAGGCCGGCTTTTTTTTATGCCCAAAGGATCGGATATGAACCTAAGCCTCCTGGTCTCCCAAAGCCTCAACCTCCCCGAGCGGTCCGTCGCGTCGGTCTTGGAGCTGCTCGACCTCGACCACACCATCCCCTTCATCGCCCGCTACCGCAAGGAAGCCACGGGAAACCTCGACGAGGTCGTGCTGCTTGCCGTCCGCGACACCCGCGACCGCCTCGTGGAGCTCGACAAGCGCAAGACCGTCGTCCTCGAGAGCTTGAAAGAGAACGGACACTGGACGGCCGACAGGGAATCGGCCGTGCAGGGCTTCGCCACCTTGACGGCGCTGGAGGACTTCTATCTTCCCTTCCGCCCCAAGCGCAAGACCCGGGCCAGCATCGCCATCGAGCACGGTCTGGAGCCCTTGGCAGAGGTGTTGTGGAAGAATCAGGAACCCGGTGCCGCCGACCTGAAACGCTGCGTCTCGGCCGACGTGCCCGACGAGGAGGCGGCGCTTGCCGGCGCCCGGGACATTGTGGCCGAGCGCCTAAGCGAAAACGCGGCGGTGAGGACGAAGCTCCGCCAGCGTCTGGCCCGCGAGGGGCGTTTGACGGTTTCGGCGGCCCGGGGAGCCCCTGCCGGGCACCCGTTTATAGAGCACGTGGGCAAGGCCGAGCTGCTGGCCGCCATGCCGGGTCACCGGGTTCTTGCCGTGTTCCGGGGCGAGGCCGAGAAGTTCCTGAGCTTGGGCGTGGAGGTCGACCTGGCCGGCGCCGAGGCCGACGCCCTGGGGGCCGCCTTCCCCAGGGGGACCAGGCCCGTGGCGTCGCTGGCGGCCGCGCTGGCCGACGGGGTCAAGCGGCTGCTCCTCCCCAGTCTCGAGAACGAGGCCCTGAAGGACGCACGCGCGCGGGCCGAGGTCGGGGCCATCCACATTTTTGCCGAGAACCTTCGCCAGCTTCTGCTGGCCGCGCCCCTGGGGCAGAAGGCGCTGCTTGCCGTCGACCCCGGCCTGAGGACGGGTTGCAAGGTCGTCATTCTGTCGGCCCAGGGCAGCCTCCTCGACCATGGTGTGATCTACCCCCTGGAGCCCCACCGCAAGACCGACGAAGCCGCGCGTCTGGTGCGCGAGGCGATCAAGAAGTACAACCTTTTGGCGGTGGCCGTGGGCAACGGCACGGGGGGCAGGGACGCCGAGGCGTGGCTGCGCGGCCTGGCCCTTGGGGTGCCGGTGCTGTCTGTGAACGAGAGCGGGGCTTCGGTGTACAGCGCCAGCGAGGTGGCCAGGGAAGAGTTCCCGGAATTCGACCTTACCGTCCGAGGCGCGGTGTCAATTGGCCGGCGGCTGATGGATCCCTTGGCCGAGCTCGTGAAGATCGACCCCAAGAGCATCGGTGTCGGCCAGTACCAGCACGACGTCGACCAGAAGGATCTGAAGCGCAGCCTCGACGACGTGGTGGTCAGTTGCGTCAACCGGGTGGGTGTCGATCTGAACCTGGCCACAAGACCCATATTGACCTACGTCGCGGGCCTGAACGCCCGCCTGGCCGCGTCCATTGTGGAGCACCGGACCCGCCGCGGCCCGTTCCGCCGCCGCCGTGACCTGCTCGAGGTCAAGGGCGTCGGCCCCAAGGCCTTCGAGCAGGCCGCCGGGTTCCTTCGTATTGCCGATGGCGACGACCCTCTGGACGCCTCGGCCGTCCACCCCGAGAGTTACCCCGTCGTTGAGAAGCTGGCCCGCCGGGCTCACTGCTCCGTGGAAGAACTCATCGGGCGCCGGGATCTCCCGTCCTTGGCGGGCGGCCTCGCCTCCGAACTGGGCGTGGGGGAGGCCACCCTGGCCGATATTCTGAAGGAGCTCGAAAAGCCGGGGCGCGACCCCCGGCCCGCCTTCGAGGTCGTCACCTTCGACGAGTCGGTGCGTTCCCTTGCCGACCTGCGGGAAGGCCTGGTCCTCAACGGCATCGTGACCAACGTGACCGACTTCGGCGCCTTCGTCGACATCGGCGTGCACCAGGACGGCTTGGTCCACGTGAGCCAGTTGGCCGCCTCGTTTGTGAAGAACGCCCTCGACGTCGTCAAGCCCGGCCAAACCGTGAAGGTGATGGTCATGTCGGTGGACACGGCAAAGAAGCGGATCAGCCTCAGCCGCAAGGCCTGCCTAGACTAGTCCTGAAGCCTCGACGATGGACTGAATGAACCGTGAGGCCCTGGCGGTGGCCTCATCGACCATGGAATTGGCTCGTGAAATATCGACAACTTGGCTGGCGAGCTTCAAGATCGTCGGCAGGTTCGGGTCCCTGAAGAGGGGGTCCCATCCTGTCTTGAACGACGAGATCCCCAAGTCGAGGAGCAGGTCGAAAGCCGCAGCGTCAAGAGAAATGGAAGCAGACTGAAGCTGCTCGCTCAGCTGTTTGGCCAGGGCCTTCTTGCTCGAAAACGCCGGAGGTCTGGCCCCTCGGTCACTCGAGGCGACAAGGTCGAGGAAGATGGCCTCAATCTCGGTCTCCGAGCAGCCCAAGGTCTTTGTCAGGTTGACCAACAGGTCTTCGAGCGACTTCCGGGTGATCCGGTTCGCTGCCTCAATGGCGGCCAGGGGCGAATTGACCTCGTGGGCAAGCTTGGCCGCCATCCGTCCCATGGCTGCAAAGCGCTCGCCTTCGATCAGCTTGTCCTGGGTGTTTCTCAGGAGGTTGAGCGTGTCGGTCAGGGTCTTGGTCCTCAGTCGCACTTCGGTTTCGAGCGCTTGATTTGAATCTTCGATCTGCCGCAGCGCCTTCCGAAGGCGTTCGTCAGAATCTCGGCGGACACTGATGTCGACAATCGTTGCGACGACCACCGTTTGGCCGTCCACGGCAACGGGATTGAGACCGATCTCGACAGGAAACTCCTCTCCCGACTTGCGGCGGGCCAGAAACTCCCGGCCCTGGCCCATCAAGCGTCTCTGGGGATCGTGAAAGAAGTTGCCGCGATTCACCTGGTGCAGGGCGTGGAACCGGGCGGGGAGGAAGACCTCGACGGCTTGACCCGCCACCTCGTCCTTTTTATAGCCAAACATCGCTTCCGCCGAATTGTTGATGAAGAGCACGCGCCCCTCACTGTTGACCACCACCATTGCTTCGAGGGCGGCTTCGACGAGAACCGAGTAGAATTGTCCCTGGTCGCTCACGATCTTCACTCCCTGGTCCTGCGGTTCTCCCGGCCGACCCCAGTCATAAAGCCAGGGAGCGCAGCGACTACTAGCAAGAGTTTCGAACTGATTCGAGAATTTTGCCATCAAACGCGAGCAAATTTAACGGCCCGCCGAAGATTATGGCGCGCTGGAGCTTCCGGCTTGCCCGCCCGCGCGGCTCAGCGCCGGAACGGCGTGTTCCTCCGCCTCCTCGGGCCGGCTGAACAGTTCGGTCATGCTTTTCTGGTATTCCCTGAAGATGAATGCGTTGACCTTCTTCTGGAGGTAGTCTGAAGACTGGGTCTGGTCCCGCGACCATTGGAAGACGAACACATAGGTCAGTTGTCCGTTTTGAACCCTCTTGAGTGCCGTGCGAAGGTTGACCAGGACCAACGCTCCGCCCAAGTTGAGCTGGACGTCGGGGACCTTGGAACCGACGTCGAACCCGGGGTCGGCTCCAAGGAACTGGGCGGAAAGGTGGCTGATGCTGAGGTCCAAAAGGCAGGCCTGGAGTTTCTCGTTCCCCTTCACCACATTCAACCGGTACGTCGCGCCGCAATTCAGCCGGATGACCTTGCGGCGCCCGCCGGCGTCGTTGGCGCTGAGCACTTCAAGCAGGAAGCTTTGGTTCTTCTTGTAGGAGTAGCTCAGGGCTATGCAGCCGGCCTGGATTCCGATGTCCCAAAGGAAGGTCTCGCTCAGGCGCGCCTGGACGGCGTCGTTGTCGGTGGTGCCGTAGACCACACCGATCCGGGTCCGCCCGCCGTAGTCGTTCTGGAGGTTCCTGATGTAGTCCACCCAGGCGTTGAGCTCAAGCCGCCTGTCGATGGTGAAGAAGAGGATGGTTTCGTGAAAGGACTCAATCAGCAGCTGCACCCGTGCCTTGGTGCGCCCTCCTGAATCGAAGGGGATGGCGTAGCACTCGTAGCCTTGGAGGAAGCACCGCTCCAGAAAGTCGTCGGAGACAACCGCCGGATCCGCCGCCACGAAGGCAATCTTGGGGGCCAGGAAACTGTCGTTTGCGATTTCGACCATGGTTCAAGTATAGTGCTACCAACAGATATACACTAAAAGAAAACAAAATTTAACTGACTAATATATTTCCAACCTCGAAACGGTCCCCAGGGAGCGGTCCCTGCCGAAGGATTTGCCCATTGTTTTATTGAAAACAGGCCGCCGATCTCTTAAGCTAACATCATGGATACCCTCAACATTCAGGAACGTCTAACTTTCCTTCGCTTCTCGGACCAAGACCGCAAGGACCTTCGGAGTTTGACAAAACTGGTAGCCCGGAACATCGACCGAATTCTCGTGGATTTCTACGGGCAGATTGAGAACTTTGAGGAAACCCGGTCGAAGTTTCCCCAGCCCGAAATCATGAACCGCGCCCGGGCGGCCCAGAAGGCACACTGGCTGGAGTTTGTTTTTGCCGCCAAGCACGACGAGTCGTACGCCGAACGGGTCACGCGGATCGGAAGGGCGCACGTGAGGGTCGGCCTGACCCCGAGGTGGTACATCGGCGGCTATTTGCTGGCGCTGGGGCACCTCACCAAGCTTGTCAGAAGCTTCTGCAGGTTCCACCCCTGGGATTTTGTACGCATTCAGCAGGCTGTCCAAAAGGCCGTTTTCCTCGACATGGACCTCGCGATCTCGGTGTACCAGCAGATCAGGGACGACAAGTCCAACGCCCTGGCGACCAGGGTGGCCCAGTTTGAGCAGGATCTGCCTCCTCTGATGGAGTTCCTCGCCTCGGCGGCGACCGAATTCGAAGCGACGGCGTCGACCCTGGCTGCCCACGCCAACACCACTGCAGACAGCACAAAATCGGTCTCGGCCAACACTGAGAGGCAGACCGAGCACGTCCAGGTGCTCGCCTCGTCGGCCGAGGAGCTGTCGAGCTCGGTCAAGGGGGTGAGCAAACAGGTCCGTGAGTCGGCCGAGATCTCCCGGATGGGAGTCAAGACGGCCGACGACGCCAAGGACCTGTTCACCAAGCTGACCGAGAACACCCACAAGATCGAGAAGGTGCTCAAACTGATCAGCGAAATCGCGGGTCAGACGAACCTGCTGGCGCTCAACGCGACCATCGAGGCGGCCCGCGCCGGTGAGGCCGGCCGCGGGTTCTCGGTGGTGGCCGGAGAGGTCAAGGAGCTGGCTCACCAGACGTCCAAGGCCACCGAGGATGTGGGAAACCAGATCACCGACATCCAGCAGGCCACCCAGATGGCGCTGGCGGCCCTCGACAGGGTTGTCGGCACCATTGCCGACATGAACAAGATCAACGTCTCCGTCGAGAGTGTAGTCAGAGACCAGGATACGGTCGTGTCAGATCTTGCCGAGAACCTGGCCAAGGTCTCCCACACGACCCGGGCCGTCGCGTCCGATGTTCAGGGCGTCTCGGCCACCATGGAAGGAATGGGGGCAAGCTCCCGCGAGATGCTCAAGGCGGCCACAGAGCTTTCGTTCAAGTCCGAAAGGCTGAACGAGCTGATCAAAGGATTCATCACCGATATTCGGGTGCTGTGAGGCAGGGATGATGCCGTCGAAGCGACGCTGGCTGTTCGCTGGCTGGGTGCTCCTGGCCGTCGGGACCTTGGTCGCCTGCGCTCTGGGGGCTCCGCAAAGCATCGTCATGGCTCTGCTCGTCCTCGAGACCGTTGCCGGTACGCTGGGGGCCCTGGTGCTGTTGCGTCTGCCCCCCCTCAGGGTCAGCAGAGGCTGGCGGGTTGCCGAAGAAGAGGCCCGACGCAAACTGGCCGAGGCCTACCGCCGGATAGGCCAGCTCGCCACGGGCAATCCGCTGGACGACCAAGTCCCCACCGCCGAGGACTTTGCGGCCTGGATCGACAAGATCGACGGAATGCTCACCAACCTGGAGCCTCTGGCCAGCGACGTCGGAACGGGGATCCAGGACATGCTGCTCTCGAACATGCTCAAGCTGAGGTTCCTCAGGCTTTTTATCCTCAATGCCATTGAAAAGGCCGAAAAGGCGGTCAACGAGCTTCTTGACCAGTTCACAGCCGCCCTTGAGGAAAACAACCAAACGAGTGAACTGAACGACAAGACCCTCGCCAGCCAGGAGCAGGAGGTGGGAAGCGTCCATGTTCTCATGGACAAGTCCCACCAAATCGTTTCATCGCTGGACAACGGGATGGCCCAGCTCTTCTCGGCCTACCAGAAGATCGACGTCGAGATGGGAAAGGTTGCCAAGTCGGTGGAATCCATCGGCGGAATCATGCAGAAGATCGTTGAGATTGCCGACTACAACGACGTGATCGCCATCAACGCGTCCATTGAAGCCGCCCGGTTGGGCGCCGACGGAAAGGGTTTCCGGGTGCTGGTCCTTGAGGTCCGCAAGGCGAACGCGTCGGTCCGCCAGTTCATAACCGAGATCGGCAGCATCGTCGCCACCCTGAGCGAGCAGAACGCCGACTTTCTGTCGGTTTGGCGGTCGGTGGCAACCGAGACCGTGACGAGCCTCACCGAGACCAAGGATTACGCCGAGGTGGTCATCAACTCGCTTGTCAAAGCCTTTGAAGCGCGTAACCAGATCATCCTGCGGGAACGCTCCACCGCCGGCGCCACAAAGAACAAGCTTTACGCCCTGCTGGGAAGCCTGCAGTTCCAGGATCTGACCCGGCAGCAGCTCGAAAACGTCATCCTCCACATGGGGTCGATCGAGGAAACCTTTATGAAACACAAAGACAGTTTCAGCTACCTGGGCTGGAACGTGGACCTGGACCGGGCCGAGATCAATGAAGACGTTTTGGCAGAATTGAAGAAGACGGCCAAGCTGCCCGAAGAGCGCGAGCTGATTCGGGCGCTGAGCGCCACGGGGGGAGAGCAATGAAGATCCTTGGAGTAGACGATTCCCAGACCATGCGCAGGATTGTATCGATGGCGGTCAAGAGCGCAGGATACGACTTTGAAGAAGCGAACGACGGCCGGGAGGCCCTCAACAAGGCTCTGGCGGGCCACTACGACGCCTTCTTGGTCGACGTGAACATGCCGGTAATGGGCGGCATCGAGTTCGTGACTGAACTGCGGAAGGTGCCCGCCTACGTGAGGACGCCGATTGTGATCGTCACGACCGAGAACGAGGTCGCGATGAAGGACAAGGGAATCAAGGCCGGTGCCAACGACTGGATCATCAAACCCTTTGAACGCGAGCAGCTTCTCGCCATCCTGAAGCGGTTGCTGCCCAAGGCTCCCTCATGAAGGCTTCGAAAGACACCCTCGTCCTCGACGACCGGGACCTGGGCGACGGGTTGGCTTCCTTCGAGGCGGGTCTCGAGGCGTTTCTTGACGACGGATCGTGGAAGGGCGCCGTTGACTGGACCGGTGTCACCCGGGTTTCGGTCCGCGCTCTGCTGGTGCTTGCGGCCCTTGCCAGACGGTTCCAGGCGCACGGCGGCGCCATCTCGTCCAGGGGGCTTGCCCCGGAGCTGAGGGAACAGGTGGAACTCCTTGGTTTTGACAGCCGGTACTTCGGGACGGAGAACTGACCATGGACGAGTCCCTCCTGGAATCGTTCACCGAAGAGGCCCTCGAACACCTCGGGCACATTGAAGAGGCTCTCCTCCAGCTCGAAGATTCCGAAGGACCAGGCGTGGCAGACCGGGTGAATACGATTTTTCGGGGGGCCCACTCGATCAAAGGCGCCGCCGGGTTTCTCAACCTGACTACGATCCGAGAGCTGTCGCACAGACTCGAGACCGTCCTGGACAAGCTGAGGCACGAAGAACTCAAGGCCACCTCGGCGGTCATCAGCACGTTGCTGAGCGCCTTCGACCGCCTCAAGACCCTTGTCGTAGGGTATCCAGCCACCGAGGGCGCGCCCATTGCCGACGTGCTGAGGTCCCTGGAAGCGGTCACGAACCCGGACGCGGTCCCGGGTCCGAGTTCCGAACCGGCCGCTCCCCAGGGGCTTGCCGTCCCCTTGAGGGGGACCGCGCATTCTCTGCACATCAGCCAGGCCGACCTCGAACTGTGTCTCGGGTCCGGGAAGAAGGTCTACCTGGTGGCCTTTGAGATCCTCCACGATGGCCCCGACGAATGGTCTGGGCTGTTTGACCAGCTCAACAGGGTCGGGGTCCTGATGGACAGGTTTGTCGACTGGGACGCCGCCGAGCCGAGGTTTCCGTTGGCCGTCACGTCGGTTCCCCTGTGGTGGCTGGTGCGGACGGGGACGACTTCGGACGGGCTTCTTCAAGCCTTCGACCGAAAGCCCCTTGTGTTCCGCGAGATTCCGCTCGACAAACCGGCCGCCCCCCCGGCCGCTCCCGTCCCTGCGGCCGCCGAAGCCCGGGAGGAGGTTGGGGGAGGGCTGGACCACGACAAGGCCAAGCCCGGCGAAGGTTCCCTCAGGGTCCAGGTGGCGCTGCTCGAACGCCTTATGAACCTGGCGGGAGAGCTCGTCCTTGCCCGGAATCAGCTGAACGAGGCCCTGAAGGAAACCGAGGAGCCGGCTCTCAAGGCCGCTCGCTCCCGCGTCCACGCGGTGACGGCCCAGCTCCAGGTCGCCGTCATGAAGACCCGGCTTCAACCCTTGTCTGTCATCAGCCGCCGGCTGCCCCGGATTCTTCGTGACGTCGGCCTCCAGACGGGCAAGCAGCTCAGGCTTGAGGTGATCGGCGAAGAGGTCGAGATGGACAAGACCATCATCGAGGCCCTGGGCGACCCCCTGACGCACCTCATCCGCAACGCAGGCGACCACGGCATCGAGGCCCCCCAGGACCGCGAGGCCGCAGGAAAGGCGCCGGAGGGCCTGATCGTCCTTCGGGGCTACCACGAGGCCGGGCAGGTTATTTTGGAAGTTGCCGACGACGGAAAAGGCATGGACGCCGCCAGGATCCTGGCCAAGGCGGTGGACCTGGGCAAGGTCAGCGCCGAGCGGGCTTCCACTCTGACTCCCGAGGAAGTTCTCCAGCTGGTCTTCCTCCCGGGCCTTTCGACCGCTGAAACTGTATCCCAGCTTTCGGGGCGCGGGGTCGGCATGGACGTGGTGAAGAGCAACCTGGAGCGGATCGGCGGGGTCGTCGAACTCTCGTCGGTGCGGGGCAAGGGGACCACGGTCCGGATCAAGCTTCCCCTCACACTGGCCATCATTCCTTCGGTCCTGGTGACCATAGGCTCCGAGCGCATGGCCATACCCCAGGTGAGCGTGCAGGAGCTCATCCGCCTCCCCGGGCCCGCCGTCGCCGAAAGGGTGTTCCGCATGGGCACCGAAGAGGTGCTGTCGCTGCGGGGGAGCTATCTGCCCCTCGTCAAGGCTTGGGAGGCCCTCGGAATCGGCAGGGCCGACCAGCGGCATCGTCTGGCCGACAGGCGGGCCCCGGACCTGCTCGATTCTCAGCCGGTGCAGGCGGCCGCAGAAAGCAGAAGCGGTCAGGACCGAAGGGCCGCCGCCGAAGCCCCGGTCAACATCGTCGTCCTTTCCACAGGGAATTTCAGGTACGGGCTCGTGGTCGATGACCTCCACGATACGATGGAGATCGTCGTGAAGCCTCTCGGAAACCGCCTGAGCGCGATCAAGGCCTACGCGGGGGCGACTATCATGGGCGACGGCAAGGTCTCGCTGATCCTCGATGCCGGCGGGATTGCCGCCCAGGGCAACCTGCGGAGCGTGGCGAAGCTTGCCGAGGACCAAGGAAGCCGGAAGGCCGCCACCGTCGACCAGGGCGGGGAGACCCACAACCTGCTCCTGTTCAGTTCGGGAACCGAGGCGTGCGGCCTGGCCCTCGACGCCGTCCTCAGGATAGACCCCGTCACCCCCGAGCGGATCGAATCGAACGGAAAGCTGCGCATCCTCGACTTTCACGGCAGGCCCGTCGTCCTGTTCGAGGCCCACGAGGCGGTATCGCTGGCTCCCCTCGACTGGACGAGGCCCGTCAACGCGTTGTCCATGCACCTTTTCGAGAGGACCGTGGCGCTGCTGGTCAACGGGCCGGTCGAGGCGGTACAGGTCAAGGCCGTGTTTGACGCCAAGACCCTGAGGAGCCGCGGAATCCTCGGTTCCCTTCACTGGAAGGGAAAGACGACCATGATCCTTGACCCCATCGAGATCCTTGAAGCCCTCCATCCCGACTGGAAGGCTCCCCTGCCGGGCCCAAGTGCCCGGGGCAGGGGGCCGTCCATCTTGTTGGCCGAGGACTCGGACTTCTTCAGAAACAACCTGGTTTCGGCCCTGTCCAAGGCGGGATACCGGGTCACGGCCGCAGCCGACGGAACCGCCGCCCTTGAGACCTTCGATGGTCCGGAAACCTTCGATCTAGTTGTCTCCGACATTGAGATGCCAAATCTTGACGGTCTCGGGCTGGCCCGCGCCATCCGGCAGCGGCCCAAGGGGGCCAAGCTGCCCCTGGTCGCGGTAACAACCCTTGCCTCGCAGGAGGACCATGTTCGGGGTCTCGAAGCCGGGTTCAACGAGTACCTGGTGAAACTCAACGTCGAGGTTCTCTTGGCGACGATTCGCAAACTGCTGTCGGGGGCAAGGGTATGAGTGCCGATGTGGTCACCCTCTACACCGCCTTCAAGGTGGGCAACTTGACCCTGGGGGTGGACGCAGTTCGGGTCGTCGAAATCATCAGAATTCCGCCGCGCACCCGGGTCCACTTGGCTCCTCCCGAAATTTGGGGCGTCATCAACCTGCGCGGGGAGCTGGTTACGGTCCTCGACCTGACATTGGTCATGGGGCTGTCTGAGCCCGAGGCCGAGGCCGAGTTGGAACGCAGGATCGTCGTCATCTCGTTCAGCGACGAGGTGGCGGGCTTCCTCGTCGACGAGATTCTCGACGTCGTGAAGGTTCCGGCCGCCGAGGTGCAGGCCGTCCCCCAGCACCTGGCAGAGGAGACCGGCCGCCATGTGTCGGGGATCTACGGCTGGGACCAGGGGCTCTTGAGCATCCTTGACCTCGGGAGTTTCGAATGGAAGCAGGGAAGCTGAAGTGCCCCTGCGCATCCTGGTGGTCGACGACACAAGGTTCTATAGAAACCTGGTGATCAAGGTCTTGGGGGCCCTTCCGGGGATAGAGATCACCGGCACCGCCGCCGACGGCCAGGAGGCGCTTGACCGAATCGAAGTCCAGAATCCTGACTTGGTGATTCTCGATCTTGAAATGCCGGTGCTGTCGGGCCTGGACGTGCTTGACGCCCTCAGGCGCAAGCGCTCGCCCGCCGGTGTGGTCATGTTCTCGAGCGTCACGACGCGCGGGGCGCAGCTCACCCTCAAGGCCTTGGAGGGCGGGGCGTTTGACTTTGTGCCCAAACCCGAGGGCGGGGACCCCACCGAGAACCTTGCGTTCATGACCCGCGAGCTGGAAACCGCCGTGCGTGCCTTCGAAGCCAGCCGGAGCCCCAAGGCGGCACCCGCGGTGCCACCGCGCCAAATTCCCCGCCCCGACGTGTCGGGCAAGCCTGTGGACCTCGTGGTCGTCGGGGTCAGCACGGGCGGACCCCAGGCCCTCGCGGTCCTGGTCCAGGGGTTTTCACGGGCCCCGTCGGTTCCGGTCGTGGTAGTGCAGCACATGCCCGCGACCTTCACCACCTCGTTGGCGCAGACCCTGGCCTCGAAGGTCCGGTTTCCGGTCAAGGAGGCCGCCGACGGCGAGCCTCTTCTCGCCGGGACCCTCTACATTGCCCCAGGCGGGCGGCAAACGGCCGTCGTCAGGACCGTGGGTCGACTCCATCTTGCCGTCAACGACGATCCGCCCGTCAATTTCTGCAAGCCGGCCGTCGACTATCTGTTCCGTTCTGCCGCCTCTGCTGTGGTCGGGGGTCTGACCGCGGTGGTGCTCACCGGGCTGGGAAATGATGGCACCGAGGGTTGCCGCTTCCTCAGAGACCGGGGGGCGAGGGTCCTGGTTCAGGATGAGGCCAGCTGCGTGGTGGCAAGCATGCCGAGGTCGGTGGTCCAGGCGGGCCTCGCGGACGGCGTCGTCGCGCTTGACAAGATGGCGGAGGCGATTGAAGGCACCCTCAAGTGAACCTCTCGCCCGACGGCCAGGAGTGGGTCCAATGGCGGAACTGGATCCGGCGCGAGACCGGAATTTCGCTTGAGGAGCACAAGAAGTACCTGATCGAGACGAGGCTGTCGGACTTGGCTCAGGAGCTGGACTGCCCCACTTTCGGGGCTCTCTACGCCCGGGTCCTGAACAAACCTGAGATCGTTCAGAAGGTCATCGACCGCATCACCACCGGCGAAACCTCCTTTTTTCGGGACTCCCGCCTGTTTGAACTCCTGAAGTACAAGCTGCTTCCCGACTTGATCGATGCCCGGCGGCGGTCGGGCTACGACCCCGTCCCCCTGCGCGTGTGGAGCGTCGCCTGCTCGACGGGGCAGGAAGTCTACAGTATTGCCATGACCATCCTCGAAACCATCGAGGACCCCGAGCGCTACCAGATTCGGCTGCAAGCCACTGACATTTCTGACCAAGCCATCAGCCGGGCGAGCCGGGGGGTGTATTCGGAGCTTGACGTTTCCCGCGGACTGACCGACGCGCTTCGAAACAAGTACTTCACTGCTCAAGGGCCCGACTACAAGGTATCGGACCAAGTTCGGTCGCTCGTTTCGTTTCGGCGCGAGAACCTCCTCGACGGGCAGCCCGCCCTGGGCTCCTGGGACATCATCTTCTGCCGGAATGTCGTCATTTACTTCGAGGACTCGGAACGCAAGGTTGTCTTCGACAAGCTCGGCTCCGCCCTGGCTCCGGACGGAGTCCTGGTCGTTGGCTCGTCCGAATCGGTGACCGATTGCTCGCCCCAGTTCAAGATGAACCGCCTTCACCAGGCGCCGTTTTACACGCTGTGACGAGTGCCCCGCCGTAGCGAAGCCCCAGGGGGCCGCTGGGAGGAGCAGCACAAAAATGGCTTTGGGCCGAAGCGAGGACGGGCTTGGGCGAAGCGGAAGGCGAACCGAACCCCGGAGCGTACCCCAGGTACGCGAGGAGTGAGGGAGCCTGAGGCGAAGCCCAAGCCCGCCGCAAAACCCAATGGGTAGAAAATCGGTGCCCCGCCGTAGCGAGGACCCCCTGGGGCGAAGCCGAGAAGGAACTGAGCCCCGGAGCGTAGCGCAAGCTACGTGAGGAGCGAAGGACGCCGAGGCGAAGCCCCAGGGGGCCGCAGTAGGCGCGGCACCGATTTTTGAACGGAGAGGGATTCGAACCCCCGACCCGCTGCGTGTAAAGCAGCTGCTCTAACCGACTGAGCTATCCGTCCGTACGGAGGTCCGTTCCCAGCTACTGCGGCGGCCTTTGCCTGCGCCGAACGCTTGCTCCGTCCTCACGCACAGGGAGTGCGCTGCGGGCGTCGCTTCGCCTTCGGCTTGTCAAAGGCCGTCCTCGCTACGCTGGGAACGAACCTCATCGACTGCGGGTTCGGTCTTCACCTCGCCCCCCTGCAACCTACCAAACCTGGGGCTGGGTGTCAAAGGGGCCAGCCCCGGGAATGGTCAGGCCTGCGCCGGGGTGCGGCCCGAGGGGTGGGGGAGGACGGCGGCCTTGGCCTTCACGAGGGCGGCGTTGGCCAGCAGGAGCGCCGTGCTGTCCCAGGTGCCTTCCACGAGGGCGTTGCGGCGCGACGGGGGCATGGCGACCTTGACGGTGACGCCCTCGGCCTTCACTTCCATGGCCTGCAGATCGACGGTGAACACCGTGCCCGGCTTGTCGGTGGCAAGCTTCTGCAGTTTGGCGACGTCGGCCTTCGACGCGACGAGCGCCGGGGTGCCCAGCATCACGCAGTTGCCCGCGAAGATCTCGGCGAAGCTCTCGGCCACGACGGCGCGGATGCCCCAGCGCACGAGGCTCTGGGGTGCGTGCTCGCGGCTGGACCCGCACCCGAAGTTGACGTTGCCGAGCAGGATGGACGCGCCCTGGTATTCGGGACGGTTGAACGGATGGTCCTTTTGGCTCCCGTCGGCGTTGAACCTCTCGTCGTAGAAGGGGTACTCGCCCATGCGGCTGAAGGTGATCTCCTTGAGGTAGCGCGCGGGGATGATGCGGTCGGTATCGATGTCGTCGCCCACTACGGGGACGGCGCGGCCTTGGAGGGTGACGATCTTAGACATGCGAAGCTCCTTGGGGGGCGAGGGTGCGGACGTCGGTCACGTGGCCCGCTATGGCGGCGGCGGCGACCATGGCCGGGGACATCAGCAGGGTGCGGCCCGTGGGACTGCCCTGGCGTCCGATGAAGTTGCGGTTGGACGAGCTGGCCGAGATCTGGTCTCCCTTGAGCTGGTCGGGGTTCATGGCCAGGCACATGGAGCACCCGGCTTCCCTCCATTCAAAACCGGCTTCGGTGAATACCTTGTCGAGGCCCTCTTCCATGGCGGCCTTGCGCACAAGCATCGATCCGGGGACGACGAAAGCCTGCACCCCCGGGGCGACTTTTCGTCCCTTGGCGACGGCGGCGGCGGCCCTCAGGTCGCTGAGCCGGCCGTTGGTGCAGCTGCCGATGAAGGCGACGTTGATCTGGATGGACTTGGCCTTCTGGCCGGGCTTCAGCTTCATGTGGCGGTAGGCCAGCAGGGCGGTTTCCTTCTCGCCGCTGTCCGCAATGGCCTGAGGGTCGGGGAGGTTGTCGCCCACGGCAACGCTCTGGCCGGGGGTGACGCCCCAGGTGACCATGGGTTCGATGTCGGCCGCGTCGAAGCGGACGACCTCGTCGTAGACAGCGTCCTTGTCGCTGGCGTAGCCCTTCCAGCGCGCGACGGCCTGGTCCCAGTCGGCGGCCTTGGGGGCGTGTTCGCGGCCCTTCAGGTAGGCGAAGGTGGTCTCGTCGGGGTTGACGTAGCCGGCCCTGGCGCCGCCCTCGATGGCCATGTTGCACACGGTCATCCTGCCTTCCATCGACATCTGGTCGAACACCGACCCGGCGTACTCGTAGGCGAACCCGATGCCGCCCTTCACGCCCAGGCGGTTGATCAGGTACAGCGACACGTCCTTGGCGGTGACGCCGGGCTTGAGCTTGCCGTTCACCTCGACCCGGCGGACCTTCATGGGGTCCATGCACAGGCACTGCGTGGCCAGCACGTCGCGCACCTGGCTGGTCCCAATGCCGAAGGCCAGGGAGCCGAAGGCGCCATGGGTGGCGGTATGGCTGTCGCCGCAGGCGATGGTCATTCCGGGCTGGGTGAGGCCCAGCTCGGGGCCGATGATATGGACGACGCCCTGGCGCCCCGAGGCGAAGTCGAAGAAGTTGACGCCGAAGTCCTTGGTGTTGCGTTCGATGGCCTGCATCATCAACTCGGCCTGGTCGTCGGTGAAGGGCCGCTTCTGGCTCTTCGTGGGGACGATGTGGTCCATGGTGGCAAACGTGCGGTCGGGGTAGGCGACCTTGAGGCCGCGTTCCCTGAGCATGTCGAAGGCCTGGGGGCTTGTCACTTCGTGGACCAGGTGCAGGCCTATGAACAGCTGGGTCTGCCCCGTGGGCAGCGTCGCCACGGCGTGGGCGTCCCAGATCTTGTTGTAGAGCGTTCCTTTCGCCATAAATCCCTCCAATTTGATAGAGCCAGCATAACCAGGGTTTGAATATTTGTGAAACATATATTATCTATAAGATCAATAGGAAAAAACTATGGAAATCCACCAGCTCCGCTACTTTCTGGCCGTCGTCCGGGAGGGAACCTTTACGGGCGCCGCCGAGGCCTGCCACGTTTCCCAGCCCTCGCTGTCGATCCAGATCGCCAAGCTTGAGTCGGAAGTAGGCGGCGAGCTCCTGGAGCGCAGCCGCACGGGGGCCCGGCTGACGGCCCGGGGGCGGCTGTTCCAGCCCCGGGCCCAGGAGATTCTGGACCAGCTGGAGGGTGCCTGGCGCGACTTGGAAGATCTGGACGGGCTCAGGCGGGGCGAGGTCAGCCTGGGGTGCCTGCCGACCACGGGGGCCTACGTGCTGCCGCCCCTGCTGAAGGAGTTCCGCCGGGTCCACCCCGAGCTTGCCGTCCGTCTCAGGGAGGAGTCCTCGCCGCAGCTGGCCGAGGCGCTCCTCGAGGGCAGCGTCGATCTGGCCCTCGTCGACGAGGCGGGGCTGGCGCCCGGTCTGCGCTCGACGACGCTGTTCAGCGAGCCCTTGCTGGTGGCGGTCCCCCCTGACCACCGGCTGGCGGGACGAGGAGCCATCGCCGTTGAGGCGCTGGCCGACGAGCCCCTCATCGTGATGAAGGGCGGCCACGGATTCCGGCGCATCGTGTTGGACTACCTGGAAGGCCGGGGCCTGACCCCGCGCATCGTCTACGAGAGTTCGGGCATAGAAACGGTGCAGGCGCTGGTCGAGGCCGGGCTGGGCGTGAGCCTCGTCCCCCGGATGGTCCGAAAATCACCCGGCCCGGCCTACCTCGACCTGCTGCCGCCCACCCCGACACGGACGCTGTCGCTGGCCGCCCGGCAGCACGTCAAACCCAGCCCTGCCGCCGCCGCCCTCGAGGCGACGGTGCGGTCGTGGTTCAGTTCTGGCTCGTTCGGCGGTCACCGCGGCTGATCAGCACCTTGCCTGTGCGGACCAGCTCGAGGATGCCGTAGGGGCCGAGCATGACCTTGAGCGCGTCGATCTTCTCTGACTTGCCGGTGACCATCAGGGTGAGCGTGGTCGCCGTCAGGTCCTCGGATATGGCCTTGAACGTCTGGGCGATCTGCAGCACTTCGGTCCTCTGCTGGGGCGGGCAGTTGATCTTGAAGAGCGCGAGCTCCTTTTGGATCACGTCCTCGCTGCTGTAGTCCTTGGCGCTCACCACGTCCACGAGCTTGTTGAGCTGGTGGATGATCTGGACCAGAGTCTCACCGTCCCCCGAGGCCACGATGTTCATGTACGAATACGCGGCGTCGGTGGACTCGCTCACCACGAGGCTGTCGATGTTGTAGCCCCGCCGTCCGAAGACCAGGGCGATTCGGTTCAAGACTCCCGGCTTGTTGGCCACATACAAGCTGATCGTGTGGCGTCCGAGGGTGTCGGTCGTGCTCATCTCAGGTCCCTCCCGTGGGCTTTTCCATCTTCCGTCTTGGCTGCTCCAGCACCATGGCCTTCAACGAGGCCCCGGCCGGCACCATGGGGAAGACGTTGTCGTGCTTCTCGACCTCGGCGTCGATGATGCAGGGCCCGTCGTTGTAAGCCAGGGCGGCCTTGAGAATCTTCTTCACATCGGCCGACCGCTTGATCCTGAACCCCTTGAGGCCGTAGGCCTGGGCAAGCTTCACGAAGTCGGGGTTGCCCTCAAGGTCGACGCCCGACAGCCTGTCGTCGTAGAACATGTTCTGCCATTGCCGGACCATGCCCAGGTAGCGGTTGTTGATGATGAGGATCTTGATGGGCAGCTTGTTGATCACGGCCGTGGACAGTTCGGGCAGCGTCATCTGGAAGCCGCCGTCGCCCACGATGGCCACGACGGCCTCGCCGGGCCTGCCCAGCTGGGCGCCGATGGCGGCGGGAAAGCCCCAGCCCATGGTGCCTGCTCCGCCCGAGGAAAGCCAGTTCAGGCGTTGGTCGGTGAGGTAGAACTGCGCGGCCCACATCTGGTGCTGGCCCACGTCGGTGGTGACCACTGCCTTGCCGCGGGTGAGCTTGTACATCTCCTCGATGACGTGCTGGGCGCGCAGCTTGCCCTCCTTTCGGTAGGTGAGCGGAAACTCGCGTTTCCAGCGCTTGACCTGCTTGATCCAGGCCGCCACGTCGCCGCGCTCAAGCAGGGGCAGCAGTTCCTGCAAGACGGCCTTGGCGTCGCCGGCCAGGGCGCAGTCGACTTTGACCACCTTGTTGATTTCGGCCGCGTCGATGTCGAGGTGGATCTTGGCCGCGCTGTTCGAGAAGTCGCTGTAGTCGCCCACGATGCGGTCGTCAAACCGCGATCCGATCGAAAAGATCAAATCGCAGTCGACCATGGACTTGTTGGCGTAGGCGGTACCGTGCATGCCAAGCATGCCCAGGCTCATCTCGTGGGACTCGGGGAATCCGCCCTTGCCCAGCAGGGTGTTGACCACGGGGATCTGCAGGATGTCGACAAGGCGAGCGATCTCTTCCTGGGCGCCGCTGATGACGGCCCCGTGACCCACCAGAAGCACAGGCTTCTTGGCCTTCTTCAGCAGGTCGGCTGCGTGCTTGAGGGCGCTCTGGTCGGGGTGGGGAGGGGTGCTCTGGTACCCCGGCAGCTGGAACGGAGCGTCGTAGTCGGGCTCCAGGATCTTGCTTGTGATGTCCTTGGGAAGGTCGATGAGGACGGGGCCGGGCCGCCCGGTCCGGGCCAGGTGGAAGGCCTCCTTGACGATGCGGGGCAGGTCGTGGACGTTCTTGACAAGGTACGAGTGCTTCACGACAGGGTGGGTGATGCCGAAGATGTCGGCTTCCTGGAAGGCGTCGAGGCCCAAGTTCCAAGTCGGCGTCTGACCGCTGAGGACGACCACAGGCACCGAGTCCATCAGGGCCGTGAAAAGACCCGTGATGGCGTTCGTGGCTCCGGGTCCCGAGGTGACAAGGGCGACTCCCACCTTTCCCGTGGAGCGCGCGTAGCCGTCGGCCATGTGGACCGCTCCCTGTTCGTGGCGGGTGAGGACGAGTTTGATGGCCCGGCCCACCAGGGCGTCGAAAATGGGAATGGCGGCTCCGCCAGGGAGTCCAAAGACGAACTCCACTCCCTCGTGGATGAGGACGTCAACCAAAGCGTCTGCTCCGGTCTTGCTTGTGGTGGCCATCAAAATCTCCTCAAAAAGTCAGAAGAATACCTGAACTTTTCTGAACTGTGGTTTCAGTAATATGCAAAACAGAAGGATTGTCAATCAAATTCAGCCTGGATTGAAGATCCTTAGTGAAAAACAAATATAAATTCGGGCAAGTTTGAAGCACTCTCGCGGATTTGAATGGGAAAACGTAGGATTTTGTCCCCACGTCGCCCTGCCGCCCGGGGTCCCTGAACTTGCCGCCCCCCGAAAAACCGGCTAGTCTTCTCACATGCTTGAGCTTCCCGAGTTTTTCCAGCAGCACGGGCTCGTCTACCTGGCCAGGAGCCGGGTCGCCGACCACAGGATTTCCGCCTACGACTGGGCTGCCAGCCCGTACGCCGACGCCAACCGCGCCGAATTCGAGGCCCTGACGCTCCGGTACGGCGAGCTCCTGCGCCGGGCGGTTCGTCCGCCCCTCGAGGTGCTCCCCGCCGGCGAGCTGGGCTGGGGCCTGTTCGCAGGCTCCGCCTTGGCCGAGGGCGACCTGGTGGGCGAGTACACCGGCGTGCTCCAGGAGGCCCTCGACGCCCCGGCCGACGAGAAGGTCGATGGCCACTACCTGTCCGACTACTCCTGGAACTACCCCGACGAGCTGCCCGACGGCACGGAGTTTGAGATCTGCGCCCTGAAAGAGGGAAACGAGCTGAGGTTCGCCAACCATTCGAACCAGCCCAACCTCGCCGTCGACCACACCCTGGTCGACGGGCTGTTCGTCACCTTTTTCAGGGTGATCCGGCCGGTGGAGAAGGGCGGCCAGCTGACCGTCGACTACGGCGAGGACTACTGGTCAGGCGGCTTCCGGGATAGGAGGGACCTGTGACCCGCCGCACCGTGCGCCTGGTGCTGACCTTGCTGCTCCTGCTGACCGCCAGCCCGTTCCTGAGCGCCCTCCCATGGCAGGGCTTCACCGCGCTGACGATTTCCGCCGACGGCCGCTGGTTCGCCACCGGCGGCCGGGAAGGCGAGGTCCTGTGGTTCGAGACGGCCACGGGCGAGCTTCGTGCCCGGTGGGTGCTGGCGTCTGCCAAACCCGTGGTGGCCGTGATCTTCGACCGCGACGCCACCCATCTGGCCGCCGCCGCCCTCGACGGGTCGCAGGCGTGGCTGGAGCCGACACGGCCAGCCGCACCTGTCCCTGCGGGAGCTGAAATGGCGGCCCAGCTGGCTGCCGCTCCCGGACTCTGGCTTTCCTCGTCCCCGGCGGCCAACGGAGTGAAGTTCACCGCGGGCAGCTACTGGGCCCAGGGCGGCGCCGACGGAAAGATCAGCGTGGGGACGGCCCCGGGCGGCACCCCGACCGCCGTCTGGCAGGCGCACGCCGCTGCGGTCATGGGTCTGGCGCTCACCCCCGACGGCCTTGTCCTGCTGTCGGCTGGCTACGATGGAACCCTCTGCCGCTGGGACGCTGCCACCGGTAAGGCGTTGGGACGCTTGTAATCCGCGATTCTTGACACTAGACTTTTTGACGTGCCATGCTCGGCCGTGGCAAGGAGTTCCGCATGCAAATTGATAAGGCCAGGTTTAAAGAAGGGGTGCTGGGCAGACTCAAGCGTCACTACGGCAAGACCCTGGAAGAGGCCAACCCCCAGGAAATTTACTCCTGCGTCTCAGACACGGCCATGGAAACCATCCTCGACAACTGGCTCGAGACTCGCAAGGCCCAGTTCGAACAGGGTGCCAAGCAGGCCTACTACCTGTCGGCCGAGTTCCTGATGGGCCGGGCCATGAGCAACAACCTCGTCAACCTGACCATGGAACAGGACGTCAAACAGGTGCTCGAGGAGCTCGGCGTTGACTACAACCTGATCGAGGACCGGGAGTCCGACGCGGGTCTCGGCAACGGTGGTCTGGGCCGGCTCGCTGCGTGCTTCCTCGACAGCCTGGCCACCCTCGACCTCCCCGGCCACGGGTACGGCATCCGCTACAGGTACGGCATGTTCCAGCAGAAGATCGTCGACGGCTACCAAGTCGAGAAGCCCGAGACCTGGCTCGACGAGCGCGACCCCTGGGGCATCCGCCGCGCGGACCAGTCGGTGATCGTCAAATTCGGCGGACAGGTCATCATCCACAAGGACCCGGAGGGCAAGGAACACTACATTCGGATCAACTCCGAAGACGTGAGGGCCATCCCCTACGACACCCCCATCGTCGGCTACGACACCAAGACCGTGAACACGCTCCGCCTTTGGGAGGCCGAGTCCGTCGAAGGTTTCGACCTTCAGCTGTTCAACGAGATGCAGTACCAGCGCGCCGTCGAGAAGGCCAACGCTGCCGAGGACATCAGCCGCGTGTTGTACCCCAACGACTCGGGTCCCCAGGGCAAGGCCCTGCGCCTGCGCCAGCAGTACTTCTTCGTTTCGGCCTCGCTCCAGGACCTGGTCGGCAACTACAAGAAGAAGTACGGCGACGACTTCAAGAACTTCCCCGAACGGATCGCCCTCCAGCTGAACGACACCCACCCCGTGGTGGCCATTCCCGAGCTGATGCGCATCCTCATCGACTGGCAGAAGCTGCCTTGGGACGTGGCGTGGGACATCACCACCCGCACCTGCGGCTACACCAACCACACCATCCTCAGCGAGGCGCTCGAAAAGTGGCCCATCGCGCTGTTCCAGCAGCAGTTGCCCCGGCTGACCATGATCGTCGAAGAGATCAACCGCCGCTTCGTCGAGGAACTGCGCCAGAAGTACCCCAACGAGTACGGCAAGCACAGGAGCATGGCCATTTTGAGCGAGGGCGTGGTCAAGATGGCGTGGCTGGCCATCCACGGCAGCCACTCGGTCAACGGCGTGGCCGCCCTGCACACCGAGATCCTCAAGCACCAGGAACTCAAGGACTGGTACGAGCTCTAC
>Ga0181516_10000700_pt1 | contig 28605 bp, 27 predicted proteins | sample PEATcosm2014_Bin_25_FD_121104 | JGI IMG/M metagenome (GOLD analysis project Ga0181516, IMG submission 121104) | Peatland microbial communities from MTU Mesocosm Facility, Houghton, MI, USA - PEATcosm2014_Bin01_10_metaG | ecosystem: Environmental > Terrestrial > Soil > Wetlands > Peat | place... | reverse complement strand
ATGGCTCGTGCCTTGCGCCGACTTCTTCACCGCCTCGGTGATCTCGGTCAGCGTCGCGGCGGTCTGTTCGAGGCTCGCCGCCTGCTGTTCGGTGCGGCGCGACAGATCGTCGGAGGCGGCCGAGATCTCCTGCGCGCCCGTCTTGATCGCGCCGGCGCTTTCGACGACCGAAAGAATGGTCGACTTCAACTTGTCGATCGCTTGGTTGAAATCGTCGCGGATCTGCGCGTAGGTCGGCGAGAAGCCTTCCTTCAGGCGCCTCGACAAATCACCCGCCGCAATTTGCTTTAATCCCTCGGCGAGCCCTCCCAAGGCTCGGCTCTGCTCCTCGCTTGACGACGCCTGCAGCGCTTCCTGGCGGTGACGTTCCTCCTCGCCCTCGTTGCGAAGGCGCTCGGCCTCAGTGTCAAGTTGGACTTTGGCGAGAGCCGTTTGGCGAAACACTTCGACTGCGCGCGCCATCCGGCCGATATCGTCCGTGCGGTCCGCGTGCTGCGGCGGCTCGGCGAGGTCGCCCTGGCTGAGCCGCGCCATCGCCGCTGCGAGATGCCGTAACGGCGCCAATTGACGCCGGGAAAGCATGAACATGGCGCCAGCGATCGCCGCTGTGAGGAGGAGCGCCACGAGCAACGCCGTTTCCATGGTGGTTGCAAGGTCGGCGCGAAACTCAGCCACTGGAACGCCGACATAAAGGATTCCGATCACTTCGCCGGCGGCGTTCTTGATCGGATCATAGGCCGCGAAATAGCTCTGGCCGAGAATGTCGACTTCGCCGCGATAGGACTCGCCCCGTTTCAGCACTGCGTCAAACACTGGTCCGGGCGAAAGGCGTGTGCCGACCGCTCGCGACCCGTCAGGCTTCTTCACATTGCTTGCGATACGCAGATCGCCCATGAACACGGTCGCCGTGCCGCCCATCAGCGACTTCACGCGATCGACCGGTTCATCGAAATTGTTGAGCGCGCGATCGCCGACCATCAACTGGCCGCCTGAGACGCGAAACGCGCCCCCGTACTGGCCAAGCACGCTCCAGGCGACGCGCATCGCCGATTCCTGGTACTTTTGCGCCTGATTCTCTGCATAGCTGGAAAAGGTCGTTTGGTAGAGAAACAGCAGGGCCGCCGCCAGGAGGGCCATTCCCAAAATATTGGCCGCCGCGATTTTGTTAGAGAGAGACACGTTTCTGACGCAACCAGCCTGTAATTTCATAATCGTTCGATTCATTCGCAAATTCAAGAATTGCCGTCGCTTTGCCCTACCTCACAATGGTTAATTAGTCGTGGTCGACCGGAACGACCCGCGCCCACCGCGCCGCCGGTTATGGCGATTTCCTCGAAAGTTTGGGCGTGGCCAAGCGGGGGGCGTCGCCTCAACGTCCGCCTCCAATGGTGCGGCGACCGTCAACTGGACGGCCAAATTGGGCGCGAAGCGGCGATGGTCGGCCGGGAGCGGACTGACGGGCGTCGAATTCGATGTCGAGACGGGCGGTCCTTCGCTCGCGTTGGACAGAACGCAACGATCGGCGCTGTCTCGCCTGTCCTGATCCGGCCGGGTCGCGTCATGACCGCTCCTCGGCTCGGCTCCGGGGTCGACTCGGACAGTCACAATCGATTCGTACGCAGTGCGAGCGAGGCGAACGCATCGAGCGCGCTTTCGTCCGCGGGCTTCCCAGTCCGATCGCGCCATCCGAGAAGCGACGAGAGATCGACGACAACCGTCGTTGCGTCGACCTCCGCCATCGCCAGGCCGAATTGGAGACGGCGGAGAGTGGTCGGCTTTCCCGTCCCCAAAAAACAGGGCGGGATAACCAATCCCGCCCTGAGACATTGATCTGTTACTTGATCGCGCCCGACTTCTTGTGAATCTTGATGAATTCCTCGACGTTGGCCTTGTTGACCAGCGGGCAGTCGATGTCGGTGTCGATCTGAGCGATCTTGCCCGTCAGAAGATCGTGGGCGACGCTGATGTTCTTCGCCGCCAGATCGTAGGCGTTCTGCAGCGAGGTCGAGGTCATCCGGCCTGACTGGATCAACAGCATCGCTTCAGCGGTGCCGTCGACGCCGTAGGTGAGGACGTTCTTGAAGCGCGGATCATCCTTGACCACTTCCAGGGCGCCGGCGGCCATGTTGTCGTTCATCGAGATGATGGCGTCGATCTTGGGCTGGGATTGGACCCAGTCTTCCATGTAGCGCATCGCTTCTTCTTTGTTCCAATGAGCGATCTGCTCGCCGACGATCTTGACGTCCGGGCGTTTGTCGAAGAATTCCTTCTGCCACGACAGACGGCGCGCGTCGGCGTGCATGTTGCCGGACGGTCCGTTGAGAACCACAACCTTGGCGTCCTGCGGCACCTGCTTGACCGCTTCGCGGGCGTTGACGGCGGCCTGCATATACGGATCGGCGTCAACCGACGACGATCCGGGGATGTTCTTGATGCGGGCGTTGGTCGTGATCACCTTGACGCCGTCCTTGACCGCGCGTTCGACGAACGGACGCTGAGCCTCGCCGTTGTTCGGCTGAACGATGATCAAGTCGTACTTGTTGGCGACGGCGTTCTCGATGAAAGCGTTCTCTTTGGCGTCGTCAGCCTGGGAGTCCATCACATCGAGCTTGATGTCGGGGTACTTCTTCGCCTCGTCCATGATGCCGTTCGCCAGCCAAGCGGCAAAGGAATCCGCCTGGGCGCGGGCGATAAACGCGACCTTGTAGTCGCGGGCTTGACCAAGCGTCGCGGTGGCCAGGCATAGGGTGGCGACCGTCGCAATGGTTCCGATTGTCTTGATAAACGTCTTCACTGGTTTCCTCCTGTTACCATATTCACCAGTATATGGTGGTCACTCTGTTCATAACATCCCACTACTTATCCCGCACTGCCAGTCCTATGGCTTCGCCTCCTTCTCTTTATTTGCTGTTCTGGCCGCACCCAGCGTCTTTTTGGTGCGGTTCAACTTGGCCCACATGTCGTAGCCGACAGCCAGCGCAATGATCGCGCCCTTGATGACTTGCTGCAGGTACGAATCCACGCCGGTCAGGTTCATGATGTTGTTGAGGAAGCCGACAATGAACGCGCCGGCCAGGGTGCCCCCGGCCGTTCCCAGGCCGCCGGAAAAGCTGGTTCCGCCGATGATCGCGGCGGTCAGCGCTTCGAACTCGTAGCCTTGGCCAGAATTGGGCGCGCCGACGTTGGTTCGCGACATCAACAGGATGCCGGCCAGACCGACAAACGCGCCGTTGATCAGATAGGCCCCGATCTTGACCCGTCCGATATTGATGCCCGAGGCCCTGGCGGCCTCCTCGTTTCCCCCCACCGCGTAGAGGGAGCGGCCAAAGCTGGTGTGACCGAGAATGTACCAGGTCAGGATGCCGACGATGATCATGAAGATCACAGGGATCGGCACGAAGCCAAATCTTCCCTGGCCGAACCAGATGTAATCGCCAATCTGGTAGATATTCTGGCCTCTAGTGAATAGCAGGGAAAACCCTCTAGCCATTGTCATCATCGCCAACGTCGCGATAAACGCTGGAATACGAAAGTATCTTACCAATATTCCGTTCCCATAATTACATATAACGCCAAACACGATTCCAGCGACGAAGGAAACGGTCATCGAGCCCGTTTGCTTGTAAATGTATACGGACAGAACGCCCGCCAACGCCAACACCGAACCACAAGAAAGGTCGAGCAGACCAGCGATGATCAGCAATGTCTCGCCGAACGCCAAAATCGTCGTAACTGAAATCTGGGCGGAGATGTTTGCGATATTTCGCGTCGAGAAGAAATTTTCGTTCAGCATATTGCAGGCGATAATCATCACGACGACAACCATATAAATTGAGTATCGCGACTTTAACGTCTGCCAGGTGTCTCGTGTTATCGGGTTACTCATCGTCATTGACCTTGCATCTCTTCCACCGCTCGTGGCGTCAATTCACCTGTGCGATATTCATCGCATATCTCATGATTTTCTCTTGAGAGAACTCCGACCGTTTAAGTTCGCCGGTTATTTGTCCGCCAGCCATGACGTATATGCGGTCGCACATGCCGATCAGCTCGGGAAGTTCGGAAGACACCATCACGATCGACTTACCTTCCTTCACAAGATTGGTCATCAACTTGTAGATTTCGAATTTTGCCCCGACGTCGATTCCACGCGTCGGCTCGTCGAGAATAAGAATCTCGGGCTCCCGCAGCATCCACTTGGACAGAACGACTTTCTGCTGGTTTCCGCCGCTCAAGGTGCTGACCGGCACGTCAATAGACGACATTTTGACGTTGATTCGGCTGCAGATTTCCTTGACCTTGCTTCTTTCCTTGGCTTTGTAGAGATGGCCGTTGCGGAAGAACTGCTCCATCGAAGCCAGAGCGACGTTCTCTTTGACGTCCCTGACGGGAACGATGCCGAAGCGTCTCCGGTCCTCGGACAGCATCACGACGCCGTTTCTAATCGCGTCCTGGACAGTCTTCAGTTTGGCGAGCTTTCCACGGACTTTTATCGTCCCTTGCGTGTGTTCATCGAGACCAAAGAGCGCCCGCGCCGTCTCTGTCCGGCCCGCTCCGACAAGACCGGCGAAGCCGATGATCTCGCCTGCGTTAACGGTGAAGGAAACGTCGCGAAAACCGCTGGGGCCGCTGAAGTGCTCCACGTCCAGAACAACTTCCCCCTGGACGACGTCTTCCTTGGGATATCCTTGTCCGAGTGTGCGTCCGACCATCAGGGCGATGACCGAGTCGATGTCGAATTGCTCTTTCGGCCGCGTTTCGACCACCTTGCCGTCCCGCAGAACTGAGATTTCGTCTGCAATTCGGAAGATTTCATCCATCTTGTGGGAAATATAGACAATGGCTTTGCCGCGAGCGCGCAGATCGGCAATCTTGTGAAACAGGATTTCAATTTCTTTGTTGGTGATGGAAGAGGTCGGCTCGTCCATGATAATAATGTCGGAGTCCCGCGAAATGGCTTTGAGAATTTCCAACATCTGGAGGTTGGAGATCGACAGCTCCTTTAGTTTGATTTCCGGATCGAAGTGCAGATTTTCCTGCTTGAGCAGTTGTAGCGTTCTTTCTCGGATGGTCTTCCAGTCGATGCGACCAAGCGGCTTCTTCGGCCAGCGGCCGACAAACAGACTTTCTTCGATAGACATTTCAGGCATATAGTTCAATTCTTGAAATATCATCGAAACGCCGAGTTCCCCGGCCTTGATCGGCGAATCGACTTCGACCTTTTCTCCGCGAATGAAAGTCTCTCCGCTGTCGGGCTGGTAAATCCCATTGATGATTTTCATCAACGTCGACTTGCCGGCGCCGTTTTCGCCGCACAGCACGTGAACCGAACCGGCCTTGACGGAAAAGGACACGTCGTCGAGCGCCTGCACGCCGGGAAACGACTTGCTGATGTGCTTGACTTCGAGAACGTTATTTTGGGCCATGCCCTCCTCCATCCGACGAGCGTAGCTGTTCGACGCGCCGTGTTTTGATTTCACTCAGGTCAGGCAGAGAGGGCGGCGGCGGAATTGGCGTCCGGCCGAAGCGGACGGCGTGGGCAAGGGGTCGCTGACGGCGGGCTTGCGCCCGCGACCTGCGCCGTCGCCCCGCCTGCATCAATGTCGCAAACGTAGACGATGGCGGCGAACTCTTCAGCGGCGACGGCGGCGCGGTCATAGGCCCGGATGGCCTGTATCGACACGCCCAAGCGTCCAGCCTCATCGTCGGCCGGGACCCCCAGATTGACGCCGTTGACGGAGGCGCCCCCCGGTCGCCGCGTCTTGCCGCGGCCGCCGCTGTCGCGCTCGATCAGATTACGGACGGCGTGTCCGCGACCTCGCACGCGCCCGCAATCGACGACGACGCGAGCCTGAGCCCCCCGCGTTCCGCACTGGACTCCAATAAACATTGGGCTTTTCCTCTCCCGTCCGCCTGCCCGATCCTCTTCGACGCCGCCGGGTCGGCGAGCCGCCTCTCGGCCCGGAACGCCGACGGCGTTCTGCCGATCAGCCGTCTGAAATTCCGGTTGAAGGTCGACAGAGTGTCGTATCCGACCTCAAGACCGATCGTTGTGACCTGGCGTTCGGTCTCCACCAGAAGCTGGCAAGCTTTGTAGATCCGCAGATGGTTTATGTATTCGACGCAAGTGCATTTGATGTGCCGTTCGAATAGCCTCGAAAAAGCCGGCAGCGCCATCCCTTCAACTTGCGCCGCCTCGAGACACGACAAGTCCGGACGGTTGAAATTTTCGGCGATGTAGGCCAAGATCCTCTCGAGCCGCTTTGGCTGGGCGCATTCGTGGTCCGCGCCCTTGAGCGACAGCGACGTCCGACCGCAATCCTCCTCAAGAATCCTGAGCAGGTTGAAGAAGAGCGCCATCCGCTCGAAGCCGTTGGCGGTCAGCAGCGCCTCCATTCGCGCCGCGCCCTCGACCGACGCGGCCGCCGAGAATTCGATGCCGGCCCGCGACGCCTCGAGGAGTCCCGTGAGACCGGCGCAGTCAGAGAACCCGGCGACGCAGCGCTCGGCGAAGCCGGCGCTCAGCTGCAGCACCAGATCCCGCCCGACGATCCGACCATCCCCGTCGCGGTCATTGGCGCCGGAAACCCACATGTGCGGCAGGTTCGGACCAGTCATCACCAGATTGCCCGGGCCGAATTCGCCGGCGTAGGTGCCGACGTAGAAATGTCCGCGACTCCGGCGGATCAGGTGCAGCTCGTACTCGGGGTGGTGGTGCCATCCCGAATAGGCGAAAGGATAATCGTGGGCGTAAACGCGGAACGTTCGCTCAAGCGGCGTCTGGATCACCTCGAGCACAGGCTTTGCATTCATTGCGCGAGCCTTTCTCCCGTTTTCCAGCGCCGCCCTGCGTCGACACTCTTGATCAGAACGTGATCTGGATTTTCACGTCCGACGAATTCTGCTGCGCGGCGCGTTCGAACGCCGCAACCGCCCGGTCAAACGGATAACTGGCCGAGATCAATGGCTTGAGATCAATCTTACCGGACCCGAGCAGCGCCAGCGTCCGTTCCCAGACATTGGCGTAGCGGAAGATGCCGGTCAGGCTGATCTCCTTGACCTCGAGCGCCACGACGTCGAGCGGAACGCGATCCTGCGGCATGCCGACCAGCACCACGCGCCCGCCGCGGCCAACCACGTCCATCAGATCGTCGAAGGCGCGCGGGCTGCCGCTCGCCTCGAAGAACAGGTCGGCGCCATGGCCGGCGGTGTGCGCGGCCACCACGTCGGCGAGTTTCTCCCGGTTGAGGTCGACGGTGACGATGCCCGGGCGGCCCGCGACAAGATCGAGCTTGGCCTTGGCGACGTCGCTGAGGATGACTTTCGCGCAACCGCTCGCCAGCGCCGCGAACGCCACCATCAAGCCGATGGTGCCGGCGCCGGCGACGACGGCGACGTCGCCGGGACGGATGGCGCCCTTGTAGGCGGCGTAGACGCCGATCGCCAGCGGTTCGACCATAGCGCCTTCGGCGAAGCTGACGTTCGCGGGCAGTTTATAGGTCAGCGCCGCGGGGTGAACGACCTCCGGCGTCAGGCAGCCGTGGATCGGCGGCGTCGCCCAGAAGCGCACCGACGGATCGAGGTTGTAGTGACCTTCGAGCGTTTGCCGCGATCCGAAATCGGGGACCCCCGGCTCCATGCAGACGCGATCGCCGATCTTAAGATCGGCGACATTGGCGCCCACGGCCGTGACGACGCCGGCGGCCTCGTGGCCGAGAATCATCGGCTCGTTGACGACAAAATCGCCGATCCGACCGTGTTTGTAATAATGAACGTCGCTGCCGCAGACGCCGACCGTCTTGATGGCGATCCGCGCTTCATTGTCTGCAGGCTCCAGAGTCCCAGGGACTTCAATGTCGCGAAGAGAGATTTCGCCAATGCCCTCAAGAACGACGGCTCGCACCTTCATAACTTTTCCCCCCTGAGCCGTTTACATGCGTTTTCTGGAGAGCTCGCTCGGCCCTTCGTGGAAAAGTATGCGCGCCACGGTCCCTCCCCGCCAATCGGATTCGACAAATGTGTATGCAAAATTTTACATTTGGGTCCGCTGCCGCCGACGATTTCAGGATCGATCGTTCGCTCGTCCCGACATGGGGCCATTGTGACTCGCCGACGTCGACTGCAGGGCGAAAGCAGTTGGAGATCCCGCATGCTCTGCTCATGCAGGGCGGTTTCACCTCCCCGCTCGCGCAGTCAACATGAGAGCGGCGCGGCTTGATGTCGGTGCGTGAGCAGGCGGACGTTGGCGGCCGCCGTCGAGGTTCCGGCGATCATTCCTGAGGAAAAGTTCAACGCGGTTCGGGCGCTGACGTAGAGACGCGACGCGAAGGACGCGCCGCCGCGCGTCGCCAACAGGCCGACCCTCCCGGCCGGCGTTATCCGCCGCGGCTATTGCGGCGCGGCGATGATCCAGTGTCAATCGGCGTGGGGCCAGAACGCCGATCGGCGTTGTAACGCGTTGAAACGATTGGTCATCGCTGGATCAGATGCCGGAGCCAAATGACACGGTCAGGATCGCCTCAGAGGCGCCTGCGCGCAGGATAGCGCGCCGCTATTCGCCGGCCGACGCCAAGCGTTTCAATTCCTCGAGCCTCGACGCGACCCGACGCTCCGCCAGCGCGACGAGTTCCGCATAGCGCGCCGGATCGGCTTCCGCGGTGACCCGAAAGCGACTTTCGCCGGCCATGTATTCAGCGAGCGGCAGGCTCGGATCGCCGCTATCCAATTCCAGCGGCGCCCGCCCGAGGGCGGCGCGACGGGGGTCGTAGCGATAGAGCGGCCAATAGCCGGCGGCGACCGCCGCTTTTTGTCGGTCGAGGCCGGACGCCATGTCGAAGCCGTGATGGATGCAGTGCGCGAAGGCGACCACCAGCGACACGCCTTCGTAGGATACGGCCTCCTGAAGCGCCTTGACCGTCTGCGCGTCCTTCGCGCCCAAGGCGATCGAGGCGACGTAGACGTCGTCATAGGCCATGGCGATCCGACCGAGATCCTTCTTGGCGCGCGCCTTGCCGGCCATCGCGAACTTCGCCGTCGCGCCGAGCGGCGTCGCTTTGGACTGCTGGCCGCCGGTGTTGGAATAGACCTCGGTGTCGAGCACGAGGATATTGACGTTGCGCCCGGACGCCAGGACGTGATCGAGTCCGCCGTAGCCGATATCGTAGGCCCAACCGTCGCCGCCGATGATCCACACCACCTTGTCGACGAAATAGTCGGCAAGCTCCATCAGCCGCGACGCCGCCGCGTCCGACCGCCCGACCAACGCCCCCTTCAAATCTGCGACCTGCATGCGGCGCGTGCGAATGGCCGCGTCGCTCTTCGCCGCCGGCGCGAGCAGCGCCGCCGCCAACGCTTCGGGCAGTTCGCCCGCTAGGCGCTGAAGCAAGGCGCGGGCTTCGTGTGCGTGGCGGTCGACGGCAAGCCGCATGCCGAGGCCGAACTCGGCGTTGTCTTCGAACAGCGAATTCGACCAGGCTGGCCCTCGACCATCGGCGTCGACCGTGTACGGCGTCGTCGGCAGATTGCCGCTGTAGATCGACGAGCAGCCGGTCGCATTGGCCACCAGCATGCGGTCGCCGAACAACTGGGTGAGCGTTCTGACATAGGGCGTCTGGCCGCAGCCGGCGCAAGCGCCCGAGAACTCGAACAGCGGCTTCACCAGCTGCGAGCCTTTCATCGTCAGGCGGATGTCGGCCCGGTCGATGTCCGGCAAGGCGAGAAACGCCTCGAATTTGGCCCGTTCGGCTTCAAGCAACGGCACCTTCGCCGACATGACGAGCGCGCCCTCGCATGGGCACGCCTTCACGCACAGCGTGCAGCCGGTGCAGTCTTCGGGCGCCGCCTGCAATAGATAGCGACGCTCGCCCTTCGCGTCGGCGCCAATGAACGGCACGGTCTCAAGCGCGGCCGGTGCGCCCTCCATCTGTTTTGCCAACACGGCTTTGGCGCGCAACGCGGCGTGCGGGCAAACCATGACGCATTTGTTGCATTGGATGCACGCCGCCGGCGCCCACACCGGTATCTCGTCGGCGATATTGCGCTTCTCGAATCGGGCGGTGCCGACCGGCCATGAGCCGTCGGGCGGAAATGCGCTCACCGGCAGAGCGTCGCCGTGCCCCGCCAGCATCGGCGCGGTGACTTCGCGGACGAAAGCGGGCGCGCCGTTCGGAACCCAAGATCGCAGCGCCGAGCCGTGAGCCTCGCTAGACGCCGCAATCTTCGCGAGATGAGACAGCGCCATGTCGACGGCGGCGAAATTCTTCTCGACCACCTTGCGGCTCTTGCGGCCATAGGTCTTCTCGATCGAACGACGAATCTCTGCAATCGCCAAGTCCTTGGGCAACACCTGCGACAAGGCGAAAAAGCAGATCTGCATGATGGTGTTGATGCGCCCGCCCATTCCGGCCTGTTGGGCGACCTTCGACGCGTCGATGACAAAGAGCTCGACGCCCTTGTCGATGATCGCGCGCTGCACGGCGAGCGGCAGCCTTTCCCATGCCTCCTCCGGCGGGTACGGCGCGTTGAGCAGGAGAGTCGCGCCGCGCGCGGCGTATTGGAGGACGTCGTAGCGGTCGAGGAACACGAAGTGATGGCAGGCGACAAAATCGGCTTCCTGCAGGAGGAACGGAGACTTGATCGGCCGCGGGCTGAAGCGCAGATGCGAAACTGTGACGGCGCCGGACTTCTTGGAATCGTAGACGAAGTAGCCTTGCGCATAGAGCGGCGTATTGTCGGCGATGATCTTGACCGAATTCTTGTTGGCACCGACCGTCCCATCCGCGCCGAGGCCGACGAAAACGGCGCGGAACTCGTCCGCCGCGTCCAAGGCGAAACCGTCGTCGACAGCGAGCGACAAACCGCCGACATCGTCAGTGACGCCTATCGTGAAGCGTCGCTTCGGCGTTTCCGCCCGTAGTTCGTCGTAGACCGCCTTGACCATGGCCGGCGTGAATTCTTTCGAGGCTAGGCCATAGCGTCCGCCGATCGTCACCGGCTCGACTTCGCGGCGCGCGCCGCCGCGCGCACGCTCTTCGGCGAGGGCGGCGACCACGTCCTGAAAGAGCGGCTCGCCGACCGCGCCCGGTTCGCGGCAGCGGTCCAGCGCGGCAATCCTGCGCGCGCAACGCGGCAGCGCCTCGAGGAAGGCGTCGACGGCGAACGGGCGGAACAGCCGCACCTTGAGCACGCCCGTCTTGCGGCCGTCGCGATTGAGCCGCTCGGAAGTGATTTCCGCCGTCTCGGCCGCAGATCCGATGACGACGATCACCTCTTCGGCGTCGGGAGCGCCAACGTAGTCGAACAGCCTGTATTGCCGGCCGACGATCGCGGCGAAACGGTCCATCTCGCCCTGGACGATCGCCGGCAGGGCGTCGTAATAGGGATTGCGGGCTTCGACCCCCTGAAAGTAGGCGTCGGGATTCTGCGCGGTGCCGCGCAAGACGGGATGATCCGGGCTAAGCGCGCGACGCCGCATCACGGCGATTTCGCCTTCATCGATCATGCCGCGCAGCTCGTCGTCGGTGAGCGGAGCGATCTTCGCCACTTCGTGCGAGGTGCGGAATCCGTCGAAGAAATGCACGAACGGCACACGCGCGCGTAAGGACGCCGCTTGGGCGATCGCCGCCATGTCCTGCGCTTGTTGAACCGAGTTCGACGCCAACATGGCGAAGCCGGTCTGACGCACCGCCATCACGTCGGAATGATCGCCGAAGATCGACAGCGCATGCGTGGCGATGGTCCGCGCGGTGACGTGCATCACGAACGGCGTCAGCTCGCCGGCGATCTTGTACATGTTCGGAATCATCAGCAGCAGACCTTGCGACGCGGTGAAGGTCGTCGCCAGGGCGCCGGCCTGCAACGCGCCGTGCACCGCCCCGGCCGCGCCGCCTTCCGACTGCATTTCGACGACGTCGAGACCGCGGCCCCATAGGTTGAGGCGCCCTTCCGACATCCACTGGTCCGCCAGTTCTCCCATCGTCGACGACGGCGTGATCGGGTAGATGACCGCCATTTCGTTCATCCGATAGGCGACCGAGGCGCAGGCCTCGTTGCCGTCGACAGTGATCATCTGCGTATTGGCGTTCATGGCGCGGCACTTTCGCTGGTCTTGTTCTCAGGCGCTGCTTTCTTCGAACGACGCACATTCGACAATGCGACGAATCCGCCGCCCATCCGCCCAAGTCCCGGAAACGCCGGCGCGTTTGGCGCTGCGCCCGAGACGAATTCGGAATAGGCGTCGGCCAGTTGCCGCCGGTAGACGTCGCGCGTCGCCGCGTCGTCGAGCGATTCCAGACCATCGACGCGCGACAGCTTGTCGTGGAATCGCTTCAGGATGTGCAGTCGGCTCACCGCCATCACTTTGGGATCGAACATCAGATCGAAATAGGCGAAGAAGTCCTCGGCGCTCGAAAGATTGCCGAGATCCCGCAGGAGCTGGCTCATCAATCCGCGACCTCGCTCAGCCCACGCGGCGCGTCTGCAGTTTCTTTATAGAAGCGGAAGAGATCGCCGTCGCCCGGCGCGCGTTTGGTGAAGTCGACAAATCGGCGAACCCGCCTCAGGATCGCCTCGGCCTGCTCCTTCGCCAGCGGCAATCCGAATCCGCCGTAGACGTGAAGCACGGCCGCCATGCCTGAATGCTTGCCGAGAACCAGCCGGTGCTCGCGCCCCAGCTCCGTCGGATCGAGGCTCTGATAGTTGTGGCGGTCGCGCAGCAGCCCGTGCACGTGAATGCCCGACTCGTGGGTAAATACGCCTTCGCCGACGATGCTCTTGCCCTCGGACACCGGACGTCCGGACGCACGCGCGACCAGGCGCGAGATTTCCGCCAACCGCCGGGGTTCGACGCCGGTCGGCCGGCGATGGAGGTGATGAAGCGCCATCGCCACTTCCTCCAGCGGCGCATTGCCGGCGCGTTCGCCAAGGCCGTTGACCGTGGTGTTCACATGCGTCGCGCCGCCCGTGACCGCGGCGAGCGAATTGGCCGTCGCCAGGCCCAAGTCGTCGTGCGCGTGGATTTCCAGCTCGCACGACACGTGCGCGCGTAATTTGCGGAAGACGTCAAGCGTCGCGAAGGGGTCCATGACGCCGAGCGTGTCGGCGAAGCGGAAGCGACGCGCGCCCGCGGCTTCGGCCGTCTTCGCGGCGACGACGAGAAAGTCGGAATCGGCGCGCGAGGAATCTTCGCCGCCGACCGCGACGTCCAGTCCTTGTCGACGCGCCAAACGAACCATGCGATCGATCTCCGCCAGCGCCCAAGCGCGATCGCGATGAAGCTTTCGCGCCAGTTGCTGATCGGACAGCGGGATCGACATGTTGACCATCCGGACGCCGCAGGCGAGCGCGGCGCTCAGATCGTCTTCTCGCATCCGACACCAGGTGATGATCCGCGCTTTGAGCCCAAGCCTCGCCACGGCGCGAATGTCGTTCTGTTCCTCCGCGCCCATGGCGGGAATGCCGACCTCCATTTCCGCGACGCCGGCGGCGTCGAGGGCCTGGGCGATGACGAGTTTCTCGCTGCTGCGGAAGGCGACGCCGGCCGCCTGCTCGCCATCACGCAGGGTCGTGTCGTTGATGACGACGGGCGCGCTCATTGGCGCGACTCAAGGCGGACGGGGACGGCCGACAACGGCACAACGCGCAGCGGCCTGCCGACAAGGTCGATCAGACGCCTGCGGACGCCCGCCAGGGTGAACGACGACAGCGCGCAATCGGCGCACGAGCCCTTGAGGTCGACAATCACCATGTCGCCGTCAACCGCGATCAACTGAATGTCGCCGCCGTCGCGCTGCAGGCGCGGGCGCAACTCGGCGATCGCCGATTCGATCTGCGCGCGCCTATCCGCCGGCGACTCGGACGCGCCGACCGCGGTCGGCTCGATCGTGTGGACGCTCTCGTTCAGCATCGCACGCCTGCCCCTGGATTGCCCACGCAACCGGTGCGGCCGCAGGCGTTCGGATTGTTGAAGACGAACCCGGCGATCGGACCGTCGCTGAAATCGACTTCGGCGCCGGCGAGCAGCAGTTGCGACCCTGCGTCCACGAACACCCTGACATCGTTGAATTGGATAACCGCGTCGCCTTCGCCCGCCGTTGTCTCGAGGCCCATGTCGTAGCGGACGCCCGCGCACCCGCCGCCGCGGACCGCGATCCTGACGCCGGAAACCTCCTGGTCGCGCGCTTCGACGATCAGGCGCCGGATCGCCGCCGCCGCATTCTCGGTCAAGTTCAGGATGGTCGCCTCCTGTGGTGTCGAAGGATCCCTTAGCAAGCGGCGCGCCAGTCGCGAGGCCGCGGAAATGCCCGTGTTCTATGAGCGACGCGATAGGGGCGGCGACGGGCTTGTCGGATTTGCGACACGTTCACGCCACTTTCAACGCCTGCGCGGCGCCGTGTTTCTGACAATCCTTGGCGCAGACGCGCGAACAGGCGCCGCAGCCAATGCAATCGCCCGGGTCGGCGACGGTCATCACGTAGCGTTCGATATCCTCTTCGTCCTCGGCTGCTTCGCCTTCCTCATCGAGCGGCGTCAGCGCGAGCACGTTGCGTCCGCAGACCTTGAAGCAGCGGCCGCAACCAAGGCATTCGGCTGCGTCGATCGACAGCAGATAGACCGGCTCCCAAGGCGCGCCGGCCCGGGTGACTGCGTGCGTTGCGCCCATTTCGACTTCCCCCTCAATCCGCCCAAGCCGCATCCGGATAGCGTTCGATGGCGGCAAGCGCCGCATCAACCAGCGCCTCGCCGTCCGCCTCGAGCCGTTCAAGCGACGCGAAGCCGAAACGATGGGCGTCCCGCATCGTTCTCGAGACCACGACCAGACGTCCTCCAATCACAACGATGCGGCCGAACCCTTCCGACGACAGCTGCTGCACTGGCGACGCCATGACGCCGCTGCGGCGTTCGACGCTGAGCGCCACCGCGTTGTAGAATTGCGAAATCCGCGTCAGCGTTTGCGGGTCGGGGTCGCCGACGATCGGGATCGCCCGGGCGCGTTGCCGATCGACGATGAAGGGCGCCAACAGATCGCGATCGGGCTTCCCCTCCCAGAAGCCGTACGCGTCTTGGGCGCGAACCTGCGCAATCAGTTCGCGCGCGAATGGCCCGACGCCGGCGTCGACCGCCGCCGCCTCACTCATCGGCGAACGCGAGACTGGTCTCGCTGTGCAGCAGCTTGCGCATCCACGGCGGCGGCGCGCCTCGCATCATGACCTGCAGTCGGCCGATGACCTCGGGTATAGGCTCGGGCGCCGGCAGCTTCAGCGGATAGACCCGGTTGTTGACCACGCGCGCCGCCGCCATGCCGCCGATCGCCAACGAGAACAGAATGGCGCAACCGACGATCGCCTCGACTTTCGCCCCGACGCGGTCGTCGCTGTCGTCGGGATGGCGACCGTTTTCGCCGCTGACGTGATCGAACTCGATCGCCTCGACGAAGCGATAGCTGGTTGGCCCCACCTCGTAGATCACGATCGTCGGCGCACTGCCGAAATGAGCGTCGACCCGGCGCCGATCCTGTGTCGCGAACGCGATCTTCAGAGCGCCGGGGATTTCCTTGTCGTCGCTCGGCGGAATGGAATCAATGAGCCGCAACCGCCGCATGATGACCTCCTTGCCGGTCGCGAACGCCGTGACCGCTCTGGTTGGCGATGAACAGATTGCCGATTGCGAAAATCAGATCGCGCGCGCCGCGATAGCCGACGCTGAGACGGTGCGCCGCGCCCAGCGTGTCGAACAGCGGGAAGCCGGCTGGAAAGAACGGGATCTCGAGCCGCTCGGCGACGCGGCGGCCGTGCGCGTGCGAGACGACGAGATCACAGCCTGTCGCCCGCCGCTCCAGATCGTCGAGGTCGCCGATCGTCACGCTCTCGGCCGGCGCACGCGTCAAAGCGGCGACGTCTGTGGTCGCGACGGCGCAAGCAATCGTGGCGCCCATGTCGGCGAGGAACTGGGAAAGGCCGAGCAGCAGGTCGGGCTCGGCCGCGATCGCGATCCTCTTGCCGCCGAAGTAGAAGTGGCCGTCCAGCATGGCGTCGACGAGCTGGCTGCGACGACGCCGGACGCTGTTTGGAACGGGCTCGCCTGAGCGTTTGGCCAAAGCGGCGACGAAATCGTCCCACGCGCGCAATCCGACGAGTCGGGGAAACGTCTCCACCGGCACGCCGCAACGGCTTTCGAGCAGCCGCGCGGCCGGTTCGACCTGCAGGCCGAGCGCCAGCGTGACGGCGGATGCGCCCATGACGCGAACATCGTCGAGATTCGTCCCGCCGAGGGTGGTCGGCACGTAGCGATCGGCGACGTGACCGTCCAACGATCCGGCCAGGTCGGGCAGCATGATCGGGGTCAGGCCGAACGCCGCGACCGTGTCGTGAATTTCTTCGAGATCGGCAGGCGTCAAATGGCTGCCCGCCAGCACGTTGATCTGGCGCGAATCGCGCGCGTGCGTCGGTTCGACCAGCGCCTCGACGATCGCCGTGACCGCGGCGCCCCAACCGCCCTCGAGCCCGCCTTTGTAGTCCGATGTTGCGGCGTGGATCAACGCAACGTCGGCAAGTTCGGGATGGCGGCGCCGGATCAGCTTCAGGTCGCCGCGGACGTCCTCGCCGCGCGTTTCGGTCAGTCCGGTTGAACAGACGCCGATGACCTTGGGACGGGCGCGTTCCGTGACGTTGAGGATCGCCTGCTCCAAATTATCCGAACCGCCGAGAATCGTCGAAACCTCGTTCATCGCCGTGGTCTGCAGGGGAATCGCTTCGCGGAAATGGCGCACCAACAACACCAGCGCGAAAGCCGTGCAGCCCTGAGCGGCGTGCAGCATCGGCATACAACCGTCGAGGCCCATGAAGGCCATCGCGGCGCCGAGCGGCGGGCTCACCTTCAGCGGGTTGACGACGCAGGGCTTGCCGGAGGCTTCGATCCTCGCCACGTCACGCCTCCCACGGCGCTGGCGCGCGCACCTGCCGCCAGATCGGGTTGGAGAGCGCCCGGTCGATTTCGCGCGCCAACGTGACGGCGCCGTCGTAGCCCGCATAGGCGCGATGACGTTCCTGGTTGACGTCGAGCCACGGCGCCTTGGCCTTCAACGCAACGAATTGCGTACGCCCGCCGGAGAGCATGATGTCGGCCTCGCCCGCCTTCAGCATGCGATACATTTCGCGCTGAGTGAGTGTTTCGAACAGCTCGCCATCCTCGCCCATCAGCGCCTGAGCGCGCGCCTTGTCGCCCTGCGTCGACTTGCGCACCGAAGTGCCAATGACGACCATGCCGGCGTCCTGTAACGCCGAGATCACCGACCACGACTTGACCCCACCGGTGTAGAGCAGCGCCCGCTTGCCCGCGAGCCGCGGCAGGAGGGACTCGAGCTCGACGGCGACGCGCGCTTCTTCGGTCGCAATCAGATCTTCGGTCCGGGCGAGGAGATCAGCCGCGGCGCCCTGTGCAACCAGCATGCGAGCGATCGTCCGCAGGGACTGACTGGTCGCAGGGACGCCGTAGAACGACCCCTCGAAATACGGAATGCCCCACCGCTCCTTCATCTTGCGCGCCAGATTGATCAGCGCCTGGCTGCACACCATCATGTTCAGGCGCGCGCGATGGGCGCTCGCGACCTGACGAAAGCGGGCGTCGCCGGTGATCGCCGCCAGGACACGGACGCCGAGGCGCTCGAACAGCGGCGTGACGTTCCAAAGGTCGCCGGCGACATTGTATTCGCCGAGAAGATTGATGTCGGTCGGCGTCGTCGTCTCGGGCTCGACCCGGCCGATGACATGATCGAGCAGCGCCTCGCCGGCCAGCTTGGTGCCGAAGTTCTTCTTGCCGACGAAGCCCGGCGCGTTGACCGGAATGACGGGCCTGCCCAACCTCTCGCTCGCCACCTTGCAGACCGCGGCGATGTCGTCGCCGATCATCGCCGTCACGCACGTCTGATAGACGAAGATCGCCGGCGGATCGAAGCGGGCCGCGATTTCCTTGATCGCGCGATAAAGGCGCTTCTCGCCGCCGTAAATGACGTCCATCTCGCTCAGATCGGTGGTGAAGCCGGTGCGATAGAGCTCGGGTCCGGACGACAAGGCGTGACGGCTGTCCCAGCTGTTGCCCTCGCATGCGCTCGGCCCGTGAACCAGATGCGCGGCGTCGGCGATCGGCTGAAGCACGATCTTCGCGCCGTCGAAGGCGCAGCCGCCCGCCGCGTTGCCGGGCGTCAGCGGCTTGGCGCCGCACCCCTTCTTGCGCTCGGAGTCGTCCTTCGCCCGATTGGTCGCACAAGCCGGCTCGTCGAACAGGTCCTTGAGCTTGTGCTGCAACATGCCCGGCTCAACTCAGCGCACGAGGTCGAACGAGATTCCCGTCTTCGCCGTTTCGACGTCCAGAACGTCGAGGATCTTGTCGAGGATCGTCACCAACACGCGCAATCCTCCCGCATATCCCCAGACGGGGAACCTGTGGTGGTGATGGCGGTCGAAGATCGGGAAAGTCAGGCGGATCAGGGGAATCCCGAGATCGCGCTCGAGATACTTGCCGTAGGAACTGCCGATCAGCAGATCGCATCGCTCGGTGGCGAGCAGCGACCGCATCGCCCACAAATCCTTGCCGGGCCAGACCTGCGCCTTGGCCCCGGCGGGGCTCGTCGCCAGAAGCGTCTTCATCTGGGCTTCCCACTCCTTGCCGCCGTTGGTCGACAGCAAGTGAATCGGCTCGGCGCCCATTTCGAGCGCGAATCGCGTCATGCCGTAGACGAAGTCCGGGTCGCCGAAGATCGAATAAGTCTTGCCGTGCAGCCAGGCGGAGGAATCCGCCATCGCGTCCACCAGCCGGCCGCGCTCCTTCTCCAGCGATGTGGGGATCGGCTTGCCGGTGAGCTCGGAGAGTTTCATCAGGAATTCGTCGGTCGCGCCGACGCCCAGCGGATAGTGGAACGCCGCGGTCTCCTGGCCGACGCTGGCGGCCAATTCGAGCGACTTCTCCGAGCAGTATTGCTGCATCGCGATGGTGGCCTTGGCGTTGAGCGCCTCGGTCGCCGCCTCGAGGGTGGTGCCGCCGTCGAACATGCGGTAGGCGCCATCGGTCGGCGTGTCGAACACCTCGGAGACGTCCGAGATCAGGGCGCAATCGACGCCGAACTCGGCGAGAATCCGCTTCAGCTCACGGTTGTTGCCGACCGCATAGCCGTCGAAGCCGGGAATGATGTTGAGGCGGCCGCTGGGCTCGCGCGCCTTTCCATTCCAGAGGTTGCTCAGCACGCCCTTGACCATCGCGTCGTAGCCGGTGATGTGGCTGCCGACGAACGACGGCGTGTGCGCCTGCGGAAGGGGGTAGTCCTCGGGAATGCTGCCGTCCTTGCGCGCCTTCTGGATGAACGCCGTCAGGTCGTCGCCGATCACCTCGGCGATACAGGTCGTCGAAATGGCGATCATGTTCGGCTTGTAGACGGTGTAAGCGTTGGCGAGCCCGTCGACCAGGTTCTGCAACCCGCCGAACACCGCGGCGTCCTCGGTCATCGAGGTGGAGACCGCCGCACATGGCTCTTTGAAGTGGCGCGCAAGGTGCGAGCGGAAATATGCCGTGCAGCCCTGCGAACCATGGTTGAACGCCAGCGTCCGCTCGAAGCCGACCGCTGCGAACACGGCCCCGAGCGGCTGGCAGGCCTTGGCGGGGTTCACGGTCAGCGCTTCCCGCGCCAGGTTCTTCTCGCGGTATTCCCACGAATTGACGTATTCGGTCTGCTTCGCGACCGCCTCCGCCGTCGCGCCGCACTCCAACGCCTTTTTGCGTTCGAACAGCGCTTGGTATTCGGGCTCGTTGAAAAGGGTGGCGTGATCCTTGATCCGCTCTGCCGATTGAGGCATGGGGCGCGCTCCTTAAGCGGTCTTCCAGGGCGCTTTGTGCATGCCCCACACCGGATTGTTGATGGCGAGGTCCATATCGCGGGCGAACACGGCGAAGCCGTCGAAGCCGTGATAAGGGCCCGAATAGTCCCACGAATGCATCTGGCGGAACGGCACGCCGAGTTTCTGAGTGCCGTACTTCTCCTTGATGCCGGAGCCGACCAAGTCGGGACGGATGTTCTGGATGAATTTCTCCAGCTCGAATTCCGAGGCGTCGTCGTAGACCAGCGTGCCGTCCTTGATGTACTCCGTCGTGCGTTGGTAATCGTCGGCGTGGGCGAATTCGTATCCCGTGGCGGTCACTTCCATGCCGAGATCGCCGTAGGCGTCGGAGACGTGCCGCGGGCGCAACCCGCCGACGTACAGCATGACCCTCTTGCCCTCGAGCCGCGGCTTGTATTTCGCCAGCACCGCGTCGGCGAGCGGCCGGTACTTGGCGATCACCCGCTCGGCGCCCTCCTTGATCATGTCGTCGAACTGCGCGGCGATCGCCCGCAGGCTCTTCTCGATCTGACTGGGGCCGAAGAAGTTGTACTCGATCCACGGAATCCCGTATTTCTCCTCCATGTGCCGGCAGATGTAGTTCATTGAGCGGTAGCAGTGGATGAGGTTGAGCTTGGCCTTCGCGCCGCGTTCGACCTCCGCCACCGAGGCGTCGCCGGACCATTGGCCGATGACGCGCAAGCCCATCTCTTCGATGAGAATCCGGCTCGCCCAGGCGTCGCCGCCGATGTTGTAGTCGCCGACGATCAACACGTCGTAGGGCGTGCTCTTGAACGGCTTGTCGGCGCTCTTGTCGACGATGTGATCGCGCATCACGTCGTTGGCGATATGATGGCCGAGCGATTGCGACACGCCGCGGAAACCTTCGCAGCGCACTGGGGCGATCACCTTGCCGATTTCCGCGCTCTTGCGCTTGGCGACCGCCTCGATGTCGTCGCCGATCAGGCCGACCGGGCACTCGCTCATGACCGAGACGCCGCGGTTCAAGGGAAAGATCGACTCGATCTCGTCGATCAGCTTGGCGAGCTTCTTGTCGCCGCCGAAGACGATGTCCTTTTCCTGGAAGTTGGACGTCACCTGCATCGCGACCCAACTGTTGACGCCGGTGACGGCGCCGCTGACGTAGTTGCGGCGCTGGCCCCAGGAGTACTGGCCGCAGCCGACCGGGCCGTGACTGACGTGGACGATGTCTTTGATCGGCCCCCACACCACGCCCTTGGCGCCGGCGTAGGCGCAGCCGCGCACCGTCATCACGCCGGGGATCGACTTGATGTTCGATTTGACGCCGCAGTCCGAATCGCCTTCTTCGTAGACGTTGAGGTGCTTGCCGCGCCTCTTCGCCGTCTTCGGCGGGTATTCGCTGAGCACGTCTGCGATCAGCGCCTTGCGCGCTTGTTTGGCTTCGGCTTCCATCGTGTTCTCCTCGCAGCCGGCCGATCAGGCGACCTTGGCTTTCACCTGGCCGACGATGGTCTCGTCTTCCGGCTTGAGAATGCCGAATTCCATCAACATGTCTTCGAGCTCCTCCATCGTGATCGGGGTCGGAATCGTTCCCTTGCCGCCGTTTTCGTGGATCTTCTTGGCGAGCTGGCGGTACTCCTCGGCCTGCTTGGATTCGGGATCGTATTCGAGCACCGTCATGCGGCGCAGTTCGGCGTGCTGCACGACGTTGTCGCGCGGCACGAAGTGGATCAACTTGCTGCCGAGCTTCTTCGCCATCGCGTCGGACAGGTCGAGCTCCTTGTCGGTCATCCGCGAATTGCAGATCAGGCCGCCTAGCCGCACGCCGCCGCTTGAGGCGTATTTCAGGATGCCCTTGGAGATGTTGTTGGCGGCGTAGAGCGCCATCATCTCGCCGGACATGACGATGTAGATTTCCTGCGCCTTGTTCTCGCGGATCGGCATGGCGAATCCGCCGCACACCACGTCGCCGAGCACGTCGTACGATACGTAGTCGACGCCTTCGTAGGCGCCGTTCTCCTCGAGGAAGTTGATCGACGTGATGACGCCGCGGCCAGCGCAACCGACGCCCGGTTCCGGGCCACCCGATTCTACGCACCTGATGCCCTTGTAGCCGACCTTGAGTACGTCCTGGAGCTCGAGATCCTCGATGCTTCCGGCTTCGGCGGCGAGCGACAGGACGCTGTTCTGCGCCTTGGCGTGCAGAATCAGGCGCGTCGAATCCGCCTTCGGGTCGCAGCCGACGATGAGAATCTTCTGTCCCATGTCCGCCAATGCCGCCAACGTGTTCTGGCTGGTCGTCGACTTGCCGATTCCCCCCTTGCCGTAGAACGCGATCTGCCGCAGCGCTGCCATGGAAGGCTCCTTTCGAGGTTGCGGACGATTCCGAACTCGAAGACGATGCAGCAATCGGCATGCCAACCGCATCGCCGCTGCAAACTCCGCGGATTCCCGGCGCTGCGCCCGGAACCGGCCGCCACACTGGGCCGCTCCGGTTGTCGTCAATTCGACAATCGTGGCCCGAACCGATCAATCGCGAGTGTCGCATATCCGACGTCAGGTCGCGCGCATACGCGCACGCGCATGCGCAGAGGCCGCGCATTCGCCGCCGACCGCGGCGTCGTCCGCTGTGGCACGCATCATGCAAATGCTGACGCGATCAACGACGGCGGCCAGCGAACATGCACCAAAACATTGTCGCCCTATCGAGCATCGGACGGCTCGAGTCGCCCAGCGACTCCAACGGTTGCGCAGCGGCCAACCGCGACAACGCCGCGTCGTGCGGGACCGCGACGCGGCCAGAGGGCCTGCCTCAGCCGGTGTGGGCGAAGGTCCAGGACCATCCCTGCTACAGCGAGGATGCGCACCACTATTTCGCCCGCATGCACGTCGCCGTCGCGCCCGCGTGCAACATCCAATGCAACTACTGCAACCGCAAATACGACTGCTCGAACGAGAGCCGGCCCGGCGTGGTCAGCGAAAAGCTGACGCCTCAACAGGCCCTCGAAAAGACGCTCGCCGTCGCCGCCGAGGTGCCGCAACTGTCGGTGGTCGGCGTCGCCGGACCGGGCGACGCCCTAGCGAACGCCGAGCGGACCTTCGCTGCGTTCGCGCTAGTGGCTCAGGCGCTGCCCCATTTGAAGTTATGCCTGTCGACCAACGGCCTCGCGCTGCCCGACCATGTCGACCGGATCGTCGCGATGGGCGTCGACCATGTGACGATCACCATCAATATGGTCGATCCACGGATCGGCGCGCAGATCTATCCGTGGATCTTCTTCCGTCACAGGCGGTGGGAAGGGATCGACGCGTCGCGCATCCTGCATGAGCGGCAGATGGAAGGTCTCGAGGCGCTGACGGCGCGCGGCGTCCTGGTCAAAGTGAATTCCGTTCTGATCCCGGGAGTGAACGAGGAACACCTCACGACAGTGAACGAGGCGGTGCGGGCGCGCGGCGCCTTCCTGCACAACGTCATGCCGCTGATCTCCGACGCCGCGCATGGAACCCATTTTGGGCTCACGGGCCGCCGCGGTCCGACGCCCGACGAACTCCGCGCTGCGCAGGATCGGCTCGGCGTCAACGCCAAGCTGATGCGCCATTGCCGGCAATGCCGCGCCGACGCCGTTGGCCTACTCGGCGAGGATCGCGGGGCGGAATTCACGCTCGACAAGCTCGAAGCGATGAAACCTTTCGATCCTCGCCGGCGCGAAATGTACTTGTCAGTGGTCGAACGCGAGCGCGCCGATCGCCGCGAGGCCGAGGAGGCGGCGCAGATGGAGGTGACGACGCCGAGCGGTCCGCTCCTGGTCGCTGTCGCCACCAAGGGCGGCGGTCGCATCAATCTGCACTTTGGTCACGCGACCGAGTTCCAGATCTACGAAGTCGACTCGCGGGGCGCGCGCTTCGTCGGCCATCGCCGCACGGAGCAATACTGCGGCGATGGACACGGCGAAGACGCCGCTATGGCGGCGACAATCGCAGCGCTTGAAGGCGTTTCCGCGCTGCTGTGCGCGAAGATCGGCGAGCGCCCGCGCGAACGGTTGGCCGCGGCCGGCGTCACGGCCACCGACCAGTACGCCTTCGAATACATCGAGGCGTCCGCAATCACCTGGTGCTTGACCAGTTTTCGAACCGCCGAGCGCGCGGCTTCCGCGTGATCGGCCAACAGCGAATTAAGAACCAACAGGACGGACGAAATGACCTACATGATCGTCGCCAAGAACTGCACCGGTTGCGGCGCGTGCGAATTCGAATGTCCCAACAAGGCGATCACGGAGAAGGGCGGCGCGTTCGCCATCGATCCGAAGAAGTGCACCGAATGCGTGGGCCACTTCGAAACGCAGCAATGCGCCGCCGCCTGCCCGGTGCCGCGGACCTGCATTCCGACGCCCGCGGCATGAGAAGCGACGATTGCCTGGAATTGCACGCTGCGCCGGCGTTCGCCGAAGGCGACAAGGTGCGGTCGCGCCAGTGCGTTCGCAACGACGGCAGCTATCTCGGCAAGCGAATCGGCGAGACGCTGATCGACGAAGGCGAAATGGGTTACGTTCGATCGATCGGCACGTTCCTGCAACGCTATTTCATCTTCGAAGTGGACTTCGTCGATCGAGGCATGGTCGTCGGCATGCGCGGCAAGGAACTCGAACTGATCGAGGCGAGCGAGCGATGAAACTGATGTTGCGCAGGAGCGGCGAAGAGCTCTCGGCGTATGTGGCGAAGAAGGACCTCGAAGCGCGCGTCGTGGAGACGCAGCGTCCCGGGTTGTGGGGCGGCTGGATCAAGCTGAGCAACGGTTGGGTGTTCGAACTGCCGGAGATGGATCCTGCGCCCCGCCTGCCGATCAGCGTCGAAGCGCGACGGGTAGAGGGCTAATTCACAGCGCCAGCGCGACCGCAGGCGATCGCCAGCAGCGCCGGCGTCTGCTGACGGATTTCAGCCGCGACCGCCGCATCCAGCTTTTGCAACCAAGCGAGGGGGATCTGCGACAGTCCGTAGGTCGCCCCAGCGAGCATGCCGGCGATGGCGCCGGCGGTGTCCGCGTCGCCGCCCTGGTTGACGACCCCGACGAGACAGGAACTGAACGAACCCGTCGCGAAATAGAAATGCAACACCGTCTGGACAGTGTCCACAACATAGGCCGACGAGACGCCGCGATAGGGCGAAAAGCGAAACGCCCTGTGCTTCTCGACCAGATCGTCAGCGAGTCGCCGGCAGTCCTCGACGCCGCCGCCAGCGAGGAGGGAATGGATCATGCGCCCGAGGGCGAGCGTGGCGTCGTCCGAGTACGGATGATTGTGGGTGATGTGGCATTGGCTCAGCGTCCACCGCTCGAGGTCGGCGCCGGCGCCGAAGGTCGCCAACGTCGCCGGCAGATTGCGCATGCAGGCGCCGTTTCCCGCATCCCCCTCGTTGTAGGCGGTTTCCATCGTCCCGTTGGCGAGATAGCGGCTGATGCCGCGGCGGCAAGTGTTGCCGATGTCCGGCGGTCGGGAGCGGAACCAGGACGCGAATTCGTCGCAAATCGCCTCGAGATCGAATCCGCCGCGGCGGATCAACGCTCGTCCGAGCGCAAGCGACATTGCGGTGTCATCCGTCACCTGTCCCGGCTTCAGACCCAACCATCCGCCGCCGACGATGCGGTTGTGCTCGCCGTAGCGCGCGGCGATTTCGCGTCGCGTCATGAACTCGACGGTCGCGCCAAGCGCGTCGCCGATCGCCAAGCCGAGATAGGCGCCCAAGGCGCGGTCGAGCGGCAGCGCTTCGTCGCTCATCAATAGTAGAGCGCCTTCGCCTGGTAGTCGCCGCCGATGACGACGAACTCGCCTTCGCCCTTGAGGGCGTGCCGCGGCAGCAGCGAATTGAAGAAGAGGATCTTCACCGTCGGCGCCTCGACCTCGAGAATGATGTCGCCGAAACTTTCCGCCAATTCGCGCTCCGAGGTGAACGACACGAGGTTGTTCAACCGGACGACGACGTGGGTTCGATCGGCCCGCTCGACAAGCATGTGCTCCGAGAAATTATTGACGCCGCGATACAGCATGACGTGCTTCCGGCCGACGGAATGGAAACGCGCGAGGCTCCACTGGCAGAATTCGTAGAGCAAATCGAGTTGCGCCAGGATTGCGTTCGAATGGAAGCGGCTCGACATCTTCTCTTCCACGTAGGAAGTCCATGCCGGCGGGGAAAAGTCCGAGATCGGCGCCTTATGGAAGGTCGGAAAGAGGCCGAAGCGGCTTTCGACCCAGCCCTTCAGCACGGCGCCTTCGGGCGAGTTCGCTTCGTAGCCCCAGCCGCGCAGCAGACGAAGATAACTCGAGGCGCGGAAGCGCGCAGGGCCCCGTCCGTCGCGGTCCTGATCGTCGAGATCGAACATCGTTCCCATATAGGCCTCGAACATCCCCGCAGCCGTTTCGGGGTCCTTCGCCTCGCCCAGCATGGCGAACAGCGAGCGGTTGGCTTCGCGCACGCTGGCAATGTGCAGCGGAACCGGAAACGCGTTGAACGCCGTGCTGGCGAGGAGCCCGGTCGGAACGCCGACGAGGTTGGTGCTGTGGCCGCGGTTCGATTGCATTATGCCCGCTGAGCCGTCGACTCGACGTCCCGCCGCATCCCCAATGGCGATCCGGCGCGGCACGCGGCGACGATCCGCGGCAACGCCTCGACGACGCGGTCGATTTCGGCCTGGGTATTGTCGCGCGACAGCGAGAACCGCAGCGCCCCACGCGCAGCGGCGTGGGGCACGCGCATCGCCCGCAAGACGTGCGAAGGCTCGATTGCGCCGGAAGCGCAGGCGGAGCCCGCCGAGGCGGCAATTCCGGCCCGGTTCAGGTTCAGCAGCGCCTCCTCGCTTTCGGCGTCGTCGAAGGCGATTGCGCATGTTCCCGGCAGTCGGTTCTCGACATCGCCGAGCACAAAGCAGTCTTCGATGGCGGCGAGGAGCGCGCGCTCCAGACCGTCGCGCAACCCGGCGATCGAGGCCGAATCCTCGGCCAGCCTGGCGCGCGCCAGCGCCGCCGCCGCCCCCAGCCCGACGATGCCCGGAACGTTCTCGGTCCCTGCGCGACGGCCACGCTCCTGTCGGCCGCCGCGAACCAAGGGGTGGAGCTTCGTTCCCTTGCGCACATACAGGGCGCCAACGCCTTTCGGGCCGTGAAATTTGTGCGCCGACAGCGAAAGCATGTCGATCGCCGTCGATTGGAGGTCGACCGGAATCCTGCCGACCGCCTGCGTCGCGTCGCTGTGAAAGAGAGCGCCCGCCTCGTGCGCCATCTTCGCGAGTTCGGCCACGGGAAAGATCGTGCCCGTCTCGTTGTTCGCCCACATGATCGACGCCAGGGCCGTTCTGGGACCAAGCGCGCGCCGGTAGGCCGGAATGTCGAGACGGCCGCGCCCGTCGACGCCGATGCGGCGGACGCGGAGGCCTCGGCGCTGCTCGAGATCGGCGCAGACCGACAGGACGGCCGGGTGCTCCACAGTCGATACGATCAGCTCGTCGCGGTCCTCGCGCTGCAGCGCTTGGCGCAGAGCGGCATTATTCGCCTCGGTGGCGCCGGCGGTGAAGACGATCTCGTCTGCATGTTCGCCGCCGAGCAGGGCTTGAACCTGTCGCCGCGCCTCGGCGATCGCGCCGGCGGCTACGCCGCCGAAATCATGGCTCGATGACGGATTGCCGAAGCTCTCGGTGAAGAACGGCAGCATCGCCCGGACGACATCCGGATCGGTTCTCGTCGTCGCGTTGTTGTCGAGATAGGCCCAGTGCGTGGTCGCCTCCGGCGCTGTTCGTCGCCGCGGCGTTGCAACATCGGCGCCAGCCGAATCCTCGCCTTGCGCCCACATTTCCGAGGCCTGTGTCGCAAACCCGACATGTCGCGTTTGCGACGCCGGATCAGGCGCGCGCTTCGGCGTCGCGGCGGATGTGGGCAAGCAGGGACTCGCCCGTCTCCTCGTTGAAGCAAGCGTCGAAGTCGCAGCATTCGCCGCAGCTCGGCGCAGAGCAAAGCGTGTAGTCGGCGTCGCGGCAGATCGTGCGAAAGAAGAACTTCTTCCACTTCATGTCGCTGCGGTTGCGGCGCGCGAGCGGAGCGAAATGCCTTATCATGAGGGCGCTGAGCTCGCCGCGATTGCGCAAGCCCAAATCCTGCCAAAGGTGGTTCGGGCGCTGGGCGCGCCGCGCGATCATGCCCGCCAGCAGGTCTTCGAGCGGCGAACCCGTCGTTGCGCCCCGCCTGAGAAGATCGACGAGGCACAGTTCGTCCTCCTCTCGCGGCGCCGTTCCGTCGGCCTCGAACAGCGCTGACGCGTGCGGAAACATCGCTAGAAGCACGGCCGGCCGGCCGTCGAATCCTGCCGTTGCGCCGATCGACCTGCCTTCGGCGGCCGCCTGGCGGCGCGACAGCGCGAGGATCGAGGCGACCGCATGGACGTCGAAGCTGTCGCCCGCCCCGTCGATCAACCAACGGTAGGTTTCTTCGGGAGTCATTGGTTCAGAACTTCCTCAAAGCGATGCGGTGCTTGCGCAAGGCGTAGCCGACCTGGCGCGGCGTCACGCCGAGGATGCGAGCCGCCTTCGCTTGCACCCAGCCGGCCTTCTCCATCGCCTCGACCAACCTGTCCTTCTCCCCATCGGAACTGTGGGACGGATGGGTCGTCTGCGGCGGCGGCGTTGCGGTCGGAGCGGGCGGGGCGCGACTGACGGGTGTGGGGCCCAGCGCGTTTTCCGCCCGCACCCCTTTCCACAGCAGCGCCGACAGACAGCCGTCGT
>Ga0181516_10000699_pt1 | contig 28668 bp, 23 predicted proteins | sample PEATcosm2014_Bin_25_FD_121104 | JGI IMG/M metagenome (GOLD analysis project Ga0181516, IMG submission 121104) | Peatland microbial communities from MTU Mesocosm Facility, Houghton, MI, USA - PEATcosm2014_Bin01_10_metaG | ecosystem: Environmental > Terrestrial > Soil > Wetlands > Peat | place... | reverse complement strand
TTTGGTGGACCTGATCGGGATCGAACCGATGACCTCTTCCATGCCATGGAAGCGCGCTCCCAGCTGCGCCACAGGCCCACATAGGGGGAGATACAACTCTCCTATTGTCTCCGCTCTCACTCGATTCGTCAAACCCCGCATGAACCCGCAATTAGCCGCATTCCGCGCTTCTTTGTCGCGGATTGCCATGGCTCTAATGTCGCCGGGCGCTCCCTGCCCGCGCCAGGCCGGTGTCCAGCCCTTGTCCGGCGCGTGACAAAGGTCACATGTTAGCGCAGCTCAGTCCTGAATAATAAGGCTGGCTGATGCAATGTGGCGGCCTGCGCCCTGTTCCGTTGATTCTCCGGGCGCTCCGTCGCGCCCGAAAGCAAGTCATCCGGGGCCTTGATCGAACTGGAGTTATACCTTCATGTACAGGATTGTGGAAGCCCGGACCGTCGGCCTCAATATCAGGCAGTTCGTCATCGAGGCGCCGCGCATTGCGCGTAAACAAAAGCCGGGACAGTTTCTGATTCTCCGCTTGCATGAGAAGGGCGAACGGATTCCCCTCACCATCAAGAGTTCAGATCCAGCCGCGGGCACAGTCACCATCGCCGTGCAGGGCGTCGGCAAAACCACTTCCCTCCTCAACTGCCTTGAAGCAGGAGACTCCATTCTCGACGTCGTCGGTCCGCTTGGCCATCCCTCGCAGATTCAGAACTACGGCACCGCGGTGATTCTTGCCGGCAGCGTGGGAACGGCCATGGCGCTGCCCACCGCCAATGCCCTCAAACAGGCGGGCAACCGCGTCATCTTTATTGAAGGCGCGCGCAGCAGGGAGATGGTCGTCTTTGAAGACGAGGTGCGCCAGGCCAGCCATGAAACCTATGTGATGACCGACGACGGCAGTTACGGCGAGCAAGGCCTCGTCACCATGAAGCTGAACGGGCTCATCGACGCCGGGCGAAAGATCAACTTTGTTCTCGCCGTCGGTCCCGTCCCCATGATGCGCGCCGTTGCGCGGATCACCGAACCCCTCGGCATCAAAACCATGGTCAGCCTCAATTCCATCATGGTCGACGGCACCGGCATGTGCGGCGGCTGCCGCGTGCTGCTCGGCGAAAAAAGCAAGTTCGCCTGCGTCGACGGGCCCGAGTTCGACGCTTCGCTGGTCAACTTCGAGGTCCTCATCCAGCGCAACGCCATGTATCGCGAAAAGGAATGCCTTTCGCTCAAGTACTTCGAAGAACACAAGGATGAGGAACTGGCTGAGCTCCGGGCTGGGCTGGCCGCGGAGGAGAGGCATTATGTCTGAGAGCAACACGCTTCCCGCCAGCATGCGCAATGTCCTTCCTCTAAAAGAACGCATGAAGATCCTGCGCAGGCACATGCCTGAACGCGATCCGCAGGAGCGCAGCCGCAACTTTGAGGAAGTGAATCTGGGCCTGCTTCCCCCCGATGCGCTCACTGAAGCCTCGCGTTGTATCGAATGCGCAAAGCCAGGGTGCGTGGTTCAATGCCCCGTGGGCGTAAAGATCAAGGACGTTGTTGCCCTCATCTGTGCGGGCGATTATCTTGCCGCCGCCACCAAGATGCGCGAAGACAACGCGCTGCCCGCCATCACCGGCCGCGTCTGCCCGCAGGAACATCAGTGCGAAGGCGGATGTGTGCTCGGCATAAAGGGCGCGCCCGTCGCAATCGGCAACCTCGAGCGCTTCATCGCGGACTACGAGCGCCGGAGCGGCCAACTTGGCCTTCCTGCCATCGCTCCTTCCACCGGCAAAAGCGTGGCCATCGTCGGCAGCGGCCCCGCAGGCCTCTCCGCTGCGGGAGACCTCATCCAGAAGGGCCACCGCGTTCGCGTATTCGAGGCGCTGCACGAACTCGGCGGAGTTCTCGTTTACGGCATACCGGAATTCCGTCTCCCCAAGACGATCGTCAAAGGCGAAGTCGACAATTTGCGCCGCATGGGCGTCGAATTCGAAACCAACGTCGTCGTCGGCAAAAGCGTAACCCTCGACGAGTTGATGCAGGACGAGCACTTCGATGCGGTCTTTGTCGCCACCGGCGCGGGCCTGCCTGTGTTTCTTAATGTTCCCGGCGAGCACTTCAACGGCGTTTACTCCGCCAACGAATTCCTCACCCGCGTCAACCTTATGCGCGCCTACCAGGTTGAAGAATACGACCAGCCTGTCTACGACTGCCGCGATCGCGACGTCATCGTGGTCGGCGGCGGCAACACCGCCATGGATGCGGTCCGCACCGCGCGCCGTCTCGGTGCGCGCACGGCCACGCTGGTTTATCGCCGCTCGCAGGCCGAGATGCCCGCTCGTCTCGAAGAGGTTTACCACGCTCTCGAAGAGGGCATCGAGTTCCGCATGCTCACCAACCCCATCGAATTCCTCGGCGACCAAAAGGGCTGGCTCACCGGCGCGCGCTGCGTGCGCATGGAATTGGGCGAACCCGACACCGACGGCCGGCGTCGTCCCGTTCCGATTGCGGGTTCAGAGTACATTCTTCCCGCACACGTGGCGATCATTGGTGTCGGCACCACCGCCAATCCCCTCATCCAAAGCACCACGCCAGACCTGAACACGAATAAGGGTAACTATATTGTTGCCGACCCCGAGACCATGCGCACCTCCAAGTCCGGCGTCTTTGCCGGCGGCGACATCGTCACAGGCGGCGCAACGGTCATCCTGGCCATGGGTGCCGGCCGCAAAGCCGCCCTCTCCATCCACGAATTCCTGACGTCTGGAGTGTGGTAACCGGCGGGTTGCGAATCGACCAGGATTGAAGCAATAAAATGCTTTTTTACAATAATTTACGGAACTCCCTAGTCGCGGTTTGTGTGCCAACTCCGGTCCTCGGGAATCGGTGCCCAGCACTTTGACGATTCGCCGGAACACGGAAATAGTGTACACTATTTCCGTATGAAAAATATCACCTTAAGCGCCGATGAGGACCTTATCGAGCGGGCCCGCACAATCGCACGCGGGCAACGCAGAACGCTGAACGAAGCATTTCGCGAATGGCTTGCGCAATTTACTCAAAGCGCGGGAGACGCTCAGGGTTTCGATGCGCTGATGGGGCGCTTGCAACACGTCGATGCAGGGCGGAGTTTCAGCAGGGACGAATTGAATGAGCGATAGATTCTTTCTGGATACGAATATCTTCGTCTATTCGTTCGACCAAAGCGCCCCAGTGAAGGCCCGAAAAGCCATACAACTCATCCGCGAGGCCCTGACCACGCAGAAGGGCATGATCAGCTATCAGGTCGTGCAGGAATTCTTCAATGTAGCCCTGAGGCGGTTCTCCCAACCGTTGCAGGCGGCGGATGCCGAACAGTATCTGCGCACGGTTTTTCACCCCTTGCTCGGCGTGCATTCGTCACCGGTTCTGTATGCGGAAGCATTGCATCTCCACGCCCAAAGCGGACTCTCCTGGTTCGATTCCCTGATCGTCGCGAGCGCCATTCAGACGCATTGCGACCTCCTCTACACGGAGGATCTCCAGCACGGCCAGCGCTTCGGAAACCTCCAGGTGATCAACCCCTTCCGCTGAGCTTCTCCAAGTTCCCATGCTCTCTGGTGCCGGCAGATTTTTTATTCCCTGTTCCCTGCATCAAAAAAGAATGGGCGGCAAAAGCATGGCTTTTGCCGCCGCCCGTCCCTGGGTTGTCTTGAAATTACAGCAATCCTGCTAAAAACTTGTCTCCACCGCAGAAGCCCAATCAGCGACCCCGACCCCTGACCCCTGATCCCTGACCCCTGCCTTTACTGCAACAGCTTGGTCACTTCCTGCTGAACAGAATTAGCCTGCGCTAATGCTGCGATGCCCGTCTGGCTCAGAATCTCGTACTTCGACATGTTCGAAGTCGCCGAAGCGTAGTCCGTGGCCTGGAGTGCGTTCTGCGCCGAAACCACGTTCTCTTGCTGCGTGCTCATCACGTGGCTTATCGAGTTCAGAGTATTGATCTCAGCCCCAAGGTAGCCGTCCTGCGCCGCCACATCGGTTATCGCCAGGTTCAGTTGCGCAAGCGCACTCTGCGCGGCAGCCTGATTCTCCAGATTGGTGCCATTCAGCGCCTCGCCCGCGCCGTCGGAGTAGCTGGTCACGGCCACTCCGCTGCCCGCCTTCACATTGGCGACAAACGTCGCCAGGGTCGTGGAGCTTTGTCCAGCGGTGGAATCATAGAGCTGGTACGTGGCATCGCCGCTCAATCCTGTGTTGTAAGCGCTCGATGCCGTGTAGGTCAGTGCCGCCGTCGCCGTAGTATCTGCAACCGTGGACGTGGCGCCGCTGATCAGCCCCGCTGAACCAATGGTATTCGACGTCAGTTGCACGCTCCCATAGCCATTGGTGCCGGCCACCCACTTGGCAGTCACGCCAAGCGTAGCGGTGTTTTGAGTGATGTAGTCGATCAGCCCTCTCACCGTCTCACCCGCTGTAATCGTCACTGGCTTTGCCACGCCGTTCACGCTGAAGCTCAGCGAACCGGCTATCGTATCGTCTTCACTCGCAAATGAGCTCAGCGTGGCTGTCGAGAAGCTGCCCTCCGTGGCGTCAGCCAGCGTGGGTGTGCCCGCCACTGTAATGCCGGGAGCTCCTTCAAATGCGGTCGAGGTCAAGGCCAGGCCGCTGGTGTTTGCCTGGGCCGTTATGCCCAGCGCGGAATCGGCCGAAATCGTCGCCGCCAGGTTGGCCAAAGTGTTGCTGTGATCTCCGGTGTTCGCCGTGTAGTACGTTCCCGCAGGAACGTTATCCGTACCGGCTCCTATCACAAATGTATTGGTGATTCCACCATTCTTGAGAGAGATCGAGGTCCCCGCGGCCAGCAGATCGCTGGTGCTGACTTTTCCGTTGTTGCTTCCATTGTTGGCGACAACTACCGCCAAACTCGAAACATTGCCTGCAATTGGCGTAACCCCCGTTGTAGGCGCGCTCGCATTCTCGGCAATCGCGTTCGCCAGAGTCGTCACGCCTGGTGTGGAAATTACGTGGCCCGCGCCGGGGATCGCCGACTGCAGATAGATGGAGCCGCTTCCGCCGGTAGGGGCGATGGCGACAACACCCACCGCCGCAACGCTGTTGATCTTGTTCACCAGGCTGAGTACCGTATTCAAGCCCGTGTAGTACGTGTTCGCGCCGGGATTGTCCACGCCCGCGCCCATCACGAAGGTTACTGCGGTCCCCGCGCCGTTCTTGATTTGAATCTGCCCCGTCAGAACGGCAGAGGCATCGTTGATAATCCCGCCATTGGGCAGTTGTAGAACGGCGGTGCCGTATGTAGGCGAGGACCCCGCCGTGCCAAGCTGATAGCCGGCATTGGCGTTATCCACCACCACGGCTCCTCCGTGCGTGGTATCTGTCAGCGTGTTGGCGCTTGCCACCACGGCGTTGGGGCCATTTCCTGTCGAAGTCAACAGCAACGCATGGTCGGCTGTACTCCATTGCGCGTTGACTCCCATATTGCTGCCGTTAATCTGCATCGCCAGGTCGGCATAGGTCTGGCCGGCCGTTGCAATAAATGTGGTGGCTCCATTGCTGTTGGTGAGTGTGATTGAGCCGCCGGTGTTGAGCACATCGTCTTGGGCAGCGAGTGCCGATCCTGGATCCAGCGCTGTAATCTGAGGCGTCCCGGTTCCAGCTGCACCTCCATCCACCGGCGAGTACAGGCCCAGAATGTTATTCGAGTTATATAAGGTCGATGGGCCGATGATCGAAAGATTTTCCCCGCCGAGCGCGTTGTTTGCTTTCACAACGATGCCCGTGCCACCAGGGTCTACCGTGGCAGTTACATCCAGCGATGCAACTGAAGAAATAGCGGTGGCAAGATCCGCGAGCGTATTGCCGCCATGATTACTGGTATAGTACGTCCCCGGCGGAACATTATCCGTGCCCGCGCCCACGGTGAATGTCGTTGCCCCGCCGGCATTCGAATTGAAAATGGTGATGCTTCCGCCGACCGCGAGTTTATCGGTGCCTGCATTCGTTCCGGCCATGCCGATCGTAAATGAACTCTGCGTCGGAGGAGTCGCCGCATTGCCAAGCACGGCGGTGCCAGCGCTGAAGACCGGCGAGTTCGTGGGAGCTGAACCTGTGGTGAATACTGGAGCTGCGGCGCCTGTACCCTGCGTCGTGGTTACGCTCAGCGCACCGCCTCCAGCGGTGTTCGCAAGCGATAGGCTCTGGGAGCCGTCGCCATTCGTCACCACGCTGGCTGTCGCCAACCCCGCGACGCCATTTGCATGAGCATTGATCTGATCCGCCAACTCCTGCAGCGTATTCACTGCCGGACTGATCGTGACCGACGCCGCTGTTTGCGTGCCCACCTTCACCGTCACCGTCTGACCCTGCGTCAAAAGTTGGCTCGCCGGAATCCCATTCGCGTCCAACATGCCGCTGGTGCTGGCGGAACTGGGATCGACCCCGGCCGACAACAATCCACCCGAAATCTCAATACCTGTCTGGGTGCCGGCGCCGGTCACGCCTGCCTGCGCCTGGGTTGCAAATGTCGCCGTTAGTCCAAGCCCCGAGTCGTTGATGGCGCTGATCAGTCCGCTCACGGTGTTCGCGTAGCTGGTGCTGGTGCCCACTGAAATTTTGGCGCTCGCCGCAGTCGACGTGCCGCCCGAGCCCTTCACCAGGTAGTTCACGTCGATGGTCGTCTCGCCGTTCCCGTTCAGCGTGTCGGTGAGCGCGGCATTCGCCGTGCTGCTCGAAAGATTAAGGAACACGTTATTCTGGCCGCTGCTGTATGACATTGCGCCGCCCGTGTCGCCCACACTCTCTTCCGACAACGCCCGGATGTTCAGTTCGATGATCGACGATCCGGTCGTCGAAGAGTCACCCGTGTAAATCGAAGTCGTCTGCCCCGAAAAGACCGCCTGCTGGTTGTAGGTAGTCGTCGATCCGATGTTGTTGATCTCAGCCAGAATCGACTGATACTCCTGATTCGCCGCGCCCTCCTGCGTAGGGTTCAGCGTGCCGTTTGAGGCTTCGGTCGCCAGCGTAATCGCGCGATCCAGAAGACTCGTCACCTGCGAAAGCGCGCCATCGGCCACTTCCAGCAGGCCCACGCCCTCCGTGGCGTTGGTCCCCGACTGCGTCAGCGCCGACGAATTGGCCTGAAGCCCGTTCACCAGTGAAAGGCCCGCCGCGTCGTCCGCGCCGGAGTTGATCCTTGACCCCGAAGACAACTGCTGCAGTACCGTCTGCAGGCTGTTGTTGGTGTTGTTCAGATTGTTCTCTGCGTAGATGGCGGATAGGTTGTTCAATACACCGAGGGCCATGGGATTCAACTCCTTCTTGGATGCCGTGCTGCCCGCCACGCCCCCGTTGCTTGAATGCTCTTTCCAGGGTCTCCAATTTTCCGGAGGGACGTTTCTGCATCCACCCCTTTCATCGGTGCTGGGGAAAATAACTTTAGTCATAATCTTTAGAATTGTTTTTACGTTTTCTGTCGCAAGTCGATTCAGACTGTCCAGCTTCTGTCCATTCACTGTCGCAAAGTGCGCCAATCGCTGTCTCAAACCGCTCCACCCATCTGTCGCGTTTCGAGCCAGCCGCTGCACCTCCTCTCGCAATGATCAAGACCAAAAAACGGCGGCAGGAGCATCGCTCTCTGCCGCCACCGGTCTTGCTTGCAACCGTATTTGCTCTCTGCCTGAAACTCCTCTACGTCTGAAGTTCCGCTTGCACTGCCTGGTTCGCTGACCAGGCCCGGCAAGCGAGTCTCTGAAGACTCGTCACTGCCCGGTTCCGGAACCTGTGCCAGGTCCAGGAGCGGGAGCCGGTGTCTCCGGCGGTGGCGTCTGAGAAGGGGGCCCCTGCCTGCGGTGGAACTGCATTCCTGGTCCTTGCCCGCCCGGTCCTTGCATTCCGGGCCCCGGCCCGTCTCGTCTCCACTGCTGACCGTGTTCTCCGCCGCGCATCCCACCGCCGGCACGGAACGCCTGCATCTGTTTCCACTGGTCCGGCGTCAATTTGTCGCGAATAGCAAGCAGAAAGCGCGCATTCGCCCTTTCCAGATCGCCCCGCGCCTGCACTACCTTGTCGATCTGAGCCATGATCGCTGCGTCGTTCGGCTGGTCGGCGCCCATCAGCGGCTGCATCGCCAGCTCCGCCTTTTCCAAATTGGCACGCAGATCGATCAGCTTCTCCCGATGCTCCAGCATGATGCTGTCCATTGCCTTCCGCTGATCGTCGGTCAGTTTCAACTGCTCCGCAACTCTGGGATTGTTCCACCAACCTTTGCCGCCGCCGGCCGAACCGAACGCCTGCTCCATTGGAGGCCTGTGATTTCCAAAACCCGGGCCCGCACTCTGGCCGCCACCGAATCCCTGGGCGCCGGCCATCGCCCCCGCCAACAGCAATACAGATAAAGCCAAAACCAAATTTTTCGCCGTTCCAACCTTCATCGCTTTCTCCTTCACCTCTGGCCGATTAACCGGCCCTTTCGCATTTCTCCCGTATTCCTTGTTACTGCGCTTCGTCCTCTGCCATCATTTGAGCCAGCGGCTCCATGGCGCTCGGAACCTGGCGCGACACATCGTTATCCACCTTGGCCAGCAAATCCTCATCGTCTTTGCGGGCGCTTTGCTCGTCTGCAATCTTTTGCTGTCTGGCCGCCTCTGCGGCCGCCGCTATCTTGGCCACTTCCTGCCGGTGATGCCGCTCGTAAAGACCGCCCGTCACGCTCCCGGCTGCCAGAACGCATCCCAGCGCCCAGCCCGCGGCCAGTCGCCAACTCGTATGGTGAATCGCTGTCGCCGCATGCGGCCGGCTGTACTCGGCCTCGCTCCAGGCGTGAATGCTCGACCGGAAATCCTTGAGCGCCTGCTCAAGCTTCGCATCAGGCTCGCTTCCTTCGTCCGGTAATCCTGTCCTCAATCTCATGATTTACCTTTCAGTTCCGCCCGCACCTTCACCAGCGCCCGCGAAAGGTGCGCCTTTACCGTGCCCTCGCTCAGCCCGGTGGCCTGCGCAATCTCGCTCAACTCCCGATCTTCCACATACCGGAGCAGAAAAACCGTCCGCTGCCGCGCGCTCAGCCCCTCGACCGCCTGCCACACATGCGCAACCTGCTCCCGTGCCATCATCTGCTGCTCTGCCGACCGTTCGCCGCTCGGCAGCCATTCGCTTGCCTCATCCAGATCCACCGAGTTGGTCCGCGTATGCCGCCAGAACTGCATCCGCCGGTTCCGCCAGTGGTCCTTCTCCAGGTTGATCGCGATCCGCATCAGCCAGGTCATCGCGCTCGATTCGCCCCGAAATCGATCCCAGTTCCGGTGCGCCTTCAGAAAACACTCCTGGGTCAGCGTTTCCGCCAGATCCACGTCGCGCGTGGACGCCAGCAGAAACCTGAAAATCTGCGGCCGGTGGGCCTGGACGACGCTCGAAAACTCCTGCGCGGCAGCCTCCATCTCTCGACCGGCAAATTCCACTGCCGCGGCCGTGGTGATTGCTTCCATTAAAGTACCGGCTGCCATCACTCTGGTAGACGCCTGCTTGCGGCGCGAGTTTACAATTGCGGTCTGATTCCCGGCGATTATGCGGTCAGTATACTCACACCAGGAGCGTCTTGGAACTCCCCATTTCAACATCTTCCCGCCCCATTTCCCATCCAATCCCTGGACATGGTCGGTGCCTTACTTCCGCCGTTCCGCGTCTTTTGCGAACCAGTCAAGTTGGGATAGGCTCCCCCTATCCATAGTTCTTCAGGCCGTTTATAGACCTTGAGTTCTTCCGGCCATTTACCGTCCGCGCATACCCGTCCGTTCATGGGCTCCCTTATTCCCTATTCCCTATTCCCTGCCTCTCCAACGCCCGTCCTTCGGGCAGGAATATAATCTGGAGCGGCAACGATAGGGTGTCCCGGCAGTCTCGGAGCATCGCAACGAGATTACCCTGCCTGCCGCTCGCTCATGAAAATGAATGGAGAAAGGGATGATTTCTCGGCGAACCTTTGTAAATGGACTTGCGGTTGGTGTAGCCGGCTCGGCTCTCGCATCTTCGGCGAAAAGCTACGCGCAGATTCTCGGCGCCAACGACCGGCTCAATTTTGCCATCAACGGCCTCAACGGGCGCGGATACGCCCATCTTTCCGCATTGAAGAACAATAGCAAGACCGCGCGCGTGGCCTACTGCTGCGACGTGGACTCGAAAATCCTCGCCAAGTTCGCCGGCGCTGCGGAAAAAGAGCTCGGATATGCTCCCAAGGCCGAGCAGGACTTCCGGCGCATGCTCGAGTCAAAAGAAGTCGACGCCATTACCGTAGCCACCCCCGATCACTGGCACACTCCGCTCGCGGTCCTTGGGCTCAAGGCGGGAAAGCATGTCTATGTCGAAAAGCCGTCCAGTCAGAACGCGCGCGAGGGCGAGCTTCTGGTTGCCGCGCAGGAAAAGTATGGAAAGCTTGTGCAGGTGGGCGATCAGCAGCGATCGTCTGATTATTCGATCGCAATGATCAGGAAAATTCATGATGGCTACATCGGCGAACCCTATCTGGCCAAGGCCTGGTACGCCAATACGAGGCTGTCGATGGGTACCGGAAAACCCGCACCCGTCCCTGGGAATCTCAACTGGGATCTCTGGCAGGGCCCGGCGCCCCGCAGCGAGTACAAGGACAATATCCATCCCTATAACTGGCACTGGCTGCGCCGCTACGGCACCGGCGAAACCCTCAACAACGGCACTCACGAGGTAGATGTATGCCGCTGGGCGCTCCAGGCCGAGTTCCCTGAAACTGTAACTGCAACGGGCGGCCGCTACCAGTTCAAAGACGACTGGCAGTTCTACGACACGCTGGTCACCAACTTCGGCTATCCCGACAAGACCATCTCCTGGGAAGGCCGCTGCTGCCAGGGGATGCGAGTCTACGACCGCGACCGCGGATCGGCCATCATGGGCACCAAGGGAACAGTGGTCATCGACCGCGACGGCTACGACGTGTACGACTGGAAGGGCAAGCAGATCGACACCTTCCGTACCGGCAAAACCACCAGATCCTCTGACACGTTAGGCATCGACACCATGACCGACGCCCACTTTGCCAACTTCATCGGCGCCATCAAAACCGGGGAGAAGCTCAACTCGCCCATCCAGGTGGCCAACATCGCCGTGACCATGCTGCTGCTCTCGAACATCTCGTACTTCATGGATCGCACATTGCACCTGGACACGAAAAACGGCCACATCAAGAACGACCCCGAAGCGATGAAGCAGTGGGGCCGCACATACGAAAAGGGCTGGGAAGTCACCGTGTAGAGTGGTTTTTCGTTGTTGTCATGATGGAACTTTGGGTGCCCCATCCTTTCCGCGCCTTTTGCGGAAAGGATGGGATTCGATTGATGCCCATCTCAATCGACGGCCCCCGAATGGAACACTCTCAGGCAATCCGCCTGACCCCTGCTCACAAGGAGACCGCTCCATGCCTGCCGCAACTGGAACATTGCCTGCCGCTCAAGCCGGAACCATCACCCTCGGTGGCGATTTAACCGTAAACCGCATGGGCTACGGAGCCATGCGCATTACCGGCAAGGGAATCTGGGGACCGCCGGAAGATCGCAACGCCGCGCTTGCCACTTTGCGCCGTGCCGTCGAGCTGGGCGTCAACTTTATTGATACCGCCGACTCCTATGGCCCATTTGTCTCCGAAGAGCTGATCGCCGAGGCGCTCTACCCTTATCCCAAGGACCTGGTCATTACTACCAAGGTTGGCTGGACGCGCCACGGGCCCGGCGTGTGGCAGCACAACGCCAGCCCCGCGCACATTGAAGAAGCCATCGAAGGCAGCCTCAAACGCCTCCGCCTCGAGCGCATCGACGTCTATCAACTCCACGTCCCCGACCCCGCCACTTCCTTCGACGCGTCGATGGATACCCTGGCGCGGCTGAAGGAGCAGGGCAAGATCCGCCACGTGGCGCTCTCCAATGTAACCCTCGAGCACCTCGAGCGCGCGCGCAAGATCGTCCCCATCGTCTCCGTACAAAACCGCTACAGCTTCAACGATCGCGAGTGGGATTACCTGCTCGACCATTGCGAATCCATCGGCATTGCGTTCATGCCCTGGGGCCCGATGGCGCAGGGCCGCAAGGCAAACGAAGTAGTAGAGAGAATCGCCGCCGCCCGCAATGTGTCCACGGCGGTTGTCTCGCTGGCATGGCTGCTCCGCCGTTCGCCTGTCACGCTGCTCATTCCGGGAACCAGCTCGGTGAAGCACCTGGAAGAGAACGTGACCGCCGCGGCTTTCAAGCTTTCCGACGCCGAGTTCGCGGAGTTGGCAGCAGTCGTCCCCAAACCCTACTGGCTGCGCGGATGAATTCGGCCTGGACGCACATAGTGGAAACGGACCAGATAGATGTTATTGCCTTTGCCGTGCCTGGCCACCTTGAGCAGATCCAGGACCCCCAGAAACCCCGATTCACGCGCCAATTCCGGCGTGATATCCGGTAACCCGATCATCTCGATCGAGTCCACCTCAATCTCGCCTTCGTCCATGCGGTAGCGGCCGCCTACGCGCACATGCGGCCGCATCCATATCCGTACGCTGCACGTAATTCTCCCCAGCCGAACCCCCTCCCGCAGCCGCTTGGCAAACATCATTCGGAAATTCTACCCCCGGCTTCGCTGCTAAACTGTATCCGGTAAACGCTTTCCACCCTCGATCGTCCGGAACAGGAAAACCACCATGCTGCTCGAATCCCTCCGCGAACAAGTCCTCCGCGCCAACCAGGAGATCGCCCGCCGCGGCCTCGCTCCCCACACCTTCGGCAACGCCAGCGGCGTAGACAGATCGGGCTCCGAACCCCTGGTCGTCATCAAGCCCAGCGGCGTCGATTACGCCTCGCTTAAGCCGGCCGATCTGGTCGTCACCGACCTCAACGGCAAGATCGTCGAGGGCACCCTGCGCCCCTCCAGCGACCTCGACACCCACACCCTGCTCTACCGCGAATTCCCCCAGATTGGCGGCATTGTCCACACCCACTCAGAGTTCGCCACCTCCTGGGCCCAGGCCGGACGCGCCATTCCCTGCCTCGGCACCACCCATGCCGATTATTTCCATGGCCCGGTTCCTGTCACCGAACCCCTCACCGCCGCCGAAGTGGCAGAAGCCTACGTCCGCAATACCGGCGCAGTCATCGTCCGCCGTTTCCGCTCTGAAAATCTCGACCCCCTCGCCGTCCCTGGGGTTCTGGTAGCCGGCCACGCCCCGTTTGCCTGGGGCAAAGACGCAGCCGAAGCCGTCGAACATGCCGACGTTCTCGAATACATTGCCCGTTTGGCTTTCCGTAGCGTGCTCCTGGGAGCTCCCGAATCCGGAATCCCGGACTACGTTTCTCAACATCATTACTTGCGCAAACACGGACCTGAGGCCAGCTATGGTCAGGGATAGTTTCGGCCTGCCAGGCATCCATCCGCCTTTCTTGCCGGCGCTTTGCGTCGCGTTCCCCAGGCTGCCTCTGGCTGCGGAATCCTCCAGCCGTTTGAACTTGAATCCAGTGAACCCACTTTTGATCCGCAGACGTCCTCGCCCCATCCAGGCAGTAACATCTCTTTCATCAGCAGCCTACCAAATGTCATAGAATGATACTTCTAACTGTAAGCTCCATTCTGTTTTCTGCATCCCAAACACGAGTTCCATCCGTTCCCAGTTGACGTTTCGAAAAATGCCAAGTCAATATCTCGCGTAATCTCTATCGATTGCCGGATCCTTTTACCCCAGCCTGTGCATTTTTCCCAGCATGGCTACTAACGTGCTACAAAATTGACTGATGGTAGAGTGCTCCGCCCATGGAGACAAGTCTTTTCAATCGAGTGCAGGCGACGCTGCTGGCCTTGGCTACAGCAGGCCTCTTCGTGTTGGCCGCCTTGAATCTCCAGCAGGAACGCACCTCCAAGCAGCCCGACGACGGCATCTGGTGGCATGAGGCAAGTGGCGGCCTCCGGGCCGAGCGCGTGTTGCCGGAGCTGGCTGGACAGGTCGCCGGTATCCAGGCCAATGACCTTTTGACCGGTGTTTCAGGTTGCGCCTCGTGCGACGAAGCCCCGGTTCAACGCCTCTCGGATCTTGAGCATGCTCTCTACCGGACCGGCCCCTACGGCCAGGTCTTTTATTCCATTACTCGCGACGGCATACCGCTCGAAACGCCCGTCAAAGTCATCCCCGAGCCTCTCGACCGCAGCCTGGCGTTCGGCCAACGCGTCATCGGCCTCATCTATCTGATCATCGGCTTCTATGTTCTATTCCGTCGCTGGGGTGCGCCCCGCGCGACTCACTTCTATCTTTTCTGCCTTGTTTCTTTCGCGTTGTACGCGCTCAAATACACCGGCCAGCTCGACGGACTCGACTGGACCGTGTTTTGGGCCAACATCGTAGCTGAATCCCTGCAGCCGGCGCTCTTCCTTCACTTCGCCCTCAGCTTCCCTGAGGAGCGCTTCAAAAGGCTCCGCCGCCGCTGGTTGTTGCCCGTCATCTACGCTCCCGGCGTCGGTTTGCTGGGCCTGTGGCTCTGGGCAATTGAAACACGCTTGGCCACCGGCCTCCTTAAGCACCGCCTCGACCAGACTGGGACCGCTTACGATGCGGTGTTTTACGTCCTGGCCGCGCTTCTTTTCCTGCGCAGCTACAGCCAGGCCGACTCCCCTTTGCTCCGTCAGCAGCTCAAGTGGGTTACACGTGGAACATTATTGGCGGTCGCGCCTTTCACCCTCTTTTATGCTGTTCCCTTCCTGTTCGACCTGAATCCGCCCCGCCTGCTCACTAATTTGGCTGGCCTGTCGCTGGTTTTTGTCCCGCTCACCTTCAGTTGGGCCATCGTCCGCTATCGGCTCATGGATACGGACCTCATCTTCAAGCGTGGCGTCGCCTACACGCTGGCTACCGGACTCATTCTCGGCGGCTACTTCGGAACCGTCGCGCTCGTCACCCTGATTGCCCACAATTCCGCGCCCCAGGCAGTGCGGGAGTGGGTTCTTCCCATTGCCATGCTGGTGGCTATGGCCGTCTTCGACCCCCTCAAACGCCGCATTCAGGGCTGGGTCGACCGCGCTTTCGACCGCCATCGCTACGACTACCGGAAAGCCCTGGTCGAGTTCGGCCGCGGCCTCAACTCCGAAACCGATCTCCAGGCCCTCCTCCAATCCATCGTCGACCAGTTGCCGCGCACGCTTCTCGTGGCCCGCGTCGCCATCTTCCTGGCTGAGGATTCAGGCCTGCGTCTGGCCGCTTCCCACGGCCTGCCCGCGGAAATCAATCTCGCTCAGCAGCGCTTCGACCTCGGCTACCTCGACTTCGACCAGGCAAACGACCACTCCCACATCTTCCTCGAGAATGCCCAGGCTGCACTGCATCTGCCCGCCGAGCAGCAACGCACCGCCGCCCTGCTCGACCTCAACTACTATCTGCCCTGCCGCGTCGCCTCCGGCCAAATCGAGGGCAGTCCGGCAGCCAGCCGCACCATCGCCGTCATCGGCCTTGGCCGCACCATGGGCGGCGACTTCCTCTCCAGCGAAGACGTCGAACTTCTCGAGTCCCTGGCCAGCTACATCGGCATCGCCCTTCAGAACGCCAGCCTCTACGCTCGCCTCGAACAGAAGATCGGCGAATTCGAGCGCCTCAAGGAGTTCAACGAAAACATCGTCGAGTCCATCAACGTCGGCATCCTCGCCCTCGACCTCGACGACCGCATCGAAAGCTGGAACGCGCAAATGGAGGCCATGTACGCCCTCAGCCGCGCTGAAGCTCTCGGCCAAAGGCTCCAGGATGTCTTCCCCGCCGAGTTCATTGAAGCGCTCGAAGGCTTCCGCAATGACCAGGGCGTTCATCATCTCTACAAGTTCCGCCTGACCACGCGCGCCGGCGAGCTGCGCACCGCCAACATCGCCATCGCGCCCCTGCTCTCGCGCGATTTTATCTCCGTGGGCCGCATCATCCTGGTCGACGACATCACCGAGCGCGTCACGCTGGAAAGTCAGCTCGCCCAGGCCGACAAGCTCAGTTCCATAGGCCTGCTCGCCGCCGGCGTAGCCCATGAGATCAACACCCCGCTGGCTGTTATCTCCTCCTACGCCCAGATGCTCTCAAAGCAGTTGCGCAGCGATACCCGCCTCGGCCCGGTACTCGACAAGATCACCCAGCAGAGCTTCCGCGCCGCCGAAATTGCCAACGGCCTGCTCAACTTCTCCCGCACGTCCACCACCGAATTCCGTTCCACCGACCTGAACCAGGTCATCAAGGATACCCTCGCGCTGCTCGAACACCAGTTCAAGACCGCGCAGATCGATGTCGATCTCGATCTGGTGGAGCAGTTGCCCGCCATCCACGGCAACCCCGGCAAACTTCAGCAAGTCTTCCTCAACTTGCTGCTCAATGCCAAGGACGCCATGCCCGGCGGCGGCAGCCTGCGCGTCTCTACCTTGGTCAATGGGCACGTCGAAGCCCTCATAACCGACTCAGGCACGGGCATTGCACCCGAGCACTTGAAACGCATCTACGACCCCTTCTTCACGACCAAGACCACTCCCCGCCCGGGGGACAGGCGCGGCACCGGCCTCGGGCTCTCCGTTTCCTACGGCATCATTCAAGAACACGCCGGTAAGATTCATGTCGAGAGCGCCGTCGGCGCGGGGACCACATTTCATCTGGAGTTTCCCTTGTTAAGGAATTCAGTACATGCATGAGCCCATGACCGAGGTAGTCCAGCCCTTGAACCAGCCCGTCGTAGCACCTGTGGCAAATGGCAATTCCGGAACCAGCGCAATCCCTACCAGCATCCTGGTAATCGACGACGAGGCTTCCATCCGCGAGTCGCTCGAGGTACTCCTGTCGCTCGAAGGGTATTCGGCAATCATGGCCGGCGACGGAGAAGAAGGGCTGCGCATGATCGAAGCCAATAACTTCGATCTGGTCCTTCTCGATCTGGCGCTGCCCGGCCAGAGCGGCCTGGAATTGCTGCCCCAGATCAAGGAACGCCAGCCCGAGCTGCCGGTCATTATGATCACCGCCTATGGCACCGTCGACAACGTCGTCGAAGCCGTTCGCGCCGGTGCCGAGAACTTTGTTCAAAAGCCCTGGGACAATGAAAAGCTGCTGGCCGATATCCGTTCCGCCGTCGCCCGCCACAGAGCCGAAGAGGAAAACCTCCAGCTCAAGCGGACGCTCAAGCAGCGTTATAACTTCAATAACATCGTCGGCAAGAGCGAGATCATGCTCAAGGTATTCGACCTCGTGGCTCAGGTCGCGCCCAGCCGCTCCACCGTCCTCATCCAGGGCGAGAGCGGCACCGGTAAGGAACTCATCGCCAAGGCCATCCACGCCAACTCGCCCCGCCGCGACAAGCCGTTCGTCCCCATCAACACCGGAGCCATGCCGCCCGAGCTGCTTGAGTCCACGCTCTTCGGGCACGTCAAGGGCGCGTTCACCTCGGCCGTCGCCTCAAAGAAAGGCCTCTTTGAAGTAGCTCATGGCGGCACGCTCTTCCTCGACGAAATCGCAACCATGGGCCAGGACACCCAGGCCAAGATTCTCCGCGTCCTCCAGGACCGCCGCTTCATGCATCTGGGCGGCATTCAGGAGATTCAGGTAGACGTCCGCATCCTCGCCGCCACCAACATCGACCTGCGCAAGGAGGTCCGCGAGGGCCGCTTCCGCGAGGACCTCTTCTACCGCCTCAATGTCATCACCGTCGACCTGCCCCCACTGCGCGCCCGCCGCGAAGACATTCCCCTGCTCGCCAACCACTTCCTCGACTTCTACGCCAACGAGAACGGCTTTGAAGCGCGCCGCCTCTCGGCTGACGCCCTGCGCGCCCTCGTCGATTACGGCTGGCCCGGCAATGTCCGCGAACTCGAAAATTCTATAGAGCGCGGCGTGGTGCTCTCCTCGGGGCCCATCATCGGCTCCGACCTGCTCCCCGGCCACATCACCGGCCGCAGCTTCCAGGACGCCCTGCTCGAGCACAACCCCAACGCCTCGCTCTTCGACATCCTCGAAGTCATCGAACGCCGCATCATCATCGAGAAGCTCGAGCGCTGCAACTGGAACCAGACCGACGCCGCCGAGCAGTTCCGCATCCCCCTCTCCACGCTCAACCAGAAAATCAAGCGCCTCAACATCGAAATCCGCAAAAAGGGCCGCGAGTAGAACGAGGCGGACTCCGAACTTCGAGACTTTGCTTCAGCTTCCTAACCTTGAAACCCAGAGACGCAATAAACCGATCGTGCCTTGAAAGGGCACGGCTTCAGCCGTGCCGATAAGCCCCTCAATAACTGCAGGGCTTTAGGGCATTTTTGGTTTTACCGTAGACCGGTTTTGAAAGGGCACGGCTTTAGCCGTGCCGCAAAGCTCCAATGAAATCAATGGGCTTTAGCCCCTGAGGGAAAGCCCTTCGGTCTACACCATTTCCGAATCTGCTTTAGCCCCTGAGGTAGGCTTTCCCTCGTTCTCGCAAGAGAGTCCGTGTTTTTCCGCAGCCCATCGAGCCCCAAGCCTGCGTCCCGATGACGGCAGGCGGCCCGCCTATTTCCCTGAACGTGGTGCAACGAAACTCTCGCGGGCGTGGACCCGGTTACCGGGCCGGTTGACGACGACCTTGAGTTGATGGGGAGAGCCATCGGCGCGGATGGCAGAGAGCGAAATGTCAAGGAGATAGAGAAGCTCGGGATACTGGACGAGGGTCAGAGGTGAGGAGGAGTTGGGGAGAAGGGAGCCACCGGTTGCGGAAGTGAGCTCTTCGAGCACCTTATTGTCACCGCCGACAGAGGCAGAGGTGGAATCCTGAGTATTGAGGGCATTAACTATGACGCCGGATTGAATGATGCGGTCTATGGAGACGGCTGCGGCAGAACGAATTTCGGGAAAGTCTGCGGAGAAGCCCGGCGAGAGGACAACAAGCAGGCGACGACCGGGAAGTTTGGACATGCGGGAAGCATAGTCGGCCAAGGAGCTATAGGTACCGATGAGATCGAAGTTGTGTGCGGCGGTTCCCTGTTCGGCAAAAGCGTTTGCACGAATGGAAGCGAGGGTCTGGCGGAGTTGATTGGGATCGCGGGAGAATCCGCTGTTCGTAGAACTGGTTCCCGTGACAATGGCCACGTACCCATTCGAATCGAGCGCAACGGAAAGAGCGGCGTCAATGTCTTTTCGCGCGCTGCCCATCTCCTCCATGTTGAGGCGCCGGTCGTCAAGATAGAAAACCGTGAAATGGGCTTGAGTACCCGATGGAGTGGAGAGGGGGAGGAATGCCTCGATGGGAGTGGGCTTTCCGTTATCGAGGACGTTGAAGTCGTCTGCTTGGAGGCCGTGGGCAGGTTTGCCCTGTCGATCTGTGACGAGGACGGGAATACGGACACGGCCCGGAGGCACGTTGAGTCCGGGGTCAGGTGCGGTTTGTGAGATGGCGGAAAGAGCAAGAAAGGGCCAAAAAAGAGCAAACAGTCGCACGTTGAACATGCAGACTCCTAAGCTGGAAATAGGCTTTCCATCATGCTAGCAAATGACGCCGGGTGCCCCTGGTCTCGATTTTGAGACCAGGGAATGCAGTCACTCATATTTCATTCTTTCACTCGCGATGTCTTCATTCTCATGATCTCCGCCGGGTGCCCCCTTGACGCAGTTTCACCGCGTCATGGGCGGGTTCCAACCACCTCTTCTCACCGGGCCTTTTCACTGCGAACTAAGAACGCGCTGCAATCCACCTCTCCAGAAACCCCAACATCTCCCCCGGCGGCCTTAGCCAAACATCCGCGTCAGTCTTCCTCCATTCCCGCCTCACCAACGCGCTTAGATGCGGTCCCGCCGCACCGTTCACCGCCCGAAATGCCACCTCATCCGTAACGTCGTCGCCCAAAACCGCAACCGGCCCGCCAACTTCCGCCTCTTCAAGAATCGCCTCGACAGCAGCGCCCTTGTCGCGCCCTGCTCTCAGCTCCAGCCCCGCTTCGAACTCAAGCAGCCCCAGCCCATCCATCTGCGCCAGCGGCTCAAACAGGGCCCGCGTCCGCTGCTCGACCACCTTCGCCTTACTCGGTGCAAGCCCCCGCCAATGCATCACCGCGCCATTGGCCTTGTCTTCAAAGAGGCCGCCCAGGCTGTCGTGTCGCAGCCGCACGCGCAGCTCATCGAGCTTCGCGCGCGTCGCAGCCGAAGCCTCTTCCAGCTCACGCCGTCCATCCGGATAGAGCCGCTCGGCTCCGTGCAGTCCCCACACCTCGAGCGGCGACTCCAGCCCCAGCAGTGGCGCAATCTCCGCAGGGGGCCGCCCGGTAACCACGACCATGCGCGTGCTTCCCTGTTCTTGAATGCGCTTGAGCAGCTCCAGCACGCCCGCCCACGGACGCGCCTGGAAGCGGTCGATGCGAAACGGCGCCAGCGTCCCGTCATAGTCCAAAAGCAGCAATGGGTTGGGTGCGCCCGCAAACGAGCGAAAGAATGCCTCCAGCTTCAGTGACGCTTCTTCGTTCAACTCTCGCTCGCTTTCTAGGAGCCTTTCAACGGGCCGATGTTTTGAAAGGGCACGACTTCAGTCGTGCCGTAGATTCAGCAAATAAAAATGGGCTTTAGCCCCTGAGGGAATCTGAATCTAGGCTACGCCAATCTCTCATCCACAACGCGTGGCGCGGGCTCAGACATGGGTGCGGAACGTTGAATCTCGACGCCCTCCGCACTCTCCAGCCGCAACTCGCGCAGGTCGCCCAACACGCTCGCCGCCCAGCCATAGATGTTGTGCTCCATCACCTGTCTCCGCATCCGCCGCATCCGCCGCATCCGCTCCTTGCGGCTCATCTCCAGCCCCTCGTGAATCGCCTCGCCCACTCCGGCAATGTCGTACGGATTCACAATCAGCGCATCCCGCAGCTCCACCGCCGCTCCCGTAAACTTGCTCAGCACCAGCACGCCGTCCCCGTCCTCGCGCGCGGCCACATACTCCTTGGCCACCAGGTTCATCCCATCGTGCAGCGATGTCACCAGGCACACGTCCGCGGCGCGATACCAGCGGCTCACCTCCTCATGGTTGCATTGGCGATTGATGAGCACAATGGGCCGCCAGTGTGCCGTCTGGTAGAGCTGGTTGATCCGTTCCACCGTCTCTTCCACCTTTCGGCCCAGTTCCGCATAGCTCGCGATGCGCGTCCGGCTCGGCGCCGCAATCTGCACCATCGTCATCCGCGCCCGATGCCAGGGATGCGCCTCCAGCAGTTGCTCGATCGCCAGCAGCCGCTCGACGATGCCTTTTGTGTAGTCCATGCGGTCCACGCCCAGCACCAGGCTCTCCGCTTTCACTCCGAACTCTCTCAGCAGTTCCGTCCGCGCAAAGGCAATCTCTTTTTCTTCAACGGGCGATTCCTCGGTTCCGGCGCCTTCATCCCGCAGGGTTCCCTCGAAGGCCACGCTCACCGGATACGGCCGCACTGTGCTCAGATGTCCATTCCGGAGCACCGTCATGTGCTCGCGATCGGTGCGCGCCTCCAGCACCCGGTCCACCGTGGAAAGAAAATTATTGCAGTGCAGCGGAATGTGGAACCCCATTAGATCGGCGCCCAACATGCCGTCAAGCAACTCCGCCTGCCACGGACAAATCCCGAAGGCCTCGGGATTCGGCCATGGAATGTGCCAGAAGATCGCCACCCGCGCATCCGGCCGCGCCGCCTTCACCAGCCTCGGAAGCAGGGCAAAGTGGTAGTCCTGCACAAACACCACCGGGTCCACGCTGCCTTCCATCTCTTCAAGCAGCGCAGAAGCGAAACGCTCATTCACCCGCTGGTAGCACTCCCAGTCCGCGGCCCGGAAGATGGGCCGCGTGTGCGCAATGTGACACAGCGGCCACAATCCCTCATTCGCAAAACCATCGTAGTACTGCGACTCCTCTTCCGCGGAAAGCCACACCCGCCGCAAAGTGTAGCGCGGATCGTCCGGGGGCACCCGGAGACGATCGAATTCATCCACCATCGCGGCGTCGGCATCGCCGCTTCCGCATGCCACCCACACCCCGTCGCAGGCCCGCAGCACCGGTTCAATCGCCGTCACAAGTCCACTTGGCGGCACTACGCACACAATCTCCCGCCCCTGCCGCACGTGCATGTAAGGCTCGCGGTTCGACACCACAAAGATGCGGCTCGATCCTGACCGGTCGCGGATGTGAACGGCCAGCCGCTCTGCGGTCCACTGATGCTCACCGGCATCCCGGAGCCGGGCCTCGGTCGCGGCGGCCTCCCGCGCCGCAATCAGATTCTCCGCCATCGTCTCCACTTCAAGGGCCAGCGGCGTAAACAGGTTCAGCCCCTTGGTGCTCGGCTTAGCCGACTTTTCGATGGAGCCCGTTCTCAACAGCCGCAGACGCTCTGCCACCTGCGTCATCGGCCGCAGCAGGAACCAGCTCACCATGATCAGCGTGACCACAACGATCAAAACCACCAGCGCCGCAATCCGCCAGAAACTCCGTTGCCATACGGCGATCCCTTCGCTCCGGATGTAGTCCGCATCGGCCAAAATCGCCATCGACCCTTCCAGCTTGTCCCCATCGTGCAGCGGGATGGCCTCTTCCAGCCATTGCGCTTCGTCGTTGTGTCCGAACGCGCTTACCTCCGCTCCTTTTCGAATCGACTTTGCCACCACTTCAAACGGAAGCGCCTGCAAAACATCCGGTGGCCCGGAGCAGGCCAGCAGCTTCCCCTGGCCGTCATACACCGCCAGTCCAACCGCCCCTGTGTTCGCCTTGGATCGATCGACAAGGGCTGCCAATCCGGCCAGATCCCCAGCAGAGAGCACCCGCTCCAAAGCCGGCTCTACGCTCACACCCATCCACCGTGTCCGGCGCTCCAGTTCAACGCGCAGCACGTGCTTGTGTGCCAGGACATCGAAGTATGTGGAGGCTGCTGAAATCAGCGTTACGCCGAAGATCAGCGCAAGGATCAACCGTAAGCGAAACAGGTGCATCGGTCACCTCCACTGCCTGGTTAGATGCCCGCTTCCCCCCCATTGTCCACCGAATCAAGATTAAAATCCATCCGCCTTTTTCTTCATGCACTTACATGATTTGACCAGGCTGAATTCCCGCCCTTCGGCTATTTTCCACATGACACGCGCCCCTGCTTGCCAGACGGCCATCAACCTGCGCCCGGTCGATGCGCTATTCTGTCGAAGACAGAACCGCTCCGCCCGATCCTCACAAACCGTAACAAAATATGGCGACAATCTCGATCGAACGCACCGCCAAACAACTCGTGCTCACCATACAGGATTACTCTCTGTTTGCCTGGCGTGCCTTCATGAACCTATACACGGAGCCCCGTTACTGGTCTGAGTTCCTCATTCAGTCCGACATCATCGGCGTCGGTTCCACGGCCATCGTATTGCTCGCCGGCTTCTTCACCGGCGGCGTGCTCGCCCTCCAGTCCGCTGCCACGCTCGCCCAGTTCGGCGCCACCGCGGTCACCGGCCAATTCGTCGGCATCACCATGATCCGCGAGTTGGGCCCGGTGCTCTCCGGAATCATGGTTGCCGGCCGCAACGCCTCCTCCATGGCCAGCGAACTTGGCTCCATGGTCGTGACTGAGCAAATCGACGCCATGCGCGCCCTCGGCGTCGACCCCATGCGCAAACTCGTCACGCCGCGCATCTTTGCCTGCATCTCCATGCTCTTCTTTCTCACCATCGTCGCCGACGCTTTTGGAATCATCGGCGGCGGCGCCGTCACCGTCTTTCTGAATCACCAGGACGGCACACAGTACTTCTCCAAGGCCTGGGAGTCGCTCCGCTACCCTGACATCATTCAGGGACTCGTCAAGCCGCTCTTCTCCGGCTACATCATCGCCTCTGTCGGCTGCTTCTACGGCTTGAGAACCACAGGCGGAACCCAGGGCGTAGGCCGCTCCACCATTCAAGCCGTGGTCAACTCGTCGGTGCTCATCATCCTCGTGGATTTCCTGCTCACCAGGGTGCTGCTCGCCTTCTTCCCTCCGCTATGACGGCTTTCCCCGCTTCCGGCCAGCCCCAACCAACCCCGACTGACGCAGTACAGTCCGGCAGCGATTCCACCGCCGATCGGGATTCCGTCGTGGCCTTTCGCAATGTCTCCATTGCCTTCGATGGGCCGCCGGTTCTGGAAGACATCACCTTCACGGTGGCGCCTGGAGAGACGCGCATCCTCCTTGGCCCCGCGGGCGTCGGCAAGAGCGTCCTGCTCAAGCTCTGCAATGGATTGCTCCGTCCCGACAAGGGAAGCATCAGGCTCTTCGGCGAAGAAATCGCCACCATGCCCGAGGAAAAGCTATTCCCCCTGCGCAAGCACATCGGCATGGTCTTTCAGGAGGGCGCTCTCTTCGATTCCCTCACCGTCCGCGACAATGTCGCCTACCAGTTGATCCAGGAACTCGTCCCCGACGATGAAATCGATGTCCGTGTCCTCGAGGCCCTCACCTTTGTGGGCCTCGAGCAGACCTTTTCACTTTATCCATCCAGCCTCTCCGGGGGCATGAGGCGGCGCGTAGCCATCGCGCGCGCTCTTATCAACCATCCCGACCTCCTGCTCTACGACTCGCCCACCGGAGGCCTGGACCCAGTCACCTCAACCACCATCATCGAACTCACCATGAAGGAGCGGGATGTGCACCAGACTCCCTCCATTCTTGTTACCCACCGCCTCCAGGACGCATTCACTCTCTGCTCTCACCGCTTTGACTCCGCAATAGGCAGCATGGTCCCGCTCCCCCAGGGCCAGACCGACCTCAACACCACATTTCTCATGCTCAATGAAGGCCGCCTCATCTTCGACGGCTCGCTGCACGACCTTGTCCACTCCGAAAATCCGTCGGTGCGTGAGTTTTTGGAATAGGGCTCTTCGGAATGATTCCTCTGGGGTGTATGCTGCTCATGATGAGACGCACCCAACTCTACCTCGACGATGATTTATGGAACGCGCTTCACTTCCATGCCCGCCTCAATGGCACCACCATCTCCGATCTTGTGCGCAAGTCCGCACGCGACAAATATATGGGTAACCCTGAAGAGCGCAGTGCCGCGATGCAAGGCATCGTTGGACTCTGGAAGGACCGCGGGGATATCGAAATCACCGAATTATCCGTCCGAGGAATACGGAGGGGCGCTCGGATGCAGAGGATAGAAAAAGAGTGAACATTCTTCTGGATTCCGACATCGTCATCGAAGTTCTGCGCGGCACCGATCGATCGTTGCTGGTCAAATGGTCGGCCCTGATGGAGTCGAAGGATGAGATCCTCATCTCGCCACTGACCGCGGCAATGGTCTGGCCCGGCGTGTGCCCTCAGGAGCACGCCGCCATCTCCCGCTTTTTCCGGCCCCTCACCTGTGCGTCGATCGACTACAAAATCGGCCACCTGGCCGGAGAATTCCTGCGTCAATATGGCGAGAGCCACGGAGTCGAACTCACGGATGCGCTGATGGCCGCCACCGCCGTTCAGAACCAGGCCGCCCTCTGGACGCAAAACCGCAATCGCTATCCCATGGCTGAGCTCACGCTCTACTAGGTTCCACCTCCGCCTGCCACAAGCCGGAGCCCATCCTCCAACGAAGCTGTCATCCTGAGCGACCGGAGTCCGCCGCGGCGGAAGACATGGGATTCCATCGGAGGGAGCAGGGGCCTTCAGGCCCCTGAATCCCCAACCTCCCGTTCTTTATTTTGAAAATGAATCCGCGCGCCAATCGCCCGAGCCCCGCCATCCATTTCCTGCCCACAAGCTGACTTCTCATTACCGATCAGCGGTCGATGAGCGCATTGGCGATTTCGCGCTCGTTGACGCCCGGTTAAAGATGGAAGGCTTGAAAAGCGTTTCTTGTCCTTAGTTGTGGAGGTTCCCGCCAGTTACCAACACAATCCTCTTCTGATTGTTTTTTGACGGGAACTCTCGTGCTCTGATCCTTTCATCTTCCTTGCTAATGAAAGGATAGAACCATTCTTATGCCTGCCCTGGAGTTCCATGGACCCGTTGCTCGATCCAGGCTGCCATCGATTTCTTCGGCTCGCCCATCGCCGCATTCGACACGTACTCCCACGCTTCCCACGTCCGCAGCCGTTCCGCATAGGCGGCGCGGGCCCGTGCCAGAATAGAAGTGCCCAGCCCAAATCGCAGCGGCGGGTCTTCCGCGTCCACCAGCTTTAGGATGGCTTCTGCCGTCGCCTCTGGATCACCTCGTTCAACATTCGCCAGATGCGTCAGAAACTGCTTCCGGAACTCCGCGTAGGGTTCCAGAAAATCCGCGATCTGTGCAGACTTTTCGAACTCAGTTGCGTAGGCTCCGGGTTCAACAAGTGTCACCTTCAACCCGAACGCCCTCACCTCCTGCGCGAGAGATTCGTGAAGCGCTTCGACAGCCCATTTCGTAGCGCAATAGAAGCCGATGAGCGGCAATGCCGTTATCCCCAGCCCGCTCGAGACACCGAGAATGTGCCCGCTCCCTTGTTTCCGCAACAAAGGCAGAGCCGCTCGGAGCACTCGGACCATGCCGAAGTAGTTCGCATCGAAGAGGCCGCGGATCTGCTCGTCGCTCGCTTCCTCTGTTGCCGCGAACAGGCTCATGCCGGCGTTGTTCACAAGGACGTCCAGCCTGCCGAAGTGCGCGTATGCTCGATGAACCACTTCATGCACCTGCGCGGAGTCCGTGACGTCGAGCGCGAGTGGCAGCACCGCATCGCCGAAACGTTCCGCAAGATCGGCGACATCTTCCAGTTTGCGGGCGGTCGCTGTAACCCGATCACCGCGTTTAAGAGCAACCTGGGCCCAGATGCGGCCGAAACCGCGCGAGGCGCCAGTGATGAACCATGTCTTTTGCATTTCAATTCCTCCGTGATTGTGGGGTTCAGACCTCGGAATAGCGCATGTTCCCGAGATCCGTGAGAAGCGAGGGGCCTGTGGGGTTCCATCCGAGCTTTGCACGAGTCTGTGCACTAGAGGTCAGAGGGTCCCTTCCCGCGAAGAACCCGAGGAAGCCGAAATGCTCCTGGACCTGTTCCTGCGAGATAGAAATGACAGGCACATTCAACCCGCGGCCAATGGCTGTGGCAATGTCTTTGAGCGCCACACCCTCTTCGGCGACGGCGTGGTAACGGGCTCCCTCTGTGCCCCTCTCCAGAGCAAGCAGGTAGAGGCGTGCGACATCCGAAACATGCGCAGCAGGCCAGCGGTTTTGACCATCGCCGATATACGCCGAGACTCCCTTTGCGCGAGCAATCGCAATCAGGGGGGTAATGAGGCCCTGCTTTACGGTGTCGTGGACCTGAGGCAAGCGCATCACGATTGCGTGGATCCCGCGCTCCATCAGTGCGACAGCCGTCGCCTCGGATACACGAGGAAGGGATGGGGAAGAAAGCGGCGGATCGTCCTCGGTGGCGGCGCGGCCCTGAGCCACACCTACGCCGGAGCTGACGATGAAAGGACGGCTTGAGCCCTGGAGCACGGCGCCGATGGTCTCGATTGCGCGCTTGTCCAGTTCGCAGCTCTCCGCAAACCTCGACCAGTCATGCCGGAAGGCGGTGTGGATGACCGCATCCGTCGCGGCTGCTCCGCTGCGCAGGCTTTCCAGGTCCTCCAGATCGCTTCGATGCGCCTCGGCGCCCGCGGCCTCAAGCGACTTTGCGCCCGCATCCGACCGCGCCATTCCAAGTACGTCATGGCCTGCGCCGACGAGTTCTTTCACGACGGCGGAACCGATGAATCCGGTAGCGCCGGTAATAAATACACGCATGTGTGCCTCCTGATCTGATCCGTGCCAAGATTGACCAAAGGCCGCCGTCTCGACTAAAACGGACGCAGCCTCCGAATAAGTAGATTACCGGAGGCAGCCTCCGGTTGCAAGAATTCTGGATATGACGAAGAACCGTTCGACGACCGCCCGGAAACCGCGCACAGACGCACTGCGCAACCGCGAGCGCATTCTTGAAGTCGCGAAGGCAGCCTTTACCCGGCAAGGCGCCAATGCCAGCCTAGAGGAAATCGCGAAGCAGGCGGGCGTTGGAACCGGTACTCTCTATCGCCATTTCCCTACGCGCGATGAGCTGATCGAAGGTGTTTACCGGAACGAAGTGGAGAAACTCGCGGCAGCCGCGAGCCAATTCGCCGAGAAGATGTCCCCGATCGAAGCGCTTCGAGCCTGGATGCTGCTGCTGGTCGATTACATTGCGGCAAAGCACATCATTGCGCCCGCTCTCAATACCATTGCCGGAGGCCCGTCCAGGCTTCATGAAGGATCACGCACCATGATCCATGACGCGATCGATGGGCTAGTGAAGCGGGCTAAGAGGAGCGGCGATCTGCGCAGAGACCTGGATGCATCCGATTTGCTTCGAGCGCTGATCGGCGTTTCGCATGTGGGCTCCGGTGCTGACTGGCAGCAAAGCGCCAGGAGACTAGTCGACATTCTCATCGCAGGCTCACGCCCGTTTAAATAGACCGCGTCTCGCGGCACCCAATCCCTGGCAGTGGACATCCGTGCTTCTTCATACCAGTGCAACAGCAGGAGCCAATGTGCCTCACGTATTTCAATTGGTGCCAACAGGACAAAGCACTCATTGACCTCGCTTTGCCCTCTGGTTTAGGGCATTTTTGGTTTTACCGTAGACCAGTTTTGAAAGGGCACGGCTTTAGCCGTGCCGCAAAGCTCCAATGAAATCAATGGGCTTTAGCCCCTGAGGGAAAGCCCTACGGTCTACACCA
>Ga0181516_10000698_pt1 | contig 28668 bp, 25 predicted proteins | sample PEATcosm2014_Bin_25_FD_121104 | JGI IMG/M metagenome (GOLD analysis project Ga0181516, IMG submission 121104) | Peatland microbial communities from MTU Mesocosm Facility, Houghton, MI, USA - PEATcosm2014_Bin01_10_metaG | ecosystem: Environmental > Terrestrial > Soil > Wetlands > Peat | place... | reverse complement strand
CTGCAGCGGGTGGACACTTGCCCGAACTGCGGTGCAGAGAGCGAAAACTTCCGGACGATGCAATTGTCGGATGGCCTAGTGCTGCCCGTGGTTGCGGAAACGTTGCTCGCGGCGCTGCCGGTAATGCCTGCGCCTCAACGAGGATGGTTACCAGCGGGTGGACGTCGTTTGCTAGCCTTCAGCGATAGCCGTGCGCGCGCCGCGCGGCTCGGGCCTATGTTGACACGCAGCCACGAGGTCCAAATGGGCCGCGCGGCAATCGAACGGGTTGTCGCCAAGGCGGGCGGAGGCCCTGGAGTTGTTCGACTACGGGAACACAGGGTGCGGCAACTGAACGAGCAACTTGCTGATCCGCAGTGGACGGGTGGCGCGCGCGAGGAGTTAGAGGCTGAGTTACGGCGCGCGCAGAATGAGCTCGCGGCTGCGGGTCTGGGCTTGTCAGTAGCCTCCCTGGAAGAGCGAATTGCACGGGAGCCCGTGCTTCGGGAGTTCTATGCGCGATCCAGCGCGGGCAAGCAGACGGCTACCCAATGGCACGAAAAAGGCCAGGCCCTTTGGGAGTTGAACGGGAGTCTGATGGCGAAGGAGGTTCCACGAATCGTTGCGCGCGAGTTGGCCGTTCCTACCTGGGAGCGGATCACGCTGGAGTCGTGCGGACTAGTGGAGATTGTGTACCCAGGCACGGAAATGCTTAAACCACCAACCGGGCTGGGTTTTACAGCATCATTGACTTCAGAGTTAGCAAATCTGTGGCCACACTTGGTCGCTGCTTTATTGGATATCGTGCGCAAAGATCGTGCGATTACGCTGGGCTCATATGAACGTGATCGTTTTGAGTACGCGACGCCCTTGGGGAAATGGATCGCGCTGCGTGCGCGAGCGAACACGTCGTTGGTGCCCTTCGCCGGATCTACGGCGGACAGCAAATCGCGACGGCCACAACTTGTGCGGCGGTTGCTCGAACGACTTGGGTCGAACGGCAACCAGGACGAGTTATTGGGACGGATATTGGAGGGCATCTTCCAGCAGATCGCAGAACGCGCGCATGGCGATTTTTCTTCCTGGGTGGAAGCTGAAGACCGCGATGCGGGTTTTGGTTCGCGGCATGCGTTCCGGTTGAAGCTGGCTGGGCTTCGCTTACGTCAGCCTTTGCAGTTGTTCCGCTGCAAGTTGACAGGGGAACTATGGCCGCGCTCACTTGGCGGTCTTTCTACCGTGCCGGGCGATGGTGATTGTGACTTGCAGCCGATTACGCACGAGGACGCCGACAGTGACTCGCGTTTTGCAAGGGCGCGTGAAGAATTCCGAAACTCCGAAATCTTCCGAATGGGCAACTGGTCCGATGAGCACTCAGCGCAACTCAAGGCCGAAGAGAATCGACGTTTGCAGCACCTATTCGCAAATGGCGCCCGAAATGTGCTGTCGGCGACGACGACACTCGAAGTCGGCATTGATATCGGCGGACTCTCTGCCGTTTTGCTGGGGAATGTACCACCCTCACGCGCGAATTACCAGCAGCGCGGTGGGCGTGCAGGTCGGCGTGCCGATGGATCTTCACTGGTGTGCACTTATGCGCAGCACCGACCATTCGATCTCGCGGTGTTTAGCGCATTCAACGATTTCTACGGCAAGCCCCTACGTAGGCCGGTCGTGCGCCTAGAACGAGAGCGCTTCGGTCGCAAGCACTCGCACGCGCTGCTTTTGGGCGAGTTTTTTCGCCGTATCTACCCTGCAGGAAGAATAACCGGCACGATGACCGCTTATAACCAAATGGGCTGGCTGTGCGACGAGCCGCGCGTACCGAGGCAGATCCATGATCAAGCACGTATTGAAGCGCTCGAAAGTTCGCAGAACTTCGCCCTCAACGACAATCATCCGTGGTTTGTAGCGGGAGGTGCGCCGTTTGAGTTATTCGACTACTTTTTGAATTACCTTCTTGGGGCCGATGAGGAAATAAAAACAGATTTGGCTCTGCTCCTCAAACGGACTCCGCTCGAAGGTTGCATCGTTGAGGTGATCGAACAGGCCCGCGAGAGCTTTGCCGAAGGCTGTGAAACCTGGAAGAAAGACTATATAAGGCTGAAAGATGCATGGGTTGCCGCAGTCGCATCAGGTGCTAAGAATTCAGTACTAAATGCGATTCACTATCAAGCAAAGACCCTCTGGCAGACAGAGACGATCGCGGCGCTGGCGGAGAAGCGATTTCTCCCGCGCTATGGTTTCCCCGTAAGCGTACAGGCGCTCACTGTACAAACGGATAGAGTGGAAGAGCCCGTTCAGTTTCAGAGAAGCTCAACCCTGGCGCTAAGCGAGTATGTACCGGGGTCTGTATTGCTAGGTGGGGGCAAGAGCTACTCGTCGCACGGCGTGTTGAGCTTTTGGTCGGAAACCGGTAATAGAACCTTCGGCTTACGCAAATATCTGTACCAATGCATGAACGGTCACCAATGGACAGAACTCCAGCCGTTGGCAATAGAGGTCTGCCCACGCTGCCAAGCGCCGTTGGCACGTTCAAAGACCGACCTTTTGTTGCCGCGCTTCGGATACTCGACCGCGATATGGGATGGGCCAACTTGGGAGACAGATCAAGAGAGGGTGGGGGTGACACAGGTTCTGGCGTCGCTGCTGCTTTCAGCAACAGCGGTTCGCACGGCGGAGGACTTCGCGCGAGTAGCCGGGTTGAACGTGCAGTTATTTGAAAACGCTGATCTGCTAGCGATCAACGCGGGGCAATACGAATGCGGTTTCGCCCTCTGCACTCGCTGTGGTTTTGCTGATAGCATGAGCAGCGCAACGGACGATCTGCCCAGTCTCGAAGGGGTGCCATTCCGCGAGCATCTACCGATTTCGGGCAAGAGCGGTAATGGTCGTCCCTGCTGGAGGCGTGACGAGGACGGACTGGTGATCCGGCACCTGCACTTCGCCGCCGAGCACAACACGGACCTGCTGCAACTCGATCTTGAGCGCAGCAACTCACTACGCACGCCTGTCATGGCCGTAACCTTTGCCCACGCGATTCATCTGGCGGCGGCAGAGCTCCTTGAAATCGACACCCGTGAGATAAGCCTGTCGACTGAGGATCTCCGTCAAGGAAGAACCTGGCGTTTTCATCTTTACGATAGCGATGCTGGTGGCTCTGGGCATATTGCCGAATTAATCGCGAGAGAGGCCGAGCTTGGAGAAGCCATTCGGAGAGTTCTACGACGAAGTGCCCTTCACGACAGCTATTGCCGCGATGCGTGTTTACGATGCCTACTCACCCAAGAAAGCCAGGAAGCGTACGCAAAAGGGTTGCTTGATCGTCGCGGTCTACTTGAAATACTTCGCGGCTGACACCTTTGCACGAACGCCGGCTTGCGCCGAATAGGCCAGCCCCATCTCTCCGGTCTGCACGCAAAAACGCAGAAGCCGTCGGTAAGGGCTACCTGCAATCAGAGATTGTGGAGGCCCGCAACGATTTTGCCGAGGCAGCAGATAGGTTTCGATGCACGTTTATATAGCTTAACCTGGGGTGAAGTGGTCCCCGCATGGTCCCGACTATGGCACAAGTCAAGTCAAGTTATTGATTTTATTGGCGTCCCCGACGGGATTTGAACCCGTGTTATCGCCGTGAAAGGGCGGTGTCCTAGGCCGGGCTAGACGACGGGGACGCTTCAGGAGGGCTTGCGGCGGCCTGCAATGGCCAAATGCGCCCTTATGGAGGCTATCAACTTGGGATGATGGTGTCAAAAACCCAATCCCGCCCCGGAACCGCGCAGACCACCCCGGCTTGCCCACAAAAGCCAGTATCGTTCTGACACTCCGGGATGCGGACACGATCAGTGCGTTATCCTTATTAGCTGAGAAAGAACCTCGCGAATGAGGCTCTCTCGTCTGGCCATTTCCGACCACAGGAAGTGGCAGTTTCCTGCACCGTTTTTGCATCGAGAGCCCGACGCCGGGCGTCCAACGAAAAACGGGAACCACCGAATTGAGGATGAGCACGTTGAAACGCATAAGTGGCATGTTTTTCTTTGTCCTGATGGGGCTGATCTTCGTGGGTTGCCAGAAGAAGCCTGCACCTCAGGCCGGAGTGGGGATGCAAGGACTCCCCGTGCAAACCGTCGCGGTTTCGCTGGCCCCTGTGCCTCAGAGCAGCGAGTATGTCGCGACCATCAAGTCGCGCCGGTCGGCCACGCTTTTGCCCCAGGTAAGCGGTCTGCTGACGCAGATTCTTGTCCGTTCGGGCGATCAAGTGAAGGCGGGCCAGGTACTGATGACGATCGATCCCCGGCAACAGCAGGCCGCGGTCGATTCGGCTCGCGCGACAGAGCGGCAGAAGAAGGCGCTTGCCGATTTTAATGTCATTGAACTCGATCGGCAAAAGCACCTCTTCGACGCCGGCGTTACCAGCCGGGACGCCTACGATATGGAGCGCCAGGCATACGAAAACGCCAAGGCCGATTACGAATCGGCCGTTCAGACCCGCAAGACGCAGGAGGAACTGCTCGCCTACTATACGATTCGCGCGCCATTTGACGGTGTGGTCGGAGATATACCCGTGCATGTGGGCGACTTCGCTTCGCCGCTCAATTCCCCGCCGACCGTGCTCACCACCGTGGACGAGAATAAGGACCTTGAAGCTTACATCGAGATACCAACTGAGCGCTCGGCCCAGGTGCGTAAGGGGCTTGACGTGGATCTTTTGGACGACAGCGGCAAGCTGCTGGAGAAGACCAAGATCGATTTTCTTTCGCCGCAGGTGGACAGCGCGCTGCAGGGAATCCTGGTGAAGGCCCCCGTACACACCGCGCCCGAGATGCTGCGCACGGCGCAGATGATCAAGGCAAGGATTATATGGAGCGCATCGCCCATGGCCGTGGTTCCAGTTCTCGCGGTTGTGCGCCAGGCCGGGCAGACGTTTGTATTCGTAATGCAGCAGCAGAACGGGCACATGTTCGCTCATCAGACGGCAGTGACCGTGGGCGATACGGTGGGCAACACCTATGCCATTTCTTCAGGACTGAAAGCGGGCGACCGTGTGATCGTCACGGGCACACAGTTCCTGCAGGACAATATGCCTGTGATGCCCCTGGGCGGCTAAGCGGGCGTCAGACTCTTTCAAAGCATGATTGCAGTGGTGGGATTGCCGCCCTATTGAGTCTCCAAAAAGGATGAGCCACCTGAGCGCGCCAGTTCCGCTCGATGCCAAAGGGAAAGAAGGCGTACCTTGTTTGTAGATTTCTTCATTCATCGGCCAGTGTTTGCAACCGTGTGCGCGCTGTTGATCATCCTGAGCGGCGCAGTCTGTATTCCTAACCTGCCGGTGGCCATGTACCCCGATCTGGCGCCTCCGAATGTAACAGTATCCAGCGACTATGTGGGCGCGAACGCCGACACGGTTGAAAAAGCTGTCACTATTCCCCTCGAAGAGTCGATCAATGGCGTCGAGGGGATGCGATATATCAGTTCGTCCAGCACCAACAGCGGAGCCAGTGCAATTACCGCTACGTTCCAGACCGGATACGACCTCAACATCGCGGCCGTTGACGTGCAGAACCGCGTGGCCAGCGTGCAGGGCCGGCTGCCTGCCGCGGTCAATGCAACCGGTATCACGATTACAAAGACAAATAACAACTTCGTCTTTGGCGCGGGCTTCTTCACACTCGACGGGCGTTACTCCCCTGAGTTCATCTCCAACTATCTCGACGTATACGTGAAAGACGCGCTCAAGCGCGTGCCGGGCGTTGGCGATGTCATCATCTTCGGCGAACGCAAGTACGCCATGCGCGTCTGGCTCGACCCGGAGCGGATGGCCGCCCGCGGGCTTACGGCCACAGATGTGGTCAACGCACTCACGGAACAAAACGTAGAAATCCCCGCCGGCCAGTTGGGTCAGCCGCCCTCCAATCCAACGCAGACCTTTCAAATCCCCGTGCGCGTAGTGGGACGCCTTTCCAGCCCTGACGAGTTCGACAACATCATCGTCAAGAACTCCTCCAATGGGCTTGTGTTGCTGAAGGATATCGGCCACTCCGTAGTGGGAGCTGAGGACTACGGCACCGTGCTCAAGTACGCAGGCCACGATGCCATGGGCATCGGCGTCATTCAGCTCTCTAACGCCAACGCGCTCGATGTGGACAACAAGGCGAAGGCAGTGTTGCAGGATCTCTCGAAGAGTTTTCCGCCGGGATTACAGTATGCGATTGCGTTCGACTCCACCACCGTAGTCGGCGAGTCAATCAAGGAGGTTTTGGTAACTCTTGCCGAGGCCATCTTTATTGTCATTACGGTAATCTTCCTTTTCCTCCTCGACTGGCGCGCCACAATTATTCCCGCCGTCACCATTCCGGTATCCCTGATCGGGACTTTTGCCTTCATCAAAATATTCGGCTTCTCGGTCAACGCGCTTACGCTTTTCGGCATCACTTTGGCGACGGGTCTCGTGGTCGACGACGCCATCGTGGTCATTGAAAACGTTCAGCGGCACATCGCCATGGAGCACTCCGATCCGCACGAGGCCACCTCGCGCGCCATGAGCGAGGTAACCAGCGCCGTCATCGCCACTTCTCTGGTGCTGATAGCCGTCTTCGTCCCGGTTTCGTTCTTCCCCGGAACCACCGGCATTCTCTACCGCCAGTTTTCGCTCACCATCGCTTTCTCTATTGCCATCTCGGCCTTCAATGCACTCACGCTATCGCCGGCACTCTCGGCCATGTTCCTGCGTGGTGAAGAAGATCGTCCCCATCAGTTGGATTTCCTCCACATCGGCATTGTGTCGCGCGCCTTTGCGGCCTTCATCCACGGCGCAGATAGGTTCATAACCTGGATGGGTTCGACCTATGCTCGTGTCATTCATGTCGCGCTGCGGCTGCGTTACTTGTTGCTCCTGGTTTTCTTCGCCGGGATCGGCGCAACCATTTGGACTTACCAGCACGTTCCCACCGGCTTCATCCCGCAGGAGGATCAGGGATATTTCATGGTGATCGTGCAGGCGCCGCCGGGCTCCTCCATCGCCTACACCACGGCTCTGGCCGATCGCGGGGCCGCGATTATTGCCCAGAACCACGATGTTGGCGGATTATTCGAAATCATCGGATTCAGCCTGACCGGCAGCGCGTCCAACTCCGGCATGATGTTTGTCAACTCAGCCCCCTCCGCCGGAAGCGGCGGCAAGGGCCACACCACCGCCGACATCATCCGCGACCTCGCCCCAAAGCTTCAGATGCTCATGTTCATGCCCAACGGTGGTCTGGTAGCTCCTTTTGAGCCTCCAGCGGTTCAGGGTGTGGGCAGTCTGGGCGGATTCCAGTTCATGCTCCAGGACACAGGCTCCAACACCCTCGCCGACCTTGACCGCGTCGCGCACATGATCGTCGGCGCAAGCAGCCAGAGCAAGGAACTCACGGGCCTCAACACCTTCTTCTCCGCCAACGATCCGCAGATGCTGGTCACCATCGATCGCGAAAAAGCCAAGGCCCTGAACATTCCGCTCTCGCAGATCACCAACACGCTCAGCGTCTTCATGGGCTCGGAGTACATCAACGACTTCGACTACAACAACCGCACCTACCGCGTCTTTGTGCAGGCCGACCAGCCCTTCCGCATGACAGCCAAAGACCTGCACAGCTACTACGTGCGCTCCGACTCCGGCCAGATGGTTCCGCTCGACAACCTGGTGACGGTTGCTGAAAGCTCCGGCCCGCCGGTGATTTCGCACTACAATCTTTTCCGCTCCGTGGAGATCGACGGCTCGGCCGCGCCCGGCTACAGTTCCGGTCAGGCGCTGGCGGCGATGGAGAGTCTGGCCAACAAGATGAAGATGCCTGGCATGAAGTACGAATGGACCGGGCTGACGCTCGATGAGATCGAGTCCGGAGGCAAGTCGCTCATCATCTTTGGTCTTGGGATTCTTGTGGTGTATCTCACGCTGTCGGCACAGTACGAAAGCTTTGCGTTGCCCTTCATTATTCTGCTTGCCGTTCCAATGGCCGTGCTGGGCGCGCTTGGCTTGGTCTCGTTGCGCGGTTATGCCAACGATGTTTACTGCCAGATTGGCCTGGTCATGTTGATCGGCCTCTCCGCCAAGAACTCGATTTTGATTGTCGAATTCGCCGAGCAGTTGCGCCGCAAGGGCCGCTCCATCGCCGAGGCCGCCATCGAGGCCGCCGAGCTGCGCCTGAGACCCATCCTGATGACCTCGTTCGCCTTCATTCTAGGTGTCTTGCCGCTGGTGTTTGCTACGGGCGCGGGCGCTTTAGGACGGCGCTCTGTTGGATCGACGATAGTCGGCGGCATGTTGCTGTCCACCGTCCTCAACCTGATCTTCATCCCCGTGCTCTATGTGATTTTGAGTCGGCTGCTGAAGCGCGACAAAGTGGAGACAGCAACAGAGGCATAGGCGGAGCAGGTCACTGTCAGTCGCGGTGCGCGATCACGTAATCCTTGATGTGGTCGTAGACGTCGCTCGTCACCACGCCGCGCTCCAGCAGGTCCAGCTTGGTGCGGTAGGGCCTGAACCGCACAATCCGTGCGGCCCAGGTGCGCGTTAATCCGTGGACCTTCATCAACTCATCTACGCTGGCGTGATTGATATCGATGCGCGCATCGGGTGCAGGCGCATTTGCTGAGGTCTTGGGCACTCCGCGCGTGTCGCGATCCTGGTATTGCGCCGGCGCGGCCGCTGCAATCCACAAGGCCGCTATGGCCACAGCTGCACTTCCCAACCAGAATCGCATCCTCGTTCGCACCGCTCCATTGTCCACCCGCACTCAGATCGGCTGCAAGTAAAGGATTTGACATCGGGAGGGGTTTGCCCGTAGCTTTTAAACAGATGCAGAGCCCCCGCCATCACGGTCACCACCACCATCATGGAGCATCCATGCCGGCGGACTGCCATGGCCTGAACTAAACGGCCAGAGAGATCTAAGAGAAGTACCCAAGCCCGCCGGCGACAAACGCCAGCGGGTTTTTTAGTGCCACAAAACTAAACCAAAGGAATGAACCGTGGAACGGATTGACTTTGACAAAATGGATGGCCTCGTCCCGGGCATTGTGCAGGATGCGCGCACGGGCGAGATGCTGATGCTGGGCTTTCTCAACGAAACCAGCTACGCAAAGACGCTTGAGAGTGGCTTTGTAACCTTCTGGAGCCGCACGCGCCAGAAGCTGTGGATGAAAGGCGAGACCAGCGGCAATCGCCTGCGCGTGATCTCAGCCTCGACCGACTGCGACAACGACACGCTGTTGTTTAAGGTGGAAGTTGAAGGCGATGGCCTGGTCTGTCATGAAGGCACCGTCAGTTGTTTCACCAAAACCCTGCCAATCGGCGAAAACAAGGAGGCCGCGCGTGGCTGACAAACTCAGACTCGGCATACCGAAAGGCAGTTTGCAGGATGCGACGATTGCGCTCTTCAAGCGCGCAGGATGGAATATCTACGCCGACGGACGCTCCTACTTTCCGTCCATCGACGACAAGGATATCGAGTGCATGCTGATTCGCGCGCAGGAGATGGCGCGGTATGTGGATCACGGCGTGCTCGACGCGGGCCTCACCGGCATCGACTGGGTGGTCGAGAGCGGTCTCCAAGTCACCAGCGTCACCACCCTCACTTATGCCAAGCAGAGCCGCCGCAAAGTGCGCTGGGTGCTGGCCGTGCCCGAAGGCAGCGGCTATGAGAAGGCCGAAGATCTCGAAGGCAAAATCATCGCCACTGAGCTTGTCGAAGTGACCAAGCGCTACTTTGCTTCCAAAAGCGTGAACGTGAAGGTCGAGTTCAGCTGGGGTGCAACGGAAGTCAAGCCCCCCACGCTGGCCGACGCCATCGTTGAGGTAACGGAGACAGGCAGCTCGCTCAAAGCCAACCACCTCAAGATCATTGATACGGTCATGGAAAGCGAAACCCACTTGATCGCCGGCAAAGCCACACTTTCCGATCCCTGGAAAAAGCAGAAGATCGATCAGATCGCGCTGATGCTGCGCGGCGCAATCGATGCGCAATCGCAAGTGGGCCTGATGCTCAACGTCAAGCGCGAAGATCTGGCAACGGTCCTCTCCGTGCTTCCGGCACTGAACTCGCCCACCGTATCCCAGCTCAGCGATTCGGAGTGGGTTGCCGTTAACACGATCGTTGACGAAAGTGCCGCGCGCGATGTGATTCCCAAGTTGAAGGCCGCGCGTGCGGCAGGAATCGTAGAGTATCCGCTCAACAAGGTCGTTCTGTGATTGGAAATGATCATGCAGTCGAAAGAATCGCGAAAAGAGTCGGTTCGTAAATTCAAGGAGCAGAAGCCGCTCCTCGGCACGTACGCTGTCCGATGCTCGGCAACGGGCAGCACATGGGTAGGCGTATCTCGCAACCTGAGTGCGACCAGGAACGGATGTTGGTTCATGTTGCGCAGTGGCCTCCATCAGTCGAAGACCCTGCAAGCGGATTGGAATGCCCATGGGGAGTCGGCCTTCGAGTATGAGATTCTGGACGGCACTGACGAGGAGGTAAATCCGCTGTTGATCGACCGCATGCTTAAAGAGAAGAAGGCCGTCTGGGTCGCACAGCTTGGTGCACAGCCTCTGCCATAAACAGACTTTCATGGCTGAGCATTCATCGAAATGTTCTGCACCAATCGACGGGTAAGACCAGAAAGAGGGGAACACCGAATTGAAGATCGTTCGCACCACGGGAAAATCGGCATCGAGCGCGGAAGCAACGTTGGCCGCGCTTGAGAGTCGCGGCAGCGCTGCCCTCGACTCCGTGCTTTCCGCCGTCAAGCGCATTGTCGCCGATGTGCGTAAGCAGGGGGACCGCGCTCTCCTGCGGTACGCCGCCCAATTCGACGGCCTGAACGATCAAGCAGTTCTCCGCGTCACGCCTTCAGAAACGCTCGCCGCATGGCAGTCAATCACCCCTGCCCTGCGCCAGGCCCTTACCGCCGCCGCCGAACAGATCCGTGCCTTCGCCGTCAACCAACTCCCCGAGTCGTGGAGTAGTGAGCCAATCCCCGGTCTCACGACAGGCCAGCTTGTGCGTCCCATTGCCTCGGTCGGCTGCTATGTTCCCAGCGGCCGTCACCCGCTGCCTTCAACGTTGCTGATGACTGCGATTCCCGCGCAGGTGGCGGGCGTGAAGCGCATCGTCGTCGTATCACCGAAGCCCGCGCCAGAGACGCTGGCAGCAGCGCATCTGCTCGGCATTACCGAGTTCTATCGTTTGGGCGGCGCGCACGCCGTGGCTGCGCTGGCCTATGGGACGGCAAGCGTCCAACGCGTAGACAAGATTGTCGGCCCGGGAAATTTGTACGTGACCGCGGCCAAGCGTCTTGTCGCATTCGACTGCGCCATAGACATGCTCGCCGGACCCACGGAGATTGTCGTTACCAGCGACCGAGGAAGCGCACCCGACATCGCCTCGGACCTCGTAGCGCAAGCTGAACACGATCCTGAAGCCCTTGCCATCTTCATCACCACGCGCGCCGATCTTGCCAAGGCAGTCATTGCGGAAGCGAAGCTGCGCAGCCGCGACAATCCCGTCGCACGCGAAGCGTTGGACCGCACTGGTCTGGTGATTATCGCTGCAACAGTCGATGAGGCCCGGCAAATCACGAACCGTCTCGCCCCGGAACATCTCACCGTGGATGCGGCAAACGACGTGAAATGGGTTGAGAATGCCGGCTCGGTCTTTGTGGGCCGCTGGTCCGCGCAGCCCATGGGCGACTACATCTCCGGGCCCAATCACACCTTGCCCACAGGCGGCATGGCGCGTGTGCGTGGCGGGTTGAGCGTGTATGACTTCGTCAAGCTGATTACGGTTCAGGAGTATTCTGCGCAAGCGCTCCGCGCGCTGGGGCCGCAGGCTGCGCTGCTCGCGGAGGCCGAAGGCCTTGTAGGCCACGCAGAGGCCATTCGCACGCGCCTAAACCGGAGGAGGTCCCGTGGCTAACATCGCCTCTGCTGTTTCCCCCGCTCCACGCATTCGCGTACGGCAGATGAAGGAGTATCACCCTCCGCTCGGCTGCCGCGATGCTCTGCGCCTGGACTTCAACGAGAACACGCTCGCCTGTTCGCCCAGGGTGCGTGAGGTGCTTGGGCAAATCTCCGCCGGCGCTCTTACACGCTATCCCGAACGTGAGCCGGTGGAGGCAATGGTCGCTGCGCATCTTGGACTCAACGCAGCGCAGGTGGCGTTGACCAACGGCGTGGATGAAGCCATCCACGTGCTCTTCGAAGCGTTTCTCGAAGCCGGCGACGAGCTCTTGCTCCCCGTGCCCACCTACACCATGTACGAAGTTTATGTGTCGGCGACAGACGCGCGCGCCGTGAGCGTGCAGGCCGCTGACGACTTGCAGTTTCCCTACGAGCGACTGCTCGCGGCAATCACGCCTCGCACCAAGGTTATTGCCATCGCTAATCCCAACAGCCCCTCGGGATCGGTGGCTACGCGAGTTCAACTCCTGGAGATTGCGCGCCGCGCGCCGCAGGCAGTTGTACTGGTGGATGAAGCATACTTCCACTTCTACGGCGAAACGGTGATAGATCTGGTGGGTGCGGTGCCGAACTTGATGGTGGCGCGGACATTTTCAAAGGCGTATGGCCTGGCCGGCTTGCGGCTTGGGCTCCTTGCCGGGCCCGTGGAGCTGATGCAGTGGGTGCGGCGCGTGCTTTCGCCCTATAGCGTGAACTCTCTGGCGCTCGCCTGCTTGCCCCCGGCTCTCGCAGACACCAGCTATCTCGATTGGTATGTGAACGAAGTGCTTGCGGCGCGGAAAGAGTTTGAATCGGCGCTCGACGCTGCGGGTGTGCGGCGCTGGCCAAGCCGGGCCAATTTTGTTCTCGTCGAAATCGGCGCGCAGCATGCGGAGTTCGCGCGCCTCATGCGCGATGCGGGCGTCCTGGTGCGCGACCGGTCGAGCGATCCCGGCTGCGATGGACGCGTCAGGATCACAATTGGAACGCGGGAGCAGATGAGCCGGGCAATTCCAGCGTTGAATGAAGCGATGGCCTCACTGCGGGCTGGAAAAGAGGCGCGATGACGACAAAGAAGAGCAGGCCGGCTGCAGCCGTTAAAGCTGGCGAGACTCCAATCCGCACAGCGACCATTGTGCGCAATACGACAGAAACGCGCATCGAGCTTGAACTCGTCATCGAGGGCAACGGTCAATACAGAATTTCTACCGGCATTCGCTTCTTCGATCACATGCTGGAGTTGTTCACGCGCCACGGAGCCTTCGATTTGCAATTGAAATGCGACGGCGATCTTGATGTCGATCAGCACCACACAGTTGAAGATGTCGGTATCGCAATGGGTGAAGCATTCGATCGTGCTCTTGGCGACAAGCGCGGCATTCTCCGCGCAGGCTATTTTCTGATGCCGATGGACGAGACGCTGGCGATTGCAGCCGTGGACCTCAGCGGACGCGCGGCCTTTGCTGTCGATGCAAAAGTTCGCACCCGGCTGGTGGGCGACCTGCAGACGGAACTGGTGACGGATTTCTTTGAAGGCTTTGCTCGCGGCGCGCGTGCCAACGTGCATGTAAAGACCATGTACGGCCGGTCGAATCATCACAAGATCGAAGCCATCTTCAAAGCCTTTGCGCGCGCGCTGCGCGTGGCCTGCTCGCGCGACAAGCAACTCGGCGAGATGCTGCCTTCGACCAAAGGATTGCTATAGATGTCTTTTCCTAACTCCGCTAGCTCCGCTAACCCCGCTAACTCCACTTTCTTGAGGATCTGATGCGCGTAACAGTGATCGACTACAAAGCCGGCAACCTGACCTCCGTGCTGAAAGCGTTGCGGCATCTTGGCGCAGAGCCGGTGGTGACGGACGGCGATTTGTCGCTGGTCGAGTCCGCGGAGCGAATCGTGCTGCCCGGCGTAGGTCACTTCGCGGCTACTCAGCGGCTCGATACGACAGGCCTCACGTCTGCGATCCGCGCGGCGATCGCTCGTGGCGTGCCGTTCCTGGGAATCTGTGTTGGCATGCAGTGGCTTTACTCTGGATCGACTGAGGCGCCTGACCAGCCAGGCCTTGGGTATTTTGCGGAGTCATGCACCCATTTCGCCGAGAGCACGGAAAAGGTGCCGCACGTAGGCTGGAATTCGCTTGAGGTGAAGAATGCCTCGCGGCTGCTGTCTGGTGTCGAGCCGGGCGAGTATGTTTACTTCACACACTCCTTCAAGGGTCCGGTCACAAGCGATACGGCGGCAACTGCATTCTATATTGAGCCATTCGCCGCGGCTGTTGAGCGCGGCAACGTGATGGGCGTGCAGTTTCACCCCGAGAAATCGGGAGCGACCGGATTGAAGGTGTTGCGCAGTTTTTTGGAGTTCGAGAAATGAAAGTCGAGTTCACGATTACATTCAAGGACTATAAAAATGCGGTGAAGTTGCATCGCAAACAGAAGTTTGTGCGGAGAATGATTCCTTGGATTTTGCCATCGCTTCTCGCGGTGTGCATAGTCGTCTTCATGGCCGCTAGTGTCACCAAGAATACTGCTGTGGCCTCCCAAGCAGTCGCAATCGCAGCCGGGTCCATCACTGGGATGATTGCACGGCCATTCTTTCGCTTCCTGAATATGCGCCGATGTTACAAGCAGATGTATCCGCCGACCAGGACCAGTTCGATGAGCACAATCGAGATTGACGACCAGCGAATTGTTGAGGTGAATCCAGGGTCGGCGGAGGTCCGTTTGACGTGGGACGGCGTTTTGGACTTTGTTCGAGACGACACAGTCACGATGATTTATTTCAGCTCCCACCGATTCTTTCTTCTACCTACTTCAGCGATGTCCGAGTCACAGCGCGCCGAACTTGACGACCTTGTAGCGCGCCACCTGCCGAAAGGAAAGCAATGATCACCAAGCGCATCATCGCCTGTCTCGACGTGCACGGCGGACGTGTGGTTAAGGGCGTACAGTTTGTCGATCTCATCGACGCGGGCGATCCGGCTACTCAAGCTGCACGGCATGCGCGCGAAGGCGCGGACGAGATTGTGCTGCTCGACATTACGGCGACGCATGAGGGCCGCCAGACGCTGCTCGATACTGTGCAGCGCACGGCCAGGGAACTCTTTGTTCCCTTCTGCGTCGGCGGCGGAATTCGCACCGCCGATGATGCGGCGCAGGTTTTTGAAGCCGGCGCGGACAAAGTGAGCGTGAATTCGGCTGCGCTTGCAGACCCGACCCTGATCGATGCAATCGGCCGCAGCTTTGGAGCGCAGGCCGTCGTTGTCGCTATTGATGCGCGGCGCGATCGCGAAGCTCAGGACCCGGTGCGCGATGCGCAGGTATATGTGCAAGGAGGTCGACGCCCAGTCGGTCGAACAGTTGTCGAGTGGGCCCGAGAGGCCGAACAGCGCGGGGCAGGCGAGATTTTGCTCACTTCAATGGACTCGGACGGAACGCGCGCGGGCTTCGATTGTGAATTGACCGCGGCAGTGAGCGAGTCGGTCGGCATTCCCGTGATTGCGTCCGGCGGCGCTGGAACCGTCGACCACTTTGCCGACGTCTTCGGCCGTGGCCGTGCCGATGCGGCGCTTGCGGCGAGCATCTTTCATTTTGGCGTCTCGAGCGCGCGATCGCTGAAAGAAGAACTGGCAAAAGCCGGAGTTTCTGTGAGGCTTCCATGTTGATTCCTTCGATTGATTTGTTGGGTGGAAGAATCGTCCAACTTGTGCAGGGTGAAAAGCTCCAGCTTGCCTTTGACGATTTCGAGTATTGGATTGAGAAGTTCTCTCGCTATCCGCTGGTCCAGTTGATCGACCTGGATGCCGCCATGCGCCAAGGTGACAATGCGGCGCTGGTGGCGCAGATTGCGAAGCGCCTTCCAGTCCAGACCGGCGGCGGGATTCACTCCATTGAGCGAGCCCGGCAGGTGCTGGAGGCTGGGGCTCAGCGCGTCATCATCGGGTCGGCGCTGTTTACGCCGGAGGGCGGTGTCCATACGCGGTTTGCGGCGGAGTTGGCCGCGACGGTGGGCAAAGACCGCGTGGTCGCCGGTATTGATACAAAGAACGGACGCATCGCGGTGAAGGGTTGGAAAGCGCAGGTGGAGCTGACGCCGGACGATGCGATCCCTCAGCTTGAGGCGCATGTGGCTGCATTTCTTTACACACACGTGGATGGCGAGGGAATGATGCAGGGGTTTCCCATAGACGTGGCCGAGCGGCTGCGAGAGCTTACTGAGCGGCAATTAATCGTTGCAGGCGGAATCCGCAGCCAGCAGGAAGTGGATGCGCTGGATGCGTTGGGAGCGGATGCCGTGGTGGGAATGGCGGTCTATACCGATCTGCTGAAGGTGTAATTCTCGGCCCGCAAGTACATCAATCCTGCTCCTGCAATTTGCCGATGGCCCGACAGGTTTCTACGCGGGATGCGCGCAATAGGCGGGCAATCTGCTTCAGGTGGAGTTGTACTGCATAAGCACGCAAGATCTCGGCTTGTGAATGGATAATTCCGGTGTGGCGAACGGCATCCATTTTAGCTTCGAGGTTGGCGATGTCCTGCTCCAGGTTCAAGCCCGGAGCCGCCGCATCAAAGCGCCATTTGTCGATGCATCCAGCAACATGGCGGAAACCAGTGAGGATGTCGACGGCCAGTTTGCCCAGTTCCGGCTCCAGCCGCTGGGCAAAGCGGTCTTCATGGCTGTCCTTGACGGAGATCTCCAGCGCCACCAAGGCATCGAAGACGGAGCGGCCAAACTGGGAGAGCATGGCGAGACCTTCGCGCCAGCCCGGACCGCCGGAGGGCTCGTTGCGCGCGGCATCAAGGAGTTGGCTGTTGCCGCGCAGGTTTTTCAAGAGATCGTCGCGCAACGAGGTCAGATTCCGAGAGGGAACGCCGCGAAAGCCTTCGAGGATCGATTCAAAGAAACTGCCCAGCAACAGGAACTCCTGGGCCAGGCCATCGCGCAGGCGCAGCCGGGCTCGGTCAGGAAGCACCAGGGTGGTGACAGCGATTGCTACAACGATGCCCAAAATCACCTGGCTCACTCGATCGAGCGCCAGGCGCCATGACGAACTCTCGGCATGGACGAGCATGATGATGGTGATGGTGACGCCCGCCAGGCGCGAACTGCTCCGCAACCCCAGCGCTCCGCAGATGATCACCGCCAGAAAAACGGCGACGATATAGTTCCACGGCAGCACGCCGAAAAGCGAGAATGAAAAGCCGAGCACGGCGCCGATGAGGGTGCCGATGATTCGCTCTCGCGAGGCGCTTACCGTGGCGCCGACATTCGATTGCAAGACGATGATGGCGCTGATTGAGCCCCAGTATCCGTCGTGGAGGCCGAAGCGAAGCGCCAGACCCCAACAGAGAGCCGCGGCCAGCGCGGTCTTTGCGGCGTGAATCAGAAGCCGCCTGCGCTCCCAGCTCAGAATTCCCGATTTTGCGGCCGCGTCCATGCGCAGCTTCACGGCAAGTTCGTGTTCTGATCGCGTCTTTTTTGAGCGGAGGCGCATGTCGGCAATCCCAAGTGGAAGTTTCTCATAGCGCGGCTGCGATAGCATGGAATCGGAATCACATATGAAGGAGCATTTGAGGCCCATGCTGCGAGTTGGATACTCGGCAAATCTTGACGCGGGGCTTTTCCGCGATTTTCCCAAGGAGATTGAGCTGATCCGGCTGACGGATTCGATGGACCAGGAGGTCGATATCGACGTATGGATTCCCGACCCTTATTCAAAGGTCTCAATTCAAACCTGGCCGCATTTGCGCGGAGTAAAGCTGGTGCTTTCGATGATGGCGGGGACGGAGTGGATTCCGCCGCTGGTCGGGCCGCATGTGACCATCTGCAATGCGCATGGGGCGCATAACATCTCAACGGCGGAGTGGACGATCGCGGCGATTCTCACCATGCTGAAGTACGTGCCGTTGTATCTCGACATTCAGCGCGAGGGTTTATGGAAGCGGCGATTCGAGGCCAGGGAGCACTATGCGGAAATTACCGGAGATCGACGCCCCATGTATCCGCCCGTGATGTTGGAAGAGCTTACGGGCAAAGCCGTGCTGCTCGTGGGATTCGGAGCAATCGGGAAAGAGATTGAACGAATGCTGGAGCCGTTTCACGTGCTGCTGACAAGGGTGGCGCGAACAGCGCGCAGTGAGCCCGAGGTGCATGGCATCGGCGAGTTGGATAGCCTGCTGCCGGCGGCCGAGATCGTGATCCTGATTGTGCCGGAAACGGATGAGACGCGCGGGCTTATCGGAGCGAGGCAGATGGCGTTGATGCGCCAGGGAGCGCTGCTGGTAAATGCGGCGCGTGGACCGATTGTCGTTACCGATGCATTGGTTGAAGCTTTGAGTGCGGGGCACATTCGTGCCGCCGTTGACGTGACCGATCCGGAGCCGCTGCCGGAGGGGCATCCGTTATGGAAGTGTCCGAACCTTTACATCACGCCGCACATCGGAGGATCGAGCCCGCAGTTTGCACCGCGTGCCCTTGCCACGGCGGCCGAGGAGTTGCGGCGGTATATGCGCGGCGAGCAGCTCCAAAACGTGGTGCAGCAGGCAACTGTCTGAATTGTTATCGGAGTCGTTTCTTGCCGGCTACCAGCATCTCCAAAGCCTTGTCGACGCGACCTTCCTTCGTTGCTGCTTGCTTAGCACTGGAGATATAGTCAGCGTATTCCTTCTTCTGCGATGGCGTTAAAGATGAGAAGAACGATGCGGCCTGCTTATGCTTGGCCAGGGCGTTCTTTAACTCCTCAGGTATCTCAACCACCCGCTCCGCGTTGTCCGGCTCGATGACAACTTGCACCAGGTCGCCGACTGCGGCCTTTGCTCCACGCTGTAGGTCTTTGCTCACGGCCATGGAATGGGTTCCGTCGCCTTCCGGCATGAGCGAATTGCGAAACGGAAAGCCGTTCATGGTTCCGGAAACTGCCACGCGCGCTTTGACGCCAAACACCTGCTCCACATCGAACGGGATAGGCAGAAAGGTCCATGCGCCCTTGGGCCCTTTTGCTGTCAACCGAGCTTCAAATTGTTGTCTCATCGGGTTCCTGCCGCGCTCGTATTTGCTCAGCATTTTAGCATTCATCGTATTTGAATTGCTTCGAATACCAGAAGGCGGATCAGCAGGCGGTTTGAGCAGCAGCCGCGCGGGACCAGTCGCGCAGGCCCAGGACGGCCAAGCCCACCAACAGCGCGTAGAGCAAAGCGGTGAGCCAGAGGTCTTTGTAGATATATTCGCCTATGTAGATAAGGTCGACGACGATCCAGAGCCACCAGTTAGCAATGTGCTTGCGTGCTCCCCACCAACTGGCCACGAGAGAGTAACTGGTGAGAGCCGCGTCGAGATGAGGGAGGGCAGCGCCTACCCGAAACATGAGCCAGCCCAGAAAGACCGCGCCCACCGCGCCGGCGGCCAGGCCGCGGAGCCAGCCGTAGATGCTGAGCGGGACGACGCGGACTTCGCCATCCTCCTGCACGCCCCGCCACCAGTGCCACCAGCCGTAAACCGTGAAGACGACAAAGAAGACCTGGAGCAGGGCGTCGGAGAAAAGTCCGGCGTGGTAGAAGACGACCAAATAAAGGAAGTCGGCGGCCAGGGTGATGGGCCAGCAGAGCAGATTGCGGCGAGTGGTGAGCCAGATCCCCACAAGCGTTGTGAGGAAGCCTAGAGTTTCGATCCAGTTGGCGGCGAGATAGGTTGTGATGGTGGTCCAACTCAATGTTGCCACTCCGTATGGTTTGCTGCCCACGTTCGGAGTGCGTCGAGCAGCTCCTTGCCCGCGGAGGAGTGGAACCATTCCGCGTGGCCGACGAGGTAGTCGTCGTAGGCCATGCGTGCCTTATCTTCAGAGCGGAGAACCCCGAGGAAGTAGTCGGCCTCGGAGAGCGCGAACTCGGCGTGGCAGAGAGCCGTCATGGGTGCGAGGGCAGCGGCTTCGTGACGCGAGAGTGGACGCACCAATTCGTAGCCGGAGAGCAGAGCATCCAGATGGTCGAGGTGAACGGCCGCTGGCCGCTCCGCGTCTTCGGCCAGTGAAAGCCACTCCACCATGTTGCGCTCGATGGCATGGGCCAGATCGTGGACGGCGCAGGTACGAGCCGAAAGGCCGAAGTCGATGACCGCGGTGGCGCGGGCATCTGGACCATGGTGGGACCAGAGCAGGTTTGAAGCGTGGAGATCGTTATGAGTCCAGAGCGGTGGGAGCTTGGGCAGAAGCGGCCTCAGTTCAGCATGGAATGGGGCGAGAATATCGAGGGCACGGCGGGCGTTGCGGTGTACTGCGACATGATTGGCAAGCGCGGGACGTGCGGCGAGATATCTCTCCAGTTCCGGCCCGGGGTCATCTGCCGCGAAGACTGAGAATCCAGCAACGAGCGAGCGCGGGCGGCGGCGCGGAGCAGCAAATCCCTCTGAGGCGCGATGAAGGCGAGCGAGCGCATGGCCGGCGGAGTGTGCGTGATGGACGGTTTGGAACGGGGTCCACGATATGGCGTCCTGGTAGAGGTCGACGCCTTCGGGAACTTCGTGGGCCTCATAAGTCCAGTTGCCTATCTCGACGGCAGATTCGCCCTGGGCGGTCTTGAATATGCGCGGGACGGATGCGCCGCGGGCATGGAGATGGGCAAGGAAGCGATGCTCTTCTTTGAGGCCCTCTATATCGCGGACGCTGCGGTGATGGCGTTTGATGAACACGCGGCCTTTGGCCGTGCGGACGATGCCGGCGGAGGAAAAAGGACGTGGGCTTTCGGTTTCGATGGCTTCAGGGGAGCCGAGGTCGGGAAAGTTTTGGAGGAGCGTGCGGAGCTCTTCGAGAGTGAGAGCGGGCCAGTCGGGCGCGACCAGCGTGCCATCCATACCGTGGGTTTTTGCGTGTCCGGTCATCGTTCAGCTCGCAGCTTCATTTAGATTGTTTTGGGTAATTTGGACTCCGCATTCCGAGGGACGATCATATGGGTTCGTGGGTTCCGCTCTGGCAATAGAAATCTGCTCAGGCGGAGAAGAATGAAGCGCCGGCACTTTGAAAAAGTGTCGCAGGGGAACTGAGCTGATGCTACAGCACCGGCTTGTGAAATGGCCAGCCAATAGGCACCTAGAAAGTGTAGTGCGCGGCGAGGCGGATTGTCGTGGGCGCTCCTAACCAGAGAAAAGTGTCGCCGCCGTTGGAGCCGGTGTCTGACCAGTAGCGTTTGTTGGCCACGTTGTTGGCGTAGACGTGAACGGTGACACGGCTCTTTTCGCCGCCGGGCTTGTAACTTGCGCCGAGGTTGAAGAGGTTGACTGAAGGGACGGAGACCGTGTCATCGCGCGTAGCATCTTTGCGCGTCACAAAGCTCCAGCCGGGCATGAGATGGAAGCCCGGAATGTGCGGTACTGTCAGATCGGCAAAGACGTTGGTGTGGAGACGCGGGACGTTAATGACCTGCTTGTTGTCGTAGGAGGGCGTGCCGGTGTCTGTTGAAATGGCGTGGATGCCGGCCGCCGATGCGTTGAGGCGCAGCCAGCTTGCGGCTTTGCCTTCGGCGCTGAACTCGAAGCCGTCGTGGGTTTCACGGCCTTCGGATTCGAAACACTGATCGATGGGCCCAATGAACTCTGAGGCCGAGCAGAACGTGTCCGGGGCCGTAATGGCCTTGGGATAAAAGAACGGAGCGCGCATGTGAAAGTAATCGGCGGAAATAAGAATGCGGCTCGCAGGTGAGTATTTTGCGCCCACTTCGGCCTGGCGGGTGAAGAAGGGCGAGAGAAACTGGGTGCCATTGTCGGTCCAGAATGGGGCTTGCGGAGCGAGCGAGAGCAGGACACCGTAGTTGGAATAGAGAGTGACGTTGGATACAGGGTTAAAGGTGATCGCGTATTGCGGGAGCCAGACAAGCCGGTCGTTGTTCGTAGAAGGCGTTGGAATGGAGCCCGCCGGACAAGGATCGTTCGCGGGGTAAGGACCGGGTGAAGCGGTACACGGCGTTGTGGCCTCAACGGAGTAATTGTGGTCGTGGAGCGAGTCGGCGCGTCCACCAGCGATGAGTTGGATGCGGCCGGGGAGATGGATTCGGTCCTGGAGAATGGCCGCCGATTGATGGCTGTTTTCCCAGAGGCGGCGCGGCCCGGCAGATTGAAGCGGGCTCTCCGCCGAAGCGAGATCGACCGGCGCGATCGGCGAGTAGATATTCTCTGAACCGACGTCGAAGTAAACCGCGCCGTCCGCGATGGTGCCGTCAGCGGAGGACGGATTCTGCTGCGTGTAGAACCCGGGCTGTTGCACGCTGCGGAGAAAGACCTCGCCGCCAAAGGAGATGTCCTGGGTGATCTTGCCTGTCTTCACGTGGCCGGTGGTCAGGGCTTCAGCCTGCGCGTCGATGCGCAACTCGCCGGGGTCGCGGTAGTCGTAAATGTCGTATGTCCCGTCGGGCGCGAAGAACCATGGATAGGGACTCCCGCCCGTGTTGCACTCGGCCTCGTTGTAACAGCCGTAGGCGTAGATCACATTGTCCTGAATGAGCGAGTGGCTGAGCGAGGCGGAGGCGAAGCCAACCCAGTCGGGCGAGAAGCGGTGGTCCAGCCGGGCAGAGGTGTTGAAAGTGTCGTAAGTGTCTGCGGGGCCCCATGGCTGGTCGCCGAGCATGGTCGAGGTGTAGATCCTGGCGATGTCCGGGAGAGCGGTGCCGCCGAGTAGCTGATAGCCGCTGCCGTCGCGCTCGGTCTTGTGCTGATATTCGAAGTCGCCCTTGAAGGTGGTGCTGGAGTTCAGCTTCCAGTCGGCCGCGGCTGCGCCCACGGCTCTCCATCCATTGGTGTCATTCATGTAGGGGACAATGCGCTCTCCGGCGAGGTTGATGCGCAGGCCGACCTTCTTCTGCGCGCCAAAAAGATGGCCAAGATCGGTGGCTCCGTAGGCCGAGCCGCGCTGATCGGTGGCGAGATCGACGGCTTTGATGACGGCGGGGCGCTTGGTGACGTAGTTGATGAGGCCGGCGGCGTTTGCCACGCCGCTCTCCAGGCCGGCAATGCCTTTGAGAAACTCGACACGCTCCTTGTTCTCGAGCGGGACATCCTGTTCGCCGGCGATAGTGAGGCCGTTGATCTGAAGGCCGGTGGCCAGATCGATGGGAAAGCCGCGAATCTCGAACCAGCCATAGTAGCCCACGGGGACGTAGTCATCGCCGATGGAAGCGTCGTTAGCGACGACATCGGACAGCAGCCGGGAGACCTGGTCGTTCAGCAGATCGCGGGTCACGGCGGTGGCGGAGAGCGGCAGTTCGCTGAGGGGCGTCGCGTCGAGAGAGCCGACGGTGACCGAGTCAGGCAGGTAGTCGTCTTTGACGTCGCCATGCACGGTCACCGTGGTGGTGACGGGGGCGATTTTGGGCTGCGCGGTTGTGGGTGGCGGAGCCGGATTTTGGGCGTGGAGGGTGAAGGCGATCGGAAGAATGAAGGCGGTAAGGACAAACTGACGCATGGATTCCCCTGTTTCTGAACGTATGAAACAAGGGAGCTTTTGGCTGGAATGCACGGCGGAAGGCCGCGCCACTCAAGAAAACTTCCCACGCCGGTATTATCCGGATCGGGTTCGAGGGTATTTCTCAGCCCCGCGCTCGCGGAGCACCCCTGTTTCAGTAACTAGATTGAAACACTTTGGGATGTGGGAAGGCAAGTTTCCAATTTGCGATCATTGCGCTCAGCCTGCGGGGCGGCGAGATCGGCGATCAATGCCCGGTCAAGAATATCGAGCATGGCCCGCTGGGCCTCGACCCAGACGGGGTGAGCCGGGCACCACTCTTTTCTGGGACAGGATTGACCGGAAACAAGGCAGATGTTGAGGCAGATCGAGCCTTCTATGGCCTCCACTACATCGCGCATCGAAGACGCCCTTCCGAGCGCCGAGATTTGAAAGCCGCCCAACTGCCCGCGTTGAGACGAGATCAGCTCGGCTCGCGACAGGGACTGCAGGACCTTGGAAAGGAAGCTCTCCGGTGCGCCAGTGGCCGCGGTCAATGCAGGGAGGGACAGGCGCCGATTTGCCGGCTGGCCGGCGAGGTGAATCATCACCCGGACGGCGTAGTCCGCCGCGCGAGTGAGTTGCATTGATGAATTGGGTCTCTTCATGAAGTCGACCTAATGGATTGGCACCGGGACTGGGAAGGCAAATTGCTTCGATCCAACTATCGATCCAAGCGCGGATCCGAGCGCCGGGGCCGTCCACAGGCAGCGTAGATGAAGGTGTCACAAACGTATGTATTCGAGATCACAGACCGTCCGGTGTTGAGGCGTTAATTTTAGCTTTCCAATTGAAATTGGAGAGAAACAGTCCAAATTCGCCAGTCTCAATAATGCCCGGCCCGAAGAGAATGGCGCTGTTTCGGGACGGCCATTCTGTGTGAGCCATCCTCGGGTTTGGAGTTCGTCGTCCTCTGTAGAAAAACTATCAGGGGCCAGAGCGTGAAAGGGAGATTTCTGTAACGCCATGCAACTTTATCCTGCTGTCGATCCCATTCCTTTGCCGGCGCCGATATGGCTGCTGAAGTTGCTGCACGTCGTAACCCTGTCGCTGCATTTTGTGGCCGTCGAAATGCTGCTGGGCGGGCTGTTGCTGGCAGTGGTGCTGAGCCTGTTTGGCGGGTCGCCGTTGGCAATGGTGACCGCGCGGGCCCTGGCGCGGCGGCTGACCGTAGTGATGACCTACGTGATCAACCTGGGTGTGCCGCCGCTCTTGTTTGCGCAGGTGCTGTATGGGCGGGCGCTCTATACCTCCAGCATCTTGATCGGAGTCTATTGGATTTCGATTATCGCAATTCTGATGGCGGCGTACTGGCTGCTCTACCGTTTCTCGGCGAGGCTTGAGGCCGGCAAGTCAGCCTGGTGGGTGGGCCTAACGGCTTGGCTGCTTGCCGGATGCGTGGCCCGGCTGCTCTCGACGAACATGACCCTGATGTTGCGGCCGGAGGTTTGGCGCGGGATGTATGCGGCGTCGGCAATTGGCAAATACCTTCCCAACGGCGACCCGACGCTGGAGCCGCGGTGGCTGACGATGATGGCCGGCGGCTTTGTCATCGGCGGGCTATGGCTGGTGTATCTGGCTGGGCGCAGCACGTTTACGGCGGCGGAGAAGAAGTTTCTTGCCGGGTTCGGCGGCAAAGTGGCTGCGGGGTTCGGCATTGTGTACCTGGCCGCCGGGGTATGGGCGGCCAGTGTGCAGCCTGATGTGGTGAAGGCCGGGCTGGCAGGCCACAGCGCCTATCCGCTCTATAAGCTCTGCGGCTTTGCCGGATATGGGTGGCTGGCCTTGGTTGTTGTCGTGATCGCGATAGGGGCAGCGGCCGGGTTTGGGAAGGTTGCGGCTGGCTGGCTGGGCTGGGTCGCTGTGCTTGCGGCGGTGCTGATGGAGATCATGTTCACTGTTTACCGCGACGGCGTGCGCGATTTGACGCTGCTGGGCAAAGGCTACGACGTCTGGAATCGCGCGGTTGTAACCAACTGGGGCGTAGTCGGGTTGTTCCTGGTTCTGTTTGTTGCCGGTCTGGGAGTGATTGGATGGCTCGTGTCCGTCGTGGCGCGCGCTGAGAAGACGATGGAGAGTGCTGCGCTATGAGCGACGCGTTGAATGCTTCAACAATTGTGAGAGAGCATCCGGAAGACAACGAACATCGCACGCGGCGCGCGTTTCTGGCGGCAGCGAGCGCTGCGGGAGTTTGTTATGCAGCGGCGCTGGCCTATCCGATTTACCGGTATCTGGCCAGCCCCGAAGAGATGGCTCTGAGCGCAACCGCGGTGACCGAAGTCACGTTGAAGGACGCACAGAAGCTGCCTCCGGGATCGGTGCTGATGTTCAAGTTCGGCGCCTCGCCGGCAATGCTGATTCATCATGAAAGCGGACAGTGGGTTGCGCTGAGCGCTGTATGCACGCACCTGGGATGCACGGTACAGTACGAACCGGCGGCGGATCGGATTCATTGCGCTTGCCACGGCGGTGTCTACAACCCTTATACCGGCGCCAACATTAGCGGCCCTCCGCCCAAGCCGCTGAAACTGTTCAAGGTCGCGGTTGGCGATACCAGCGTGGAGATCTCGCGGAGTTAGCGTGCGGGAACTCAATCGGGATTTTGCAAGTCAGAAGGAGCAGGGTTTTGGGAATTCTCGATCTGTTCAGCCTCAAGGGTAAAAACGCGCTGATCACCGGCTCGGGTCAGGGATTGGGCGCGGGGATGGCAATCGCATTTGCGCAGGCTGGGGCCAATGTCACTCTGCACAACTATGACCAGGTCTTGGAATCGACCATCGAGGAAGTGAAGAAGACCGGTGTGAAGTACATCTGCCGGTCGGGCGATGTGTGCGACAAGGCGATCCAGCGGATGCTGGTCGACGATACGGTTTCGGAGTTCGGCTCCATCGACATTCTGGTGAACAATGCCGGGACCATCCGCCGCCAGCCGGCGGCTGAACACTCTGAAGAGTTCTGGAACACGGTGATCGACACCAACCTGAACGCGGTGTGGTTTCTCAGCCAGTATGCAGGGCGCAAGATGCTCGCCCAGGGGCACGGAAAGATCATCAATACCGCATCCTTGTTGTCCTTCCAGGGCGGGATTCTGGTGCCGGGATACGCGGCGGCAAAGGGCGCGGTTGCGCAGTTGACCAAGGCGCTTGCCAATGAATGGGCTGACAAAGGCATCAATGTGAATGCGATTGCGCCGGGGTACATGGCCACTGACAATACTGCGGCATTGCGCGCCGATCCAGTTCGCTCGGCGGCAATTTTGAACAGGATTCCGATGGGCCGTTGGGGATTGCCCGCGGATCTGGCCGGAGCGGCGGTGTTGTTGGCGTCGGAAGCCGGCAACTATATCCAGGGGCATGTGCTGGTGGTGGATGGTGGATGGCTGTGCCGGTGAGATATCGGAGTTGGCGAGAAGACGGTGACGCGGCTACTGCTAACGCCGCCAGTTCCGCTAACAACGCTAACTCCGCTACAAAAAGGATCAAGGCATGATTACAAAGCAAATCACGACTTCGATTTACGACTGGGTGGATGAGCGGCTGGGGCTGTCGGAGCTGGCTGCGTTTGCGCGGCACAAGACGGTGCCGGTTCATTCGCAATCCTTTTGGTACTACTGGGGCGGCATCTCGCTGTTCTTATTCATGGTGCAGTGTTTCACGGGCGTGCTGCTGCTGGTCTACTACCGCCCCGGCGCTGAGGCCTTTGAATCGGTCCGGCAGATTACGTTTGTGATGAACTTCGGCTGGCTGATCCGGTCGGCGCACTCGTGGTCCGCCAACCTGATGATGTTCTCGATCCTGGTGCACATGTTCTCGGTCTACTTCATGAAGGCTTACCGCAAGCCACGCGAGTTCGGCTGGCTCAGCGGAATGGCGCTCCTGGGTCTGGCCGCGGTGTTTGGATTCTCGGGCTACCTGCTGCCTATGGATGAGTTGAGCTACTTTGCCACCAAGGTGGGGCTGCAGATTCCGGTGGCGATTCCATGGATCGGGCCGGTTATTGCGAACATGTTGCGTGGTGGTCCGGACGTGACCGAGTTCACGGTTCAGCGGTTCTTTGCACTTCACGTAGTATTGCTCCCCGCCATCTTCATTCCCTTGCTTGCGTTTCATCTTTGGCTGGTGCAGAAGCACGGCAACGCCGTGCCTCCTTGTGAAGAAGCCAAGCCGGCCGGCGAACAGAAGAGCATGCCGTTCCTGCCCAATTTTCTTCGCAAGGATCTGGCCATGTGGCTGATCTCGCTCAACGTGCTCGCGCTGCTCGCATCGGTCTTCCCCTGGGCGCTGGGAAAGCAATACGACTCCCTGGCGCCGGCGCCGCCTGGAATTCATCCGGAGTGGTACTTCATGAGCCCGTTCGAGATGCTGAAACTGCTGGGCTCCATTTTGCCGGGCGAGGCGGGCGAAGTTGTGGGCATCATGCTCTTCACGCTCGGGATCGTGCTTTGGGTTCTGATTCCGTTTTACGACACGAAGAAGGAGTCGGGGCAGCGCGCGCGCGCGGCGCACTATTTTGGGTTGCTTGCCATTTTTGCTTTGTTGGCGACGACGGTCATTGGTTACTGGACGATACGGTAAGGCAGTGAGTTAGTGAAAAAGTGAGTGAGTGAATTAGTGAAGAAGTGAATGACGATGGAAATGGAACCCGAAGTGTTTGCCGATAAGACTAAGACGAGAACGACCAAGCAATCATTTCGAGACCTTCAGGTTTGGCAAAGGTCGATGGAACTGACGCTGGCTGTTTATAGGCTTTCGCAACACTTTCCTCGCGAGGAAGCTTTCGGGATCACTTCTCAGCTAAGACGCTCTGCGGTTTCGGTTCCGAGCAATGTTGCGGAAGGCCATGGCCGCATGAATCCTCGCGAGCTTAAGCACTTCCTCCTGATCGCCCGTGGGTCAGTTTGCGAGTTGCAGACACAGTTGGAACTATCAGGCGCATTGGGGTACGCAGACGCTGAGTTGCTGACGAGGGCCCAGGAATTATCAATTGAAGTGGAGAAGATGCTCTATACGCTGCTAGGCAAGCTGAAGAGCAATAGCGGCTGAGGAAAGGCAGTGAAGGAGTAAACGAGTGAAAGGGTGAATGAGTGAAAGAGTGAATCGAGCACGACCCCCAAATGAAGCGAGTTTTTGATATCTTCTTCACTCTTTCACTGACTCACTTCTTCACTAATTCACTTCTTCACTCTTTCACTCTTTCACTGTTTCGGAGAAACCAATGAACTATCCGTTTTGGGACATTCCTTATCTTG
>Ga0181516_10000697_pt1 | contig 28727 bp, 24 predicted proteins | sample PEATcosm2014_Bin_25_FD_121104 | JGI IMG/M metagenome (GOLD analysis project Ga0181516, IMG submission 121104) | Peatland microbial communities from MTU Mesocosm Facility, Houghton, MI, USA - PEATcosm2014_Bin01_10_metaG | ecosystem: Environmental > Terrestrial > Soil > Wetlands > Peat | place... | reverse complement strand
CCGGCACGCCAGCCGGTCATCGAGTAGGTTTTCGAGAGCGAGCCGAGAATGACCAAGTGCTCCTTGGCCCAGGTGAACGACCCGCCGCTGACCGCCTTGCCGGCATAGTTCAGATAGACGTAGCACTCGTCGAGCAGCAGATAGATTCCGCGTTCATGGGCCAGATGGACGATGCGTTCGAGATCGTCGGCCGAGACGACCGAGCCGGCAGGATTGGACGGCGAATTGAGAATGATGGCCTTGGTGCGCGGGGTGATGGCGGCCTCGATGGCGTCGGCCGTGATGCGGAAGCTCTCGGCCTCGCTGGTTTCGAGGAAAACGACCTTGCCGCCGGCGTACTGGATGATGTCTTTGAAACTGACCCAGTAGGGAACGGGCAGGATGACTTCGTCGCCGTGGTCGACGAGGATCTGGATGGTGTTGAAGAGGGCCAGTTTGCCGCCGGTGGTGAAGATGGCTTCGTCGATTGCGTAGTCGGAGCCGAAGTCGCAGGCGTGGCGCTCGACGATGGCCTTGCGCACGTCGGGGATGCCGGGAACGACGGTGTAGCGGGTGAAGTTGGCCTCGATGGCAACGATGGCGGCGTCTTTGATGTGGCGCGGCGTGGCGAAGTGGGGCTCGCCCGCGCCGAAGTCCACGAGGTTGATGCCCTGGGCGCGCAGTTTGGCGGCCTCGGCGGCGACGGCCATGGTGGCGGAGACTTCGATACGTCCAATGCGATCGGCAAAGATTTTGGCGGGGGCAACGACAGTCATGATGTCTCTATCTTTACAGATTTTGGGCGTGAGTGGAACCGGCAGGCGCGGAAAAACGGGAAGGAAGCGAAGCCTATCAGGACAACAGCCGAGCCTCGTGCCCGATGCGCCCGACGCGTGTAACTGCGCGCTTGTCGAAGGAGACGAAGACCTCGCCGCCTAGCCAGCGGCCCTCGTGGGCAATCACTCCGTCGGCAAAGTCTCCGCCCGCATTCAGAACTGCCAGGCCAGCCTCGACGGCGGCGCGATTGACGGCGACATTGGCGGCGTTGATGAGGGCGTTGATGGCGGTCGCGATCTCGGCGCGGCCAAAGTTGTAGACACGGTCGAGCACCCAGACGAATTCGCAGAGGCAGGAATTCGACACCGCTATGAGCTCGGCGCCTTTGAGCAGCCTGGCCGCGGCATTGGCCTGGTTGCGGTCGTCGCGCACGGCCGCACGGACAAGGACGTTGGTGTCGGCGGTCACTTTCATTTCTGGCCGGCCCAGCCTTTGGCCGCAGCCTCATTGATTTCGTCGAGCGTCGCAACTTTTTTTGTCTTGCCCGCCAGAACGCCGAGGAAATTATCGATGACGCCCACGGGCTTTGAAGCCCGCACCACACCGCGGCCGTCGGGCAGCAGTTCGAGTTCGATTTTTTCGCCGGGCTGGACGCCGAGGTGGCGCAGAACTTCGCGACGGAGAGTGACCTGTCCGCGTGCGGTAACGGTAAGTCTGGCCATGGCTCTCCTCCTCGGGAAATGAGGCTGGTTTCATTGTAATGCAAAATTGCATTATCTGCTTTGCGACTTGATTCAGGGCTGAATGATCGTAAACATCAGCTCGGGACCTGGCAGGAGTTGGGTCGCATATTGTGCTTGGCGGTATTGGGAATCTGTATCAATGCCTGCATGAGTTCGCGGGATGACTTGAGGATGGGGCCACCGAGCGGATCGTTGCTACCCGCCGTTGATGCGGCCGCGCAGGCGCTTGAGGACGTTGGGCGGGACTAGGCCGGTGACGTCGCCGCCGAAGCCGAAAACTTCTTTGACCATGCGGGAGCTGACAAACGAATAGCGGCCGGCGGGTTGCAGGAAGACGGTTTCAATTTCGGGCGCGAGACGGCGATTCATCAGGGCCATCTGGAATTCGTGTTCGTAATCGGAGATGGCGCGGATGCCGCGCAGCGCAGCGGTGGCGCCGAGGTTGCGGGCAAAGTCGACCATGAGGCCGTCAAACGTGGCGACGGAGACGTTGCCCAGGGAGCCGGTCGATTCGCGCAGCATCTCGACGCGCTCTTCCAATGTGAAGAGCGGATTCTTGACTGGATTTTTGAGGATGCCGACGGTCAGATGCTCGAAGAGTTTGGCCCCGCGTTGAATCAGGTCGATGTGGCCGTTGGTCGGCGGGTCAAAGGTGCCGGGATAAAGGGCTCTGACGCTCATCAGGTGGGCTCAAGTGGGATTCTACGGCATCGGGACGGGGCGGCATCCCGCAAACGAAGGCTTGACGAGGCAACTTTAGTTTGACTGCAGGGCTTCCTCGCTTTGGCGTGCAGCGGCTTTGGAGGCGATGTAGAGCGAGACAACGGTGATGTCGTCGGTCTGGCCAAAGTGGCGGGCGGTCTGGGCGATGTAGCGCGCGGACTCGTGGCTGACCTGCTGGGTGCGCTCGAACCCGAACAGTTCGCCCTCGGCGTTGGTGGCCTCGACTACGCCATCGGATAAGAAGACGAGACGGTCGCCGCGATTGAGATGGAACGTGGTTTGTTCGTAGTCGCTGCCCGCGATGACGCCCAGAGGCAGGCCGGGAGGCAAGGGGAGTTCTCGGCCGTCGCGATAAGGGCTGAGGTGGCCGGCATTGGCGACGGTCAGCGTGCCGTCTGGATAGATGCGGGCGCAAAGGCAGGTAGCGAAGCAGGGCGCTGCATCGAGTTCGGGAACCGCGCCGGGCGAGGCAACCGCTCCCAGCAGGACGCGGTTGAGGTGCTGGAGGACCGTGGCCGGGTCGTGCGCAAGTTCGTTGCGCAGGGCGCCGACGAGGGTGCTGGAGTTCATCGCCGCCTGCAGGCCTTTGCCGCTGACGTCGCCGACGACGATGAGCAGCGAATCGTCTTTGAGCGGCAGCACCTGGAAAAAGTCGCCGCCCACGCCGTGCACCGGCAGATAGGCGCTCTCGAGCATGAAGTTCTTATTCGACGGAAGCTGGGTGGGAATGAGCAGAGCCTGGACGCTGCGCGCGGCGGAGATCTCGGCGTTGACGCGCTGCTCATCTTCGCTGACGCTGATGAAGCGGTAAAGAATGACGGCGATGAGACTGGCGAGGAAGATGCTGTAAGAGACGGTTCCGACGCCGTATTCGATGGGCCCCAGGTGGAGCTGTTGGGATGCGAATTGCTGCGGGAGCAAGTGTTTTGCCGCGGCGTAATCGAGAATTGTGCCGGCCGAATCGGCGGTTGCGGCCAGGAAGAACGGCAGCAGCATCACGCCGGCCTCTTTGCGTCCCCGGCGCCACGCCTGAAAGAGCAATACGCAGACGAGGGCGCAGAAGACCACTTCTGCGGTGAGGGCGAGAACGTCGTAGACCTCTTGCAGGTGGATGAGGTAGACGAAGGGCAGAAGCAGGACCGTGCCCTGAATTGTGCGGACCAGGATTCGATAGGGGCTGGCGGTGAAACGAAGGACAAATTCCAGGGTGATGGCCATGAAGACATGGCCGCCAAAGATTCCAATGACCCGGTAGACCGAGAGAGGTATGAGGGCCAGGCCAAAGGCAGCATCCGCCGATCCTCCCACGGCAACGGAGAGGCACATCAGGGTGAGCCAGAGATATTCAGAGTGATGGCGTTGGGCAAGATAGAGTGCCGCGCCCAGCGCTGCCGCGCAGAGGAACAGAAACGTCACCACGATGGCCGAGATGGCGTGCTCATCCCATTGGCGGTCGGTGGCCGCGGCGATCTTGCCGGCTATCTCGCTTGGCGCGGTGAGCTCAACTCCGGTGAGCAGGCCGCGATTGATGGTGACAGTGGGGCCTGCCCAGGTGCGAATGGCGATGACGGTCGGGCCGGCGCCAGTGGGGCGGATGAGCGGCACGACGAAGGGCAGCGATTGATATTCGGCTGGTGGATCGGCCATTCCCTGGGTTTGGCCGGATTGGACTCCGTTGATGTAGACCGCAAGCTGGCCCACGGAATCGCCGGTGACAAGCAGGACAGGCGCGTCGTCGGGCGAAACCGCGGCAAGCTGCGCAAGCTGCTGCGGCTGGAGACGGAGACGGTACCAGGCGTATCCCGAATAGGACTCGATATATTGACTGGAGAGCGGCTGGTTGAGGGAAACAGGGCGCCAGCTTGAATCGTCAAAGGCGGGATCGGCGAAGCGGGGATCGTCGCCGATCTCGAATTGCCAGGGACCCTCGAGCCGGACGGCTCCGTGCACGATGGTTGGAGATGGATTGGGCGCAGAGGTTGTGGCAGTTGGCGCAGCTGCGGAGGTCGCCGGCTGCGCGGTCAGAGAAGGCGCGAAATAAAATGCAGCGCAAAAGAGGGTCAGCAGCCAGAGATAAAACGGCTTCGCCCTTCGTCCGGTGATCGCCATGCGTTTTCCCAGATTTGGAACAGAACTAAGATTAAGTCCTACTGCGATGGGATATACGAATTGCTCCAAGCCGCCGTTCCATATCCAACTCTAATAAATACTGGTGTCAATGCCGGTGATGAAGTGGATTCCTGGGATCGAGAGCTTGTGAAGCGACTTATCGTGGGTGATGAATAACTCTACACCGGAGTCCGCAGCACACGCCAGGTGAATGGCATCAGCAGACTTTGCTGTCGTGCTTGCGCGGATGATGCTATATCGATCCGATGTTGTGACCGTGAATGGGAGCAACTCGACTCGGCTGCTACTTAGGAAGAAGCTGCGAATTCGATCAACAACCGCCGTGGCGCCGACTTTACGCGGTCCAGTCAACACCTCGCCAAGAGTAAAAACGCTCGTACACAAAACGTCATTCCGCCGCACCATCTCCTCATGGATGGTTTTGACGCGTGGTGCGTAGGTTGGATTTCCCTCGATCAAATAAATGAAGAGCATCGAGTCCCAATAGACGCGGCTCATCCATGTTCACCGGTACGGATTGGGCCTTCGGCGGGAAACTGAAGTTTTTCTCGTTCCCGCCTCAGATATTCATCGCCTCCGCCAAGCTGTTTAAATGCTTCAGCCCCGATACCATACAAATCCATCACACCGACGCCGTTGGGGATAGCACCTTCCGGCTGTGTTGTTGGACTCTCTGGCGCGAGAATCTTATAAACAAACTGCACAGTCGTACTGGGGCCGCCGGATGCAGGCCCGCCGCGCTTCTCCACCAATTTCAAACCGGCTTGTCTCTGAAAGCTCTGCGAGGACAGGGTCGAGAAGACAGAGGGAGTGCGGTTTGTCCATCCCAGCTCCTTAGCGATATTTCCGACACGGATTTGAAGGGTCTTTTCGCCTCTCTGCCGAGCGGGGATTACGTAGTTCGTAATCACGTGTTTCTTGGTTGTATTGGTGGGCGCCATTTAGATCCTCCTACACATACAAACAATACATTACCTACATAACTAAATCAAGGAGAATGAAAAAGCGGTTGTCCGAAGACCGCCGCTTTCTCAATTCATCGAAATAGGCTATCCGCGGCGGGGGCGGACAGCTTCCTTGGCCTCCGCGGGGCCGGACGCCGGCACCTCGGGCACGTCGGCCTTGGCGGCGCCGATGCCCAGCTTCTTGCGGACCTCGGTGTCGAGTTTGGCGTAGATGTCCTTGTTTTCCTTGAGGAAAGTGCGGGTGTTTTCGCGGCCCTGACCGATGCGCTCGCCGGAGTAGCTGTACCAAGCGCCCGATTTCTCCACGATGTTGTGGGTGACGGCAAGGTCGAGCACGTCGCCTTCGCGACTGATTCCTTCGCCGTAGAGAATGTCGAACTCGGCTTCGCGGAAAGGCGCGGCGACTTTGTTCTTAACGATCTTGACCTTGGTATGGGAGCCGACAACGACATCGCCTTCCTTGACGGCGGCGATGCGGCGGATGTCAATGCGGACCGACGAATAGAACTTGAGGGCGCGGCCGCCGGTGGTGGTTTCAGGGTTGCCGAACATGACGCCGATCTTTTCGCGAATTTGATTGATGAAGATCAGCGCGGTGCGCGATTTGGAGACGGTGCCAGTGAGCTTGCGCAAGGCCTGCGACATAAGCCGGGCCTGCAATCCCATGTGGGAGTCGCCCATTTCGCCATCCAGCTCGGCTTTAGGCACGAGCGCTGCGACTGAATCGACGACCAGCACGTCGATGGCGCCGGAGCGGACGAGGGCTTCGGTGATTTCGAGGGCCTGTTCACCGCTATCCGGCTGAGAAACCAGCAGGTTATCGACATCAACACCGAGCTTTTTGGCGTAGCCTGGATCGAGAGCGTGCTCGGCATCGACAAAAGCCGCCAGACCACCGGCTTTTTGCGCTTCCGCAATGATCTGCAGCGTGATGGTGGTCTTGCCTGAGGATTCCGGTCCGAATACCTCAGTGACGCGGCCGCGGGGAATGCCACCCACGCCCAGCGCGGCGTCAAAACTGATGGAGCCGGTGGAGATGACGGCGATGGGGAGCAGAGCTTCCTTTGACCCGAGGCGAACGATGGAGCCCTTGCCAAATTGCTTCTCTATCTGTGAAAGTGCTAATTCTACGGCTTTTGTGCGGTCATCCAAGGCGGACATGGCGACACTCCTTTAACGAATTGCTCGCCTTGCGCGGCCCGATGAGGTGAGACAGAAAACACGCGGCGGCTACTGTTGATTCGAGGGGATTGTAGCAGGATGAGACAGCAAAGGACACCGAAAAGAGCGAAGAAAAAGGGAAAGTAGTAAAGAGGTGTAACCGCGGTCACATTTAGGGTTTGTGCAACATTCCAGCGGTCTAAACAGTCCCAATTCCTGGGGGTACGGGATGAGGAGTCTTATGGGATTGAAACGATTGGCGCAGAGGGTTTTGGCAGGCCTTGTCGCGTCTCTGTTTATAGCCGTTGGGGGGCAATTTGCGGCAGCGCAAAGCGGGGCTCCGGACACAGGGCCGGCCACCCCGACGCTTGCCAGTCCGCAGGCGGATGCGGGCCGGATCAGGATCAATGTCGTCGTGGCCGACAAGCTGGGTCATCCTGTGCGCGGACTTGAAGCTGCGGATTTTACGGTGCTCGACAACAAACAGCCGCAGCAGTTGCTTGGCTTCAGGGCGGTCGATTCCGAAGCATCGAAGACGGACCCGGTGCACGTTGTGATTGTGGTGGACATGATCAACGTCGATGTGACGACCGTGGCACGCGAGCGGCAGGAACTCAACATGTTTCTCAAGCAGGATGGGGGTAAGCTGGCGAATCCTACTTCGATTGCGGTGTTTGCGGACAGCGGAGCCAAGATTCAGAACACGTCGACGCTGGATGGAAATGTGCTGCTGGCCGCGTTCGAGAAGACCTCCTCGGAATTGCGCACGATCGGGCGAGGCACCGGCTTTTGGGGAGCCACGGAACAACTGCAAACTTCCCTGAACGAGCTTGGCCAGCTGGCAGCTTACGAGGCCACGCGGCCGGGACGGAAGCTGATTCTTGTGATCAGCCCGGGGTGGCCGCTGCTGCCCATGGCTGGAGAACAGTCCGATCTGAAGCAGCGTACCTGGGTTTTCAATTTGGTGGTGCGCTTCACCAACGGGCTCCGGGAAAGCAATGTCGCGCTCTATTGTCTTGATCCCTACGAGCTGGGACGATCCAATCCCTTCTATTACCAGACCTATTTGAAGGGTGTGGCCGAAGCGAAGAATGCAACGTATCCGAATCTGGCTTTGCAGGTGCTGGCGGAACACTCAGGCGGGCAGGTGTTGATAAGCGGGCGCGACGTCACCGACGAGTTGAATATGGCAGTGCGCGATGCCAGCGCAAGCTATGAGCTGACGTTTGCGGCGGCGGAAGGCGACCGCGTGAACGAATACCACGCGCTGGATGTGCGTGTGGACAAGCCAAACGTGAAGGTGCGCACGACTGCCGGCTACTATGCCCGTACGACGGCCCCGCTGGCGCGATGATGCGCGAGCGAACTCGACGGCAGGCCTGGTGAAGCAATCGGATCGATCTAGACGGTATAAGCGCCGATGCGGGCCTCGCGCCTGGTGAGGGCGTCGCAGGCGCGATCGAGGGTTTCGTAATCGGCGTCGTGGCTCTTGCGAAAGGCGCGGAAGGATTCTTCGCTGACCCAGCGATCGATGGTGAGATAGCTGCCGGAGATGTAGGCATCGCGCAGCAACTCCGTGCCGCGATAGTCGGGTGAGTTGCGAAAGAGTTGCGCCCAGGAGCCGTCGGGCCCGTAGGCGGCCTCAAATGCGGCAATCTTCTCCTCGGCAATCTCAAACTGCCAGACAACGACGAACATGCGCGGCCTCGAGTGTGAAAGGTCTATGGTAGCGCAGCGGGCGGGATCGGGCGGCGCGGCACTTGAGTTCACTACTTGCCGGGCGCGGAGAGCTGCGCCAGTGCCTCGGCGAAATGAACTGCATGTTTGTGGCTGAGCTGCGCGATCTGTTCGCGGCAACTGAAACCGTCGGCGACGATGATCGTTTCGGGGTTGGCAGCGGCGATGGATGGCAGCAGGGCGTCGTTGGCAATAGTCTTCGAGATTTCAAACTTGCCGGCTTCGAAGCCGAAGGGTCCGGCCATGCCGCAACAGCCGGCCTCAATGAAGTCGACGGTTGCTCCAGCACGGCGGAGCACGGCGATTTCGCTGGATGGTCCGCCGAAGACGGCTTTGTGGTGACAGTGGCCATGCAGTGCGATGTGTGCGCCTGAGAGTGTATCGGCGCCGAAGCCGGGAGCGCGGTCGGCGAGGAAGTCGGCGAGCAGGAAGACGAGGCCGCTGAGTTTTTTTGCGCGCATGTTATTGGGAAAGAGTTCGAGCAACTCGTCTTTGAAGACGCTGGCGCAGCTTGGCTCGAGAAAAATGAAGGGCGTGCCTGCATCGATCTGCGGGGCCATGCGATCGAGAACCTGCGCGAGATAACCGCGCGCGGCGCCGAGCAGGCCGAAGTCGTAGAGCGGGCGACCGCAGCAGATATGGCCTTTCGGCGATTGGGCGGCAAAACCGGCGCGAGTGAGGACTGTTTCAGCGGCGTGCAAGGTTTGCGGGTGGTAGTAGTTGTTCCACGTGTCGGGCCATAAGAGCACCTGCGGTGCCTGGGCTGGAGCGCTCGATGCTTTTTCGCTTTCCCAGGTCTCAGAAGCGAGACCTGGGGCACCCAGAGCTTGAGCTGAGCGAGCCTTGGTATATGACCTGGGTGCGAGGCGCGGGAGTTCGCGTTGCGGAGCAATGCCGACGATGCGCTTGATGAGCGGGCTTGTGAGCGGGCCGGTGAGGATGGCGTTGGTGAGCGCGGGGGTGAGCGAGCCCCAGTGGGCCAGCTTGTCGGCAAATCCAAACACGTAGTGGTGCAGCGGGTGAAGGCGGCCTTTGTAGTGCTGTGCGAGGAACTCCGATTTGTAGGCAGCCACGTCGACCTGCACCGGGCACTCGGTCTTGCAGGCCTTGCAACTGAGGCAGAGATCGAGGGCCTCGTGGACGGCTTTGCTTTGGAAGCCTTCGGTGCGCAGGGCGCCGGCGAGCATCTCCCAGAGCAGGCGCGCGCGGCCACGGGTGGAGTGCTGCTCCTCGCCAGTGGCGCGATAGCTGGGGCACATCACACCGCCAGAGGCTTTGCGGCAGGCGCCCACGCCGACGCAGCGCTCGGAGGCGCGTTCCATTGAGCCGTGATCGCGCGCGAAGGCGAAGTGTTTCTCGGGCTCGGCATGGCCATCGCTGGCGAGCGGGTGGCGCAGATTCTCGATCGGATCGTAGACGCGCACGGCATCGATGAGCTTGCCGGGATTCATGCGGTTGTCGGGATCCCACAGCACCTTGAATTCGCGGAAGGCCTGCATTAGTTCGGGGCCGAACATCTTGGGCAAGAGAGCGGCGCGCGCTTGTCCGTCGCCGTGCTCGCCGGAGAGCGATCCGCCATAGTGCAACACCACATCGGTGGCGCGGTCGAGAAACTCGCGGAAGTTGCGCAGGCCCTGGTCGGTGCGGAAGTCGAAGTTGATGCGCATGTGAACGCAGCCCTGGCCGTAGTGGCCGTAGAGCGGGCTGGTGTATCCGTACTCCGCCATCAGCGCGGAGATGGAGCGGAGATAGGCGCCGAGTTGCGCGGGGGGTACGGCGGCGTCTTCCCAGCCCTCGTGGCGATCGGGCTCGCCGGGGACGAAGACTACGGCGCCGAGCGCGGACTCGCGCACATACCAGACGCTGGCAGCCTCGGCGGGCGTGCAGATGTGCGCGGTGGGGGGCACGGGCCAGCGCTGGCAGTCGCGGGCGAGAGCTTCGGCTTTGGAGCGGGCTTCGTCGGCGGTCCATGCGCCCATCTCGACGAGCAGGAAGCCGATGCCGGGCGGGAGCTGATCGAGTTCGCGAAGGGCGAGGCCCTTGCGGCGCATGAACTCCACGAGGAGATGGTCGAAGCCTTCGAGGCCAATCGGGCCGTGTTCCAGCGCCAGAGGAACCGCGTCGGCGGCGAGAAAGCCGTCGGAGAAGCCGAGAACCGTGAGCACGCGGAAGGGCGGGCTGGCGGTGAGGTTGAGGGTGGCGGAGAGGACGGTGGCGCAGGTGCCTTCGCTGCCGACGAGGGCGCGGGCGACGTTGAAGCCGTTCTCGGGCAGCAGTTCGTCGAGGTTGTAGCCGGAGACGCGGCGCGGAATGCGGGGAAATTTCTGGCGCACAAGATTGGCGTAGCGATCGCGGATGCGGGCGAGGCCAGTGTAGATTTCGCCGACCCGGCCGCCGCTGCGGATGAGCGCGGCGAACTGGTCGTCGCTGGTGCGGCCGACGGTCATGCGGGTGCCGTCGTAGAGGACGAGGTCGAGCGATTCAACATTGTCGACAACTTTGCCGCCGAGCAATCCGTGGACGCCGCAACTGTTGTTGCCGATCATGCCGCCGAGGGTGCAGCGGGAGTGGGTGGCCGGATCGGGCGCGTAGGTGAGGTGGTGCAGCTCGGCGGCGTCGCGCAGGCGGTCGAGGACGATGCCGGGCTGGACCTGAGCCAGTTTCGCAGCGGGATCGATGGAGTGGAGCGCGTGCATGTAACGCGAAAAATCGAAGACTACGGCGACGTTGGCGCACTGGCCGGCGAGGGACGTTCCAGCGCCGCGGGGCAGGATGGCAGCGCCCAAAGAGCGGCAGGCGGCGAGCGCGGCATCGACGTCGGCGGAGTCGCGCGGATAAACAACGCCGATGGGAAGCTGACGGTAGTTGGAGGCGTCGGCGGCGAAGAGCGCGCGCGAACCCATGTCAAAGAGAACATCGCCGCGGAGGGTGGCTTTGAGTTTGGCTTCGAGTTCGCGATGGGCTGCGAAGTGTTCATGATCGAGCGGTGCGAAAGGTTGCAGGATCGGAAAGCTGCTCACGGGGCAATAGTACGGTGAAGCGGTGGGCGGTGAATAGTGGACAGTGGACCGCGGCGGTTGAGTTATTGGCTACGCCGGGGACGACCGAGAGGATAGAAGCGCAGGGAGCTACGGGGCTATCGGCCGGAGTGGTCGTGGGAGACGAAGGCTGGTGTGGAGTCGGGGCGGGCGGATTTGGGTTCGGGGCTGCGTTGGGCGAAGTCGTCGAGGATGGTTTTCATCTCGATGAGGAGTTGGTCGGCCATTGCCGAGGTGAAGCCGTGGCGGATCAGGTGGGAGCTGCTTTGAGTTCCTCGGTGTTGTGCAGGGGCATGGGTTCTCGGTCCTCGGTTAAAGCTCGAAGTGTATTGGTTGATTGCGGAGGATGAGAAGAAAAAACCGTGAATCAGCCGGAGGACTCGCTGCGCAATGTACTGTAGACTTGGCACGAATCGGAGCGAGATGTGACCGCCTGGACGACATTTTTGCTGGCCTTCAGCGCGCTGCTGCCCATGATCAATCCTCTGGGCTCGGCGCTGGAGTTTTTGAGTCTTGTGGGGAGCGCTCCGGCAGCCACATATCGCTCGCTGGCGCGGCGCATCGCGGTGAACAACATTTTGTTTCTCGGGGCGATTGAGCTGCTTGGGTCAGCGATGCTGAAGTTTTTTGGGATTTCGCTGCCTATTGTTCAAGTGGCGGGCGGCATCGTGGTCGCAGCGATTGCATGGGGCGTGTTGAACGAGAACGATACGGGCGCAGCGGTGCGAATTAAAAAAGAGGAGTCGGAGGACCTGAGCGAAACAAGATTTCAGGATCTGGATCGGAAGCTGTTTTACCCCTTCACATTTCCGATCACTTCTGGACCGGGAACGCTGGTGACGATGATGGCGCTGAGCGCGCATGTGTCGAGCCAGACCCTGACGGGAGACCTGCTGGGGCACTCGGGAATTTTTGGCGCAGTGGTTGTGCTCAGCGTGCTGGTCTATATCTGCTACGCGTATGCGCCGGCGATCACGGCGAAGATTTCAGAGACGACGGCGCACGGGATTCTGCGCGTGGTTGCCTTCATCATGCTTTGCATTGGAGTGCAGATCGCATGGAACGGCTTGTCAGTACTGCTGAAAACGTTGATGAGGACGTAGGGATCTTGTCCGGGGGTGCAAGCGGATTTCGCGTGGGCGGGATTTGCTTTAGCGGCCGGGCCATTCTTCGACGACGATGCCGAGGTCGTTGAGCTGCTGGATGGCGGATTCGACGTTGCGACGGATTTTGGGACGGTCTTTGGGGCTGGCTCCGGGAGCCTCGGCGACGGCGATGACGCGGCCATAGCGCCAGGCGGCGTCGGGCAAGGCGACGATGGCCTGGGCGAGGTCGGCGGGACGAAGTTGCAGCTCCTGACGGCGGGCGGCAGTGGGACGCATCATTGATCCTTCGCCGACGGGGCTGGGATTGGCGTCGGCGAGCGTGACGCGGAGATCGAGGGTGTCGGCCTCGACGGAGAGGAAGGGATTGGCCCAGGCTCCAGCCTCGTGGACGTCGACGTAAAGGCTCTTGGTGGGCAGCGGAATGTGGTCGAGAGCGGCGCGCTGCTGGTCGAGCAGAGTTTCGCTGGCCTGAACCTGGTGTTCGGCGTTGGCGGCTTTTTTGGCGACGCCTTCGACGGCTTGTTCTTCCTTGTGGCAGGCGACGAGAGCGAAGAAAAGGAGCAGGGTAAGGACGGCGAATCCGCGGGCGTGGCGCCGAAGAAAACTCATGATGCGTGGAACGTGAATCACGCAATCAGGATAGCAGGGGGCGTGTGCTTAGTGGCCTTCCCAGGTGGGGGTGCGCTTGGCGAGAAAGGCTGCGGTGCCCTCGGCCTTGTCGGCAGTGGAGCAGAGCTGACCGAAGCGGGCGGCTTCGCGAAGCAGGGCGAGGTCGAGGGGAAGGTCGATGCCTTCGTCGACGGCGCGGAGAACCTCAGTGATGGCGAGGGGCGCGTTGGCGGTGATTTCATAGGCCAGAGCGGTGGCGCGGGTCATGAGGCGGTCGGGAGCAACGACTTCGTCGACGAGGCCGATGCGGAGAGCTTCGTGGGCGTCGATGACGGCGCCGGTGAGGAGCAATTTGAGCGCGGCACCGCGGCCGACAAGGCGCGGAAGGCGCTGGGTTCCGCCATAGCCGGGGATGACGCCGAGCTTGACCTCGGGCTGACCGAAGCGAGCGTCGTCGGCAGCGATGCGGAAGGCGCAGGCCATGGCGAGTTCGCAGCCGCCGCCGAGCGCGAAGCCCTGGATGCAGGCGATGACGGGCTTGGCGAGGATCTCAATGGTGCGAAAGACGGCCTGGCCGCGGAGAGAGAAGGCCTGCGCTTCTTCGGGGGCGATGGCGGCGAGTTCGCGAATGTCGGCCCCGGCAGCGAAGGCGCGGCCTCCGGCGCCGGTGAGGAGGATGACGCGGATGGAGGCGTCAGCGGCGAGCGCGGCGAAGGCGGCGTCAAGCTCGGCGAACGTGGCGGCGTTGAGGGCGTTGAGGACTTTGGGGCGGTCGATGGTGACGATCGCGAGAGGCTGCCGCTTGTCGATGAGGATGTTGGGGGTTTCCATTCGAAAAGAAGCGTAGCAGAGGCAGTGGCGACTGTGGCGGGGAAGGCGCGGGAAAATTGACCCCGAAAAAAGTATCGGGCGGAGCCGCTCACCAGGGGCTCCACCCGATTAACCACATACCAGTGATGTGCAGGTCATTCAGGAGACATGAACAGAGTAGGCGCGCAGCCGCGGGATGTCTTGAGCCGTAGGAGTGAGGCTGAACTCCATCGATAGGTGGAGGGCGGGCGGGATTGGGGGACGCCCGGAAGGTGTGCGTTTCAAGATGCATGCGATTAGAGTGGATGTGCGTAACTCTGCAATTGAGACTTGAAAGATTGTCGATCCAATTCGGACGCCCGGAAGCGATTTTGGCGGCACGGCGGCGTGTGGCTTGGGGCCGTGCTGCTGGCGGCACAGAGTGGCTGGGCGCTGGAGCCGACGACGCCGCTGGCCGAGTATGGCCGGCAGTCGTGGGCGATGGAGAACGGGCTGCCGCAGAACAGCGTGCATGCGCTGGCGCAGACGAAGGACGGGTTTTTGTGGCTGGGGACCGAAGCCGGGCTGATTCGATTTGACGGCGTTTCTTTTCTAGTGCTGGATCGGAACTCGAGGCCGGCGTTGCCGAGCGGGGACATTCGCTGCCTGCTGGCGGCGAAGGATGGAGCGCTATGGATCGGGACGGGCGAGGGACTGGCGCGGTGGAAGGACGGGGTGGTGACGACGTTCGACACGCGGAGCGGGCTGCCGGGGAATGAGATTCGCGAAATCGCGGAGACGGGCGATGGGGAGCTGTGGGTAGTCGCGGATCAAACGCTGGCGCGACTCGCGGGCGATCGCTTTGTGACGAGCCGGGACGGACCGCAGGGGGGAACGGCAAATGGGATCACGACTGTCAAGACGGGCGAGATGTGGGCGACGGCGACGGACGGAATTTATCAGCGAGCGGATGGCGAGTGGCACGGACCAAACTTCGCGAAGCTGTTTGCAGGAACGGGCGCAAAGTTTCTCAAGGAGGCCGGCGTAGGGGACTGGCTGGCCGCAAGCAACAGTACGGTGAAGATCGCGAAGCGGGAGGGACAGGAAACGCGATTGGATGTGGGCCGCGAACTGCCGGGAACGCGGGTGCAGGCGCTCTATGCCGATCGCGAGGGCGGGTTGTGGATCGGGACCAACGGTGGGCTGGTGCGTTACGCGGAGGGAAAGGTGCAGCGATTCCCGGTGACGGATGCGCTGGCGAGCACGTCGATTTTGTCGCTGCTCGAAGATCGCGAAGGCGATCTGTGGGTGGGCACGGAGACGGGCGGACTCAACATTCTGCGCGATACGCGATTCAGAAACGTCGGAGCGCACGAAGGATTGTCGTCGGATGCAACGACGACGGTGATGCAGGACGCGGCGGAGACGCTCTGGGCGGGAACCAATGGAGGCGGGTTAAACATTGTGCGCCACAAGGCGAGTGTGCCTGGCGCGGCGACTACTTATCCGGTGCGCGACGTTTTGCTGAGCGACGTGATTCTCTCGCTCGCCTCGGCCAGGAACGGCGAGCTGTGGGTGGGGACGCCGGATGGGTTGAACCGGATTCGCGGGAGCAAGGTCGATGCATTTACTTCAGCCGATGGGCTGCCGGACGACTTTGTTCGTTCGCTGCTGGTAGATGCGGACGATTCGCTGTGGATCGGCACGCGACGCGGGCTGGCACACTGGACATTTAACGGCAGCGGGGATGGGGCGAGGCGGACGGTGGCGGGCAAGGAGACGTATACGCGGGCCAACGGATTGGGCAGCGACCTGGTGGGCGCGATGGCGCGCGATGCACACGGCGATTTGTGGATTGCGACGCTGGCGGGGCTATCGCGGCTCAGGGGCGGCAGGATCACGAACTATACAACCGTGAACGGCCTCTCGAGCAACGTGGTGACGGCGCTGCTGCCGCGCGGCGGGACGCTGCTGGTGGGCACGCAGGATCGCGGGTGGAATTTGTGGGACGGCGAGAAGTTCACGGCGGTGACAGAGGCTGGGCTGAATCATACGAGCGTCTACGCGATTCTCGATGATGCCAGCAATCATCTATGGTTCGCGACAGGGAATGGAATTGCGCGATGCGACTGCACGATGACGGTGGAGTGCGCGCATTGGATTGAGTTTGGCCCATCGGATGGACTGCGCAGCCGGGAGATGGCGACCAACGGGCACCCCGCGGCGTGGCGCACGAAAGATGGGCACCTGTGGTTTGCTACGCCTAAAGGGCTCGTGGAAGTGGACCCGGCGCATTTTCCCGTGAACCTGACACCGCCGCCGGTGGTGGTGGAACGCTTTGCGGTGGACGATGTGGACGTGATGCAGGCGGGGACGGCGGTGAAGATTGCGGCAGGGCATAACCACTTTGAGTTTGATTATGCGGGGCTGAGCTTTGTGGCGCCGCAGAAGGTGCGCTATCGATTCATGCTGGAGGGATTTGACAAGGGATGGACGGAGGCGGGCTCGCGGCGGGTGGCATTCTACACCAATATTCCGCCGGGACAGTACACGTTCATGGTGCAGGCGGCGAACAACGACGGCGTTTGGAATACGCAGGGCACGGCGCTCGAGTTTGAACTGGAGCCGCACTTTTATCAGACGCTTTGGTTTTATGGATTGCTGGTGCTGACGGCGGCGGGGCTGGTGGCGCTGTTTTTGAGAGCGCGGCTGCTGGCGGCGGAACGCGAATTCAAAGCGGTATCGGGCGAGCGCAACAGGATTGCGCGGGAGATTCACGACACGCTGGCACAGGGATATGTGGGGATCTCGGTGCAGCTGGAGGTGCTGGCGGAGCTTTTGCGGCAGAACAAAGTGGATGCGGCGGCGCGACAACTGGATTTGACGCGCGGTCACGTGCGGGAAGGGCTGGCCGAGGCGCGGCAATCGATCTGGGCGCTGCGTTCGCACGATGTAAACGAGAAGACGTTGCCAGTTGCGCTGCAGCGAGTAACAGAAGGCGCGAGAGGCCGCGAGCTGGAGGCGCACTTTGACGTGCACGGCGCCTACCGGGACTTGCCGCCTGGCACGGAGCGGGAAATCCTGCGCGTGGCCGAGGAAGCCATCCATAATGTAAAGAAGCACGCGCAGGCGAAGCGTTTGACGGTGCATTTGGATTATGGGCCTGCGGAGGTTTCGCTGGAGGTGCGGGACGATGGGCGAGGGTTTGAGGCACAAGGGGAAACGAAAGCAGAACCGGGCCACTTTGGACTCATGGGAATGCGGGAGCGCGCGGCGACCATTGGCGGGACGCTTGAGGTGACGAGCGAAGCGGGCGCGGGAACCACGGTGCGATTGCGGGCGCCGGCACGGAGAGAGGCACAGTAGACGTGGGACAAGAGACGATTCGCGTATTGGTTGTGGAAGACCATCACGTTGTGCGGCAGGGTCTGGTAGCGCTGCTGAACGTGGTGGATGGAATTGAAGTGGTGGGCGAGGCGGCGGATGGCGTGGAGGCCATTACTCAGTTTCGCAAGCACCTGCCGAATATCACGCTGATCGATTTGCGGCTGCCGCGAATGAGCGGAGTGGACGTGATTGAGCGGGTACGGATGGAGACGCCGCAGGCGCGGTTCATTGTGCTGACGACTTATGACGGCGACGAAGACATCTATCGCGCGCTGCAGGCTGGGGCGCGCGCTTATCTGCTGAAGGGCATGACCACCGATGAGCTGATCGCGACGATTCGCACGGTGCACGCGGGCAAGTCGCATATTCCGCCGGCGATCGCGCAAAGGCTCGCGGAGCGCATGGGGACCGAAGAACTGACGCCGCGCGAATCGGATGTGCTGGAGCAGATTGTGTTTGGCAAGAGCAATAAGGAGATTGCCACGGAGCTGGAAATCTCAGAAGGCACGGTGAAGACGCACATCAACAGCCTGCTGGGCAAGCTGGGCGTGACGGACCGGACGCAGGCAGCGACGGCGGCGATTCAGCGCGGCATCGTGCCGCTGGAATCGCTAAGGAAGCAGAAGCCATGAAGAGGGGGCTGGTTGTGGCGATTGCGCTTTTGACGATGCTGCCGGGGGCCCAGGCGCAGAGGGGGACGTGGCGCCAGGCGACCAACGAAGAGCTTGCCGCGCTGTTGCCGGCGCGCGCTCCGGTGGAGCGGGAGCACATCGAGACGGAGATGCGCACGGCCAGCGGCGTGGTGAATGCGCATGGGCGGTTTATTGCGGGCGTGGTGTTGATTACCGCAGGCTATTCGGCGGATGGGAAGTATTCGCATTATCTGATGGTGCAGGTGCCGGTAAGGATTGGCGGCATCGCACTGAAGCCGGGCGACTATGCGTTTGGCTACGCGCACGATGGAGATGTTTTGAAGGTGCATTTTAATGACGCGGCGACGGGCGCGTTGGTGGGGACTACGGATGCGCATCTGCTGACAGGCATGAAAGGCATCACGAGCCTGCACATCTGGCCGCCGGGGACGAGGTCGTTGATCCAGATTGGGCGGTTTGGAATTCCGTATGAGATTGGAGCCGGTGGACAGTGAACAGATGACAGTGGACAGTAAATGCGAAAGGCCCGCAGAGCGCGGGCCTTTTGTGCGTCTATGAGTGCGGCTATTTTTGCGCAGTGAGGACGGGCTTGGCCCCGGTTGGCGCGGGTGGATTGACCTGCGCGTTGAGGAAATTGGTGAGGTCGTCGATGTCCTGCTTGGTGCCGACCATGGGGGGCATGAAGCGGCGATAGGGGTTTTCATGTTTGGGGTCAGTGTCGTGGAGCATAACGATGAAGCTGCGGATGTTGGCGCTATCGCGTCCATCGAGCAATTCGCGAAGGGGACGGTAGCCGTCGAGGGTGTGGCAGGAGCCGCACTCTCCACGGAAGATGGCTTCGCCGCGGGAGTAGCTGGTCTGCGCGAGGCCGGGGCTGGACCAGATCCAATTGGACGTGGCGAGATAGCCCTGCTGATTGATGCGGGTGACGTAGGGGACGCGGACACCGTTCGAGTACATCCAGCGGCCAATGACGAAGGGCTTGCGCAGCATTTCGCGGGAATATTCGCCGGCGCCGGTGGCGATGTAGGCGAGCAGCAGCACGGCCATGGCATGGGAGAGGTTGAAGTCGGTGGGATTGCGATAGGCGAGGAAGTAGGCAACGCCGATGATGGTGGCCGAGGTGATGACGATGATGAGGGCCATCCGGGTGACGGTTGAGAAGGTGCCGGAGTTGATGGTGTCAATGCCCAGGGTGAGCAGCGCGCGCTGCGAGGCGGGAACCATGTAGAGATACCACACGAGCAGGAAGGGGGTGGCGACGAAGGATGGTACGAGCCACGCGACGCTCCACTTGACCATGCTGGTTTTGAGCGCGGGGTACTTGTCGCCGTCCATGCGGCTGGAGGTGATGAGGGCCCATACGCCTGCGAGCGAAGTGCAGACGCCGACGCGCATGAGCAGGCTTGGCCAGTAAGTGGGATTGAAGAAAGCGTTCCAGAATTTGCTGGCCTCGGCGCCGGTGCCGGCGACAGCGAGCCAGGTGTCGCCGGGGGTGAGCATGAAGGCCAGAATGCCGTTGATGATGACGAGAGTCGCGACCGAAGCGGCGGCGTAGACCCAGCCGACGGTGAGATGAAGTTTGGGGTCGATGCGGTTCCAGGTGTAGTAGTAGACCGCAACGGTAGTGAGCTCGATCATGAAGAAGACCCACTCCATGGCCCAGCCGAAGACGAAGTTGTGAATGAGGGTGCTGGTGGCCTCGGGATGGGTGAGGCCGATGGCGAACCAGATGCCGACGCCGGAGACGGTGCCGAAGACGCCGGTGAGGATGAGGAAAAATTTGGAATGGCTGGCGAGCTGCTTGAGCCATCCGTCGCGGAGTTCGCCCGGCGGCATGCGCAGGGCCTTGCGCTCGGCCATGGGCAGGTAGAGACCGCCGCCGACGGCGAACTGGGAGATGACGACGTGGAAGATGGCGATGATGCCGATGACCCAGCCAGAGCCGAGATGCGGGATGTACCAGAAGGGGTAGTTCACTTTTTACTCCTAGCTATTAGCTATTAGCTATTAGCCGTTAGCTCCTAGCTTCTTCGTGCCAGCGTCAACCGTGTCGAAATAGCACGAACGGCTAAAAGCTAACGGCTAAGAGCTAACAGCTGTTTCATCGAATGGTCCAGTAGCCGATTGCGGTGGTGGCCAGCAGCGCGAAGACTGCGAGCAGGCCGAAGTAGTGGGCGGCGCGGCCGCGGCGTCCCGATTCATTGGTCGTGTCGTAGAACGGGATGAAGACCCAGAGGGCGATGCCGATGGTGAAGATGAGCAGGCCCGCGATTTCACCGGCCTCGCCGGGAAGGAAGTTGCCGAGCAGCTTGAGCATCTCGAAGGGACTCATGAAATACCACTCGGGATGAATGCCCATGGGCGCAGGGACCAGCATGTCCGCCTGTTTGCCGAGCGACCAGGGAAATACAGAAGCGAGCAGCGCGAGAATGTTGAGCGAGACCAGCCACATGCCGAGATCTTTGCGGATGAAGTTGGGGAAGAAGGGAATGGTTTTGCGCTGGGCGGCGGGCTTGGCCTCTTCGCTGGGCGGCATGGCGTTGCCGTGGCGCTGGACGAGCCAGAGATGGAAGCCGAGCAGGGGAACGAAGATGGCGGGCAGCACGACGACGTGCAGGGCGAAGAAGCGCTGCACTGTAAATTCATTGACCTGAAGGCCGCCGCGCAGCATGCTGCTGATGGCCGGGCCGATCCACGGGATTGCGTTGGGAATCTCGAGGCCGACCTTGGTGGCGAAGTAGCTGAGCTCGTCCATGGGCAGCAGGTAGCCGGAGAAACCGAAGAGGGAGGCGAGGCCGAGCAGGGCCATGCCGCTGAGCCAGCCGAACTCGCGCGGCTTGCGATAGGCCTTCATGAAGTAGACCGAGAACATGTGCACGAGGATGGAGAAGATCATCAGGTTGGCGGACCAGGAGTGGGCCGAACGGATGAGCCATCCGAAGTGCATGACGAAGGTGATTTGACGGACCGATTCGAAGGCGTCGGCGCCGGGGCGGTAGTAGACCAGCAGCAGCACGCCGGTAAAACACTGCACCATGAAGAGGAAGAGCGAGATGCCGCCCCAGTAATACCAGAAAGATTGGGAATGAACGGGAACGGTTTTGTGGCGCGCGAAGGCGGCCAGTTCGCTGAGGCCCAGCCGCTCATCGGTCCATTGATAAATTGTCTTTGCAGTCATGCCTTGATCCTCAATCAGTGAACGGTGAACGGCGGTCAGGTGCGGGAGACGTTGACACCAGCGTCGCCGACAGCAACTTTGAAAAGCTTGAGCGGTTTGGGAGGCGGCCCGCTTACATTGGCGCCGGTGTAGGCGTTGTAGACACCGCCGTGGCATCCGCAGTGAATGCGGTCGGCCTGGGGCTCATATTGCACGGTGCAGCCGAGGTGGGTGCAGACGGCGGTCAAAGCGACCCAGCGACCGTCTTCGTGGTGAATGAGCATGGCCGGAGAAGAGCCGAACTTGAACATGAGGACCGAGCCTGCAGGCAGCTTTTCGGCGTCTTTGAGGGTGACCTCGGTGACGGCGGTGGCGCTGGCTTCCATCTCCTGGGGCGAGGCGAGGTAGCGGTAGATGGGGTAAGCGAGAGCGGCGGTGTAAGCGAGGCCGGCGGCTCCGGCGGCGATGAGGAAGCCGCGGCGGGTGGCCTTTTCGCCTGAATCGGCGGGCTCTTTGACGATATGCGGAACATTGAGTGCCTGACTCATAGAATCTCTTTGCGCCGGCTCAGGCCGCGCCCTCCATCACTTTTTGGGATCGTGCAACGACGGACACGAGCCATCCAACAACAGCGAGGCCGACCACGAAGAGCACCAGGAAGAGGCCGACGACAGACCAGTTGGTGACCACGACGCGGTTCCAGACATCGAAGCCCTTGCCGAGCAAGGTGAGATCGCGAATGGCGTCGCGATAGACGGTGAAGCTGATCTCGATGAGCAGGGCGAGGAGCGCTCCGGCCCAGCCGAGCCAACCGGCCGTGACTTTGCCGAATGCGGCGAGAATGGCCAGCAGCACGGCAACGACGACCAGCGCGGACCAGCCGATGCCGGCGAGAAGATAGAACTTGTAGAACTCGTATCCCGCGGGAGGCGCGGCCATGAGCGCCTTGACCGGTGCGGGTTGAACGGCGTTGGCCCAGAAGCCGGCGGCGAGATAGACGATGCCGAAGAAGGCAGCGACTTTTCCGCCGAAGCCGGAGAGGAACTGCTTTTCGTCGGCGTTGAAGGTGGACCGGCCGGAGAGGTAGACCATCCACAGGCCGCCTATGAAAAGGCCGCCGGCGAGCATCAACAACCAGCGCGGGGTGAGGGTGGGATCGCCGGTGGGCAGGTAGACGCCGGCGGCGGAGGCCGAGTACATGCTGCGCCAGACCTCGGGGCGGAGCATGAGGGTCATATTGGTCGAGAGCAGGCGGGCGATGAAGCCGGCAAGCAGCCAGGCGCTGAGGCCGATCCACCAGGCGGATTTGTCGGCCTCAAGCCGCGCCGAGAAGCGATAGAGCAGCCAGTAGGTGAGCATGAGTATGGCGATGATGGAGATCCAATAGGCTCCGATGAGGACGCTGCTGGTGTAGAGGGCGCGGCCATAGAGCACCTGGGCGAAGAGCAGCGGCGGCACGCCGAGGTTGATGACGTAGGTCATGACCACGGTGAGGCGGCGGGCCACGGCGCGGGCGGCAACGTGAGCCGGACCACGGAACAGGCTGAGGAAGACGGCGAGCAGCAGTCCGCCGAGCAGCATCTCGACCGCAACGAAGTGCAAGGCCAGCGTGACGATATGGAGGAGCTTGAAGAGCCATATCGGGGCCGGTAAAGGAATGGGATCTACAGCAGGAAATGATTGCATGATGCCTTGCAGCTTCCTTTCACTTCACTGGACGTTCTTGAGTTCATCGGCAGGGCGGGGCCGATGCTGAATAGTTTTGGAGTAAAGAGCAGGCGCGCGCGCCGATTGCGCACAGGGATTGGGGGAGGGCCAGAGTTGGGTGTGCGGGACATTTTGGACTGGTTGTCTCCAAATTCAATCGGAAGGAATATGTTTATCGAACTGAGCGAACAAAGGTCTGTGACGTCGGATACACGCGTTTGTGACCCCCTGGGCTAGTCTGCATTTTGAATTCAGAACGTCGGGAGTTTGAATGGGGCCCCTTTTATGATGAATCGCAATTCCTCGATGCAACTGACGCGCGCGGCCGATTATGGAGTGCGGGTGATGATTCACCTGGTCAGTTTGCCAGTGCATCAACGTGCAATGCTGCCGGCACTGGCGGTGGCCACGGGGGCGCCGCTGAGTTTTCTCTCGAAAGTGCTGCAGGCGCTGGCAGCGGCGGAACTGATTTCGTCGCGGCGGGGGAAGTCGGGTGGATTTGCAATTTTGCCGCAAGGGCGCAAGGCCTCGATGTATGACGTGATCGCGGCGATCGATGGGCCGATATGCCTGAACGTGTGCCTGATCGCGGGCAAGTCGTGTGCGAGGAAGGTGACGTGTCCTTCGCACCCGGTATGGGCGCGGGCGCAGAGGGCGATGCTGGAGGTGCTGGTGAATGCCTCGATCGCGGACCTGGGCGCACAAGCGTTGAAGCGCGGACAGGCGACGCCCCAGGCAACGGCTGCGTCTGCGGCGATTGAAGAGCGGGCAGACTCCGGGGACCTGGCTCACCAATCTGTCGCGTAGTGCGGGCTGAATTTGAAAAGGTCTGAACGCGGGCGACAATTTTTCGCATCCAAGGCTTCGAGGAGATTGCGCGATGCGAAGAAGCGGGCTTGTGATGATGGCGCTGGCAGGAATGCTTGGAGCGGCCGCTGGATGCCACAGCAACAGCGTGGATCAGTCGGCATTCAAGACAGCGATCAATAGCTACTACAGTGGGAAGCAGGATTGCGTCTGGGCGACGCCGGTAAAGTTTCCTGCTCAGGCAGACACGTCGAAGGAAGATCAGACCGAGGGATTTGACGCGCTCACGGACGCGGGATTGCTGGTGAGGAAGACGGCGGAGAAGAGCCGGTTCCTGATCGGGTCAAAGCAGGTGAACGATTACGACTTGTCGGACAAGGGTCGATCGACGTGGACGGCAGACGCGAATGAACCGGGATACGGCAATTTCTGCTATGGGCATTTGACGGTGAATTCAATTGACGGCTACACGCCGGCGGACCCCAACGCGGGGCAATACACGGTCAGCTATCACTATGGGGTGAGCGGGATTCCCGACTGGGCGAATTCGGCGGAGATGAAGACGGCGTTCCCCAGGATCGCGGCGGACAGCAGCGGACAGCATGCAGCGACGGCCAGCCTGGCCAAGAGCGGTAACGGCTGGCAGGTAGACAGTGTGCAACCACCGGTGCCGGGAACGTAGAGGCGGTCGATCTTTCGGTCGAGACTGTGCCAGAGGCTGCCCCGTATACTGGCGGCTATGTTTCAGGCGTTGCGCAAGGCTGCAATTTTCACATTGGCGGCGGGGGGATTTTCTGCATTGCTTGCGGCGCAAGCTGCGGGACATGCTGCCGCTTCTTCTGCGGGACAACAAGCGGGACAGCCGGCAGAGGCAGGACAGGCGAGCGGGCCGGTGGCGACTTCTCCGCATGCGCTGCAACTGGATGCGGAACATCGGCCGATCACCGAGGGCGGCTTTGTGAAGACGGGGCCGGTGATCTTCGAGGACATTTCAGAAAAAGCGGGGCTGACGAAGTGGACCCACAAGATGGGTACGCCGGCGAAGACCTATCTGATCGAGACGAAGGGCTCGGGGATCGGGCTCATCGACTATGACAACGACGGATGGCTCGACATCTACGTGGTGAACGGATCGACGTTTGACGCGCTGGATGGCAAGGAGACGCCGCCGCATGCAGCGCTGTTTCACAACAATCACGATGGGACCTTTACCGACGTGGCGGCGCAGGCTGGAGTGACCAACGACCGGTGGGGCACGGGCGTGGCGATTGCAGACTTTGACAACGACGGATGGCCCGATATTTTTGTATCGAACTGGGGGAAGAACCGGCTTTACCGCAACAATCACGATGGGACGTTCACCGATGTGGCGGAGAAGGCGGGCGTGACGCTGGGAAACTGGTCGACGGGCGCGACGTGGGGCGACTATGACGGCGATGGGCGGCTGGATTTGTTCGTGGCGGGCTACGTGCATTTTGACCGGAACAATCTGTCGGTGGCGGAGCAGAACGGCGTGCCGAACGGCTATTGCACATTTCGCGGCGAGCAGGTTGCGTGCGGGCCGCGCGGGCTGAAGGGCGAGCCGGATCATCTGTTCAGGAATAATGGCGACGGCACGTTTACGGATGTGAGCGAGAAGGCGGGCGTGGCCGATAAGGCGGGCTACTACGGGCTAGGCGTGGTGTTTGCCGACATCAACAACGACGGCAAGCCGGACCTGCTGGTGGGCGACGACTCGACGCCGAACTATCTCTATCTGAACAAGGGCGACGGGACGTTTGAAGACGTGAGTTATGCATCGGGGTTCGCGGTGAACGGCGCGGGGCAGGAGACGGCGTCGATGGGCATTGCCGTGGGCGACTACCAGAACAACGGAATGCTGGACGTGTTCGATACGACGTTCTCGGACAATTACAAGCCGCTTTATCGCAACGAAGGCGACGCCAACCTGACGGATGTGAGTTTTGACGTGGGGCTGGGCGAGATTACAGTTCCCTTCCTGAGCTGGGGCGATGCGTTTATCGACTACGACAACGATGGGTGGAAAGATCTGCTGATGTCGGACGGGCACGTGTATCCGCAAGCCGATCAGTATGCATGGGGCACGAGCTGGAAGCAGCGGCCGATGCTCTTTCACAACATCGGCGGAAAGCGATTTGAGCCGGTGCCGGCGGTGGAGGGCACGGGGCTGGCGGATGTGATTGCGGGACGCGGCATGGCGGTGGGCGATCTGTTCAACGACGGGAAGATCGATGCGGTGATCAACGTGATGGACGGGCATCCGGTGTTGCTGCGCAACGTGAGCGAGGACAAGAATCATTGGCTGGAACTGAAGCTGGTAGGTGGGGCGAAAAGTCCGCGGGATGCGGTGGGAGCGACGGTGTATGTGACGGCGAACGGGATGAAGCAGCGCGGGGATGTGCTGAGCGGGGGGAGCTATTTGTCGAGCAACGACCTGCGACCGCACTTTGGGCTGGGACAGGCGACGAAGATCGACGACATCGAGGTGCATTGGCCGAGCGGGAAGGTTGAGCACTTCAGTGTGCCGGGCGTGGATCGGATTGTGACGATCAAGGAGGGGGGAAATGCAGGGACAGGGAATAGGGAGTAGGAGGCAAGCGTTCGGCTTGCTTTAGCAACCTCATTAAAGGAGACGCGGCGCGATGTCGATCACGCACCCGCGATTCACGGCGCGCATCAAAGGTTCTCCGCAGGCAATTTTTGAACTGATTGCCGATATGCCTTATTACGGCCGCTGGCTGCCTGGTTCAGACGCGTTCGGGGGAACGACGGAAGTGTCGCCCTATCCGGTGCAGTTGGGCACGACTTATCTCGATGCCGGGCCGGCAGGCAAGCGACCCGGGTCTGTAACAGGATTTGACGCGCCAAGGTTCATCGCCTTTCATCACACGATGTTGCTGAAGAAAGGTCCATTGCGAGCAGACATTGACGTCCACATTCGTTACACGCTGGAGCAGGAAGAACAAGCGACGCTGGTGATTCGCGATCTTGACCTCGCGATCGAGATGCGAGGACTGTTGAAATTGCTGGAGCCAGTTGTACTGAGCGCATTCCGCAAGGAGAATGTGCGCATCCTTGCGGAGCTGAAGCGCTATGTGGAAGCCCAACCAAATTGAGCAGCGCGGCCGCGGTTAAGGCATTTTCTGCAATAGAGTGGTCTCGTGAAGGGGTGCAAGGTCACCGCTCTCTGTTAGTCGCGTTGACATTACGGTTACGGCTTCGGACTACAGCATTGCAGAAAATGCTTTAGAAGATGATGCGGCCGGTGAGTTCGAGGGAGCGGGGGCCGGCGCCTTCGGCAGTCTGGAGCGCGGTGATGGAGCCGAATCCGCTGGAGTCGACCTGCATGTTGGGCGGCTCGTAGTTGCGATGGTTGAAGACGTTGGCGGCTTCGGCGCTGAACTCGAACTTCGACTGTTCGTAGATGGTGAAGTCTTTGAGCAGTGAGAGGGAGAAGTTGGCGGTGCCTGGGCCGACCACTCCGCCGACGGGCGCGTTGCCGAAGCGGCCGATGCCGATGCCGGCTGAGTTCTGCAGATTGAGGTAGGGGAAAGCGGCGGGGTTGAGCCACTGGGTGGTGGTGCGCTGCGGGGCGTAGAGGGAGGCGCTTGTCAACTGGTCGGGGCGCGCCTGGCCGACGGTGGTGAGGATGTTGGTGTTGGCGGGGTCGACCGATTGCTGATAGGGCGTGAGGAACGGGCCGGATTGGAGGACGGCGACACCGGCCAGTTGCCAGTCGCCGACGATGCGGCCGAGCGCGGCGCCGGAGTTGAGCAGGGGCTGGCCCTTGCCGAAGGGGAGCTGGTAGAGCCAGGTTGCGAGGAAGCGATGGCGGCGATCGTAGATGACGTTTCCATAGTCGAGGCCGGGATGGAAACGGTTGGTGAGGTAGCTGCCACCGGCGACAGCGAAGGCGTTGGGCGTGGCTCCGCCGGCATTGGAAAGGTCGCGCGTCCAGGTATAGCTGACGTCGAAGGTGAGATTTTTTCCGCTGCGCCGGCTGAACTCAGCGGTGCCGCTGTTGTAGTTGCTTTCGGCAGCATTGGCAACGCTCTGGATAATGCTCCACGCAGGATAGGGAAGATTGGCAGAGGCCGCCGCGTATCCGATTGTGTTTGGCTGGACCTGATTGAGGTCGACCATGGCTTCGAGATTTGAGCCGTGGCTGCCGGCGTAAGAGAGGCGCATGCCGAGGTTGTGGCCGAAGTCCTGCTCAAGAGTGAGATTCCACTGCTGCACGCTTGGGTCGCTGTAGTGGATGGGAAATGCATAGTAGAAGCCGGCGGTGCCGTAGGAACTGCCGACGGCGGAGTCGAATGGATCCTGGAAAGAGAGGATCGGGGTGACTTGGTCGGGTTGAAAGTCCTGGCTGAAGGTGCCCTCAAAGCTGGAGGAGACGGCCCAGCCGGAGACAAGCGAGAAGCCGAGCGGCGACTCGATGAAGCGGCCCCAACCGCCGCGGACCACGGTCTTGTCATTACCATAGGGACGCCATGCGAAGCCGATGCGCGGGCCGAAGTCGGAGAAGTCGGTGTAGCGTAGGGCCGAAGGGATTCCCGCCTGCGATGCAGTGAGAATCGGGGTGGGGTAGATGGCAGAGATGAAGTCCTGTGAAGCGTTGGCGAGAGCCTGAGCATTGGAGACGACGACGGCGCCGTTGACCTCGGTTGAGCCGTCGCTGCCGATGCCCGACCAGTTTGGCATGAAGGCCGCGGTGTTGGAGTGGGTTTCGCGCAGAGGGGGATGCAACTCGTAGCGCAGGCCAAGATTGAGCGTTAGATTGGGCGTGATCTTCCAATCGTCCTGGCCGTAGAAGGCGTAGGCGTAGCCGAGGCCGTCCATGGTGGGGTTGTTGGTGGTGCTGACCTCGGTGTAGTCGGGATAGCCGAGGAGGAACGCGGTGTAGGGATCGCCGATCGAGCCGCCCACATCGGAGGAACCGTCGAAGACATACCATCCTGAGCGGTAGTTGCCGAAGACGTTGTCATCGTGATCGGCGAGGCGCTTGAAGTCTGCGCCGAATTTGAAGTTGTGCTTGCTGCGGGTCCAGGTGACGTTGTCGAGAGCCTGGATGATCTGGCCGCGCTGCACTCCGGGGTTGCCGGCGCCGGTGGACATGAATCCATTGATGAGGACTTGCGGCGCTTCGGACCATTCTGTGTCGGGTTGAGGAACCGCGGTGATTCCGGTCTGCGCGAGCAACTCTTCAGTGGAGTAACTCTGCGTCTCGGAGGT
>Ga0181516_10000696_pt1 | contig 28771 bp, 30 predicted proteins | sample PEATcosm2014_Bin_25_FD_121104 | JGI IMG/M metagenome (GOLD analysis project Ga0181516, IMG submission 121104) | Peatland microbial communities from MTU Mesocosm Facility, Houghton, MI, USA - PEATcosm2014_Bin01_10_metaG | ecosystem: Environmental > Terrestrial > Soil > Wetlands > Peat | place... | reverse complement strand
ATTCGTTCGCACTTTGGCCCAGTTTCTTGTGTCGGGACGAAGAACAAACTCAGTTTCCTGAAACAGGGCGTTTCGTACAGGCGCACAATTTCAGGGTTCTCTAAAGTGCGATGTTGGTCATCGGGATCGAATGCGAGTGGCTTCCAACATTTCGATGTCGTTCAACGTAATGTGAATATTTTCAATTAAGTAAGTAGAAAATACGTCGTCCAATCACCCTTTTTTGCGTCTTTGCGATTGAGAATGACGTACACGGACATCGCGTCTGACGTTGACTCGAATAAGAGTGCAAGTCGAACAGAAAATCAAAGCCTCACATCAATTACGTACCCAACAAAGTGAGCCATGCGGGGTTCATTAGGTTGCCAGAACAGCGACTCACGCGCCCCATGTTTTCAATAAGCCCACGAGTGGGTGTGTCTAAAGTTGGTGATTGCGAGATCGGCGCTGCAGACGACGATGTGCGACGAATTGTTCGGTTGACGCGAAAGCTAGATTCCAAGATCTCATAGCGACTCGAGCTAATTCGCCAGGTACGTATCGAATCACAGTTCAGTTACTTTGAATAATGTCGCGTCGTTGCGCTACCCAGGGTAGAAGCCCCTCCCGTCAACCGCAAAACGGACCATGCCCGGGCAGAGGATGGCAAAGTCAATCGTCTAGACGAGGTGCGGGTCGAAACGAGATGGATGGTAAGGCATGTGTCGCAACAGACCAACAACCTACGAGTTGTCGTGACTTGGGTAACGATCCCGACGGGACGGCCAAGGTCACGAAGGAAGCTTCGCCCCTGGCTGGCGATCAGAGACCACACTTACCCGACCGTGAAGCCCACTGAGCAGTCCCAACGGGATTCGAACCCGTGCCTCCACCTTGAGAGGGTGATGTCCTAGGCCACTAGACGATGGGACCATGAAAACAACCGACGCCGAAACGTCAACTGCAATCGCTCGGGGGCAAGGACTCGAACCCTGAATAACTGGACCAGAACCAGTTGTGTTGCCAATTACACCACCCCCGAAGGGCTTGGCAATCTTATAGGACGCGCTATTCAGACGCCAGACGTTGAATGGCAGGGAGTCGTGGCTCGATCACTTCGAAGTTGTTTACGCCTTGGAGTAGATCTTGGGGGCTTGCGCGGTCCACGAACTCAAGCGTCCGTAGCCGACGATCCGTCCCACGCCGACCTCGAAGGTCTCTTTGAGGTAGTACTTCCACAACGAGTGTTTGATTGTCGGTGAATTCGGAACCGGCGACGGGACTGGCTTTAATCCTTCGGACGACGAGATCGCCATGGCCCGATACTCGTGGAACGGGTCGGTCACGGTGATGACCGAGACAATATTGTGATTGTGTGCCTTCAGCAGCGCCAGCACCGTCGAGACGTTTTGCCACGTGTCGTTCCCGAACCCCTGGAGGACGTCGGCCGCGGGCACCCCACGCTGTTCCAAGTACGCCGCCGAGACGCCCGATTCGGTGAAGTTATCGCCCGGCCGGTTCCCGCCGGTCACAACCACCCACGGCGCACGACCTTCGCGGAAGAGATGCAGGGCGTGATCGAGCCGGGCCTTGAGCTCTGGTGAGGGCACACCGTTGTCTTCAGTCGTGCCAAAAACGAGGATCGCCTGGGCTTTGGCGCTCGAGTGTTCGTGACCCGTGAGCCAGATCTGCACGAAGGTGACCGCGAAGTAGAGCACGATTGCGCTCAGCACCAGCGAGATGATGCGTAGCACCAGTTTGAAGGGTCCGAAAATCAAGCCGACACCCGTTCCAGTGCCTCGCGAAGTCGACGAAGCGTTCTCTCGCGTCCCAGGATCTCCAAGGATTCAAAGAGCGGAGGACCCACGAGCGAACCCGTGACCGCGCAACGAATGGGCGCCTGGGCCTTTCGAAGAGTGAGACCGAGCGCCTCACCAATCTCGATGACCTCTTGATGCAGCGATACGGCGTCCCACGGGGCGTCGGCTAGTCGCTCAACGGCGAGCGCGAGAAGCGCCTGACCCAACGGGTCCTCGCCAATCGACTTCGCGAACGCCACCTCGTCGAAGTGAAGCGGTTCGACGAAGAAAAAGGCGATCATGACCGGAACTTCCCCCAGGGTCGCCACGCGTTCGTGGACCAGCGGCGCCACGCGCGCGAAGAGTTCCTCGTCGAACTGATCCTCGGACCACGGTGGTTCTCGGTCCGTGGGACACCAGTCGCTACGCCACGGTCGCACCCACGGGGCGCACGCGTCGATGAATTCGTCGGGGCTGAGTGCACGAATGTACTCACCATTCATGTGCGTCATCTTCTTCACGTCAAAGAACGCGGGCGAGTGTGAGACGTCCTCGAGACGGAACTGCTCGACCATCGTGGTTAACGGGACGACTTCATCCTCCCCGCGCGGACTCCAACCGAGCAGCGCGAGGTAGTTCACGAACGCGCTCGCCAGGTAGCCCTGGTCGCGATAGGACTCGGTCGCGACGGGGTCCCGGCGCTTGGACAGTTTCTTTCGTTGCTCGTTGACGAGCAGGGGCAAGTGGGCGTAGGAAGGAAGCTCGACCGGCGACTCGGACACGCTGTCGAGGGCCTGCCATAACAACATCTGTTTGGGGGCGTTGGACAAGTGCTCCTCACCTCGGATCACGTGCGTGATTCGATCGTTTCGGTCGTCGGTCACGTTGGCCAGCGCGTAGAGCACGACTCCCGAGGACCGGGCGACGACGAAGTCGTCGATGGTCTCGTTAGCGAAGTCGACGTCACCGCGGATGAGATCGTGGACGATGGTGTGGCCGTCGCGTGGCGTTTTGAAGCGCACCGCCGTCATCGGTCCCCGATCGAGTCCGCGTTCACGACAGAATCCGTCGTAACCGGGAGTCTTGTTGTCGCCCTTGCGCGCCGCCACCTGTTCAACGGTGCAGTCGCAGTAGTAGAGGTAGCCACCCGCGAGCAGCGCCGCGACCGAGTCCGCGTGCGCGGGGGCGTTGTCGCTCTGGCGAAAAGGGCCTGCATCCAGGTCGAGTCCGAGCCACGTCATGGCCGAGACGATCCCGTCGACCCACTCCTCGCGGTCGCGACTCTCGTCGGTATCCTCGATGCGCAGGATGAACACGCCCTGCGGATCATGGCGTGCCACGAACCAATTGAAGAGGGCCGAGCGCGCGGAACCAACGTGGAAATAACCAGTCGGCGACGGCGCGAAGCGGACCCGAGGTCCGGCCACGAACTACTCCCCGAGCGAGATGGCGCCGTTCGGACAACTCTCGACGGCTTCGCGCAGGCGCTCGTCGAACTCGGGACCGGGATTCTCGTTGAGCACGTACATGAAGCCGTCGTCGCGCACTTCGAAGATCTCGGGGGCGATGCCCATGCACACGGCGTTGCTCGAACACAGGTCGTAATCGACGATGACCTTCATCACGGCTCCTTCGTTTTCCCACCATCGTACTCGGCGCTTTTGTGCGCACGGAGCAGGCGAACACTTCACGCGTAAACTGCGTGTCGGACAAAGGACGGACATGGAAAAACGAAAGATCGGTTCCCTCGACGTCACGGTCGTGGGACTGGGCTGCAACAACTTCGGCTCGAGACTCGACCAGAAGGCCACCACCAAAGTCGTGCACGCGGCCCTCGAAGCGGGCATCAACTTCTTTGACACCGCCGACATCTACGGCGGCACCAAGTCCGAAGTGTTCCTAGGCAAGGCGCTCGGCAAGCGACGCCGCGATGTCGTGATCGCGACCAAGTTTGGAATGCCAATCGACGATTCGCACTTCGGCGCCAAGCCCGACTACGTACGCTCCGCCTGCGAGGATTCGTTACGTCGACTCGACACGGACCACATCGATCTCTACCAACTGCACTATCCCGACGCCACGGTCCCCATCGGCGACACGCTCGGTGCGCTGCAGGGCCTGATCGCCGAGGGCAAAGTCCGCGAGATCGGCTGCTCGAACCTGAACGCGAACCAACTGAGGGAAGCCAAGACCGCCGCGGGTACGAGGTCCGCCTTCGTCTCGGTCCAGAATCAATATTCTCTGCTCGCGCGAGAACCCGAACGCGACGGAGTCCTCGCGGCCTGTCACGAGCTCGAACTCGGATTCCTACCCTTCTACCCGCTCGCCAACGGTCTCCTCACGGGCAAATTCCGTCCCGGCCAACCGCCGCCCGAGGGCACGCGACTTGCCACCATGCCCTCTGATCGCAGCGCCCACTGGCTGAGTGACGAGCTGCAACAGCGCGTGACGACACTGCTCGACTACGCCGAGGAGATCGCTGTGCCACTGCTCACGCTCGCCTATTCGTGGCTACTCAGTCACCGTGAGTTGAGTTCGGTGATCGCGGGCGCGTCAACCCCCGAGCAGATTCGTGCGAACGCGGCGGCGGTGATCGCCCTCGACGACTCAGTCATCGAGAAACTCGACGAGTTGACTGCTTAACTGGCCCCAGTTCGATCAAGCGAGGACCACATGGCCACGACCGCGCCCGTACTCGACGGTTTCGAGAAGTCGACCTTCAGCGCCCAGCGCCAGACGCACGACGTGTACCGGCTCGGCAGCGGGCCGGCGATCGTCGTCATCCACGAGGTACCGGGCATCACGCCCTTGGTCGCGGCGTTCGCGCGCAAGGTCGCCGCCGCCGGGTTCACCGCCGTGCTGCCGAATCTGTTCGGCACGCCCGGTGAGGAGATCACGATTCCCTACGCCGTGAAATCCATGCTGCACGGTTGCGTGAGTCGTGAATTCGTGATGTTCGCGACCGCCACGACCAGCCCGGTGACGCAGTATCTTCGAGCGCTCGCGAACCACGAACACGCCGCCTGCGGTGGACCCGGCGTCGGCGCGGTGGGGATGTGTCTCACCGGCGGTTTCGCACTCGCGATGAGCGTGGACGACGTGATGCTCGCCCCGGTGCTGAGCCAACCGTCGATGCCCCTACCAATCGGTGCGTCGCGTCGTCGCGACCTGGGCATCAGCGACGCCGACCTCACGACGGTGAAGCGTCGCGTGCAGGAGGGACTGTGCGTAATGGGGCTGCGCTTCACCGGCGACAAGGCGGAGCCCGCCGAACGCTTCGAGCGACTGCGAACAGAACTCGGCGACAACTTCATCGGCGTGGAGATCGACTCCTCGGAAGGCAACCCCTGGGGCTACCGTAAGGCCGCCCACTCGGTGCTCACCGAGGACTACTCCGACGCGCCGGGCTCGCCCACGCGCCAGGCGCTCGAGGAGGTCCTGGCCTTCTTCACTGCACGACTGAAGAGTGAGTCCTAATCCCTAACCGGCCTTCACGGTCGCGAGGATCTTGGTGAGGGTGTCCTTCGCGTCGCCAAAAATCAACGTCGTCTTGGGGTTGTAGAGCAGTTCGTTCTCAATACCCGCGAAGCCTGGACGCATCGAGCGCTTGAGGAACAGCACGTTCTCCGCGAGGTCCGCGTGAATGATCGGCATGCCGTAGATGGGCGAGGTCTTGTCGTCGGTCGCCGCCGGATTCACGGTGTCATTGGCCCCCACCACGAGCGCGACGTCGGCGGTACTGAGTTCGGCATTCGCCTCGTCCATCTCGATGAGTTGTTCGTAGGGCACGTTGGCTTCGGCGAGCAGCACGTTCATGTGCCCGGGCATGCGCCCGGCGACGGGATGGATGGCGAAGAAGACCTCGATGCCCTTCTTCTCGAGTTCCTCGGCGAGTTCGCGCACGACGTGCTGGGCCTGGGCGACCGCGAGGCCGTAACCCGGGATGATCACGACACGACTGGCGTAGTTCATCATCACGCCCGCGTCCTCGGGCGTGCCCGATCGGACGCTTCGCCCGTCGTCGCGCGTCGTGTCACCCGACGCGGTGATGACCGAGCCGAAGGCGGAAAACAGCACGTTGGACAGACTGCGACCCATGGCCTTGCTCATCAGGCGCGTGAGCAAGATACCCGAGGCGCCGACCAACGTACCCGCGACGATCAGCAGGTTCGAGCCCAGCGTGAAGCCCGACGCCGCCACGGCGAGACCGGTGAACGAGTTGAGCAGCGAGATCAGCACCGGTACGTCCGCGCCACCGATCGGTAACACGAAGGCGACGCCCAGGATGAAGGCCAGCAGCAACAGGATCCAGAGCAGTGGCTCGGAACCGGTGACCAGGATGATGACGATGAGCACCACCGCCGCGGCGCCGATGAGTGCATTGATCACCTGCTGGCCGGGGTAGGTGACCGGGCGACCGGTCATCAGTTCCTGGAGCTTGGCGAAGGCGATCGCCGAGCCCGAGAACGAGACGGTGCCGATCAGCACGCCGAGCAGTACTTCGAGGGTGACGTAGGTCGCGGGGTGCGACGCCTTGATGTGCACGAACTCGGTGATTGACACGAGGCACGCCGCGCCGCCGCCCACGCCGTTGAAGATCGCCACCAGCTGGGGCATGGCGGTCATCTTCACGAAACGCGCCACCGGTACCGCGATCAACACACCGATAAGCATCGCGAGCAGGATCAGACCCACGTGATGCAGCGCATGACCGTCGACGTACTTGAAGAACGTGGCAACGATCGCGACGAGCATCCCGAAGGCGGCGACCATGTTTCCGTAGCGCGCACGCTTGGGACTACCAAGTCCCTTCAGCGCCAGAACAAACGTCGTCGCCGAGAACAGGTAGAGGAGATCAATCAGTGTTTCTCGACTCATTGAGTCACCTCGTCAGTGTTCTTGGGCGCGGCCTTGGCCTTGGGCTTGAACATCTCGAGCATGCGGTCGGTCACGACGAACCCGCCGACGACATTGAGCGTCGCGAGCAGAACGGCAAGGAAGCCGAGTACTTCTTCGAGGTTCGTGTTGGCCGCGCCGAGCACGAGCATCGAACCGACGAGGATCACGCCGTGGATGGCGTTTGAACCGCTCATCAATGGCGTGTGCAGGATGCTCGGGACCTTGGAGATGATCTCGATACCCACGAAGATGCTCAACATCAAGACGGTGGCGTACTGCAAGAGGGTGTTACCCATCAGGCGTTCTCCTTCACTTCAGGGATGATGGCCACGTGTTCGACGCCCAGCGCCTCGGCGGTGGGCGCGTGATTGACCTGGCCGTCGCGCGCGACGGTCACGCCGATCACGACCTCGTCATTCCAATCCGGGCTCACCTGACCCTTCGAACCGAACAGCGCCAGCAGCTTGAGGACGTTGTTGGCGAACATGAAGCTCGCCGACGCACCCATCTCGGCGGGCGGATTCGAGAGTCCCACGATGCGCACACCCTGGTGTTCGACGGTCTCACCGGCCTTGGTCAGTTCGCAGTTCCCGCCTCCGTCGGCGGCCATGTCGATCACGATCGAACCCTCGCCCATCGCTTCGACCATGGCGGTCGTCAGGAGAATCGGTGACTTTCGCCCGGGCACGGCCGCGGTCGTGATCACGACGTCGGCGGCGGCGACCTCGCTCACGAGCGCCGCCTGCTGCTGGGCGCGCTCCTCGTCGGTGAGTTCGCGCGCGTAGCCACCCGCGGCGTCCGCGGTGACCCCGAGCTTGACGAAGACCGCACCGGCGGATTCGGCTTCTTCCTTGGCGGCCGAACGAACGTCGTAGGCGCGGACCTTCGCGCCGAGTCGCTTGGCGGTGGCGATCGCCTGCAGGCCCGCGACCCCGACGCCCATCACCAACACCTTGGCGGGTCGGATCGTGCCGGCCGCGGTCGTGAGCAGCGGAAAGAAACGATCGAAATACGACGCGCCGGCGAGTGCGGCCCGGTAACCCGAGACCGTCGCCTGGCTCGAGAGGGCGTCCATGTACTGGGCCCGCGAGATTCGCGGCAACAGGTCAAAGGAGAGAACGGTGATCCGTCGCTCGTTGAGGGCCTTGACGATGTCCGGGGCGAGCAGTGGTGAGAGGAACGACAGGTGCAGCGAACCCTCGGGCAACGCCTTAACCTCGTCGAGCGTGGGGGGGTTCACCCGAAGGTTGACGTCCCCGGCGGGCGAATCGGCGACGGTGGCCCCGACGGACTGGTAGGTCTCGTCGCTGAAGTGTGAGCGTGCTCCGGCGCCCCGCTGGATCGCGACTTCCCATCCGTCGCTCACCAGGGTTTTGACCGCGTCCGGCGTGAGCGCGACGCGAGTCTCTCCGGGGCGCGACTCTCTAAAAAGCGCAATTTTCATATCCCAATTTCTAGCAGCCCACTTCGACGGGATGATTCGAAAGAGCGCTAGGCCCTAGGTACGAATGTCACAATTTGTTCGACGAGTTCGTCCGCGGCTTCGAGCGGTATCCAGTGTCCAACTCCTTCGAGGCGCGCGAAGGTGAAACCGTCGGCGCAGTACGCCGCCGACTCGGTCATCTGGCGTTCCCCGAGCGCGGCGTCGCCGCTCGACCAGACGCCCAAGGTTGGCACTTGGATCGGTGGCAACACCGGAGCCCTGGCCACGAACGCTTCGGGCGGTATGTTCGCGCGGTACCACTGCAGGTGTGATGACATCTGTCCGTCACGCTCGAGTTCCTCGATGACCGACTCGACCCGCGGGTGACCGAGCCAGGTCCGCATCGCCTCGTAGTCGTTCTTGCGAAGGAAGGCCTCACCCAGACCCTCGTGGAAGAAGAGCAACGTGTACCAACTCTTGATCTGCTGTTCGAGTCCGGCCGATCGAAACGCCGTCGGGTGTCCGACCGAGACCGCCACCAGGCGTTCGACCATCGTGGGCTCGTAGGCGGTCGCAACCCAGGCCAGATTGGCTCCCCAGTCGTGACCCACGAGGCTCACCTTGTCCGCTCCCAGAGCGACCACGATCGCGTGCAGATCCGAGACCAGGAGGTGCATGGCGTAGTTCGGCGTGCCCGCGGGCTTGGAACTGCGCCCGCAACCGCGCAGATCAGGAACCGCGACGCGGTAACCATTCGCGACCAGGGCGGGAGCGACGAGGTCCCAGACCGCCGAGGTGTCGGGCCAACCGTGCAGCAGCACGATGGTCGGTCCCTCGCCCTGCACCTGGACCGAGAGCGTGACCGGTCCGTTCTGCACCGAGATTTGCTCCATTTCTCGACCGTACACCGACTAGAAAGTGGTACATGAAACTCTTCCGATTGAACGTCAACTCACCCGTCGGCGTCTGGGGCGTCGAGGGTAACGATTTGGGCGTCACGCGCATCTGCCTTCCAAACGAACGGGGCCGTCAGAGCACGGGCCCCGCGCCCGCCTGCGTACGTGAGGCCGCCACGCAGCTCGAACAGTTCTTCGCAGGCAAGCGACGCGACTTCGACGTGCGGCTCTCGCCGGTCGCTGCCACCGCATTCCAGAACGACGTCTGGCACGCGTTGGCGAGGATCCCCTACGGCCAGGTCCGCACGTACTCGCAAGTCGCCAGCGCGGTCAAGCGCCCGCGGGCGATGCGCGCGGTCGGCAACGCGAACCACGCCAATCCGTGGCCGGTGATCGTGCCCTGTCATCGGGTCGTCGCCAAGGACGGCCTCGGCGGTTACGGCGGCGGCGAACCCGTCAAGCGTTTTCTGCTCGAGCTCGAAGGCGCCCCGCTCGCCTAGAGGAAGGGCTTGGATTCCTCGTCGGGGATCATCATCTTGCTCATTGGGACGTCGTCGTAGCGAGCGTGCGATATCTGTCGAATCGTTCGTCGAGTGAGCCAGAAGAGCACGATCGCCCACGGTAACTCGAGTAGACCTGCGAACAGGATGCTCTGGAGCACGTCACCGCGTCGCGCCGTGGTGACGTCGAACCAGGCGTCAATGATGAGTAGCGTCCCGGCGGCGGTCGCAAAGAGCGACAGGATCGCTCGGCGCTGCCACGCCGCCCAGGCGGTGGCGAAGAGCATGGCAATCTGGGCGACGTCGAGCCCGACCCAGGCGACGTTCCAGTGATTGGCCACGTAGTGCGGCGGCAGATAGAGACCGATGTAGATCGCCCAAAGGATCTCGACTGACGCAGCGCCGCTAAGTACGACCAGCCAACGGGAACGCGTCGAACGAGGGATCCCCGGTACGTTCATGGACTAGACGGTCACCGCAACGGGACTCTTCAACGCGTTCTCCATCGCCATCGCCCCGTCAAGAATGGCCTGACGTTCGTCGTCATGCAGTACGTCGAAGTAGGCGGCGACACCCGCGGTCGTGAGTTCCTCGGCCCGATGCTTTTTTGCCTTGAGTTCGCTCGTCACCTCGGGCACCTCACTCTCGGCGTACCCGTGCAACTTGAAGATGAAGGGCTCTTGGAGGTAGGCGGCCTCGGCCGGGGTGATGCCGACCTCGTGGACCGCGTCGATGTGTACACCGCCGCGCAACTCTCGCATCAAGATGGCCCCCAGGTACGCCGCGTGCACGGGATTCGAGGGTGCGTCGAATTTCTTGTAGCCGTCAAGTAGGGCGTGGTGACCCGTCGGCACGGCCTGCGCGACCTTGAAAGCGGCCTTGGCGAAACTGTCGAGGACCTGAGTGGGCACCGCGCCGAAGGTCTCGTCAGCGAAGGCGAAGGCGGCGAGCAGGTGATCGTGCGCGATGGCCTCCGGGTCGGCCTTCTCACGTGGCTGGGCCCAGAGCATGTCCATCGCCGAGGCCGAAAAGAACGTGAAGGCCTCGAAGACCGTGTCGAAGTCGGCGTCGCCCAGCACCCCGCCGCGTCCGAGTCCGTAGAACTCAAACACGTTGAGTCCGTGGGGCTGAGCCCGCTCGGTCGTGGTGGGCGTGAAATAAAAACTCATGCCGAGTATTTGGATCGGATCGGCGAGTGCGAGTGACAGTTCAGTGGAGTTCATCTCCCCGACTCTATGTCCCCGCCGTCGGCGTCGAACCTACGTGGCTCGCCCGTCGCGGCGAATGCGCAGTTCAATGAGCGTCCCCTGTGCCACCTCGACGAAACGGGCGCTGCCACCGTGGCGCACGACGATTTCCGAGACGATGGCGAGCCCGAGCCCCGTCCCACCCGAGTGTCGGCTACGCGCCGGGTCCGCGCGTACGAACCGGTCAAAGAGTCGCGCACTCGTCGCCACCTCAATACCGTCACCGTCGTCGCCCACGGTTACGACCGCCTCGTCACCCTCAACGCCGCAGGAGAAGGTGAGTCCCCGGTTCGCGTAGCGCGCGGCGTTGTCGACCACGTTTCGGATCATCCGCTTGAGCATCGCGGGATCGCCCAGCACCCGTGTCGGGGTGACGCGAGAGGTGTCCACACTCAGGTCGCTCATCGCGCGCACGCGTTGGGACTCCTCGAACAACAGGTCGTCCAGGTCCACGTCAGTGCGCGTGGACTCGACCTGGAACTCATCGTTGCGCGCCAGCCAGAACAGGTCGTCGATCAAGACGTCGAGGCGCCGGCCCTCGCGAAGGATCGTCTCGGCCGCGACCGACCAGTTGGCCCGGTCCTGGTCACTCACCGCGCGGTCGACGGTCGCGAGCAACGTGGTCAAGGGACTGCGCAGTTCGTGACTGACGTTCGAGACAAATTCCTGTTGGAACTTCGAGGCCGCCTCCAGGCGCTGGAGCATCGCGTTCACCGTGCGGGCCATTCGCGCGATCTCGTCGTCGCCCCCCGTGACCGGGACGCGCTCGGAGAGGTCGCGAGCCGCGATCACGTCGACCCGACGGCGAATTGCCTCGACGGGCGCCAGGGCGAGACCGATGCCGAACCAGATCAGACCGCCCGACAGCAGCAGGAGGAGGGGAAAGGAGATCGCCACGCTCGCGAGCAGGATCGTGACGCTGTGGTCGATCGGTCCGCCGTAGACGAAGCCGTACACCAACGCGGGCCCGCCCGCGGTCGAGAGGGTCTGGACCTGACCCAGACTTATCTGGCCGATGTAGGGCGCGGTGCGGGTGCTGTGGTTGAGCACCACCTCGAGGGCGTTGGTCGCAGTGAAATCCGTCTCCGTGTGCGCGAGCACCGGCGCATTGACGATTGCTGAGCTCGCGGCCCACACTCGCGTGCCGGCCAGGTTGGTCACTTGAATGACGACGTCGCCGTGCATGGGTAGGACGATTCGGTTCTGGTGGGGCAACGGACCGTCGGTGACGCGCTCGTCGGCCTGACTGAACTCGGTTTCTATTTGATTCGAGGCGCTCGTGACGAGTGATCGGTGCACGATGTTGACCAGGGCGAAACCCGTGAAACCGAGGATGATCGCGATTGAGAGGACGAAGAATAAGGTGAGACGCGCTCGAATGGACAGCTGATGGACATCAAACATCAGCCGGCGGACACGGTGTAGCCAACTCCTCGAACCGTCCGGATGATCGAGGGTTGGCCGTTCGCGTCGATCTTGCGACGCAAGTAACCGATGTAGACCTCGACGATGTTGGGGTCGCCGTCAAAGTCGCTGCCCCAGACCGAACCCAAAATCTCGGCCTTGGCCAACGGTGTGTCGGCGTTCATCATGAGGAATTCGAGCAGCGCGAACTCGCGCGGGGTGAGCGTCACTTCTCGCCCGTTCGAGGTGGCCTTGCGGCGAAGTGCGTCCAGGGACACCGGCCCCACGGTGAGACGCTGTGGCCGATTGCGCTCGTAACGACGAAGCAACGCGTGGATTCGGGCGAGCAAGATCGAACGCTCGAAGGGCTTGCGCAAGAAGTCGTCGGCGCCTACTTCGAGACCCTCGACCTCGTCCATCTCCCCGTCTTTGGCCGTGAGCATGAGCAGCGGCGTGTTGACCCCGGCCTCTCGTAGGTCGAGGCAAACGTTGAACCCGTTGCGCCTCGGCATCATGATGTCCAGCACGATGACGTCGAAGTTCTCTTCGCGGGCCCGTGCGAGCCCGCTCTCGCCGTCGTATCGCTGCTCGACCAGGAAACCATCGTCGGTCAGGAGGTCCGCGACCGCGCGCGAAAGGTCGTAGTCATCTTCGATGACGAGGACTCGACGTGAACCATCACTCATTTGAGGTAGAGGTTACCGTCATTACCCTCGACGACATCGAGCTTGGTCAAACCGCGCGGTGCCGGACCCGAAATCACCGCGCCGTCGCTCACCTTGAACTGGGACCCGTGACACGGACAGATCATGAGATCCGCCGACGGCGCGTATTGCACGGTGCAACCCAGATGAGGGCACACCGTGTCGTACGAGACGTAATCCTTGGGCGCTAACTCAATCACGATGGCGGGGTCCCCGGAACTGGGCACGGTGAAAGTTCCCGGCTTGCCGACGGCGATGAGACTCGCCTTGCCCAACAGGGTTCCCAGGTTCTGGGCGGCGGTCGTGGTCGTAGTCGCCTCGGTCGTCGTCGTCACTTCACTGGACGTAGTCGTTGGAGAATGCGTAGTCGTCGTGACCGGTACGCTCGTCGTAGTCGTCGGCGGTGCCGTCGTTGTCGTGGCGAGCGACAACTTCGAACTCGTCGACGAGTCGGCACTCGACTTATTCAACGTCGAACCCACGACCTTGGCGCCGACCCCGAGCGCGGCGGCCGTGAGGGCGACGCCCCCCGCGACCAGGGCGCGGCGATCCACGCCGGAGTCGCCGTGGGGAGTGGACCGTGGCGCACCACCAATGAGCACCGGACAGAATGCCGCGTCACACGCCGCGCCCGAGCGAGCGCGACACGTGTTCGCCGAGAAGTCGCCGCACATGCGTTGGACGAGGGCGAACTCGATGGGCACGACTTGCGATGGCTGACTTGCGCCGTCGCCACGCGCACGACTGGCCAGCCAACCGTCGATTGACAACCGCGAACCGCCTCCGGCGACGATGAAGGGCATCCACGCGAAGAAGAACACGATGTCGGCTCCCGTGAAATACGGTGACGAGTGAAAGCTCACGGTGAGGAACAACATGAACGAGAGGATCGCGCCGCCGATGGCGGCGACGCGCGTCCAAAGACCGATCAGAATACCCAGACCAATGGCCAGCTCGCCGAAGGCGATGGTGTAGCCAACGGTTGCCGCGTAGTGCAGCAATGGTGTGAGCAGGGCGTGAACTGGACTGAATCGCGCGGATTCGGCCATCTGGGCCTGGATCGAATTCGCAGCCTGGCCGTTGAAGAATCCGGGATTCGAAAGCTTTTGCAGCCCCGCGTATAAGAAGGTGACGCCCAGAAAGAGACGGAGTGGGACGAGCGCCCATTCCGCGAGCAGCCATGAACGAACCGGCGGTCTCCACGACGACCACGAGTTCGCGGTGCGTAGCGCGGGTCGTTGGACGGCGCGCGAATGCAGTCTTTTGGCCATACACAATGGTGCCACACCGAAATGCTGTGACATCCGTGTCGTCCGAAGTGTTTATGAGATGTTTACGTTCGTCACACGCCGACTTCTCACTTCATCCCACCGTAAGGATTGAAGAAGAACACGGGGATCGAACGTCATCCATCAGCCAGAATGAGTGGATGCTCAATGCATCAATCGTCTCGTTCGTGCTGGAGAAGATCCAGAGCCTGCCGTCGGGACTCGTCTACACGGTGGTGGCGCTCTTGGTCTTTGGCGAGGCCGCACTCTTCATCGGCTTTGTCTTGCCGGGCGAGACCTCGGTCATCGTCGCGGGAGTCGTCGCCAGTCAAGGTCGCGTCAACATCGTCGCGCTCTGCGTGCTCGTCGTCGTAGCGGCGATACTCGGTGACTCAGTGGGTTACTTCGTTGGTCAACGGTGGGGTTCACGACTTCTCGAAATTCAACTACTGCAGCGTCGGCGCGAGGACGTGGACCGCGCCATCGAAGGACTGCGTCAGCGAGGACCGTTCTACGTCTTCTTAGGCAGATTCACTGCATTCCTACGTGCAGTGATGCCCGGACTCGCCGGACTCAGTCGTATGCAGTACCGTCGCTTCCTCGTCGCCAACGCCGCGGGTGCGATCGCGTGGGGAGTCGCCTATTCGTTGCTCGGGTACTTCGCGGGTTCGGCACTCACCAAACTCGAGCGCTACGCCAGTTGGTTCGGCTATGCGGTCCTGGTCGTCCTAGTGGCGGTCATCGTCATCATCTACTTCCGTCGACGTCACCGAGATCTCGAGCGCGCAAAGTAGTCCTCTTATTTTGGGATCGTCAACGCAACAGCTTCGGGCGAGACTCGCCACTCGCCGCCGTGTTTGACCAGTAGCCCACCCGGCGCCGCGGTGGGACCCTTGCCCTTCACGAGCGAACGCACGTACACCTCGGTCACGTCACTGTCCAGAGCCTGGGCGAGGGCGTCCTCGTCGATATTGATGGTGCACGTGCGATGCACGAGGTGAGGTCCGATCGCGGGGTCCTCGGCGAGTTCGGCGGCGATTCGCGTCACTTGGGTCGTCGCGCTCTCGTAGTCCAGCCGAGCGCCACGACGCCACGGCGGCGCGGTACCGTCGAGAAACCCCCGACGCACCACTCCCTCGCCGTCGGTGAAGAGCGTCAGCGAGTCGACGTCATCGCCGAACGCGGACACGACGTGGCGAACGTAGGTCGCCACGCGAGGCGCGACCCAGGGAAGGAGCCACGCTTCGAGTCCCAGCCACGCGGGCCAGACCTCGCCGATCGCGGCCACACTGACTCGCAGCCCCAGCGATCTGGCGTGACCAATCACCTCGTGGTATCGCTCGAACGCCGCGTCGTCGAACTCGCCGCGGTGGGGTTCGAGGCGGGCCCATTCGATACCGAGACGCACGCCGTCGAGCCCTAAGGTCACTGCCACGTCGAGCACCTCTTCGTAGTCACGCCAGAGCCCATCCGCCTCGCCCGGACCGGCGTGGCGACCCAAGGAGATAGTGGGAGAAAAACAGGTCGCCGGTTCGCGCGGTCGATCGAACCCGCCTTCGACGTTGTAGCCCTCGAGTGTCGCCAGAACGAAGGGCCGGGTGCTCACCGCGCCAGTTTCGCACGTTGGAAACCCTCTCCACTAGCGTCACTCTCGGTGCCCCCGGGGCACGGACGAAGGAGATCCCATGGCGAATGAACTACTGCGCGGACGAAGAGGGCACGTCGAAGTGCTCACGATCAATAGGCCCGAGGCTCGAAACGCGATGAACCGTGCGGCCGCGCTCGCGCTCGGCGACGCCCTGGACGATTGCGAGAAGGACGACGACGTCTGGGTCGTGGTGTTGACCGGAGCGGACAACAAGGCGTTCTCGGCGGGCATGGACCTGAAGGCCTACGCGACGGGCGAGTTTCCCATCACCGAGAAAGGTTTCGGTGGCATCACCAAGCGCAACTTTCCCAAGCCACTCATCGCCGCGGTGAACGGATCGGCGCTCGCCGGTGGCTTCGAGATGATGATCAGTTGTGACATGGTGATCGCCGCCGATCACGCCAAGTTCGGCATTCCCGAAGCGCAGCGGGGACTGATCGCGGGAGCGGGCGGACTGATTCGTTTGCCCAAGCGCGTGCCCCTCGCGGTCGCCTACGAGATGGCGCTCACCGCCGACCCCATCGACGCTCAACGCGCCTACGAACTAGGACTGGTCAATCGCGTCGTGCCCGGCGATCAAGTTCTCGAGGTCGCAATCGCTTTGGCGGAGCGCATCGCCAAGAACGCCCCGCTCGCCGTGCGCGCATCCAAGCGCGTGATGCACGAGTCGATCGAACTCAACGAAGCTGACGCGTGGGCCGTGAACGACGCGGCCTTCGGCGTGATCGGTTCGAGCGCCGACGCCCTGGAAGGCGCGATCGCGTTTGCCGAAAAGCGCGAGCCCAATTGGCAGGGCAAGTAGATGCACCCGGTGCTGTTCGCGGCGGGCCCGCAGTTGCAACTCGCCTCGGGTCTCGACATTCTTCGTCTGAGCCTGCACGTGCTCGCTGCGTCGATCTGGGTGGGTGGACAGTTCGTCGTGTTGGGACTGCTGCCCACGGTTCGCGGGTTCGGTGAGGGCGCGCCCAGGAAGATCGCCCAGGCCTTCGGCCGCCTCAGTTGGCCCGCCTTCTGGGTCCTGGTCGCCACCGGGGTCTGGAACTACCTCGCGATCAACCACGCCCACGCGAGCGCCAGTTGGAACGCGGTCTTTGGCGTGAAGATGGTGCTCGTCGTCGTCGCGGGCGCGGGCACGTGGCTCCACACCAAGGCAACGAAACCGAAGAGTCGCGGCATCTACGCGGGTCTGGGCGCGTTAGCCTCCATCGCCGCCCTCGTGCTGGGAGTGGCGATCGCGGGTTAGTGCAGGTGATACACGATCGCCGAGGTGAGAGCCGCGGCGATCACCACGACCGGGAACGGCGCCTTGGCGAAGAGCGCGGCGAACGCCGCGGCAAGCCCAGCCAGACGGTGATCGAGGACGATGTGGGTCTTGGTGACGAGTCCCTCGGCGATGACCAGCGCGCTGAGCAACGCAATCGGGATCAGCGTGTTGATGCGCTGGAGCCGAGCGTTGGCGAGCCAACGTTCGGGCACGCTGTGACCGACGAACTTGATCGCGAAGCAGGTGGCGCTGGTGGCGAGCAACACGACCCAGAGCATCGTGGCGCTCATCGTTCGCGCCACCCGAAGGCCACGGCGACGAGGGCCGAGGCGATGATCGGCAGTCCCGCCGGCAGCCAGGGTGTCACGAGCACCGCAAAGACCATGGCACTCGCCGCGACGACGCGAAGGAACGGCGTGGCGAGTCGCGGCCACACGAGTCCGAGGAACGCCGCGGGCACGGCCGCGTCCAAGCCCCACGACGCGGGATTGCCAAGCGACTTGGCACCGAAGGCGCCGAGGAAGGTGAAGACGTTCCAAAAGATGAACACGCCGGTGCCCGTCAACCAGAAACCATGGCGCATGGCGTCGGTGCCGCGTGGCGCCTGGGCGAGCGCGACTCCCGTGGACTCGTCAATGGTGATCTGAGCGGCGGCGACGCGCTTCAAACCTCGCACGTTCAACAGGGGCGCCATCTGGATCCCGTAGAGCGCGTTGCGGGTGCCGAGCATCGCCGCCGCTGCGATGGCGCTCAATCCCGCGCCGCCCGAGGCGACCACGCCCACCGCGGCAAACTGACTCGCCCCGGTGAAGGTGAGCAACGAGAACAGGCAGCTCTGCAGCACCGAGAAACCCGCGGCCACGCTCGCCGCACCGAAGGCCACCCCGTAGAAGCCGACCGTCAAGGCAACACTGAGTGCGTCGCGCACGGTCGCCGAAGTTGCTTTCGTCATCGCTGCATTCTGACCGAAGTGGCCACAAAAACCCAGTCGTGTAAGGGCTGTACTGCGATGGGCGCTGGAGGGTACTGTGTCGATACGTGCGGTAAAGGAGAAACCAGTGTTCGTAGGCGAGATTTTTGGGCCCGACTTGATCATCGTGATTGTCGTGGTTGTGGTCGTACTGTTTGGCGGCGCCGCCATACCGAAATTGGCTCGTAATCTCGGCTCGGCCAAGACCGAGTTCGAAAAGGGTCTCAAGGCCGGCAAGGCCGGCGCCGATGCCTCCCAGGCCTCTGACGAGTCAGCGACCAAGGCCACCGAGACCAAGCCCGAGGCCGACAAGTAGTTCTTCGTGGACATTGTTGAACTCGCCGACCGCCTATGGCGAGGCGAGGCCTCGGTCGAGGAACATCATCCAATCATCTTCGGTGGCGCCCTCGCCGAGATAACCGACGACGTGGCCTTTCTGCCGACGTTCGGCAATTGCTCGGCCTTTCGCACCGACGATGGCCTCTTCATGGTCGACACCGGCTCGGCGTTCACCGCACCGAACATGCACGCCGAATTGCGCCGCTGGTCAACCGATCGCCTGCACACGGCGGTCTTCTCGCACGGTCACATCGACCACGTCTTCGGGGTCGGGCTCTTCGAAGCGGAGGCGCAGTCCAACCAGTGGCGAGCGCCGCGGGTCATCGCCCACGAGCATTTGCCGAAGCGATTTGACCGGTACGTGATGACCGCCGGCTACAACCAGACCGTCAACCGGCGTCAGTTCGGACTAAAGGACCTCGTCTGGCCCACGACCTACCGCTACCCCGACGAGACCTACGTCCACGAGCACGACGTCACCGTCGGCTCGCTGCGGGTGCACCTTCGTCACGAGAAGGGCGAGACCGATGACGCCACGGTCACCTGGATCCCCGAGAAGAAGGTCCTGTGCAGTGGCGACCTCTTCGTGTGGTCGAGCCCGAACGCGGGAAACCCACAGAAGGTCCAGCGTTATCCGCGCGAATGGGCCCAGGCCCTCCGACGAATGGCCGAACTCGACGCGCAGTATCTCTTGCCCGGCCACGGTGTTCCCATCATCGGGTCCGCTCGCGTCCACCAGGCCCTCACCGAGACCGCCGAGTTCCTCGAGAGTCTGGTCGACCAGACCCTCGCGATGATGAACGCGGGCGCCCGGCTGAGCGACGTCCTGAGTTCGGTCACCGCACCCGCGCAACTGGCGGATCGGCCCTTCCTCCAGCCCGTCTACGACGAGCCGGAGTTCATCGTGCACAACATCTGGCGGCTCTACGGCGGCTGGTGGGACGGCAACCCCGCCACCCTCAAGCCGGCCAACGATCGGCGCGTGGCCAATGAGATCGCCGAACTCTCGGGCGGACCTGGTCGACTCGCCGAACGGGCCGAAGTTCTCATGCGAAGCGGCCAACCCGAGGACGAGCGACTCGCGGGCCACCTGATCGAAATGGCCTGGCTCGCGGCTCCCGACGATGCGGGAATCGCGGCGACCCGCCAGCGCCTCTTCACCGAGCGCGCCGAGCGAGCCAGTTCGACCATGGCCAAGGGTGTCTTCAACTGGGCCGCGCGCGAGAGCACCGGCGACGAGTACTAGGGCCATCGCCAACGGGGATAAGGCGTTTCACAATTATGTGGGGTCTGCGACTTTGAAAACTGAGTAGTCTCGTGGTGTGCAAACACCCGCCCTGCCCCCACAGGGTGCAACGGTCCGTGCGCGCCGGTAGCGCCGTCTACGGCGTGCCGTTGCACTCCCACTGGCCGCACTCGCCCTGTCGGGTTGTACCGTGCCCACCTTTGGCGCAAGCCCGGGCGCGACGTCCAGCTCGAAATCAGTCTTTCACCTGTGGCAGGGCTTTTCGATCGGTGCGGTCGTCATCGGTGGCTTCGTCTGTTTGCTGATCCTCTACGCAGTACTTCGCTACCGGCGCAAGGGTGACAACATCCCCGCACAGAGCCAGTACCACATCCCCCTCGAGTTGGCCTACACAATCGTGCCGATCCTCATTGTTTTCGGCCTCTTCGCCGCCACGTTGGTCGTCGAGAACAAGGAGACCGCGAACCCCGCGACCAAGGTCACCATCGACGTGAACGCCTTCCAGTGGGGCTGGAAGTTCCTGTACCCCGGCACCAACGCCTTCGTCTACGGCCAGACCACCCAGAGCCCCGAAATGGTGATGCCGGTCGGTGAGAATGTGCATTTCAACTTGACTTCCTCGGACGTGATCCACGGCTTCTACGTTAAGGCGTTCAATTTCTCGCGTTACGCGTTGCCCGGGGTGAGGAACGAGTTCACCTTCTACGCCGAGAACACCGGCACCTACTTCGGTCAGTGCACCCAGTTGTGCGGCCTCTATCACTCACTCATGTTCTTTCGCGTGAAAGTCGTCTCCCAGAGCCAGTACGCGGCGTGGATCGCCTCGTTCAACAACCCCACCGACGCCGCGGCCGCCAAGGCCGCCGCCAAGACGACCTACCAGCAGACCTCCGCCATCGTGCCCGCCAAGGGCTCGACCACGAAGTTCGGGAGATAACGAGATGACCGACCTACTCGATCCACCTGTCCAACTCCCTCCGGTCCCCCCGACCCACGAGGTCGTCGAGGAGCACGGCCACGAGGAGCACCACGGTCCCACCGGCATCCTCAAGTGGCTCACCACTACCGACCACAAGGTGATCGGTCTCTCCTACACGATCACCTCGGTCATCATGCTCGTGATAGGCGGGGCGTTCGCCGAGATCATCCGCGCGCAACTCGCGACGCCCAACGGCACGCTCGTCTCGTTCGCCCAGTACAACGAACTGTTCACGATGCACGGTTCGGTGATGATCTACCTGTTCGCGGGACCCTTTGCCTTCGGCGCGCTCGCGAACATCATGGTGCCAATCCAGATCGGCGCGCCCGACATGGCCTTTCCGCGCCTCAACGCCCTGTCGTACTGGCTCTACCTGACCGGTGCGATCACCATGCTGTCGGGATTCTTCACCGCCGGGGGCGCCGCCAACTTCGGTTGGGTCGCGTACGCGCCCTTGTCGAATTCGGTGAACACACCGGGCGCGGGCGCTGACCTATGGATTGGCGGTTTGCTGCTGACCGGGTTCTCGGCGATCTTCACCGGCGTCAACCTCTGCGCGACGATCTTCTACTTACGCGCTCCGGGCATGACGATGTTCCGCATGCCCATCTTCACCTGGAACATGTTGGTGACGGCGATCCTCATCCTGCTCGCGTTCCCGGTCCTCACCGCCGGTCTCATCATGCTCTACTGCGACCGCCACTTCGGCACGCACATCTTCTCGGTCCAAGGGGGTGGTGTCCCCGTGCTCTGGCAACACATCTTCTGGTTCTGGGGCCATCCCGAGGTCTATATCCTCGCCCTGCCGTTCTTCGGCATGGCGACCGAGATCCTCGCGGTGTTCTCGCGCAAGCCCGTTTTTGGCTACAAGGGAATGGTCTTCGCGACGCTCTCAATCGCCGCGTTGTCACTGGGCGTCTGGGCCCACCACATGTTCACCACGGGCGTCGTGCTGCTGCCGTTCTTCTCGATCATGAGTCTCTTGATCGCCGTGCCGACGGGGATAAAGATATTCAACTGGATCGGAACCATGTGGCGAGGAGAAATATGGTTCTCGACGGCGATGTTGATGGCCATCGGCTTCGTCGTCACGTTCCTCATCGGCGGCCTGACCGGCATCTACCTCGCGAGCCCACCGTTGGACTTCTTCACCCACGACACGTACTTCGTCGTCGCGCACTTCCACTCGGTGGTGATGGCGCTCGTGCTCGCCGGTATGGGAGCGCTCTACTACTGGGGTCCCAAGATCACGGGCTACCTGCTCAACGAGCGCATCGGCAAGCTGCAGTTCTGGTTTCTCTTCATTGGCTCGCAGGTCTTCACGTTCCCGCTCTACATCCTGGGTCTCGAAGGCATGCCCCGACGCGTCGCGGTCTACCCGCACGACCCGCAGTGGAAGTTCCTCAACGACCTCAGCACCTTCGGGGCGGTGCTGATCGGCATCTCGACGATTCTCTTCGTCGTGAACGTCGCGGTCAGTTGGAAGCGCTATCCCGCCGGCGATAACCCCTGGGACGCCCAGACCCTCGAGTGGTTCACCACGTCGCCACCGCCGCACCACAACTTCTACCGACTGCCCCAGATCCGCTCGGAGCGACCGACCTGGGACTACAACCACCCCGAGCACCGATCACTCGGTCATGGCACGCACGCCGACGAGCATCACGAGGTGCCGGTCTCGTGAGGGTAGAAGCCAAGGTTCTGCTCGGGTTGGGGCTGTTCTTCGGTCTCATGTGCGCGGTCTACTGGAACTGGAGCCTCGAGAACGCCGGTGGGGTGATGATGTTCGCGGGCATGCTGCTCTGCTTCTTGCCCGGCAGTTACTACTACTGGTGGAGCCGTCGCATGAAGGCGCGCCCCGAGGACGACGCCAACGCAACCCAGGCCCAGGGCGCCGGCTTCGTCGGCACCTTCCCGGGCACGTCCATCTGGCCTTTCACCCTCGGCATGGGTGCTTTCTTCGTGGTTCTTGCGCTGGTCTTTGGGATCTGGTTCCTCGTGCCCGGTCTTGGCCTCGTGGTCTGGGCGTTGTTCGGCGGCACCGCCGAGGGCCGGCGCGGCGGCAAGTACTAGACCCGCCCGTTCACCGGCACCTTTTTTCTCACTGACGCAGCCGGTCTCGCGCCATCGGCCGTGGCCAGCCTTAGAAAATACTGTGAACTGCTAGCAGCTCCTTGACCGACGCCTTATTACTACTTATTCTAGAGAAATAGTAGTAAATATCTGACAAAGGAGTCACCGTGTCCCTCCGATTCACCGAACGAACCAGTGAAGCATCCCACGAGCGCGCGGAGGAACTCCACGAGCTCCTCGACAGCCTCAACTTGCCCGACGCGCGTCTCAGCCCCGAGCAACTCGAGCTCGTCGTCAACACCATCGCCGCGCGCCCCGACCTCTGGCAGGACTTGATCGTCGCCGACCACCAGAGTCGGTGGTGGCTTCTGCTCTACCGCACGCCCGGCTACGAGGTGAAGCTACTCACCTGGGAGAACGACCAGGAGTCAGATTGGCACGACCACGGGGGTTCCTCGGGAGCCTTTCGCGTGACCCAGGGTTCACTACGCGAGCACCATCGCGCGAAGGACAGCATCGGGATCGACTCGGCGATCTTTGGTCCCGGTGGTTACGGCTCCTTCGCCACCGACTACGTGCACGACGTACTGCACGAGACCGGCGACCCGGCCGTGAGCATCCACGCCTACTCGCCTCCACTCAGTGGTCTGACCTACTACGAACGCACGCGCTTCGGTTTCGTCGCGCGCGAGTTCGTCGAAGAAGAGCGACGCTCGACCTTTCGCACGACCCCGCCCCACTGGGACGACTGACCACCGCTCGTTGGTCGCAGCACGACCAACCGACTTGCCCCGACGAATCGCCCGGCCTGATTGGCGTGGGCGGTTCGCACGTCGGCGATCTCGTCGCGCGATCAGGTGACGTCAAAGACCAGTAAACAGCGCAAAACAAGGACTTTGGTCGACCGAGGCCTCGTGAGCGATTGCCTAGTATGGGAATCGTTGTTCTGACGTGGCCTTTCGCCACGTCACCACCGTGCGAAGGAGTGGGTGTGGCGGTCATGGAGAGCTCGACGAAGGTGGTCCTAGGCGGCACGCGAGGCGGTCCCGGCGTCGCGACCCTGCGCAAGGACCGCTGGTGGATCCAGCCCGTGGTGACGATGTCGGTGCTCACCGCCTTCGTCATCTACTCCACCTGGGCGGCCTTTCAGAACCGGTACTACTTCGTGGGCGCCAACGTTCACCGCGACCTGATTAGCCCGTTCTACTCGCCCTGCCTCACGACCCACTGCGTCGCGGGCTCGACGGTCGGCTTTGCCTTCGGGCTCGGATCGCTGTCACCGGCGTTGCTGATCCTCATCTTTCCCCTCGGCTTTCGCCTCACCTGTTACTACTACCGGCGCAGCTACTACCGGGCGTTCTGGTGGTCCCCGCCGTCGTGCGCGGTCGCCGACGCGCACGGCACCTACACGGGCGAGACGCGTTTTCCGCTGATCATGCAGAACGTCCACCGTTACTTCTTCTTCGCCGGCTTGATCTTTAACGTGCTGCTCACCTACGACGCGGTACGCGCCTTCCAACAGCCTGGCTTGGGGGTGGGCGTCACCGTCGGCACGGTCGTGCTCTGCGTGAACGCGATACTCCTGTGGGCCTACTCGCTCAGTTGTCACGCGTGTCGGCACCTCTGCGGCGGCGGCCTGAGGAGTTTCTCCCAGCATCCCGTGCGCTACCGCTTCTGGAAGTTGCTCACGCCACTGAACGCCAAGCACATGAACCTCGCCTGGACGTCGCTCATCTTCGTGGCCCTCACCGACGTCTACGTGCGCCTGGTCGCCTCGGGGGCGCTCACCGACTACAAGATCTTCTAGGACCAAGGAAACAGCGTGACCGACTACGAACACCACGAGTACGACGTACTGATCATCGGCGCCGGTGGCGCGGGACTGCGTGCGGCCATCGAGGCCAAGCAGCGCGGGCTCAGCGTGGGCATCGTCACCAAGTCCCTCCTGGGCAAGGCCCACACCGTCATGGCCGAGGGTGGCATGGCGGCCGCCATGGGCAACGTGTATCCCGAGGACAACTGGCAGGTGCACTTTCGCGACACGATGCGCGGTGGCAAGTACCTGAACAACTACCGCATGGCCGAACTGCACGCCAAGGAGTCGCCCGACCGGGTCTGGGAGCTCGAGCAGTGGGGCGCTCTCTTTGACCGAACCAAGGACGGAAAGATCCTCCAACGCGACTTCGGCGGTCACCGCTACGCGCGGCTCGCGCACGTGGGCGACCGCACCGGTCTCGAACTCATCCGTACCCTGCAGCAGAAGGTCGTCTCCATGGGTACCGACGTGTACATGGAATGCAAGGTCCTCAAGCTCGTCCACGACGCCGACGGACGGGTCGCGGGTTGCGTGGCCTACTGGCGACCAAGCGGGGAGTTCGTGACCTTCGGGGCCAAGTCGGTGATCCTCGCCACGGGCGGGGCCGGCAAGTCCTGGAAGTTCACCTCGAACTCCTGGGAGGGGACCGGGGACGGCCACGCGATGGCGCTGTGGGCCGGCGCCCAGTTGATCGACATGGAGTGCATCCAGTTCCACCCCACGGGCATGGTCTGGCCCCTCAGCGTGCGCGGCCTGCTCGTGACCGAAGGCGTGCGCGGCGACGGCGGCGTCCTGCGCAACTCCGAGGGCCAACGCTTCATGTTCAACTACGTCACCGACATGTTCCGCGCCGAGACCGCCGACTCCGAAGAGGAAGCCGACAAGTGGTACGACGACCACGCGGCGGGACGTCGACCGCCCGAACTGCTGCCCCGCGACGAGGTGGCGCGCGCGATCAACACCGAGGTGAAGGCCGATCGCGGCAGCCCCCACGGAGGCGTCTTCCTCGACATCGCCTCACGACGCAGCCCCGAGTTCATCCGCCGACGCCTCCCGTCGATGTACCACCAGTTCATGGAGCTCGCGGGCGTGGACATCACGACCGAGCCCATGGAGATCGGTCCGACCTGCCACTACATCATGGGCGGCGTCAAGGTCGACGCCGAGACCGCCGCCACGCTCGCGCCGGGACTCTTCGCCGCGGGCGAAGTAGCCGGTGGCATGCACGGCGCGAACCGACTCGGCGGCAACTCGTTGAGCGACCTAGTCGTGTTCGGCAAGCGCGCGGGCATGGGCGCGGCGGACTACGTCGAGTCGGGCCAAGCCGCCACGACCCTCGACCAGGGAGAAGTAGAAGAGGCCGTGAAGGAAGCGTTGGCGCCGTTCGAACGCGAGAGCGGCGAGAACCCCTACGACATCCAACGCGACCTCCAAGAGATGATGCAGACCAACGTCGGCATCATCCGAACCCAGAGTGAGTTGGAGTTCGCCGCCAGCGAACTGGACAAGTTCACCGAGCGTGTGAAGAACATCGCGGTGAAGGGCGGGCGGGCCTACAACCCCGGATGGAACCTGACGACCGACCTGCCCGCGATGCTGACGGTCTGTCGGTGCGTCACTCGGGGCGCGACGCTTCGCAAGGAATCGCGCGGCGGCCACACCCGCGAGGACTTCCCCACCGCCGACGCGGCGTTCGCGACGTTTAACTTCGCCCATTCCACCAAGGGCGGCAACTGGGACAGCCCGATCGACACCGTCGAGTCGCCGCTGCTCGCGATGCCCGACGATCTCAAAGCACTGCTCGAGGAAGGACACTGATGGCCGACGTGACCATGAAGATCTGGCGCGGCGACGCCAACGGCGGCGACTTCCAGACCTACACCCTGAGCCAGAACGAAGGTGAGGTCGTCCTCGACGTGATCCATCGCATCCAGGCGACCGAAGCACCCGACCTCGCGTGCCGGTGGAACTGCAAGGCCGGCAAGTGCGGCTCGTGCTCGGCCGAGGTCAACGGCAAGCCGCGACTCATGTGCATGACCCGCATGGACCAGCTTCCCGAGGGCGAGGTGACCGTCACACCAATGAAGACGTTCCCCATCATCCGCGACCTGGTGACCGACGTCTCGTTCAACTTCATCCAGGCCCAGAAGGTCCCCGCGCTACTGCCCCCGCCTATGCCCGAGGGCGGCTACCGCATGTTCCAAGAGGACGTCGAGCGGGGCCAGGAGTTTCGCAAGTGCATCGAGTGCTTCCTCTGCCAGGACGTCTGTCACGTCATTCGCGACCACGAGGAGAACAAGGCCCACTACTCGGGTCCCCGGTTCTTCATCCGTTACGCCGAGCTCGAGATGCACCCGCTCGACCAGAACGACCGCCGACACCTCGTACGCGAGGAGATGGGTCTGGGTTACTGCAACATCACCAAGTGCTGCACCGAGGTCTGTCCCGAGCACATCCACATCACCGACAACGCCATCATCCCCTTGAAGGAGCGGGTCGTCGACGCGGCCTACGACCCCGTGGCGTGGCTCGGACGAAAGATACGTCGAAAGACGAATCGTTCGGCCGCCGACGCCGCCGTCCAGCCCGCTCCCTAGTTCGTGGCCGACTTCCTGAGTGACTCCTGGTTCGATCGGCTGAACGAAACACTGGCCCAAGCCGGACCCGTGCCCGTCAAGCGCGACACCGTCTTTCGCATCGTCATAGAGATGACCGACGCACCCGGGGGAGCCCCGCACGCACTCACCCTCACCATCCGTGACCGCGAGGCGAGAGTGGACCCCGGTGACAACCTGCTCGCCGACACGCTGATTCGCATGTCCTTTTCCGACGCACGGTCACTCTTTCGAGGCGACAGCGACAGCGCGGGTGCCCTGCGCGAAGGAAGGGTCAAGGTTCGCGGCAACATCAACGCGTTAGTGCCCTTGCTCGAGTGGATGCAGAACGCACACCCCCACGCTGCAGAGCGTACCGACGCCGCGGACAACGAGTAGTTCGACGAGATGCTCGAACGCCCTGCACGTCGGCGGGGCCGACGGCAAGGTGCACCCTGATCTAGATCAAACCGAGTGCTTTGACCTCGTCGCGCTCGCTAAGTAACTCCTCGGTCGTGACCTTGATGCGACCGGCCGCGAACTCACTGATCGCGAAGCCTTCCTTGACTCGCCAGGATCCCTTACCGTCGGCGCTGATCGGCAGACCGAAGGTGAGTCCCTCGGGCGTTCCGTATTCGCCGTGGCTGGTCACCGCCACCGAGGCACAGTCGTCGCTCGGTGTCGCGGTGGTAAGGCTGACGACGGTGTCGATCGCGGCGTTAGCGGCCGAGGCCGCTGAACTGAGTCCGCGCGCCTCGATGATTGCGGCACCGCGCTTCTGGACGGTCGTGATGAACTCGCCCTCGAGCCAGGCGTGGTCATTGATCGCGTCGGTTGCCTTCTTGCCAGCGATGGTCGCGTTCGTGAAGTCGGGGAACTGGGTCGCGGAATGGTTGCCCCAGATGGCGAGGTTCTTCACGTCGCGTACGGGTGCCCCGGCCTTCGTGGCGAGTTGGGTTTCGGCGCGATTCTGGTCGAGACGCGTCATGGCAAACCAGCGGTCGGCTGGCACCTCGGGCGCGTTCGAGCGCGCGATGAGGCAGTTCGTATTGCAAGGATTACCCACGACGAGAATGCGCACGTCGCTCGCGGCGTTCGCCGCAATTGCCTGACCCTGGGGTTTGAAGATCCCACCGTTCACGTTGAGCAGGTCGCCGCGCTCCATGCCCGCTTTGCGCGGTATGGAACCCACCAGCAGTGCCCAGTTCGTGCCGTCAAAGGCGTGCTTCAGGTCGCTCGTCGCTTCGATGCCCGCGAGTAGCGGGAAGGCGCAGTCGTCGAGTTCCATAACGACGCCCGCGAGCGACTTCATCGCGGGTTCGATCTCGAGCAATCGCAGCACGACCGGCGTGTCGGGACCCAGCATCTGACCCGACGCGATGCGAAACAGCAGTTGATAGCCAATCTGACCGGCGGCGCCGGTGACGGTGACGTTGACGGGGGTAGTCATGATGCTCCTTGTTGTTTTACAGATTGTCGACGATGGCCGAAGCGAATTCCGAGCACTTGACCTCGGTCGCCCCTTCCATCAGGCGCGCGAAGTCGTAGGTGACGACCTTGTCCATGATCGTCGCCTCCATGGCGCGAACGATGTCGTCGGCGGCGTTGGTCCAGCCGAGGTGCTCGAACATCAAGACGCCTGACAATAGCACCGAGCCGGGGTTCACCTTGTCCTGACCGGCGTACTTGGGCGCCGTGCCGTGCGTCGCCTCGAAGATCCCGT
>Ga0181516_10000694_pt1 | contig 28891 bp, 22 predicted proteins | sample PEATcosm2014_Bin_25_FD_121104 | JGI IMG/M metagenome (GOLD analysis project Ga0181516, IMG submission 121104) | Peatland microbial communities from MTU Mesocosm Facility, Houghton, MI, USA - PEATcosm2014_Bin01_10_metaG | ecosystem: Environmental > Terrestrial > Soil > Wetlands > Peat | place... | reverse complement strand
CCCGGGACGGCATGACCATGATCGTGGTGACCCACGAGATGGGCTTCGCCCGGGAGGTGGCCAGCCGGGTGGTGTTCATGGACGACGGCCAGGTCCTGGAGACCGGCAGCCCGGAGGCGGTGTTCGAGCATGCCCGGCACGAGCGGACCATCCAGTTCCTGCGCCGGGTGTCCAGGGTCCCGGTATAGCGCTACGGTTTGGTGGACTTCAGCCGGAGGGTCTCGCCGTCCACCGCGAACCGGCCGTAGCCCTGGTGGTGCAGGGTCCTGGGCCGCTTCTGGCGCGGGTCGATCCAGGCCTGGACCACCTCCAGGATGAACAGGTTGTAGCGCGGCACCAGGTAGGAATCCTTGACCACGCACTCCAGGTTGGCGAAGCACTCGGCCACCAGCGGCGCGGCCACCTGCCCGGCCGGGCACGGGGTCAACCCGAAGGCGGCGAACTTGTCCAGGTCCCGTCCCGAGGCGTTGCCCACCGCCACCACCTTGGCCGCCAGGTCCGCCGCCGGGATGGCGATGACGCATTCCCGGGTCTTGCGCAGGGCCGCGAAGCTGGCGTTGGCGTTGCTGACCACGCAGGCCACCAGGGGCGGCTCGAACTCCACCATCATGTGCCAGGACATGGCCATGACATTGGGCCGGCCGTTGCGGGCCGTGGTCAGCAGCACCACCGGCCCCGGCTCCAGCAGCTGGTACACCTCCGACAACGCGAGCCGTTTCATCATGGCGCCGCCTCCCCAGGTGCAGGTACCATACCGCCACGCCGGGAATCACGCTATCTTACTAATGTGTATGCCATTTACGCACAATGACCGAACGGAACCCATGCTGCGCACCCTGATCTTCCTCGCCGTCGTCCTGCTGGTCCTGTGCGGATCCTCCGTCTACATGGCGGAGCGGTCCATGGCCCTCTGCCCCGCCCTGGCCCGGCACCCGGACCTGGTCTGGGGCTTCCTGGGGCTGTTCGTGGCCCTGCTGTTCGCCGCCCCGATCCTGCACCGGCTGCCGACCCTCTCCCGGCGGGTGGATCCCGTGTTCTGGCTCAGCTACGTGCTGTTCAGCTTCGTCTCCACCTACCTGGTCTACCTGGTGGCGGCCGACCTGGTCCAGGCCCTGGCGCGCCTGCTGACCGGGGTCCGCATCGGCCCGTGGGCCTTCGCCGCCGCCGCTGCCGGGGCCCTGGCCTCGGTGGTCCTGGGCTGCGTCACCGCCATGCGCCCGGTGGGCGTGCGCCGGGTGGAGGTGCCCATCCCGGACCTGCCCCCGGGGCTGGACGGCTTCCGCATCGTCCAGATCTCCGACCTGCACCTGGGCCCCCTGGTGCGCTGGGCCCAGGTGGAACACGTGCTGGCCGCCAGCAACGCCCTGGAGCCCGACCTCATCGCCGTCACCGGGGACCTGGTGGACGGCGAAGCGGACGCGGTCCGGGCCAAGGCGGTGCGGCTGGGCGAGCTCCGGGCCGTGCACGGGGTCTATTTCGTCACCGGCAACCACGAGTACTACTCGGGCGTCGCCCGGTGGCTGGGGCTGATCCGCAACCTGGGCTGGAAGGTGCTGGACAACGAGCATGTCCTGCTGGAGCACCGCGGCGCGCAGCTGGCGGTGGCCGGCATGCCCGACCCCACCGCGGGCAGCCGCCCGGGCGCCGGGCCGGACCTGGCCCGGGCCCTGGCGGGCATCCCCCAAGGGGCCCTGCGCCTGCTCCTGTTCCACCCGCCCACCGGGGTCGAGGCCGCCGAGCGGGCCGGAGTGCAGCTGCAGCTGTCGGGGCACACCCACGCCGGCCAGTACTTCCCCTGGAGCCTGGTGATCCCGTTCCTGTTCGCCCACCCCAGGGGCCTGGGCCGGAGCGGCAGGCTGTGGATCTACACCAGCGTCGGCACCGGCTTCTGGGGGCCGCCCAACCGCTTCCTGGTGCCGCCGGAGCTCACCCTGCTGGTCCTGCGGCGGCCGGGCGGAACCGCAACCAGCATCATGGAGACCTGATAGCCTCAGCGAGGGGTCCTGGCCGCATACAAGATCGGCATCCTGCTCTTCAACCCGGTTCCGCTGATCGCACTTACCATCATTCGCCGCTAGTCCACATCAGGCAGGATGAACCGAACCCAAAGGGTTCCGGTATTTCGATGGGCCTACAGTCAGAGGCTGGCCTTAAGCCCGAACATGCGGACGCCCCGCCGGGGCGGGGCGTCCGCGGTTTCCTTGCAGGCTATTTCTTGGTCAGGTACTTCCGGATGTCGATGGCCACGGCCGCGAGGATGATCGCGCCCTTCACCACCAGCTGGAGGTACGGGGACATGCCGATGAAGGTCAGCCCGTAGTTGATGACCGAGAAGATCAGCACGCCGATGAGCATGCCCGGCACGGTGCCGATGCCGCCGGAGGTGGATACGCCGCCCACCACGCAGGCGGCGATGGCGTCCAGCTCATACATGTTGCCGTAGTTGTTGGTGGCGCCGCCGGTGCGGGCGGCCTCCAGGCAACCGGCCAGCCCGTAGAGCAGCCCGGCGAAGCAGTAGATGAAGATCAGGTTCTTGGTGACGTTGACCCCGGAGACCTTGGCCGCCACGGGGTTGCCGCCGATGGCGTAGAGGTTCTTGCCGAACACCGTCTTGTTGTAGAGCACCCAGACGATGATCGCGGCGGCGATGGCGATGAGCACGATGTACGGTATGGAGTACACCGAGTCCCTGCCTATGTAGCCCGACCCCAGGTTGGTGAAGCGCTGGTCCAGCCCGCCGATGGGCTGGGCGCCGTACGGCGGCCGGTCGAAATACATGGAGTTGATGCCGTACACCGCCAGCCAGGTGCCCAGGGTGGCGATGAAGGGCGGCACCTTGAGGATCGCCACCACGAACCCGTTGAACAGGCCGATGCAGGCGCAGACGATCATGGCGATGACGATGGGCACCCAGATGGGCAGCAGCTGCAGGTTCGGATACATCCGGCGCGCGTAGTCCAGCTGCTGCAGCATGGAGGCCGACACCACCGCCGCCAGCCCCACCTGCCGCCCGGCCGAAAGGTCGGTGCCGCCGGTGATCAGGATCCCGCCCACGCCCAGGGCGATGATGATGCGGGTGGAGGACATGGACAGGATGTTCCGGAAGTTCTCGATGGACAGGAACTCCGGCTCCTTGAAGGAGATCACCGCCACCAGCAGCACGAACACGATGTAGATGGCGTACTTGAGCAGGAAATCGCTGAGCTGCTTGGAACGGTTGTTCCCCTCGTCTTGCACTCGGTTCAGGATGGACATGCTTTTCCCTCTCTTACATGAATTGGGTCGCGAGCGTCATGATTTTCTCCTGGGTGGCGGATGAGCCATCCAGGATCCCCGTCATCCGGCCTTCGCACATGACCATGATCCGGTCCGACATCCCCAGCAGCTCGGGCATCTCGGAGGAGATCATGATGATGCTTTTCCCGCGCTGGGCCAGGTCGGCGATGATCGTGTAGATTTCGAACTTGGCCCCCACGTCGATGCCCCGGGTCGGCTCGTCCAGGATCAGGATGTCCGGGTCCGTGAGCAGCCACTTGGCGAACAGCACCTTCTGCTGGTTGCCGCCGGACAGGTCGCGGATCGGGGTCTTCTCGCTGGGGGTCTTCACCCGCAGCATGTCGATGCTGCGCTGGGCGTCCACCGAGCCCAGCCGCTCGCTGAGCAGGCCGAAGCGGACGTACTTCTGACGGTTGGCGATGAGCATGTTGTCCTTCACCGACAGCATGGGGATGATGCCCGTGGCCCGGCGCTCCTCGGTGAGCAGCGCCAGCTTCAGCCGCTTGGCCCGGATCGGGTTGCCGATGCGCTCCTGCTTGCCGTTGATGCGGATCACGCCGCTTTCCACCGGGCGCAGTCCGAAGATGGATTCCAGCAGCTCCGTGCGCCGGGCGCCCACCAGCCCGCCGACCCCGAGGATCTCCCCCTTGCGCAGATCGAAGCTCACGTCCCGGAACGACTTGCGCTCCGCGGAGGTGAAGTTCTCCACCCGCATGACCACCTCGCCCGGGACATTGGACCGGGGCGGGAACCGGTTGGTGAGGTCGCGGCCCACCATGCGGTTGATGATCAGGTCGGTGGTGAGCTCCTTGGCCGGGTAGGTGCCGACGCTGCGGCCGTCGCGCATGATCGACACTTCGTCCGAGATGGCGAGGATCTCCTCCAGCTTGTGCGAGATGTAGATGATCGCCACCCCCTGGTCGCGGAGCCGGCGGATGATCTCGAACAGGTGGCTCACCTCGTGCTCGGTGAGGGACGAGGTGGGCTCGTCCATGATGATCACCTTGGCGTTGTAGGAGACCGCCTTGGCGATCTCGATGGACTGCGCCTGGGACACGGAAAGGTCCCGGACCCACCGCTTGGGGTCGATGGTCATGCGCAGCTCGGCGAACAGCTTGCGGGTGTCCGCGGCCATGCGCCGGTGGTTGACGAACTTGAACGGTCCGAAGCCCACGGTGGGGAACCGCCCCAGCCACAGGTTCTCCAGCACGCTCCGGCACGGCACCGACAGCAGCTCCTGGTGGATCATGGAGATGCCCAGGTCCAGCGCCTGCCGGGAATCGGCCAGCACGATGGACTTGCCGTCCAGGATGATTTCGCCCTGGTCGACCGAATAGATGCCGAACAGGCATTTCATGAGGGTCGACTTGCCCGCGCCGTTCTCGCCCATCAGGGCGTGCACGGTCCCGGGCCGGACCTTCACGGTGACATCGTCGAGCGCCAGCACGCCCGGAAAGCGCTTCGAGATCCCGTTCATCTCGAGAATGTATTGACCATCGGCCATGGGCCGCCCCTCCACTGCATGGAAAAAGGCGCACAAAGGCGCGTTGCGCGCCTTTGTGCCGCTTCAATCAAAGAGGACAAAGCCCCGTTCCGGGACTTGCCACTGTGCTCAGCCTACTTGAACTGCTTGTAGTTTTCCATGGTCACCTTGGCGTAGGGAACCCAGACATACTTGCCGTCGGTGATCTTCCAGGTGGTGGACGTGACCGGCTTGCCGGTGGCGAGGGCATAGCCCAGGTCATAGGTGGCCTTGCCCTGGTTCTTGGCGTCGTTCAGCACGGTGCCCAGCAGGGTGCCCTGCTCCAGCGCCTGCAGCGCGGGGGCGGTGGCGTCGACGCCGACCACGGGGATGTACTTGGCGGGGTTGCCGGTGTTGTAGCCTTCCTGCCGCAGGGCCTCGATGGCGCCCAGGGCCATGTCGTCGTTGTTGGCCAGGACCAGGTCGATCTTGTCGCCGAACTTGGCCAGGAAGGTCTTCATCTTCTCCACGGCCTTGGGCCGGTCCCAGTTGGCGGTGTCTTCGGCCAGGCAGTTGACCTTGATCCCGGCCTCGGTGATGGCCTGGACCGAGAACTTGGTGCGCAGCTCGGCGTCCTGGTGTCCGGGTTCGCCCTTCAGCATGATGTAGTGGATGGTCTTGTCGCCGGCCTTGAAGGCCTTGGGATGGGCCTTGAAGTAGTCCACCGCGATCTGGCCCTGCATCAGCCCGGACTGCTCGGCCTTGGCGCCCACGTAGTAGACCTTGTCCCACTTCTTCATGTCTTCCGGCATGGGCTCGCGGTTGAAGAACACCACGGGGGTGTTGTGGGCCTTGGCCTTGTCGATGATCCCGGAGGCCGCGGTGCGGTCCACGGGGTTGATCAGGATGGCGCCCATCTTCTTGGCCAGGAACTGGTCGATCTGGTCGTCCTCGGTGGGCTGCGAGTTCTGGCAGTCCACGATTTCCAGGTTGGCCTTGCCCGAGGCGTTCGCGCTGATGGCGTTGCGCACGTAGGACATGAAGGTGTCATCGAACTTGTAGATCGCGACGCCCATCTTGGGGGTGCCCTGGGCCTGGGCGGGCATGGCGGCGAAGCCGGCCACCAGCGCCAGCGTGGCGATGGAAAGAAGGGAAAGGGTCTTCATGGAAGCTCCTTAAGGGGTTTGGGGGGGTGGAAAACAGCCAGCCGTTGCCCCGGGTTGCTGGGCAAAGCTGAAATAAATGGTTATCAATTGGAGTCCTTAACCATACCAATGCTCCAAAGCGGTTGATCATGAAGGTTTCGGTCAATCTTTGTAGGAATCGGGTCAATGGCCATTGATACAATGGACTCATGCCCTACCCCAGCGCAGTGAAATCCGAGCAGCGGCTGAACGACCGGGTCCTGCCCCACGTGGCGCTGCTGGTGGAGACCTCCCTGGCTCCGGGGCGGGACATCCTGTCCGGGATCGCCCAGTACCTGCGCGAGCACCAGCCCTGGGCGCTGTACCACGAGCCCCACAGCCTGGCCGAGGAAATGCCTTCCTGGCTGCGCCAGTGGCGGGGGGACGGCATCATCGTCCGGGCCCAGAACCGGGAGATCACCCGCGCAGTCAAGGCCACGGGGCTCCCGGTGGTGGACGTGCTGGGGGTCATCCCGGAGGCCGGGCTGCCCCTGGTGCACGTGGACAACCCGCTGGTCGCCCGCATGGCCGCCAACCACTTGCGGGAACGCGGCTTCCATCACTTCGGCTTCTTCGGCATCAAGGACGAGAACTGGTCCGAGCAGCGCCGGGACGGCTTCCTGCAGTGCCTGCCCACCGGCGTCGCGCCGCTCACCGTGCTGGAGGTGGCCCGCCCCATCCTGCTCCGGACCCCCTGGGAGGTGCAGCAGGATGTCCTGGCCAGTTGGCTGATGGACCTGCCCAAGCCCGTCGGCATCATGGTGGCCAGCGACCAGCTGGGGCACCACCTGCTGGCGGCCTGCCACCGGGCGGGGATCGCCGTGCCGGACGAGATCGCCGTGATCAGCGTCGACAACGACGAGACCCTCTGCGAGTTCTGCAATCCCTCCCTGTCCTCGGTGGACGCCGGGCACAAGGCGGTGGGCTACCGGGCCGCGTCGCTGCTGGACAGCCTGATGCAGGGGGGACGGCCGCCGTCCGCCCCGATCTACGTGGAGCCCGGAGGCATCCTCACCCGCAGGTCCTCCGACGTCCTCGCCACCGAGGACCGCCAGGTGGCCCTGGCCCTGAAGATCATCCGCGAGCATGCCTGCGAGGGCTGGTCGGCCGGCGAGGTCATCGCCCAGATCTCCGTATCCCGGAGCGTGCTCCAGCGCCGGTTCCGCAAGGAGACCGGCCGCTCGGTCCAGGAGGAGATCATCAACGCCCGCCTGAAGCGGGCCAGGGAGCTGCTGGTGGAATCGGACCTGCCCCTGGCCACGGTGGCGGAGCGCTCCGGCTTCAAGCACCAGGAATACCTCGGGTCGACCTTCAAGGCGCATTTCGGCAAGACCCTCCTCGAGTACCGCCGGGAGATGCTGCGGCCAGGGCCATCGAGCTGTCAAGCCCCCTGATCCTGCCAGTTACCGCATCCCCGAGATGCCGCCGAACAGGCCGGCGGCGGCGACCAGGGCCGAGCTGCCCAGTACCGCCCAGAGGTAGGCCCCCCGGAGCCGCAGCGGCTCCGGCAGCGCCTTCACCGCCAGGGCCGCCGCGCCCACCACGCAGGCCGCGTAGACGGGGTAGAACCATCCCGCCCCAGCGGCCGGCCTGCCGGCGAGCGCCGCCAGCCGGCCAGCTCGAACAGGCCGACGAACATTGCCGGCGTCGGTGTCGGCCAGCATCACCAGCAGGCCGGGGCCCCACACCGCCATCCAGGGGAGCGGGGCGGGGATCCTGCTTTTGGGTCTGGCAGCGGCTTCCACGCTGCGGTTCTCCCTTGAAGCGATCCCTGCGGTCCTGGAGTGGGCTTCGAGCATGGTATCCAACTGGACGCCATCCGCCCCCCCATAGCGATCGATGGGTATTTCAAACTTTTAGGGTTGACTCGCTCAGGACCATCGGCCAATCTCGGAACAGGTCATGGACCGGAAAGGAGGTTGAGATGGAAAACCGTGAACAAAGCGAACCTCCGTCGTGCAGCCTCCTCCCGAGGTCCTGAACATTCCATGGCGCAGGGGCAAAGGGCTGGTCGGTACCGCAAGGGTTGGGTCTGACCGGTAGGCAGGGTGGAAGGGCGCAAGCCTGAGGGTTGGACGCCCAGGCGTCATGGCGGCCCTCGGAAGCCATTCCGGATCTGCGGTCTTGGCGAACCATGGAACCCAGGGACACCGGGTGGAGGGTGCACCGCCGTCCGGCCCACGTGCCGGGCCGTGCCCTCACGCCCCCATCGTCCTGACGCCGCGGCGTCCGCGCGGGCTCAGCAGTCTCCAGTTCCGGAACCGGAACGGGCGCTTTTCCGATCCCCTTCTGGGTGAAGACCGGCGGGCCCGTCTCCGTTCAACCAACCATCCGGAGCCAAGTAGCGCCCTGCCCCGCCGCCGGGCCCGATCCCGGGCCCGAACCTTGCCAATGAACGGAAATTGAAAGTTATTACCATGGCGAACCCTATCGATGCTTCCAAGAACGCTCCAGGTATCCAGCCGGGATCCGGGGACTTCCTCAGCCGCACCCGGGTGGTGAAATCCCCCTGGATGGTGCGCGTGCTCACCTTCCTCATGGTGTTCGGCCCCGGCCTGATCGTCATGGAGGCGGACAACGACGCCGGCGCCGTGTCCACCTACACCCAGGCCGGCGCCCAGTACGGCCTGAAGCTGCTGTGGCTCCTGATCATCCTGCTGCCCGTGACCTACTTCTGCCAGGAGATGGTGGTGCGCCTGGGCATCGCCACCGGCGAAGGCCACGCCGCCATGATCTACCAGCGCTTCGGCAAGTGGTGGGGGCGCTTTTCCCTGTTCGACCTGCAGCTGGTGAACTTCTTCACCCTGGTCACGGAGTTCGCCGGCATCAGCCTGGCCTTCGCCGCCATGGGCGTCTCGCCCTGGATCTCGGTCCCCGCGGCCTGCGCGGGGCTGGTCACCATGGTCACCACCGGCAGCTACCTGCGCTGGGAACGGATCACCATCCTGCTCTGCCTGCTGGACACCGCCTGGCTCGTCCTGGGCTGGAAGGGCGGCTTCGGCGCCGCCCAGGTGGCCCGGAACGGCCTGGTGCCGTCCATGCCCGACGGCGGGCTGACCTTCGACTACATCTTCCTGGTGATCGCCACCGTCGGCACCACCATCGCCCCCTGGCAGCTGTTCTTCCAGCAGAGCTGCGTGGCCGACAAGAAGCTGCGCTTCAAGGACCTCGACGCCTCCCGCTGGGACACCTTCATCGGCGCGGTGTTCACCATCGTGGTGGCCGGGGGCATGATGCTGGTGGGCGCCATCCTGTTCCGGAACAAGGTGGCCTACACCGATCCGGCGCAGCTGGCCACGGTCCTGGGGCCCCACTACGGCCGGTTCTTCAAGTCCGCCATCCTGATGCTGATGGTGAACGCCTCCATCCTGGGCACCACCGCCGTCTCCCTCTCCAGCGCCTGGGCCTGGGCGGAAGTGAAGGGCTGGGACCACAGCCTGCAGCTGAAATTCAAGCAGGCGCCGGGCTTCTACCTCACCTACATCGGCGCGACCATGGCCGCGGCGGGCGTGGTGCTGATCCCCCGGGCGCCCCTGCAGGTCATCATCGTCGGCGTGCAGGTGCTGGCCGGGGTCATGCTGCCCAGCGCCCTGGTGTTCCTGCAGATCATGCTCAACGACAAGGAACTGCTGGGCGACCCGTTCGTGAACCGGCCTTGGAACAACCGCGTCAACTGGACCATCATCGCGCTCATGTTCGCCCTTTCCGCCGTCCTGGCCGCTCAGGTGCTGCTGCCGGGGCTGTTCCCGGCCCCCGCGGCCTGATCCGCCGCACCGCTTCCCGTCAACCCTCCGCTCCCATCGCGATACCCCTGGAGACCGCCATGACCTATCACACCGAAACCCTCGACCACCTCCTGGACCTGGAACCGTTGCATGCTCCCCGCGCGAACCCGGGCTACACGGTGATCCACCCCCTGCACGACGCCCCCGAAGCCAAGTGCAGCGCCGACCGCCTGGGCCCCATGAAGCTGACCCCCGGCTGCCGGCTCGCCCTGGTCGCCGTCCGTTTCTACCTGGTGGCCATCATGGTCATGGGCGCGTATCGGGTTGTTACCCTGATGGGAACCATCAAGCACTAGAATCGTGCCATGCCCTTTCATGGACCGCAGGGTTGTGATCCATATCATGACCTGGAGATCTCATTATGAGAATGGTTCTCAGGATCATCGAGACTGAAGACCTTCACCTGCATTTATTGGGAGATGCTCCATGAAGCACCTAGGCTACGTCCTGCCCCTCGCCGCCGTCCTGATCGGCACCGCGCTGTTCGCCCAGGAGGCGCCGGCGGCTGCCGATGCCGCCGGCCCCAAGCCGGCCCGGGAGCTCTTCACCACCGGCGCGGGAGTCACCGACCCCGGGGTCCTGGTGCTCAATGCCGGGACCCATACCGCCCATTTCCGGGACGGAGCCCAGGCCCAGACCTTCCCCGCCCAGCTCGACCTGGGCATCTGCCCGTGGTTCGATCTGCGCGCCAGCTGGGACGGTCCCACCACCCTGAAGGATCCCCAGGGCGCCAGCCAGAGCGGCGGCGGGGACCCGTGGTTCGGCGGCCAGTTCCAGGGCCTGCGCCAGGACCAGGCGGGGCTGGACCTGGGCCTGGCCTACTGGCACAAGCTGCCCCGGGCCAGCGTGGCGAAGGGGATCGGCACCGGCAAGGCCGACGACACCCTGCTGCTCACCGCCACCCGCACCGACCGCAGCTGGGAATTCGACCTCAATGCCGGCGCCAACTGGCTGGGCCAGCAGGATGCGGACGGCCGCGCCCGCCAGGGCGTGGCCTCCCTGGCGGTGACCCGGGCTTTCGGCGCCGGCTGGAACGTGTCCCTGGACAACGTCGCCCTGGCGGCGGCCGGAGCCTGCCCCCGGACCGTCACCAGCATCCTGGCGGTGAGCCGGGACCTTACCCCCGGGCTGACCCTGGACCTGGGCGCGGAGGCCGGCCTCACCCGGTCGGCGGAGCGCCTGGCCCTGGACGCCGGCGTGGTGTGGCGGGTCGGAAGGCTCTGGGGCAAGGCCCAATAGCCTGCCTATCCCGGGAAGAACTCCGGGTGGGCATAGAGGCCCGGCGCGCCCCCGGTATGGAGGAACAGCACGTTCTCGCCCTTGGCGAAACGGCCCCGCCGGACCAGGTCCATGAGGCCGGCCATGGCCTTGCCGGTGTAGATGGGATCCAGCAGGATGCCCTCGGTGCGGGCCAGCCGCGTCACCGCCTCGATCATGCCCGGGGTCGGCAGGGTGTAGCCGGCGCCCAGGTAGTCGTCCAGGCACACCACCTGGTCCCCGGGCACGGTCACCGGGCTGCCCAGGAACGCGGCGGTCGCCCCGATGAGCGCCACGGCGGCGGCCTCGGCCGCGGCCCGGGACTCCAGCACGGTCATGCCCGTCACCGGGATGGGGCTGCCCAGCCCGCGCAGGCCCAGCAGCAGCCCGGCCAAGCTGCCCGCGCTGCCCACCGGCAGGACGATGTGCTGCAGGTCCAGCCCGGCATCCCGGGCCTGGGCCAGGAGTTCCATGGCGCAGGCCACATAGCCCAGCGCGCCCACCGGGTTCGACCCGCCAAGCGGGATCGGGTAGGGCCGGCGCCCCTCGGCCGCGGCATCCGCGGCGGCCTGGTCCAGGGCCCCGGCCAGGTCCGCCGCCCAGGGCACCGTGGTGATCCGCTCCGCCCCGAGCAGGCGGTACAGCAGCACGTTGCCGTTGCCGTCCGGCCGGAAGTCCGCCTCCGCTCCCGCCAGCACCAGCCGGCAGTGCAGGCCCTCCCGCGCCGCGGCCGACGCGGTCAGCCGGCAGTGGTTGGACTGGATGCCGCCGCAGGTGATGAGGGTGTCCGCGCCCCGGGCCAGGGCGTCCGCCACCAGGAACTCGAGCTTGCGGGTCTTGTTGCCGCCCCCGGCCAGGCCCAGCTGGTCGTCCCGCTTGATGTAGACCGTCGGCCCGTCCGCCCCCAGGGACCGGGAGAAGCGGTCCAGCCTCTGGATGGGCGTGCTGCCGCTGGTGTAGGAGCGGCGGGGGAATCGGGAAATGTCCATGGGGTGCCCCTTTCCGAGGTGCCGTAGCGGCCAGGAAGACGATGGTACGACAACCCGGCCGGACGCGCTGGGCACGGCCACCGTGCCGAATAATGGCATTGTCGAGTTAGCGCCGGACGGATCACGCTATATTGGTTTGGTAATAACGTTCATGATTTCCAGGTTTTTCCATCAACAGGACCGGTCCAGCCCTGGTGCTGGCCGGAATTTTCCACCCTCCGGAGGGCACGGGCTTGGTTACGGAATCCTGGATCGCGCCAGCCTTTCCGCCCGGCAGCAGGCTCATGCCCCGCCCGGTGCTCCTGCCGGTCCTGCTCATCGCCGCCTGCGCCCTGGGGCTCGGCCTGGCGCTGCATGGCCGTTCCCTCCCGGACAGCCACTTCCTGCTCACCGGGGTCTGCGCCCTGGCCAATGTGCTCAGCGCCGCCGCCGCCTTCGCCCGGGCCGGGGAATTCCCCGGCGAGGCCCGGGGCTGGCGGCTGCTGGGCGGATCGCTGGCCTTGTTGACGCTGGCCAACCTGGCGCTGGGTCTTGGGCACCGTTATCCCACGCTCGTGACCGTGCAGACCACCGGTCCCGTCCTCCTGGGCTTCTCCAGCCAGGTGCTGTCCACGGCGGCCCTGCTGCTGATGCCCTGGGGCGCCACCGGCCTGCGCTGGCGGGCCCGGAACGTCCTGGGCAGCTGCCTGTTCGTGGGCTCCATCCTGGCCATCCTGTGGACCCTCACCGACTGGAACGCCGCGTTCGGGTCGCACAACATGGTCAACCTGGCCCTGCTGGCCGCCTGCGGGCGCCTGGCCCTGCTGGGCGGCATCACCCTGATGCTCATCGAACAGGATCCCCGGCGGCTCCGCGGGGTGCTCGGGTTCGTCCTGGTGAACGTACTGCTGGGCGGGATCTATGTCGCCCTCCTGCAGACCCTCCTGGTCCGCGGCCGGCTCGGGGTCCTGCCCCTGGCCGGCGTGTATTCGCTGGCACCGCTGATCCTGGGCCTTGCCGCCTGGTCCCGGGCGCCGCTGGAGTTTCCGGAGCGGCCCCTGGCCAGCAACCGGGTCTGGGAGTTCATCCCCTATGTCAGCTTCGCCTTGGCCGCGGGCGCCATCCTCCTGAGCTTCCTGCTGCATGGGACCCTCCCCAAGGTCCCCCTGGTGGTGTTCATCGGGCTCACCTGGCTGCTGCTGTTGCGCCAGTTCATGCTGCTCCGGGACCTGAGGCGGCAGAACCAGTCCCTGGAAGGCCGGGTGCAGGAGCGCACCCGGGCCCTGGAGTCCATGCAGGCGGTGGTCCTGCGCACCGAGCGGCTGAACACCCTGTGCACCCTGGGGGCCGGAATTGCCCATGACCTGAACAATTTCCTGGGCGTCATCCATACCAGCGTGCAACTGATCGAACAGGAACCCGACGGGGGTCCCGCCACCCGGGACCGGCACCTCGCCCGCATCCAGGCCAGTTCCGAACGGGCCATTGCGCTCACCGGGCGGCTGCTGGGGTTCGCCCGCAGGGATGCGGAACCGCGCGGACGGCTGGATCTGGCCGAGGCCCTGCTCCAGCTGGAGGATCTGCTGCGGATGCTGCTGCCCCGGAACATCGGGCTGAGCCTGGAACTGGCCCCGGGGCCGTTCCCGGTCTTCACCCGGAAGGCCAATCTCGAGCAGATCCTGGTCAACCTGGTGGGCAACGCCAAGGATGCGATGCCGGGGGGCGGCGCCGTGACCATCCGGCTGGGCGTCGTCCCGGGCCCGGAAGGCGCCAGGATCCAGCTCCAGGTGGAGGACACCGGGCCCGGGCTCCCGCCCATGGTCCTGGAGCACCTGTTCGAGATCTTCATCACCACCAAGGGCGAGGGCAAGGGCACCGGCCTGGGCCTGGCCACCGTCAAGGCCCTGGTGGAGGGCGATGGCGGGACCGTGAGCGTGCGCAGCGGCCCGGGCACGGGCTGCCGGTTCCTCATCAGCTACCCCACGGCGGTGAGGCAGCCAGAACCGGAAGCAGTGGCAAACTGATCCGGAAACTGCCGGGGCGGCAGCCTGCCGAAACTCCCGGCGCGCCTGGCGGCGCCATGGCTGATACCCTGGACCTCATCCTGCGGAGGGACCCTTGAAGCGGCAGAGACGCGCATTGCTCCTTGCGGCGGCGGTGGCCCTGGCTGCGCAAGTGCTGTGGTCCCAGGGAGTGCTGGACTCGCAGGGCGTGCGCAACTGGGCCTGGGACCAGGTGAAGAGCTGGACCTACCACCGCAAGGACGCCCTCGGGCACCCCATCTGGGCGAACGTCACCTTCTTCCAGCTGTCGGACCAGGAGCAGACGGCCCAGCTCCTGGACCGCCTCACGGGCAGGCCGGAGGAGCGGCGCGCCGCGCTGGTGGTGCTCGGCACCCGTCCCCTGGAGCCGTGGCTGCACCAGGCGCTGCGCCGCGGCGAATGCCGGGACGAAGTGGCACTGTGGCTCTACGGCCACGGGTACCAGTATCCCGGCCGGGACCCGTTCCTCTACCTGGAACCCTCGGCGCGCCTGGACCGGCCCTGGACGCAGGGCCTGGGGCTGCACCTGGACGGGGCCTCCTGGCGCTTCCAGTGGATCCCCAGCGCCGCCCTGCTCCCCCGGAAGTCGGGCGGGTACGAGCTTCCGGCGCCGCTGGCGGCCGCGCCCATCCCCACGGCCCTGATCCACCTGGCGCAGCTCCGCCCGGGCCTGGAGCGGCTGCGGGACCTGGCGGGCGGCGAGGCAGGCGTGGTGGGGGCCCTGGCCCAAGGCACCCGCGCCGGCTTCCTGCTGCGCCACCTGGAGCCCTGGCTCAGGCAGCCCCCCCCGGGCCTCGAACCGCTGGCCGGCCGCGAAGCCTGGGTGCTCCACTACGGGCTCGCCAGGGGTTTCGCGCCTGCGGCCGGGACCCTGGTGTTCCTCCCCGGGAACCTCCCGGCCCGTACCAGCCTCGCCCTGGACATCCTCAAGCTCAATCCCACCTCCGCCGGAGCCCGCTCCCGGACCGTCACCTGGGAGGACGGCCGCGGCGGCACCGCCCAGGTCACCCAGGTGCGCGGTTCCGGAGGCGTCCTGAGCATCCTGCCGGTGCCCGCCGGCACCTGGATCAGCGACCGGGAGGAGCCTCTGCGCGCGGTGGCCTTCCCCACGCCCTTCCCGACCCTGGGCGAGCGCCGGGAGTGGTGCCGGGTCGCCTTGGCCGCCCTCCGGCCCGAGACCGGAGTCTCGCTGTGGATCCTGCCCCGCCTGGGCGCCGGCGCGGCCTTCGAGCGCACCGCCCTGCGCCGGCGGATCCTGAACCTCGACCAGCCCACCTGGGCCAATCCGGGCATCGCCAAGGCCGCCCCCCGCGCCGGCGTGCTCTCGGCCGCCCTGGGCGCGGGCCCGACCGAGATGCTGCTCAAGGCCATCCTGCGCCACGACCAGGAAGCCATGCCCGCCCTGCCGGCCCTGCCCAGCGGTCCTCTCGCCGCCACCCCGGAACAGCGCCAGGCCTACGAGCAGGCCTCGGCCGCCGCGGCCGCGCGCAGGAAGGACCGGGACGACCTGCACGGGGACCTGGCGGCCCTCCAGGCCCTGCTCGATCTGCGGGGCGCGGCGTTCCTGTGGAACGGCTGGACCGCGCCGCCCCCCCTCACGCCGGCCCAGCGCACCGTCCTGGCCGCGTTCCAGGCGCTGCGCAGGACCGACCCGGAGAAGGCCGCCGCCCTGGAGCGGAACCGCAAGATCGACGTCTACGGCGGCTTCCTGGAACCCGGGATGAGCCCGGGCCTCGCCCTGGCCATTCCCGTCCAGGCCGGCAAGAGCGCCCTGGCCGAGGCACAGCTGCGCAAGGTGTGGCCGCGGCTGTTCCAGGGCACCGCCCAGAGCCGGGCCTATGCCCAGGGGGTCGTCCTGCACCGGACGGTCACGGACCAGGCCTTCCGGCCCGCCTACGCCATCGCCGCCGACACCCTGGTGCTGGCGACCGATGACGGGGCCGCCCAGGCCATGCTGGCGGGCCTCCTGGGCCAGGCCCGCACCTTGGCCGACCTCCCGTCCGGCGCCTACGGGCAGATGGAGCTGGACGGCGCCCGCGCGGCCAGCGACCTGGAATTCCTGCTGCTGTCCTACCTGCGCGCCAACCACGAAGGCCGCTACTGGTGGCTCGGCGAGCCGGAACCCGACGGCGACGAGGCTTCCGCCGAGGTGGCCGCCACCTTCGGCCCCTTCCTGGGCGCGCTGCGGGCCCTGGGCCGCCAGGGGCTGGAGGTGGAGCTCACGGCCGCCGGGTTTGAAGCCCGGCCGCGATGAAGCGCTCCGGCCCCCTGTGCGCAGCCTGCGCCGTCATCCTGGCGGCCGCCCTCCTGGTGCCGGTCCGGCACCGGGTCCGGGTCGAGCGGGACCCCGGCAACCCGGTCCAGGGGGTGTTCCTGGAAAGCCGCTCCATCCTGGGGCTCCGGCGTCCGGCCTGGGGTGCCGGGCTCAGCGGCGCCGAGCGCTGGTGGGGCAGCGCCCGGGAGGGGTTCTTCCTGGCGCCGGCGGCCGCGTCCCGCATCCGGATCCGCGCCTGGCCCGGGTTCCGGGAGGAGGTGGGCCTCCAGGCCTCCGGCGCCGGAGCCCTGCCGGCGGGGCCGGCCGGAATGGACCAGGGGGACCTGGACGCGTTCCGCCGCTGGTTCGTGGCCATCCTCGAGCAGCAGCTGGAAGGTCCCAGCCCCGCCTGGGAGCCGGCCCAGCGGGACTGCGCCGGCCTGCTGCGCTTCGCCTTCCGGGAGGCCTGGGGGCCCCACACCGACGCCTGGCGGGCGCGGGTGGGCTGGACCGGCGCGCCGGTGGGCGGCGACCCGGCCCGGCAATGGGCCGGCCCCTGGCGCCAGGCGTTCCCCACCCCCGACGGCTGGAGCCCTTTCGCCAAGGGCGCCCTGCTGCGCCAGCTGGCCTGCGTCCCCCTGGGCCGCGACACCGCCCTGGCCGCGCCGGGCGACCTGATCTTCTTCTCCCGCGGCGGTGCCCGCCCGCTGCCCGACCACGCCATGGCCTTCGTCCGCCCGGACCTGGACGGCCAGCCCGTGCTGCTGTACCACACCGGGCCGGAAGGCACCGGCAACACCCGGGCCGAAGGGGAAGTGCGCCGGGTCCGCCTGGACGAGCTGCTGCACCATCCCGATGCCGAGTTCCGCCCCACCCCCGAGAACCCCGCTTTCCTGGGCGTCTACCGCTGGAAGATCCTGGCAGAAAGGTCCTGAAATGCACTGGTTGAGGTCCACCCTGCTGGCATCCGCGGTCCTGGCCCTGGGCACCCTGCTCACCTCCGCCCCCCAAGCCCCCGAGGCGCCCTGGCGGGAAGGCGGCTGGACCGGCGCCTTCGCCGTCCCCCGGCCGACCCTTCCGGGCCAGGCCGCGTCCCTGGAAGCGGCGGGCCCCATCCCCACCGGCCTGCGGGTGCGGATCCACCGCATCGAAGACCCGCAGGCCTTCATGGCCAGGCTCCTGGCCCTGCCCCAGGGCGACCCGGCGGTCGCGGGCAGCCGGGCCGGACGGGATCCCCTGGACACGCTCCGGGAGGCCTTCCTGTGGGGCGGGCGCAGGGCCTTCGTCACCGTCCACCGCACCGCCAGCCGCGCCCTGAAGGACGTGGCGCGGGACGCCAACGCCCTCAAGACCCCCAGCCTGGGGGCGGTCACGCCCAGGGAAGGCGAGGCCATCCCGCTGGAGCAGCAGCCGGGGATCGCCTTCGTGGAGGAGATCGTGCCCCGGGTCACCGAGGAGATCACCACGGAGGCCGGCGAGGCGGACACCGCCGACGAGGACAATCCCTATGCCAACCGCGGCGGCCACCTCAGCCACCTGGAGCTGCCGCCCCAGAAGGCCGGAGTCTACCTGCTGGAAGTGCTCCGGGGCTCCGATGCGGCCTATGTCCCCTGGCTGGTCACGGACCTGACCCTGCTCGGCGAGCAGGACGGCACCCGGCTGCGGGTCCAGTCGGTGCGCGCCCAGGACGGCTCCCTGCGCGGCGGGGTGACCGGGAGCCTGTTCGAAGGCACCCAGGGCCGGCCCCTGGCCTTCAGCGCCGAAGGCCGGGCCGAGACCCCGGCCGGCCCCGGGGTGCGCCGGGTGGTGCTGGCCCAGGCCGGCCAGAGCTTCGCCCTCATGGCCATCGAAGGCCAGGGCGGCGCCCAGGTGCGGCAGCGCATCTATGCGTACACCGAACGCCCGCTGTACCGTCCGGGCCAGGAGGTGTTCGTGAAGGCCGTCCTGCGCACGGTGGCGGACGGGGAGAACAAGGTGGCCAGGGGCGTGCGCGAACTGCCCTACACCGTCCTGGATCCCGAGGGCACCCGGGTCGCCGAGGGCAAGGCCGCGCTGCTCTCGGCGGAGACCGGGACCTTCGCCGCCAGCGTGACCCTGCCCGCGACCGGCCGCCTGGGGCCCTACCGGTGGGTGTTCCAGGGGCCCGCGGGGCCGGGCCAGGCGGAATTCAAGGTCGAGCAGTTCGTGAAACCCGCCTATGCGGTGACGGTCAGCACCCCGGCGGCCAAGGTGGGCCTCGGCGACGCCATGACCTTCCAGGTCCAGGCACGCTACTTCTACGGTGCCGCCGTGCGCAACGCCAAGGCGGACTGGTTCCTGTACAAGGTCGTGCCCCGGCGGAACGCGGGCTGGTACTTCGCCGACGACGACGAGGGGCCCGCCCCCGAACTGGTGGAGAGCGGCACCCTGACCCTGGACGAGGACGGCGGCGCCCGGAGCCAGCCGTTCCGGGCCGCCGAGGACGTCCTCTACCGCTTCGTGGTGAAGGTCACCGACGGCAGCGGCCAGCAGAACTCGGGCTCGGCCCAGGTGCGCGCCTCCGCGGGCGACCTGGTCCTGCTGGTGGGCACCGACCGCAGCGTGGCCATCCCCGGCAAGCCCTTCCAGGTGGCCGCCCGGACCCTGGATCTCGATGGGCATGACGTGACCGGCGTCCCGGTCGCGCTGCGGGCCACCCGGATCATCGCCGAAAAGGAATCGGGCTACTGGTGGGCCCGGACCTCCGCCCTCAGGCCCGGCGCGACCATCGACAGCGCCCCGGGCCCCAGGGCCGCCCTGACCATCCCGGAGGGCGGGCTGTTCCTGGTGGTGGCCGAGGCCAGGGATGCCAAGGGCCGCCCGGTCACCGCCCAATGCCTCATCACCGTGGCGGCGGACGGCACCCCCCTGCCCGCGGTGGCGGAACTGCGCGCGGCCGCCGACAAGGCCGAGTACCGGCCGGGCGACGTGGCGCGCATCCTGGTGCAGCTGCCCAGCCCCCGCCTGACCCTGCACTGGACCCTGGAGAGCGAGGCCCTGGGCCGCCGGGAGACCCGCATGGTGGCCGGCACCACCGCCCTGGTGGAAATCCCCATCACCGCGGCCCTGCAGCCCAACGCCTGGGCGGTGTTCGAAATCGTCGCCGAGGGCCGCCGGCAGCTGGCGGAAGTGCCGATCCGCGCCCCGCGCACGGACCGCCGGCTGCAGGTGGAGGTGCGCACCGACAAGGACGCCTACCAGCCCGGCCAGCCCATGAAGGTGGCGGTCCAGGTGAAGGACGACCAGGGGCGGCCGGCCTCCGCGGACCTCAGCATCGGCGTGGTGGACGAGGCCATCTACGCCCTGAGCGCGGAACTGCACCCGGACATCGTCCGCTTCTTCAACCCCAGCCGCCGGCACAGCGTCATGCGCACGGGATCCACCGAGTGGAGCTTCTGGGACATCCTGCGCCGCCAGCGGCCGGTCTGGAGCCTCAAGCAGACCCGGCGCGGCGAGTTCAAGAGCGACGATGCCGACAAGATCCGCCAGAACTTCAAGGACACCGCCCACTGGGTGCCCTTCCTGGCCGCGGGCAGCGACGGCAAGGCGTCCACGGAGCTGACCCTCCCGGACAACCTCACCGCCTGGCGGGCGACGGCCACCGCGGTGACCGCCGACACCCGGGCCGGCACCGGCCTGGCCCGGCGCCCGTCCTCCAAGCCGCTCCAGGTGAGCCTGACCCTGCCCCGGACCCTGTCCCTGGGCGAGGAGGCCCGTGCCGTCGCCCAGGTGCGCAACCTGAGCGGCCGCCCCATCCGCGGCAAGGTGTGGCTGGAGGCGGCCAACGGCCGCCTGCGGGGCACCCTGGCCCAGGCCTTCGAGCTCCAGGACCAGGGCGAATACCGCCTGAGCCTGCCCCTGGCCACGGAGCGCACGGGCCCCCTGACGGTCACCGCCCACGCCGAGGGGGACGGCCTCAAGGACGCCGAGCGCCAGAACGTGACGGTGCTCGACCCGCTGGTGCCCGCGTCCGTCAGCGGCTACCTGCACCTGCAGGGAGCCCAGGCCACCGCGGTCATCCCGGTGCCGCCCAGCGCCGCCGGGGAGGCCAGCCTCGTGGTGACGCCCGTCGCCAGCCTCGAGCAGCTGGCCGCGCCCTCGCTGCCCTACCTCATCGCCTACCCCTACGGCTGCGTGGAGCAGGTCCTCTCCGGCTTCGTGCCCAACCTCCTGGTGGCGGACCTGATCAAGCAGGGCCGGATGCCCGCCATCGACTGGAAACAGCTGGTGGACCTGGACCGCAACATCCGGGACGGGGTCTTCCGGGTCTACGCCTGCCAGCAGCCCAACGGCGGCTGGGGCTGGTATGCCCCCCAGGATTTCGGCCTGGACGCCAACCCGCACACCACCGGCGACGCCATCCAGAGTTTCGCCACCATGAAGCGCCTGGGCTTCCCGGTGGACCCGGACGTGTTCCGCCGGGGCACCCAGGCGGCCTTCAACCTGTTCCGGCAGTGTTCCCGGCAGGCGGACGCGCACGGCCAGGGTGGTCCCGCCAGGAAAGGGGAGTCCGTGGATCCCTGCGGCGACTCCGCGTTCCTCCTGCAGGCGCTCGCCGCCACCGGAGAGCCCATGGCGGGCCTGGTGGACAGCAGCGCCGACAAGGTGCTGCAGGGCCGATGGCCGGGCGCGCACGTGGCGGCCATGACCGCACTGGCCGCGGTGCTGACCCGCAGTCCCAGGACCGGCGCGCTGCTCACGCGCCTGGAACAGACGGCCGTCGTCAGGGGCGGCCTGGCGCACTGGGAAGGCAACCGGCAGGACTGGTGGAGCTATGACTCCGGCAACATCCTGCCGACGGTCATGGCCCTCAAGGCGCTGCTCCAGGGCCGGCCCGGGTCGCCCCTCATCCCCCAGGCCGAGGCCTTCCTGTCCACCCAGTACCAGGGCTACGGCTGGTATTCCACCTGGGCCACCGCCCAGGTGGTGGAACTCCTGCCGCTCCTGGCCAAAGTCCGCCCCCTGGAATGGAGCAGCGGCTCCCTGACGGCCGCCGTGGAGGGCGGACCGTCCTGGGACTTCGCCAAGGAACCGCCCGCGTCGCCCCGGCCCTGGGACAGCCGCAGCCGCGAGCCCAGGCCCGGCTGCCTGCGCCTGCCGGTCCCGAAGCCGGTGACGCTCACCGGCAGCGGCAACGGGGTGCTGGTATGGACCTACGCCTACCAGGTCCCGGGCAGCGCCGCGGGCAGCCTCGGCGGCGAGGCGTCCGGAGCCCTGCGGCTTGCCGTCAAGCGCAGCCTCTGGGCCCTGCGCACGCCCCAGCAGACCGGCGACGCGCACCGGGGCTGGGTGCGCACCCCCTGGACCGGGACCCTCGGGGTGGGCGACGAAGCCTGGATGGAGCTGACCGTGGAGGGCGACCGCCAGGCCAGCTACGCCATGCTGGAAGTGCCCCTGCCCGCCGGCCTGAACCCCAATGTGAAGCTGGAGGGGTTCGTGCTGGAAGGCCGACCCTTCACCGAGAAGGACAGCTCCGACGGCTGGTGGGACCGGCCGCGCATCGAAGTGCATGCGGACCGGGTCACCTTCCTCTGGCAGAACCTCTACCCCCAGGAGTCCCGGACCGTCCGGATCCTGCTGCGGGCCGGGATGGCCGGAACCTACCGCATCCGTCCGGCCAAGCTGAGCCTCATGTCCAACGAAAGCCAGTGGACCACCTGCGACGGCCTCGGGCTTACGGTCAGGGAAGGGGGGACCCCATGAACCCGCCGGCCCTGTGCCTCGCGGCGTGCCTCGCCCTCCGGGTGGCGCCTCCGGCCGCGGGGCCCATCTACCATCCGGACCCCGCCCTCTGGCGCCTGGAGGTGACGCCGGAGCTGGGGGGCTGGATCACCACCACCTCGATCCAGCTGACCTTCAAGCTGGTGGACCCCCAGGACCCCGACCCGCCCCGGAATGACCGTGGCATTTATGCCTGGTGGGAAGACGACAACGAATGGAGCGGGCGGCCGGCCCGGAAACTGACGCCGGCCGACTGGAAGGCCCGGATGCGGGCCCAGCGCCTGGCCCAGGAAGAATATGAACGGCGCAACGGCTGGCGTCAGCGCGCCCTGCGCATCTGGCTCAACGGCGAAGCGCGCAGTGCCCAGGTGCGGGTCGGCTATGCCGCGGACGAGACCCTGGAATGCCAGCCAGGCGAGAACCGCCTGGAGCTGTTCGAACCGGCCTCGGGCCTCCGGCTGGTGCGGACCTGGTGGGCCTCCGCCGAGCGCACCCGGCTCCAGATCGCCCAGGTGCGCGCCGGGGACGCCCCGGAGGACGGCGGCCTGGAGGTGGTGGAGCCCGGCGGGGACCTGGCCGGCAACTGGCGGAAGACCCCCTCGGGGGGCGTCGCCGGATGGAACCGCTACGTCCACGCCAACCCTCCTCCGGGAACCTACACCCTGCGCTGGACCGGCCTGCCGCGCCAGGGCAGTCCCTGCACCGTGCGGGTGGAGGCGATCCTGGACGGCGGCACGGAACAGGAGCGGAGGTGGCGGTTTTCGCACTTGATGATCCCGGGGGCGGGTCCCGCCATCCTGGGCACCGTGGACGTGGAGAACTGAACACCATGCGCATCGCGGCGGTCCCGGTCCTGCTCCTGGCCCTGGCGCACCCGAGCGCCCGGGGGCAGTCCCCCTGGTTCTGGGTCCCCCCTGCGGGCGGCGGCCGCCTGGAGCTCCCGGAGCCCCTGGGGGGATGGACCCGGGAGGGCCCTTTCCAGATCAGGCTCCAGGTCGGCCTCGAGCCGGACCCCATGCCCCGCCGGCCCCAGGGCGAAGCCTGGTGGGACTACTGGGAGGAGGAACAGAAGGCGCGGGAGGCCGCCATTCTGCAGCGGGTGAAGGAACTTCTCCCCCAGGAGGCCCCATCCAGCTGGTCCATGATCCACCTGCTGGACTGGCACGCCATGGACACCCCCGAGCCGCCCCGCAAGGCCGCGCAGCCGCGGGAGGTCGCCTTCCTGGCCCGGTACGCCAAGGCCCGCGCCCAGGCGGAGGCAGAGGCGCGGCAGGCCGAAAGGGCCAGGACCCGGGAACTCCGGGTCTGGTGCAACGGCCGTTCCAGCAAGCTGGACGTGGCCCTCAACCAGGACGCCGGCCTCGCCGTCGAACCCCGGTCCGGGGAGAACCGCCTGGAGGTCATGGACCCCGCAACCGGGCAGCGGGAAACGCGCACCTGGTGGTACGAGGCGCCCTCCGGCCCGAGGCTGCAGGTGCTGGGGCAGGCGGGAACCGCCATCGTGGTCCTGGAACCCGGAGGCCAGCTCTCCCGTCCGACCGACCGGTTCCTCCGCACTTCTCCCGCTGCCGGCACCTACTCCGTGTCCTGGGGCGGCTACCAGGCCACCAGCCACTGGTGGTGGCGGCCGGAAGAGGCCGCGCCCATCCTGGCCGTGGTGGATGTCCTCATCGACGGCGGCACGGACCGGGAACGCCATCTCCATTTCGAGCAGCTCTGCCTCCCGGGCGCGGGCGCGGTGCTGCTCGGGACCTTCCATGTGGAGGAGTAGCCTCGCCGGGGTCCTCATCGCGGCCGCGTCCCTCGCCGGCAACCCCCAGCTGCTTCCCGGCGAAGGGCTGGCGGTGGTGTCCGGGGACGGGGCGCTGAGCCTCTACGGGGAGTCCGGCCGGGAAGCGCCCATGGGCAGCCTGGCCAAGCTGGTGTGGCTGCGGAGGTCGGGCCGAGCGTGGGAGAACCGCGGCGTGACCTTCACCTGCGTCGGGAAGTGGCGGAACTGGTCCTGCTGGAACCGGGACGGCCATGGCGCCGTGGATCTCCAGACGGCGCTCCAGGTCAGCTGCAACCTCGCCTTCCTGGCCTGGGCGATCCAGAGCCTCGACGAGCAGCGCCGGGTCCAGGGGGAAAGCGCCGCCCGGGCGAGCCTGGAGGCGGATTTCGGGCCGTTTCTCGGCGGACGCCTGCCGCCCTCCGGGAACCTCCCGGCCCTTTCACCGGACTGGGTGGGGGACGGCAGCCTGCTCCGCACCAGCCCCGCGGCCTTGGCCCGCTGGCTCGCGGCCCCGGGCCAGGAGGCCCTCCTCGAGCAGTGCTCGCGCATGCTCCCCGACCGGAACGGATGGTGGGTGAAGACCGGCACCGCCGCCGTGCCCGGGTCCCCGGGCGCGATGTGCGCCTGGGCCGCCGGAAGCGACGGCGCCGCCATCGCCGTGCTGCGGCTGCCCCGCGGCAGGGGCAAGCGGGAAGGCCTGGCCCGGTTCCGGGCCCTGGTGGAGGAGCCCGGCCCGTGATCGCCGCCCTGGTCTTCCTCATGGCCCCGCCCCGGTTCACCGGGGATCCGGACGCCGCCCTCCGGCTGGAGGAGCCCCTGCGGGCCGCCGTGGCGGCCACGGCGGCCTATGGGCCGTGGCCCCCGGAACCCTGGGAGGTGCGGCTGCACCCGGACACCGGATCCTTCGAACGGGCCACCCAGGCGCCCCCGGGGCGCGCGGCCCTCTGGATCGGCGACGTCCTCCACCTGAGACCCTGGGGCAGGCTGTGGGGCCGCGACCTGGGGGCGCTGCTCCGCCACGAAGCCGTGCACCGGAGGCTCAGGCACGCGGGCCTGCGCCGGTGGGAAGAGGAGGCCCGCTGCATCCATGCCGAAACCCACGTGCGCCCCCCCGAAGCCTGGCCGCCGCCCCTGCCGGACCCCCTGCAGGACCGCCTGGACCTGGCCCTGGCGGCCGGCACCACCGAAACCCAGGCGTGGGCCTACCGGACCCTCCGGGCCTGGCTCACGGGCGAGCCCCTGCCCCCCGTGCCCCAGGCGCCCCCGCCCCCCCGCACCGATCCCTGGCAGGACGACGCCCCCGGCCGGGAGGATGAGACCGTCGTCGTGCGCTGGCCCCCGGAGCGCCTTCCCGGCACCCTGGTGGTGGACGGCCTCCCGCTTCGGCCCGGCACCGCCCAGACCTTCCAGGGCGGCGTCAGCTTCGGCCCCGGCTCGCCCATCAGCCGGCTCCCGGACACCGTGGAGGTGTGCCCCGCCCGCGGCGGCTGGAGCGTCACCTGGGTCACCACGGCCCGCGCCTGGATCGCGGCGGCCACCGCGGGGGAACTGGGCGAGGACGCCCCCTTCGAGGCGCGCCGGGCCCTGGCCGCCGTGCTGCGGGCCTGGCTCGCCGCCCACCCCCACGGGAACCACCCTGACGGCTCCCTCTGTCCCCTCACCCACTGCGCGGTGGTGCGGGGCGAGGCCTCGCCCTCGACCGTGGCCGCGGCGGACTCGGCGCCCAGGGTCGGCGCGGGCTGCATCTGGTTCTGCTCGTCCAACGGCGGCAGCCCGCTGTCCCCGCGCCAGGTCTGGGGCCAGGGCTCCGCCACGGCCCAGCCGGCCCAGGCCGTGCCCGGGGATCCCTGGAACGCCTGGACCCGCAGTTTCACGCCAGCCCAGGTGCAGCTGCTGAAGCAGCAGGTCCGTCCCGGTCTCCGGCCGGGCCAGGACGGCCTCACCCTGGGCGCCAGCGGGCCCTACGCGGTGGAGGACCTCCGGCTGGCCGCCGGCCGCGCCTTCGGCTGGACCTGCTGGCCGAGCAACGCCTGCGAGAGCGAAAGCCGGCCGGACGGTTCCCTCCGGCTGCGCGGGCACGGCTGGGGCCACAATGCCGGGCTGAGCCTGGCCGCGGCCCGGCAGCAGGCCGCCCAGGGCCTGAAGGCGGAAGCCATCCTCCAGTCGGCCTTCGGCGTGGAGGCCGGATTGCGGCCCTAGGGCCGTCCCCAGCCCTTTGGGAGTGCGAGGCTGCAGGCCGCCGCCGCGAGAAGAATCCGAAGACCTTGACCGCCGTCAAGGCGCCCAGGGCCGCGGCCTGGGAGACTCCCCTCCTGGAACCCCATTCCTACACCCACGGCGAGATGCTGCCCGCCCACATGTATCCCAGGCTCGCCAACCACCCCAACCTGGCCGGCCACTTCGGCGGCGCCTGGCAGCTGCAGAAGCGGGAATTCGAAGCTTTCGGCGGCGCCATCCTGGTCACCACCAACTGCGTCCAGGAACCCAGGGAGAGCTACCGGGACCGGATGTTCACCACCCGGGCCACCGCGGTCCCCGGCAGCGTGCGCCTCACCACCGACGACTTCTCCGCCGTGATCCAGCGGGCCAAGGAGCTGGGCGCCCTGCCCGAGCGCACCGGCGCCAGGATCCCCGTGGGCTTCCACCACAGCGTGATCCTGGGCGCGGCGCCGGCCATCCTGGACGCGGTCAAGGCCGGCTCGCTCACCCACTTCTTCCTCATCGGCGGCTGCGACGGCGCCGAGCCCGGGCGCAACTACTACAGCGACTATGCCAGGAACGCGCCCCAGACCTCCTTCATCCTCACCCTCGGCTGCGGCAAGTTCCGGATCATGGGCCACGACTACGGCACCCTGCTCGGCCTGCCCCGGCTGCTGGACCTGGGCCAGTGCAACAACGCCTACGGCGCCATCAAGGTGGCCGCGGGGCTGGCCGAGGCGCTGGGCTGCGGGGTCAACGACCTGCCCCTCACCATCGTCCTGTCCTGGTTCGAGCAGAAGGCCGTGGCCGTGCTGCTCACCCTGCTCCACCTGGGCGTGAAGAACATCGCCGTGGGCCCCGCCGCGCCCGCCTTCATCAGCCCCAACGTGTTCAAGCTGCTGCAGGATGCCTACGGCCTCAAGCTCATCGGCAAGGACGCCAAGGCCGATCTGGCAGCGGCCCTGGCGTAGGCATTCGCACCACCGCAACCCAGTGGAACAGCATCACGAGGGCCCCCATCCGGGGGCCCTCGACGCTGCGTGAAAGTCGAATGCAGTTCTCGGCGTACCTCTGCGAGTCCCTCCGCGCCTCCGCGTTAACCCTCGAGAAGATTTTGCAATCCTCTGGCCTTCTCCGCAAGGGTCACACGCTATCCCGTTGCGCCACCAGGACCCAGCCGGCGGAAGTATCCTGGAACGGATTCCCGGCTTCGTCCGCCAGGGGCGGAGCCGGGCGGAGACCTGCTTCCCGCAACAGGGCTGCGGCGGCCCCGGGAGACATGCGGCGATGGGTGGTCTGGCTGGCCACCGGGGCTCCCGCGAGCGGATGGAAAACCGTCTCGAAGCGGGCCAGGGTCGGGGAAACCATGGTGCGCCGCCGCTCGAGGGTGCCCTGGGCGCAGCGCAGCAGGGGCAGGTCCCGGCTCTGCCCCGCCGGCGCCAGGCCATCGTGCACGGCCTGGACCACCAGATGCCCGCCAGGGACCAGAACCTCCCGGGCCTGGGCAAAGAACGCCAGCCACTGGCCGTCCTCCAGCAGGTGCGGGAGGGTCTGGCCCAGGCAGGTGACCAGCTGGAAACGCTGTCCTGCGACCGCCGAAGCCAGGTCCAGCAGGCTCGCCTCGTGCCAGGTGATCGCGAGGCCCTCCTCCAGGGCGCGCCGGCGCGCCGCCGCGAGGAACGTGGTATCCAGGTCCAGCCCGTGGGCCGTCCGCCCCCGGGAGGCCAGGGCCCGGGGGAGACTGCCCGTGGCGCACCCCGCATCCAGGCAGGCCGCCCCCGGCGCCGCAAGGCCCAGGGCCAGATCCAGGCGAGCCTGGCGCAAGGGGAACAGCTCCTCCCATCCGGATGCAAGCAGGGACCAGGGAGTGGGTGGCGGTACGCTGGACATGGGATCCACTATAGCCATCCGCTCCAGGGCCGGCCTCGGCAGCGTGAAGGAGAAGCTCGCCCCCGCCCCCGGTTCGCCTTCCGCCCACACCTGCCCGCCGTGCCGGTGGTGTGCCGCCCGGTGTCGTCCAGCCGGTCCTGGTAGTCCTCGATCAGCGCCTGGCTGAAGCCGTCGATGCCCCGGAGCGCCCCGCGCCGTCAGGCCGCAACGCCCGTCCGTGCCGCGGAACGGGCTATGATGGGTGGCACCCCGGAGGAACTTCATGGATGGCCAACCCCTTGCGCGGCAGCTTGCCTTCCTGGTGGAAGCCGACCGGCTCAAGGGGGTCCTGCGCCAGACCGCCATCGCCAGCGGCGCCCGCCGGGAGAACAGCGCCGAACATTCCTGGCACCTGGCGCTCATGGCCAGCGTGCTGGCCAGCTATGCCGCCGAGCCGGCGGACCTGCTCAAGGTGTTGCGCATGCTGCTGATCCACGATGTCATCGAGATCGACGCCGGCGACACCTTCGCCTTCGACGCGGCGGCGAACGCCACCAAGCAGGCGCGGGAAGAGCGGGCGGCGGACCGGATCTTCGGGATGCTGCCGCCCGGGCAGGACGCGGAATTCCGCGCCCTGTGGGACGAGTTCGAGGCCGGGGCCACCCCGGAGTCCCGATTCGCCAACGCCCTGGACCGCCTGCAGCCGCTGCTGCTGAACGCGGCGAACGGCGGCGGCTCCTGGAGGACCCACGGCATCCGCCGGAGCCAGGTGCTCCAGCGCATGGACCCCATCCGCACCGCGCTGCCGGAGCTCTGGCCCGGGGTCATGGCGGTGGTGGACTGGGCCTGCGCGGAACAGCACATCCTGGCCTAGCGAAGGAAGGACCACCTTGCCAGGCAACCTCGCCGAAGCATTCCTGCACATCATCCTGAGGCTGCGGCAAATTCGGCACAAGGCAGGACGAAGAACTGATTTTCAGCTACTGGCTGGATCCCTGGCGAAGCGCTGCCGGTACTCGCTGGGGGTGACCCCCAGGTCATGGGTGAACACGCGCCAGAAGGTGCTGGCATCGCCCATTCCGGTG
>Ga0181516_10000693_pt1 | contig 28899 bp, 27 predicted proteins | sample PEATcosm2014_Bin_25_FD_121104 | JGI IMG/M metagenome (GOLD analysis project Ga0181516, IMG submission 121104) | Peatland microbial communities from MTU Mesocosm Facility, Houghton, MI, USA - PEATcosm2014_Bin01_10_metaG | ecosystem: Environmental > Terrestrial > Soil > Wetlands > Peat | place... | reverse complement strand
GGTCATGGTGAACAGGTCGCCCAGCACGGCCAGCACCTCCTCCGCGAACCCGTCGCAGCAGCCCAGCTCCCGCAGCTTCCGCTCGAACAGGGTCTTCTCGTAGTAGGGGTCCTCCAGGACCTGCGGCCGGGTGACGAAGGGCGAGGCCGGATCGAACACGATCCGGCCGCCCGCGTCGATGACCCCCGAGCGGAAGGTGATGGAGGACAGGTGCCCCTCCCCCACCGAGCGCAGGCTGAGGATGAAGCGCCTGGCGCCGTCCGGGACGCCGGTCTGGTCCGGATGCCAGACCATGGACGGATTGCACAGCGCCGCGGACTCCACCGAGTACTCCTGGGTGAAGTAGGCGCCGATGAGCATGCGCCGCGGCTCCGACAGCGGCTCGTCGATGAACAGGTTCCGGCGCAGGTCCTCGGAACGGGCCAGCAGGGCCTGGTCCAGCCGGTGGTGGCGCCCCCGGAACTCCGCCATCACCTGGGCCAGGGTGTCCACCACCTGGCCGTCGGAGAGGGTCAGCACCCGGGCCAGGATCCGGGTGAGCCGGGCTTCGTTGAAGGCGCCGAAGGGACGCACGATCACCCGGCCGGGGTCGGGCTGCAACAGGGGGCCGATCCGGTTCACGGTGACCATGGTCGGGTGCCTAGTACCGTTTTTCCACCACGCCCCAGTCGATGAGCGGCCGGATGGCGTCCACGTACTTGGCCCGGGCGGTGGCGCCGTAGTCCTTCACGTAGGCGTGCTCCCAGACGTCCACCACCAGGATGGGCACGGTGCCCACCGGGATGGCGTTCTCGTGATCCTGGAACCAGGCGTTCATCAGGCGCCCGGTGAGCGGATCCTTCACCAGGGCGGCCCAGCCGATGCCGGTCATGGTGGCGGTGGTCTTGAAGGCGGCCCACCAGGCCTCGAAGGAGCCCCAGCCTGCGGCGATGGCCTCCTGGAGCGGGTGGGCCGGGCCCGGGGCCGCGCCCTTGGCCTGCAGGGCCGAGAAGTACAGCTCGTGCAGGCGCATGCCGCTGAACTCGAAGCCCAGCCGGCGCCGGGTCTCCTGGACCGCGGTGCTGGTGGCGGCCCCCTTCTCCGCGGCCAGCAGGTCCTTCAGCAGGGCGTTGCTGCGGGCGACGTAGCCCTTGTAGAGGGCCAGGTGCTCGCCCAGCAGTTCCTTGGACAGCCCGGGGAGGCCCGCCTCCAGCGGGAAGGCCTTGACCTGGTAGTCGGCCAGGGCGCCGCCGGCGGGGGCGGCGGGGGGCGCCGGCGCCCCCTGGGCCTGGCCCAGGGTGCCCGCCAGGCCGAGACCCAGGGTCCCGGCCGCGAGGGTTCCAAGCACTTCTCTCCGTTCCATGGTGCCTCCCGCATCGGAGGCGACTGTAATCCCGCCCGGTCCGGGTGTAAATGAAAATCCCAAGCGGGTTCCTGCTGGCGCAAGGGGAATTTCAGCCTTTCATCATCTGCCAGCCCAGGCGGAGTACCAGGGCCAGCACCACGGCGATGAACATGGCCCGCACCCAGCCGCTGCCCTTGCGCAGGGCCGTGCGGGCGCCCAGGGATCCGCCCACGCCGTTGGCCATGGCCATGGTCGCGGCGACCATGGGCAGCCAGCTGCCGCGGGCCACGAACAGGCACAGGGCGGCGATGTTGGAGGCCCAGTTCACGCTCTTGGACAGGGCGGAGGCCCGCAGGAAATCGAAGCCCAGCACCGTCACGAACAGGAAGATCAGGATGGAGCCGGTGCCGGGGCCGAAGCAGCCGTCGTAGAAGCCGAGCATGGCGGCGATGCCGCCGGCCAGGAGCCGCTGGTGCTCCAGCCCGTGGCGGGGCGCGTGCCGCTGGCCCAGGTCCGGCTTGAGCAGGGTGAAGGCGAGCATGGCCAGCATCACGGCCAGCATGGCCGGCCGGAACAGGGCCGTGTAGCGGTCCTGGAGGAAGTAGGCCAGGGCCACCCCCAGGGCCGCGCCGCCCATGGCGCAGCCCACCGGCAGGACCATGTCCTGCCAGCGCAGCACCCGGGCATGGAGGAACTGGCCGGCGGCGAACGTGGTGCCGGTGCAGGCCACCACCTTGTTGGTGCCGAGGATGGTGGTCATGGGGGTGCCGGCGGGCAGGCCCAGCATCAGCGCCGGCAGGGTGATCAGGCCTCCGCCTCCCACCACCGCGTCCACGAAGCCGGCCAGGAGCGAGGCCAGCAGGAGCATGGCCAGGACGTGGGGACGCAGCATCAGGCTAAACGTGCATGATCTCGGCTTCCTTGTGCTTCACCGTCTCCTCGATCTCCTTGATGGTCTCGTCGGTGAGCTTCTGGATCTGCTCCAGGGCCTTCTTGGCGGCGTCCTCGCTCAGCGGCGCGGCCTTGTCCTTCTCCAGCTTCTTGACGTCCTCGTTGGCGTCCCGGCGGACGTTGCGCACCGCGGTCTTGATCTCCTCGCCCATGCGGCTCACCACCCGGGTGAGGTCCCGGCGGCGCTCCTCGTTGAGGGGCGGGATGGGCAGGCGGATGACGTTGCCGTCGTTGGCCGGATTGAGGCCCAGCTCCGATTTCAGGATGGCGGTCTCGATGGCCTTGATGGCCTTCTTGTCGAAGGGCGTGATCACCAGCATGGAGGCCTCGGGCACGCTCACCCCGGCGATCTGGTTCAGGGGCATCAGGCTGCCGTAGTAGTCCACATGCAGCGAGTCCAGGATGCCGGCGTTGGCGCGGCCGGTGCGCACCGTGGCCATCTCCTTCTTCAGCGTCTCGATGGAGGACTTCATGCGCTTTCTGGTTTCGGCCAGGATCGTTTCGACGGTGGTGGTCATGGTGGCTCCTCCGATGGCTTCTTCATTCCCTATGGGCGTACACTCCAGAGTATCATCAGCCGCCCGCAGCCAGGTTCAAACCCCAAGGCCCGGTGCTTCCCCGGCGGCCATGACCGCCCTGCCGATGAGGGCGTCCAGGGGCAGGATCATTAAACCCTTCTGCTGCAACCCCTGGATCAGGAGGTCGAACTCCGTCAGGAGGACCTCCACGGTCACCCGGTGCGGCCGGGTGTCGTGCAGCAGGATGATGTCCCGGGCCCGGGCCTTGCGCAGCAGCTTGCGCGCGAGCCCGGCCACCCGCCGGTTGCCCAGGTCCCTGGCCCGGCAGCTGAAGTTGACGCAGAACAGGCCCTGGTCCCGCAGCACCCGGCCCAGGTCCGGGTGGGTGATGCCCACCGGCGGGCGGAAGGCCAGCGGCAGCATCCCTGACCGGCGCAGCACCGCCTGGGCGGCCGCCACCTCCCGGGCGATGGCCCGCCGGCCCTGCAGCATGAGGAAGGGCGGGTGGGTCTGGGAGTGGTTGCCCACGGCGTGGCCCCGGGCGAGCATGTCCAGCACCAGCTCGGGGTGCCGCTCGGCCTTGGCCCCGATGACGAAGAAGGCGGCCTTGACCCCGTGCCGGTCCAGCAGATCCAGCACCCGCGGGGTCACCGCGGGGTCCGGCCCGTCGTCGAAGGTCAGGGCCACGCCCCGGGCGCCCTTGACGCCGCGGGTGACGATGGGCAGGTAGAAGCTGAACGCCGGGAACATGGGCGCCAGCAGGCATACGCCGACGAACGCCAGCAGCGGCGCCGGCGCCAGCGCCGGGGCCAGGAACAGCAGCAGGGCCGAAAGCGGGAAGGCGACCAGGGCCAGCGCCAGGGGGAGGATCATGCGCAACCTCGGAGATGAGGGCGGACGGCGTGCGGCCCGCTCCCGGTTTCAAGTATCCTCGATCCTATTCCCTATCTTCCTCCGCCGGAGACCGAACCCCCCATGGCCACGCTGCCCACCGTCCTGAACCGCGCCTCCGGCCCCGGAGCGACCTTCACCCTGGCCATGGACACGGACCTCCAGGCCTTCCAGGGGCACTTCCCGGGCCACCCGGTCCTGCCGGGCGTGGTCCAGGTGGACTGGGCCATCCGCTTCGGAGCCCAGGCGTTCGGCGACCTGGGCCGGTTCCGGGGCATCGCCCAGCTGAAGTTCCAGGGGCTCATCCGGCCCGGGGAGGTGGTGGCGCTCCAGCTGGACCACGAGCCCGGGCCGGGGCGGCTGCGCTTCCGCTACCTTTCGGGCGCCGAGGGGCGGTCCTCGGGGGTGGTCCTGTTCGATCCTTGCGGGCCGCCGCCCGCGGTCACGGGCTGACCCGTGCGGCGTCCGGGCTGGATCTGGCTGGTCTGCGTGGTCCTCATGGCCGCGTTCGGCGCCTGGCGCTGGGCCGGCGGCCGGGCCCTGCAGACGGACCTCCTGGCCATGCTGCCCGCGACCGAGCGCAACCCGGTGGCCGAGGCGGCCATCCGTGCCCTGGCCCAGTCCACGGGCGACCGGGCCGTCTTCCTGGTGCGGGCCGGGGACGACGGCCGGGGCGAGGCGGCGGCGCTGCGCCTGGCCGGTGCCCTGGCCCGGTCCGGGGCGTTCAGCGAGGTCCAGTCGACCCTGCCCCAGGTGGATCCCGGCGCGGTGGCCCGGTTCTACGCCGGCTACCGGTTCCGGCTGCCTGCGGGGCGCACGGGCTCCGGTGCGGACGCCCTGAAGGCCCAGGTGGAAGCCCGCCTGGCCTCCCCCCAGGGCAGCCTGGGCGGGCTCGCCCCGGCCCTGGATCCCCTGGGCGGCCTGGACGGCTTCCTCGCCGGCCTTCCCTTCGCCGCCATGCGGCTGGAACTGCGGGACCAGTTCCTGGCCATCCCCTCGCCCGAGGGCCTGAACATCCTGGTGAGCGCCGGCCTGCGCGGATCCGCGTACGACCCCGCGGTCCAGGGCCGGGTGCTGGCCGCCTTCGGGGCCGCCCGGGAGGAGCTCCGGCGCGCCTTCCCGGAAGCCCGGATCCTGCGCACCGGCGTGGTGTTCTACGCCGCCGACGCCCGGCAGGCCGCGGAGGGGGAGGCCAACCTGTTCTCCACCCTCTCCATGCTCTGCATCTTCGCCCTCTACCTGGCCGTGTTCCGGTCCGCGCGGCACCTGGCGCTGGGCCTGGCCTGCGTGGCGGCCGGCCTGGCCACCGCGGTGGCGGCGTGCCTGCTCCTCTTCGGGCAGATCTACCTGCTGACCCTGGCCTGCGGGGCCAGCGTCCTGGGGGTGGCGGTGGACTACTCCTTCCTCTACTTCGCCCACCAGCTGGGCGCGGGCCCCGCCTGGGCGGCGCGGCCCGCGCTGCGGCGGCTGCTGCCGGCCCTGCTCATCGGGCTGGGCACGACCCTGCTGGGCTACTCGGCGCTGCTGGCGGCGCCCTTCCCCGGGTTGCGGCAGATCGCCGTGTTCTCCATCGTCGGGCTGTGCGGGGCCTTCCTCACAGTGCTCCTGGTGCTGCCCGACTGGCTCGAACGGCCCGGGGCCCCCAGGCCCGCGCTGCTGGCGGGGCTGGGGCGCCTGCTCGGGGGCGGGGCGCGGCTGGCGGACCGGCGGCGCCTTCCGGCGTGGCTGGGGCTGCTGGCGCTGCTGCTGGCCTTCGGGGCTTCCAGGGCCCGGGTGGACGACGACGTCCAGAACCTGATCCGGCCGTCCGGGGATCTGGCGCGGCAGGAGACCGCCATCCGCGGGCTCACCGGCCTCTCCAGCAACAGCGCCTTCTTCCTGGTGGAAGGGCCCGGCGAGGGGGCCGTGCTGCAGCGGGAGGAAGCGCTGCGGCGGCGGCTCGCCGCCTTCGCCCCCGGCGACGGCCTGGCGGGAGTCCAGGCGGTGTCGTGCTTCGTGCCCTCCCCCGCCAGCCAGGAGACGGCCCTGGCCCGCCACCGGCAGCTGCTGCCCGGCCTGCTCCGGGCCATGGACCAGGTGGGGTTCCGGCCCGAAGCCCGGGCCGCCCTGGCCGCGGACCTGGCCGCGGCCCAGGGCCGGCCCCTGGCGGTGGCGGACTTCCTCCGCACCCCGTTCTCCGCGCCGTTCCGCATGCTCTGGCTGGGGGCCACCGCCCACGGCGCGGGCTCGGTGGTGCTGCCCCTGGGCGATCCGGATGCCGGGCGGCTGCGCTGGGCCGCGGCCGGGCTGCCCGGGGTGACCCTGGTGGACAAGGCCCGGAGCGTGACCGCGCTCCTGGCCCACTACCGGCGCGTGGCCTCCTGGGCCCTGGGCGCGGCCATCCTGCTGGTGTGGCTGCTCCTGGGGCTGTGGCGGGGGTTCCGGGCGGCCTCGGCCATGGTCGCGCCCCCCTGCCTGGGCATGCTGGCCGCCCTGGCCGGGGGCGCCCTGGCCGGGGTGCCGGTCACCCTGTTCACGGTGATGGCCCTGATCCTGCTGCTGGGCTTCGGGGTGGACTACACCGTGTTCCTGGAGGAGGGGGGGCGCAGCGACCCCTCGGCGCTGCTGGGCGTGCTGCTGGCCGCCTGCGCCACCCTGATCTCCTACGGCCTCCTGGCCTTCAGCCACACCCCGGCCCTGGGCGGCTTCGGCCTCACCCTGGCCCTGGGCGTCGCCGCCACCACGCTGCTCTCGTTCCTGGCGCTCCGGCCGGGGGGGCGGTCCTGATGGCCGCCGACGCCATGGACCTGGAGGACCTGGTGCCGCACCGGGCGCCGCTGCTGCTCATCGGCGCCGTGCGCTCCGCGGACGGGGAGCAGTGCACCACCGTGACCCGGGTGGAGCCCGGGGCCTGGTACGCGGATCCGGACGGCGCCATGCCGGGCTGGTTCGGGCTGGAACTCATGGCCCAGACCATCGCGGCGTACAGCGGCAGCCTGCACCGGGGCGGGGGCGGCGCGCCGGGGCCCGGCTACCTGCTGGGGACCCGCCAGTACGCCTGCGACGTGCCGGCGTTCCCGGCCGGAAGCGTGCTGGAGGTGCAGGCCAGGGTCCAGGACGCGGATCCCGGCGGGCTGAGCCTGTTCGCCTGCGAGCTGCGCCTGGGCGGCGTCCCGCTGGCCCGTGCCATCCTGAAGGTGTTCGCACCCGGGAGCCCCCCATGACCATCGCCCAGCCCTTGCCCAACCGCGTCCTGGTCACCGGCGCCACCGGCCGCATCGGCCGGGCCATCGCCCTGCAGCTGGCCCGGGACGGCTTCGCCGTGACGGTGCACTGCCGCCACCGGCTGGCCGAGGCCGAGGCCCTGGCGGCGGAGATCGGCGCCCTGGGCGGCGGCGCCGACGTGCTGGCCTTCGACGTCACCGGCAGGGACGAGGCCCGGGAGATCCTGGAAGCCCGGGTGGCCGCCGCCGGTCCGTACTACGGCATCGTCTGCAACGCGGGCATCGCCCGGGACAACGCGTTCCCGGCCCTCACCGGGGAGGACTGGGACCGGGTGCTGGACACCAGCCTGGACGGGTTCTTCAACGTGGTGCACCCGCTGATGCTGCCCATGATCCGCACCCGCAAGGGCGGGCGGATCGTCTGCATCGCCTCGGTCTCGGGGGTGATGGGCAACCGCGGCCAGGTGAACTACAGCGCCGCCAAGGCCGGCCTCATCGGCGCCGCCAAGGCCCTGGCCGTGGAGCTGGCCAGCCGCGGCATCACCGTCAACTGCCTGGCCCCGGGGCTGATCGAGTCCGGAATGCTGGACGGGCTCGAACTGGAGCGGTCGCTCCAGGCGGTGCCCATGGGCCGGGTGGGCCAGCCCGAGGACGTGGCCGCCATGACGGGCTTCCTGTTCTCCCGGGCCGCCGGCTACATCACCCGGCAGGTCATCGGCATCAACGGCGGGATGATCTAGGTCGGCCGCAGATCTAGAGGCACGTCCCGCACTTGGCGCCGGCCTGGAGGTGCTCGATCAGCCGGGGCACCGGGGCCAGGTCGGCGATCTCCACCAGCTCGGCCTCGGGGTCGTGGGCGGGGCGCGGGGCGCCGGAGCGGTTCACCCAGACGGCGGTCCAGCCCGCCTCCAGGGCCCCGGCCACATCGTCCCGCCAGCTGTCCCCGACCATGGCGATCTCCCCGGGAAACAGCCCCAGCCGGCGCTGCACCGTCTGGAAGGCCCGGAGGTCGGGCTTCAGGAACCCCATCTCGGCGCTCAGCAGGCGGGTGGCGAACAAGTCGGTGAGGCCCAGCCGCACCAGGAAGTCCAGGTCGAAGCTCTGGGTGTTGGAGAGCAGGGCCACCCGGGCCAGCCGGCGGGTGTCCGCCACCGCCCGGATCGCCTCGGGGAAGCACTCGGCGTCGTCCGCGGCGGTCTGGAACAGCTCGGCCATGGTGTCCAGCTGGGCTCCGCTGAGCCCGAGCCGGTCCTTCCACACCCCCAGGAAGGCCTGGGCGCCGGCATGGGGCCGGCCCATGGCGTCCCGCCGCATGGCGGCGAACTGGGCGGCCTGCCCGGGGCCGAGCAGGCGCTGGATATGCTTGAACGGGTCTCCGTGCTGGCTGCGCACCATGGTGTTCCAGAGATCGAAGACCACGGCGCGGATCATGGGGCCGTGGCCGTTCCGAAGCTGCGCCGGGTGCGCACCGGCAGCTGCAGGGGGAGCCCGTGGACTTCGGCGTGCAGGACCCCCTTCAGCTCCCAGGAACCGGCGGCCTCGCCATGGAGCACCGCCTGGAGCTCGGGCCACCGGTCCGCCAGGTCCTGGTAGGTGAAGGACAGGACCACGGGCAGCTCCGCCCTGCCTCCGGCCGGCAGGTCCAGGGGCTGCCCCATGCCCACCTGGCCCACCGGCTGGAGCTTGCCGGTGGTCTCCATGCGCAGCGTCCCCTCGAACCCGAAGACCCGGAAGGGCACGGTGGACGGGTTGTCCACGCCGAGGATGACGTTGAAGGCGACCCTGGAACGGTTCAGGGGGAAAGCCAGCTCCAGGCTGGGCTGGACCCGTTCCAGGGTGAACCGGAGGCTGCGGGCCGCATCCTGGTATTCCTTCACCGGGTTGCAGGCGGTCGCGGCGACCAGCATTGGCAGGGCCATCCAGCCCAGGCGCATCAGCTCCCCCGGTGGATCACGCAGTTGTCGGCGGTCTCGAACAGCTCCAGCTGGCTCAGGTCAGGCAGGCCGGGCTTCAGCTGGTCCCAGATCCAGGTGACGATGTTCTCGGCCGTGGACAGGGGGATCAGGTCGTTGAGGAAGCGGTGGTCCAGCTGCTGGATGACCTGGCCCTGGACGATCTTGGAGAGGTCGTCGAAGTCGATGATCATGCCGGTCTCGGGATCCACCTGGCCTTCCAGGGACACGAACAGCTTGTAGCTGTGCCCGTGCAGATTGCGGCATTTGCCCGGGTGGTTGTGGATGAAATGGGCGGCCTCGAAGCCGTATTCCTTGCGAAGAATCATGATTCACGCGAAAAGTCCCACAGGGGAGCTACCATTGTATCAGTGCGGCCGGTCGGCATGCGAAGAGACACCTGGAGCCGATATGGCGGATTTCTACAAGTACCACGGACTGGGCAACGACTACCTGGTGATCGACCCGGCCGAGTTCGCCTTCGAGCCCACCCCCGAGGCCGTGCGCGCCGTCTGCGACCGCCACTACGGAGCCGGCTCCGACGGGATCCTGCTGGGGCCCCTGGCGGAGCTGGCGGATCCGGACCGGGTGCAGCTGCGCATCTTCAACCCGGACGGGGGCGAGGCCGAAAAGAGCGGCAACGGCCTGCGCATCTTCGCCTGGTTCCTGTACGAGCGCGGCTACGCGGGCGCCGCGCCCTTCGCCATCCGCACCCTGGCCGGCGCCACCGTGGCGCGCATCGTCGACCCGGCGGGCAAGGTGGTGCGGGTGGACATGGGCGCCCCGCAGTTCGACGCCCGGGCCGCCGCGCCCGGGGCGGGGCTGGACGAGATCGTGGACCGGGAGTTCAGCTTCGGGGCCGACCGCTGCCGGATGACCTTCGTCTCCATGGGCAATCCCCACGTGGTGATCCTGGGCCAGCCGGTGACCGAGGCCCTGGCCTGCCGGCTGGGGCCGCTGGTGGAGCGTTCGCCCCTGTTCCCGGCCAGGACCAACGTCCAGTTCCTGGAGGTGCTCTCCCCCTCGGACATCGGCATCCAGATCTGGGAGCGGGGCGCCGGCTACACCCTGGCCTCGGGCAGCTCCAGCTGCGCCGCCGCGGCGGCGGCCCGGAGGCTGGGCCTGGTGGGGGACGAGGTGACGGTGCACATGCCGGGGGGTGAGCTGCAGGTGACCTTCGCGGGCGGTTCGGCGCACTTGACGGGGCCGGTGGAGAAGGTCATGGAGGGCACCTTCGCGGAGGATCTGCTGGGGCGGATCAGGTAGGCTGCCGCCATGAGCCTGATGCGCATGGTCGTCGCTTTAGACGGGAACTATTTTCATCTCAATGATTGGGTAGCGCACAGTTGAGTGGAGATGTGGCCAACGTCTGCAACTGCGGGTCCAGCACCAAATCTGCATGGGTTCGCATCATCGGGAGTTGGAAACTGGCCCCGAAGCTTGGACTCCGACCATTGGTTTGTCAAGCATCTCAATCGATGAGTGGTGGAATTGTCAAGATGAATTTTGAAATTATTATTACCTTGTTGCCAACCAGGTACGCTGGTCCCAAGGGGCTCCAGGATGGGCATCAGACGCTCTCGGCCGGTGAGCCGCGCGGGGCCTATCCCATGGTCGTGGCCTCCCTGGGCCGCCTTACCGGCGACCCGGAAACTCTATTCGCTTTCGGTCCGGTTCATGCGGCCGGGATGAAAATGGAAAAGATGTGGCAGGGGCTGGAGGACAAGTCACACTTGCGGATTCCGCCGCACCCAAAGTTCATGAATGGAGGCACCCATGCGCGTGCTCGGCAACTGGAGTCTGGGACTGGCGCTCCTGTGCGCAGCGGGGCTGACGCAGGCCCATGCGGGGGACCCGGACCCGGCCGCCCCGAAGGTGGAAGTGGCCACGCTGGCCGGGGGCTGTTTCTGGGGCATGGAGGAGCTGATCCGCGCCCAGCCCGGCGTGCTTTCCACGGAGGTGGGCTACACCGGGGGCACGGTGGCCCACGCCACCTACGAGAACCACGAGGGCCACGCCGAGGCGGTGCAGATCCGTTTCGACCCCGCCAAGACCAGTTTCGAGGCCCTGCTGCACTTCTTCTTCAAGGTGCACGACCCCACCACCCTGGACCGCCAGGGCAATGATGTGGGCACCTCGTACCGGAGCGCGATCTTCTATCACAGCGAGGAGCAGCGGCGCACCGCCGAGAAGGTGAAGGCGCTGGCGGCGCGGGCCTGGAAACGCCCGATCGTCACCGAGATCACTCCGGCCGGAGCCTGGTGGAAGGCGGAAGACTACCACCAGGACTACCTCCAGAAGCACCCGGGGGGGTACACCTGCCATTTCGTGCGGAACATCGATTTCTGAGATGGAACGGCTATTCCATAACTAACGAGGCTTGATCGGAGCAGCGGTCTCCCATGGAGGCGATTGCATTCGCTACACGACTCAAGCCGCTTTCGGTCCAGTTCATGAGGAACAGACAGGCCTATTACGAGGCCCTGGAACAGGCCCAGCGCGGAGGCCTGGACCTCACCGGCTGGCTGACCTGGTTCCTGGCCCAGGTGGAGGCCGCGGCCCGCCATGGCGTCCAGGAAGTGGGCCGCGTGCTGGCCCGCGCAGCCTTCCGGGCGGAAGTCCGGAGGCTCCCCCTCAACGATCACCAGGAGTTGGCGCTCCGGAACGTTCTTTCGCCCATGAGCGTCGACCTGGCCGTGAGCAACCGGCGCTACCGGGCCATCACCCATACCAGCCGCGCCACGGCGGTGCGCGATCTCGCCGAACTGGCAAGCATGGGCCTTGTGGTCCCCTTCGGGGAGGCGCGCAGCGCCTCCTACCGGCTGGACCTGGCGCGCTTCCTGCCGGAATCCTGGGGCACGTTGAACCTCCCCTCCCTAAAGGACGAGGCTTGCGCCACAAATCTGGTCAAGGGGTAGCCAACGCCGGTCCTTGCCAAATTTTGCCAAAATCCCTAAGCTGGGACATGGGCACGATGAACATCTCCCTCCCCAATTCGCTCAAGTCGTTCGTTGACCATCAGGTCGAGCATGGCGGCTACGGCACCAGCAGCGAATACGTCCGGGAATTGATCCGCAGGGACCAGGACCGGAGCCGGATGCGCAACCTGTTGCTGGAGGGCGCGGCCTCGGCGCCTGGCGAGGTCGCGGATGAGCTTTATTTTGAAGGATTGCGCGAAAACATCCGCCGTCGTGCCCGCTCGTGAAGCCCAGACCGGTCATCCCGCGGGTCCAGGCATTGCGGGATGTGCAGGATGCCGTCGACTTCTACCTCGGGGAAGGTTCGGCCAAGGCAGCCCTCAGGTTCGTGGACGCCGTCGAGCGGGCCTACCTCCACCTCGGGCGCTTCCCGTCGGCCGGCTCCCACCGGTATGCCCACGAGCTGGACCTTCCGGGCCTCATGAGCTGGCCCGTGGCCCGCTATCCCCACTTGATCTTCTTCCTGGATCGGGGTGACCACGTGGATGTGTGGCGCATCCTCCATGGACAAAGGGATATTCCCGCCTCGCTGGCCTCCGCCCGGAACTGAAGCCAGCCTGGGCCCGGGCAGCGCCTCCTACCGGCTGGACCTGGAGCGCTTCCTGCCGGAGACCTGGAGGATGGTCAGCCGGTACTCCCTGGGGTTGGTCCCCTTGAGCTTCCGGAACTGCCGGTTGAAGTTGGACAGGTTGTTGAATCCCACCTGGAAGGCGATGTCGGCGACGCTCTGTTCGGATTCCAGCAGGAAACGGCAGGCGCGGCTGATGCGCAGCGCGATGACGTATTCGAGGTAGGACATCCCCACCAGCTTGTGGAAGAAGCGGCTGAAGGCCTGGGCGGACAGCCCGGCTTCGGCCGCCACCGCGTCCAGGGCCAGCACGTCCGTGAAGTGGTCGCTGATGTACTGCATGGCGCGGTCCAGCCGCTGGGAATCCCGGTGGGTGACCTTGGCGGCGTAGCCGAGGCTGGCCATGGGCGTCGCCTGCGGGGCTCCGGCCAGGCTCCCGAGCACGTCGAGCATCAGCAGCAGCCGGGCGGTGCCGTCCGCCGCCCAGATGCGGTCCAGCAGCGCCAGGGCGCCGGAGCTGGAGCCGGGGGCGAAACGCAGGCCCCGGGCGCTCTGGGCCAGCAGGTGGACCACCGGCTGCATCTCCCGCAGCTGCCAGAACCGTTCGCCGAAGTCCTCGGGCCGGAACTGGATGTAGCGCAGCTGGGGGCCGGGGTCCGGGACGGGCTCGTCGCAGCGCAGGATGTGCGGCAGGCCGCTGCCCAGCAGCATCAGGTCGCCGGGGCCGAAGCGGCCCACGTGGTCGCCCGCCACCAGGAGGCCCTGGCCCCGGATGATGTGCAGGATCTCCACCTCGGGGTGGACGTGGTACGGGCACAGGAAGGCGTCGCCGCCCGCGCTGTGGAAGGCGAAGGAGGAACCCTCGGAATCCCGGACCTTCTCGAAGACGATGCGCATGAGCTGGATCCCCGATCCGGTGCCGGGTTGGCCCGCCTGGGCCGCCGGCAATCCAATACCTGGCAAAAAAGTATCAGAATTAGATGATAAAGCAATAGCTTGGGCGGCCGAGCCTGCATAGGATTGATTCATCCCAGCCAGCATGCCGTTGGTGGAGCCCCAAAGAGGATGGCCATGCCCGAACCTTATTTCGCTAACGTCGATCCCATCCGCTACGCCGGCCCCGAGAGCCGCGATCCATTGACCTACCGCTGGTACGACGCCGAGCGCGTGGTCCTGGGCCGGACCATGGCCGAGCACCTGCGCATCGCCGTGTGCCACTGGCACACCTTCTGCTCCAACGGAGCCGACATGTTCGGCGTGGGCACCTTCCGGCGGCCCTGGAGCGAGATCGCCGATCCCATCAAGCAGGCCGAATACAAGCTGGACGTCATGATGGAATTCCTCCAGAAGCTCGGCGTGCCGTTCTACACCTTCCATGACCGGGACCTCGCCCCGGAGCTGGGCACCATGAAGGAGAGCCAGAAGGCCTTCGCCGTCATGGTGGACAAGGCCGCCGAAGCCCAGGCCAAGGCCGGGAAGAAGCTGCTGTGGGGCACGGCGAACCTGTTCTCCCACCCCCGCTACATGTCCGGCGCGGCCACCAACCCCGACCCGGAAGTGTTCGCCTGCGCCGCCACCCAGGTGCGCGACGCCCTGGAGGCCACCCAGCGCCTGGGCGGCGTCAACTACGTGCTCTGGGGCGGCCGGGAAGGCTACGACACGCTGCTCAACACGGATCTGCGCAAGGAGCTGGACCAGCTCGGCCGCTTCCTGAGCCTGGTGGTGGAGCACAAGCACAAGATCGGCTTCCAGGGCCGCATCCTGCTGGAGCCCAAGCCCATGGAACCCACCAAGCACCAGTACGACCACGATGTGGCGACGGTCTACGGCTTCCTGTGCCGGTACGGCCTGGACAAGGAGGTGGGGGTCAACATCGAGTGCAACCACGCCACCCTGGCCGGCCACAGCTTCGAGCACGAGGTGGCGACGGCGGTGGCGCTGGGCATCTTCGGCTCGGTGGACGCCAACCGGGGCGACATGCAGAACGGCTGGGACACGGACCAGTTCCCCAACGACGCCCAGGAATCGGCCCTGGCCCTGCACCACATCCTGAACGCCGGCGGGCTGACCACCGGGGGCTTCAATTTCGACGCCAAGGTGCGCCGGCAGAGCACGGACCCCATCGACCTGTTCCACGGCCACATCGGCGGCATCGACACCCTGGCCAAGGGGCTCCTGGTGGCGGCCGAGCTGATCGAGACCCGGACCCTCACCCGGCCGCTGGCCGAGCGCTACGCCGACTGGAATTCCGCCCTGGGCCAGAGCATCCTCACCGGGAAGGCCGACCTGGCGGGCCTGGCGGACCAGGTCCTGGCCGGCGGCATCGAGCCGATGTTCCGCTCGGGCCACCAGGAAGCGCTGGAGAACGCGGTCAGCCGCTGCCTCTGATCGCCGGCGCCGCGCGGGAGGGGCGTGCTCTTCCCGCGCGGCGGTCCGCGCCCTGGTGGTGGCAGATGGTTCTGGAGTGTCGTCGCAAGCAATGAGCATGGTCTTCTCAACGGCAACCGCCGCCGAGGAATTTGTCGAAAACCGGTGCCCGGATTGGCTAGAATGCACTGAGGGTCCCATAGCTCAGGCGGATAGAGCACGTGCCTTCTAAGCACGGGGTCGCAGGTTCGAGTCCTGCTGGGACCACCAGCCCGCAGCGCCCGGGACCCTGTCCACCCAGGCCCCTGCGCCTGCCCGGACCGACCGTGGTCGATGAACCGGGGCTCATTTGGCCGTCAACCCGGACCACGCCGGGGCGATCGGCCTGGTCCGGGGGCTCGGGTGCGCCGCCTACCGCCGGTTTCCCGACCTGCGCCTGGAGGGTTTGCTGCCCAGCCGGAAAAGCGGCCAATAGAGCGCTCAATCTGTATTTAAGAAAAATTATTTAATATTCAATAAGCATGAAAAGAAAATAGCGCGAGTTTCAAGCTTCCGTAAGGAAATCGGTGACGTATTAAATTAAAAATTAAATTAGGTATAAAATTCCCGGTAGAACCATCAATTTAAATTATTACTTATATTATTAACAGCAATTAGTAAAAATTTGATTCCAAGAAACTATTGACTATTATTTTTCAATGTGGTGAAATCCCCTCCGTAATCTCTTCGGTATACTTCATTTGGATTAAAGAACCTTTCCCACGCTTGATCGCCCGCATATGAAGATTCAGTTCCCATTTCAGGCCCTTTTTAACCCGCTCCGGGAGGCTTGCCATTGCCACGGCGGCCGGGTCCCCGGCCTGCTCCTGGCCTGCCTCCTGGTCTTCGCGCCCCCCGGGGCCGGAGCCGCCGGTACTCCGGCGGCGCGCCTCCAGGCCGACGCTCCGGCCGGGCCGGAGGCGCCGCCCCGGCAGGACCTCCAGGGGGAGGGTCCCGCCGAGGCCGCGCCCGGGGCGGGGGAGAAGGACAAGCCCAAGGACCAGCCGGCCGCCGGGCCCCGGGCGGCCGGAACCGGGCCGGCCGCGGACGCCCGGACCGGGGAGCCGGCCCGTCCGGCGCTCCGCACCGCCTCCGGGCCCTTCGTCCTGGCCTCGGACCTGTTCACCTCCACCCTCGCCAGCGCCCGGCCCACGGAAGTGCGCATGGGCAGCGACTACGTCATCGGCAGCGGCGACCAGCTGACCCTCACCGCCTTCGGCAGCGTCTCCCTGTCGCGGCTGCTCAAGGTGGACCGGGGCGGCAAGGTCTCCATCCCGGACGTGGGCCTGGTGGAGGTGAACGGGCTGACCCTGGACGCGGCCCGGACCCTCATCCGCGCCGCCCTGCAGCGGAAGTTCTCCGGCCTGGAACAGTTCAATCTGGAGGTGGCGGGCATCCACGACGTGGAGGTGCTGGTCATCGGCGAGGTGCGCCGGCCGGGTTCGTACCTGGTGCCCAGCGCCAGTTCGCCCATGGCGCTCCTGGGCCTGGCCGGGGGGCCCGGGGACCACGGCTCGTACCGGAGCATCCGCCACATGCGCGGCGGCAAGGTGCTCCAGACCCTGGATCTCTACCGCCTGCGCTTCGACGGCGCGGGCCTGGAATGCCGCGGCTTCCTGGACGGCGACACCTTGTTCGTGCCGCTGGCGGGCACCCGCATCACCGCCGTGGGCGCGTTCCGCCGGGTGGCCGCGGTGCCGGGGCGTCCCGGAACGGAAGCGGGGCAGGGCGCGGCAGAGGTCCATGAGTCCGGCGTGCTCATGGAGCTGGCCCCCGGGGAGTCCGCCCTGGAGGCGGTGCACTTCGCCGGCGGCCTCGTCGCCGCCGCCAGCCAGGTGCTGGTGACGGTCCAGCGCACCAGTGCGGCCGGCATCACCACGGTGCGGGACGTCCCCAACGACCCGGCCGCCCTGCGCGCCGCCCGGCTCTGCGAGGCCGACGTGCTGCGCGCCCTGGTGCGGGCGGAGCGGCGGGAGGAATACGTGGAGGCCGCCGGATGCGTGGCGGTCCCAGGGCAGTTCGCGTTCCACGAGGGCATGCGCATCAGCGACCTGCTCGCCCTGGGCGGGGAAGGCGGCCAGCTGCTGCCGGGCACCTACCGGCTGCGGGGCGAGATCCTCCGGACCCACGCCGACGGCGGCACCGAACTGCTCAGCTTCGACGTGGACGCGGCGCTCCGGGGCCAGGGGGACCAGAACCTCCCGCTGCAGCCCCGGGACCGGGTGGAGCTGAGCAGCGTGGGGGACCTGCGCCTGCCCAGGCGGGTCTCCATCCTGGGCCCCTTCACCCGGCCGGGCATCTACGAGTGGCACGAGGGCATGCGCGCGGCGGACCTCATCTACCGGGCCGGGATCCCCAAGCTCTCGGCCGAGGGCCACTACGCCGAACTGGCCAGCCTGCGCGAGAACGGCTCCAGCGAGGTGCGGCGGCTGGACCTGGCCCGGCTGCTCAGCACCGAGGACCGGGCGCCGGTGGCCCTGGAGGACGACCGGATCAACCCCAGGCTGCGCCCCTACGACCAGATCACCATCTACGAGAATCCGAACTTCCGCATGCACCGCACCGTGGCCATCCTGGGCCAGGTGCAGCGGCCGGGGCCCTACGTGGTCCAGGAGGACCAGTTCACCCTGCGCCAGCTCATCGAACGGGCCGGGGGCCTCACCCGGGACGCCATGCCGTCCGGGGGCATCTTCCTGCGCTCCAGCCTGGAGCCCAAGGACCTCAGCGCCCAGGACCCCCAGGCGCCGGAGGCCGGGGCCGGGGCGGCGCCGCGCAACTTCGCCGCCATGGACAGCATCCTGGGCCGCCTGAACGAGACCCGGCGCAGCCGGGAATCCGGCGCGCTGGAGGCGAGCCCCCTGCTGCACGGCCTGCTGCTGGGCTCCCTGAACCGGATGGTGGTGGATTTCGCCGCGGTCCTGCGCGGGGACCTCCGCCAGGACGTGGTGCTCCAGGACGGGGACCAGGTGTTCATCCCGCGGCGGACCGATTCGGTCTACGTGGTGGGGGAGGTGGCGAGCTCCTTCGCCACCTTCCACGTGCAGCCCGGCGACCGGGTCCGGGACGTGCTGAAGCTCGCCGGGGGGTACACCCGCAACGCCGACCGGCGCCAGGTGCGCCTGCTCAAGGCGGACGGGCGGGTCGTGGATTCCCGGGTGGAGCGCACCGGCATCGAACCGGGGGACGCGCTCCTGGTGCCCCAGCGGATCCGCAAGGATGTGCCCTGGCAGGACACGCTGATGGCCATGACCCCGCTCGCCATTGTCTACAACGCCATCCGCCGCTGAACGCGCGGAGCTTGACTGAACCGGCCAGGAGTCCGGGGAGATCTGAACCATTCGTTAAACCAAACGTCCCGGATGCCCGGGGCGGGGGTGGGCTTGGCCCATCGAGAGGCTTAAAACATCATGAACACGCAGGAAAATCCCCAAACGTACGACAGCTGGGCCGAGGGCGAAGGCGCCCCCGGCTGGCGGCTCGGGCACCAGCCCGTAGTGCGCCAGGGGGGCAAGCTGCTGCTGGACGGCATCCTGGCGGCCCTGGCCTGGGGCCTGACCGTGGGCCTGCTCCGGCAGACCCTGCCGAGCCTGCGGGGCACGGCCATGTTCGCCGGCCTGGCCCTGGGGCTGAACGCGGCCTTCGGCTTCTCCAGCCAGCACTACCGCCTGGTGGGCCTCAAGGAGGCCTGGGCCCTGCTCCGGGGTTCCCTGGCCCTGGCCGCCGCCGGCGTAGCCTTCTGCGCCGCCCACGGCAACGTCCGCTTCGCCGTGGAGGGTTCCGAGGTGTTCCTCCCGGCGGGCCTGCTCACCGGGGCCACCTGGCTCGGGGTCCGGGTGCTGGCCATGCAGGTGCACCGCTGGCGCTACCGGGCCCGGAAGCCGGCGCCGCCGGAAGCGGCCGCGACGGACGACCACGTGGCGGAACGCACCCTCATCGTCGGCGCCGGCCGGGCCGGAATGCGGCTCTGCCAGGAACTGCGGGAGCATCCCCGGCTGCGCTGCGAGGTGGTGGGCTTCGTGGACGACGCCCTGGACAAGCAGGGGGTCCGGATCCAGGGGGTTCCCGTGCTCGGCCCCACCCGGCTGCTGCAGACCTACATCCGGGAGCAGCGGGCGTCCCTGGTGATCCTGGGCATGGCCGGGGCGCCGGGCGCCAAGATCCGCGACCTGAGCCGGAAGCTCCAGGGGGACGGGGTCCGGGTGAAGACCGTGCCGGGGATCCTCGACCTGGTGGGGGACCACCCGTGGAAGCCCGAGGTGCGGGACATCGCCATCGAGGACCTGCTGCGCCGGGAGGCCATCCAGATGGACACCGGGCGCATCCGCGAGGCCCTGGAAGGCTCGGTGGCGCTCATCACCGGCGCCGGCGGCTCCATCGGCAGCGAGCTGTGCCGCCGGGTCGCGAGCTTCCGGCCGGGGTGCCTGGTGCTGCTGGGCCGCGGCGAGAACAGCCTGTGGGAGATCGAGCGGGACATCCGCCGGCTCTACCCGAAGCAGACCATCGCCCTGGCCCTCTGCGACATCCGCAACCGGGTGCGGCTGCACCAGGTGTTCGACGCCTGGCGGCCCCAGGTGGTGTTCCATGCCGCCGCCCACAAGCACGTGCCCTACCTGGAGATGAACCCCGAGGAGGCGATCGAGAACAACATCTTCGGCACCCTCAACGTGCTGAAGGCGTCCCTGGCCGCGGCCACCAAGATCGTGGTGAACGTGTCCACGGACAAGGCGGTGAACCCGGTGAACGTCCTGGGCGTGTCCAAGCGCATCGGCGAGCACCTGGTGATCCAGGCCGCCCTGGAGGCCCGGAACCTGCAGCAGGGCTCGCGCTTCGTCAGCGTCCGGTTCGGCAACGTGCTGGGCAGCCGGGGCAGCGTGATCCCCCTGTTCCGGGAGCAGATCCGCCGGGGCGGGCCGATCACCGTCACCCACCCGGACATGGTGCGCTACTTCATGACCATCCCCGAGGCCGGCCAGCTGGTGCTCCAGGCCGGGATCCTGGGCGGGACCGGGCGGGTGTTCGCCCTGGACATGGGCGAGCCCATCCACATCGTCGACCTGGCCAAGGACATGGCCCGGCTCTCGGGGCTGTCCCCGGGGGTGGACATCGACATCCAGTTCACCGGCGCCCGGCCCGGCGAGAAGTTCTTCGAGGAGCTGTTCACCGAGGTGGAGGACCGCAAGACCTACGTCCACCCCAAGATCTTCGAGGCGGTGCAGGACCCCAAGGACCCCGCCCTGCTGGACCAGGGGCTCGCCGCCCTGCGCCAGGTGGGCAGCCTGCCGGAAGGGGTGCGCCAGCGGGAAATCCTGAAGTGGTTCATGCGGCTGGTGCCGGTGTACCGGCCATCCCCCGCCGGCCTGGGCCGCTACCTGCACGAGCCCCGGCCGGCCCGCCACCACGTCCATGCCGCCCAGGAAGGGCCCCTGGAAGTGCCGGGCTAGGCGGCCCGCGCACCCGCGAACCCCTCTGCCGCTCCCGTTCCTCCCGTCCCTGCCCACCCCCAGGTTCCGCCCATGCCCAAGTCCCCGAGCCCGCCAGCCAGCCTGAACTTCAGGACCAGCCTGCGCCGTCCGCTGCTCCATGCGGGCCTGGCGGGCCTGGCGGCGGCGGTGGGCTCGGTGTTCCTGCCCAACTACTACCGGTCCGACGCCCGGATCCTTTCGGACACCGGCCATGCCGGCGCCAGCTCCAGCCTGCGCACCGGGGTCTGGGCCCCCACCGCCCCGCCGGAGACCTACAGCAGCCGGGAGGACGGCCCCACCGTCATCTACGCGGACATCCTGCGCAGCCGGCGCATGGCCGAGCAGCTGCTGCTGAAGGACTACGAGTACGGCTTCCGCTCCTGGCGCTTCGGCCGGCGCCAGCGCACCCGGGGCACGCTGCTGGACTACATGGGGGCGGAGAACGTGGACCGGGCCATGGCGCCCCTGAAGCGGCTGCTCACGGTGCAGCGGGATCCCAAGTCGGGGCTGCTCACCGTCAGCGCCGAGACCCGCTCCCCGGAACTGTCCCTGCAGGTGGTGCGCAAGGCGGCGGACAGCCTGCGGGATTTCCTGGTGGAGCTGAGCCAGGCCGCCGGCCAGAGCAAGGCGCGCTTCACCCTCGGCCGGCTGCAGGAGGTGCAGCTCAAGTACGCGGAGCAGGGCCGGGAGTTCGAGCGCTTCCAGGACGCCAACCGGCACTGGGAGACCAGCCCCGCGCCCGGCGTCCGCCTGCAGGGGGCCCGGCTGCGGGACAGCCTGGAGCTGTGGAAGCAGGTGATGACCAACCTGACCCTCAACCACGAGCAGGCCCTGCTGGAGGCCCAGAACGATACCCAGACCCTGCTGCTGCTGGACCCCGGCAGCCTCCCGGTGGAAAAGAGCAAGCCCGCCCGCGCCCTCCTGTGCTTCCTCGCCGCCCTGGCGGTGGGGCTGGGCAGCTGGATCGCCCGCAACCGTTCCGCCCTCACCCAACGCATTCTCGCCAAGGAGCCTTCCCTATGAGTGTCTATACCAATACCGGCGCGGCGCTCGCGCCGGCCACCGATCTGATGGCCAAGTTCAAGGACCGCTCCGCCCGGGTGGGGGTGGTGGGCCTGGGCTACGTGGGCCTGCCCTTGGCCGTGGAAAAGGCCAAGGTGGGCTTCCGGGTCCTGGGCTTCGACCGCTCCGCGGCCCGGGTCGGCCAGGTGAACGCCGGTGAGAACTACATCGGCGACGTGCGCGACCAGGACCTGCGCGACGTGGTGCAGGAGCAGGCCCTGCTCGGGGCCACCATGGACTTCGACCTGCTGGCCGGCATGGACGTGGTGGTCATCTGCGTGCCCACCCCGCTCACCCGCAACCTCACCCCGGACCTGCAGTACATCGAGTCGGTGACCCGGGAGCTGGCCCGGCGGATCCGGCCCGGCCAGCTCATCTGCCTGGAGAGCACCACCTACCCGGGCACCACCGAGGAGGTGATGAAGCCCATGCTGGAGGCCTCGGGCCTCCAGGAGGGCCGGGACTTCTACCTGGCCTTCAGCCCCGAGCGGGTGGACCCGGGCAACAAGCGCTACACCACCCGCAACACCAACAAGGTGGTGGGGGCCGGCCAGAGCTCCAGCCGCGAGGTGGCCCTGGCCTTCTACCGCCAGACCATCCAGCACGTGGTGGCGGTGAGTTCCTCCCAGGCGGCGGAGATGGTGAAGGTGTTCGAGAACACCTTCCGCGCGGTGAACATCGCCCTGGTGAACGAGCTGGCCATGCTCTGCGACCGCATGGGCCTGGACGTGTGGGAGGTCCTGGACGCGGCCGGCACCAAGCCGTTCGGCATCCTCTCCTTCTACCCGGGCCCGGGGGTGGGCGGGCACTGCATCCCCCTGGACCCCCACTACCTGGAGTGGAAGGCCCGGGAATTCAACTTCAACACCCGGTTCATCGCCCTGGCCGGGGAGATCAACCGGCGCATGCCCGAGTTCGTCCTGGAGAAGGCCATGCGCCTGCTCAGCGACCGCGGGCTGGGGCTGCGCGGCGCCAGGGTGCTGATCCTCGGCGTGGCCTACAAGAAGGACGTGGACGACGCCCGGGAGAGCCCCAGCGCCGAGATCCTGCACCTCCTGGCCCAGCGTGGGGCCCAGGTGGCCTACCACGATCCCCTGATCCCCCGCTTCCGGGAGTACGGCCAGCAGCTGGAGAGCGTGCCGCTCACCCGGGACCGCCTGGACGAGGCCGACCTGGTGCTGATCCTCACCGACCACTCGGCGGTGGACTACGCCTTCGTGGCCAGGCACGCGCGGCTGCTGCTGGACACCCGCTTCGCCACCCGCGGCGTGCCCTGCGACCGCGCCAAGGTGGTGCTCCTGTGAGCCCGCGGGTGGCGGTGGCCGGCTGCGGGGCCTGGGGGCGGAACCACGTGCGCACCATGCACGATCTGGGCGCCCTGGCCGGGGTGGTGGAGGTGCTGCCCTCCCTGCGGGAGCGGATCCAGGCGGAGTATCCCGACCTGCCGGTGTGGAAGTCGCTGGACCAGGCCTTCCCCCACGTGGACGGGGTGGTGGTCGCCACCCCGGCCCCCACCCACGCGGGCCTGGCCGGACGGGCCCTGGAGGCGGGCAAGGGGGTCCTGGTGGAGAAGCCCATGACCCTGGAGACGCCCCAGGCCCAGGAACTGGTGGCCCTGGCCGAGGCCGCGGGCCGGCCGCTCATGGTGGGCCACCTGCTGCTGTACCAGCCGGCGGTGCAGGAGCTGAAGCGGCTGCTGACGGCCGGGGCCGTGGGCCGGGTGCTGCGCATCCACCAGGAGCGGCTCAATCACGGGCGGGTGCGCTCCACCGAGAACGTGCTCTGGAGCCTGGCCCCCCACGACCTGGCGGTGCTGTGCTACCTCATGGACGGCGCCCCCCGGAAGGTGCGGGCGGTGGGGGCCGCGTTCCTGCAGAACGGCATCCACGACGACGTGCACCTGGAGCTGGGCTTCGGCGCCCGGCGCTCGGCGCACATCCACGCCGCCTGGTACTGGCCGGGCAAGCGCCGGGGCCTCCGGGTCCTGGGCGAGGAGGGCATGATCGCCTACAACGAGTCCGACCAGAGCCTGACCCTGCACCGCAAGCGCCTGGCCGGGGGCGATCCGCCCGCGGGCCTGGCGCCGGTGGACGAAGGCTCGGAGCGGGTCTTCGAGGGGCAGGGCGACGTCCTGCGCCTGGAGGACCAGCATTTCCTGGACTGCCTGGAGACGGGCGCCACCCCCCTGAGCGACGGCCGCAGCGGCGTCGACGTGGTCCGGATCCTCGAGGAGGCGGACGCCCAGCTCAGGCAGTCCCTGCTGCAAACCACCAAGGAGTCCGCATGACCACCCTCACCGCCCCCGCCCAAGCCGCCCATCCCAGCGCCGTCGTCGACCCCGGCGCCCGGATCGGGGAGGACACCCGCATCTGGCACTTCTGCCACGTCTACCCCGGAGCCGTGATCGGCAGCCACTGCATCCTCGGCCAGAACGTCATGGTCGCCGACGGGGTGGTCATCGGCGACCACTGCAAGATCCAGAACAACGTGTCCCTGTACGAAGGCGTGGTGCTGGAGGACTACGTGTTCTGCGGCCCGAGCATGGTGTTCACCAACGTGCAGACCCCCCGCTGCCTGCACCCGCGCAACACCTCCTCCGACTACCTGGAGACCCGGGTCAAGCGCGGCGCCAGCATCGGCGCCAACGCCACCATCGTCTGCGGCATCACCCTGCACGAGGGCGCCTTCGTGGCGGCCGGTTCGGTGGTGATCCGGGACGTGCCGCCCTACGCCATGGTGGCCGGAGTGCCGGCCCGGATCATCGGCTACATGAGCGAGCGGGGCGAGCGGCTGAAGTTCGACGCCGCCGGGGTGGCCGTCACCAGCTACGGCCAGCGCTATCGGCGCAACCCGGACGGCCTGGTGGGAAAGGAGCCCGCATGACCACCCAGACCCCCATCCCGGTGCTGGACCTGCGGCCCCAGCTGGACGCCCTGTGGGAGGACGTCAACCAGGCCGTCCAGCGGGTGCTGCGCTCCGCCCACTTCATCCTCGGCCCGGAGGTGCGGGCCTTCGAGCAGGAGGCCGCCAGCCACCTGGGGGCCCGGCACGCGGTGGGCTGCAACTCCGGCACCGACGCCCTGTTCATCGCCCTGCGGGCCCTGGGCATCGGCCCCGGGGACGAGGTGATCACCTCCCCCTTCACCTTCTTCGCCACCGCCGAGGCCATCAGCCACGTGGGCGCCACCCCGGTGTTCGCGGACGTGGACCCCGAGAGCATGAACCTGGATCCGGCCCAGGTGGAGCGGGCCATCACCCCGCGCACCCGGGCCATCCTCCCGGTGCACCTGTTCGGCCGTCCCTGCGACCTCGACCGGATCCTGGACCTGGCCGGGCCCCGGGGGATCAAGGTGGTGGAGGACTGCGCCCAGAGCTTCGGCGCCCGGCACCGGGGCCGGCACACCGGCACCCGCGGCCACCTGGGCTGCTTCAGCTTCTTTCCCTCCAAGAACCTGGGCGCCTGCGGCGACGCCGGGCTGCTGGTCACCGACGACGACGCCCTGGCGGACCAGGCCCGGGCGCTGCGCGCCCACGGCAGCCTGCGCAAGTACCACAACGAGACCGTGGGCTACAACTCGCGCCTGGACGAGCTCCAGGCCGCCATCCTGCGGGTCAAGCTGCCCCATGTGGAGGCCTGGAACGCCGGCCGGCGGCGGGTGGCCGAGCGCTACGGGCGGCTCCTGGCCGGGCACGGGGCCATCGTCGCCCCGGCGGTGGTGGAGGGCCACGTGTTCCACCAGTACACCGTGCGGATCCCGGGCCGCGACCGGGACCGCATCCAGGCGCGCCTGCGCCAGGAGGGGGTGGAGACCATGGTCTACTACCCCGTCCCCTGCCACCGGCTGCAGGTCTACGCCCGCAGCCACGCCCGGGTGGCCTGCCCGGTGGCGGAGCGGCTGTGCGCCGAGGTGCTGAGCCTGCCCATCTGGCCGGAGCTGGACGAGCCCACCCAGGAGGCGGTGGTCCGGGCCCTGCTGGCCGAGGCGGCCGGATGAAGGCGCCCCGGTTCCAGGGCTTCCGCCTGAAGGTGCTGCAGGTGGCGGGCGGCACCGCCGTGGCCCAGGGCCTCCTGGTGCTGGCCTCGCCCCTGCTGACCCGGCTGTACACCCCCGCCGACTTCGGGGTCCTGGCGGTGTACATGTCCCTGCTGGCGATGCTGGTCATCCTGGCCTCCCTGCGCTTCGAATACGCCCTGCCCATCCCCGAGGACGACGGCGAGGCCATGAACCTGCTGGCGGTGTGCCTGCTCCTGGTGGCGGCCACCACCGGCCTGGCCTCGCTGCTGCTGTACGCCATGCGGCACCGGGTCCTGGCCTGGATGGGCGCGCCGGAACTGGCGCCCTACCTGTGGCTGGTGCCCCTGGGGATCCTCGGGGTGGGCTGCTACCAGGTGTTCAACTGCTGGGCCATCCGCAAGGGCGGCTACGCCCGCATCGCCCGCACCAAGGTGACCCAGAGCCTGACCCAGCTGGCGCTGCAGGTGGCCATGGGCGCCCTGGGCAAGGGGCCGCTGGGCCTCCTGGTGGGGCACGCGGTGGGCCGCACCAACGGCACCCGCACCCTGGCCATGCTGGACTGGCGGCGCGACTGGGTCAGCCTGAAGCAGGTGACCATGGCCGGCATGTGGCGGGCGGTGGTGCGGTTCCGCCGCTTCCCGGCCATCGCCTCGGGCTCGGCGCTGATGAACACCTTCAACCTGCGCATCCCGGCGCTGCTGCTGGCCATCTACTTCGGGCCGGCGGTGGCGGGCTGCTTCGCCCTGGCCCAGCGGGTGTTCGCCCTGCCCAGCTCCATCATCGGCGAGTCGGTGGCCCAGGTGTACTTCGGCGAGTTCGCGCTGCGGGCCAACCGGGACGCCAGCGGCCTGATGAGCCTGTTCCGGGGCACCGTGCGCCGGATGTTCCTGCTGGGCCTGCCGCTCATGCTCGGCGCCATGGCCGCGGGGTGGTTCCTGTTCCCGCTGGTCTTCGGCCGGGACTGGAAGGAGGCCGGGACCTTCGTGGTGGCCATCGCCCCCATGGCCCTGGCCCAGTTCACCGCCGCCTGCGCCGACAGCACCCTGGTGGTGCTGGAGCGCCAGGACCTGGCGCTGTTCCGGGAGGTGGTGCGCAGCGGCCTGCTGCTGGGCGGCATCCTGGTGGCCTACCTGCTCAAGTGGGAACCCCGGCCCGCCATCTTCCTGTTCGGCGCCACCGGGACCCTGGCCTACGTCATCTACGGCCTCATCACCTGGTACGCCATCCGCCAGCACCGCCCGGCCCGGCAGGTGCCGTCGTGAACCCGCTCCGTCCCTGCGCCGCCTGGCTGCGGACCTGGGCCACCCGGCCGCGGTTCCTGGCCCTGGCGGCGTTCCTGTTCGCCGGGGACCTGAAGGCCGACCCCAGGCTGGCCTGGTTCCCGGTGGACCTGACCCTGCTGGCCGGCGCCGCCCTGTCCGGGGTGCTGGCCCTGCGCTGGCTGCGGGGGGCCCGGCTGCGCGCCCTGGGCGGCCCGGCCCTGCTGGGCCTGTGGTTCCTCAGCTTCGCCCCCGGGCTGTTCCAGGCGGCGCCCACCGACTATACGGTGCAGAAGGTGGCCACCATCTACACCTTCACCCTGCTGGCCGCCCTGGCGCCGCTGGTCCTGGTGGAGACCGACGCGGACCTGGTGCGGCTCATGAACGCCCTGGCCTGGTTCTGCCTGGCCATCACCCTGGGCGGCCTCCTGGGCGGCGGCGCGGCCGACCAGGCGGTCCAGCGGCTGCAGGGGTTCGGCGGCGGCACCATCTCCCTGGGGCGGGCCACCGGGCTCCTGTTCACCTACGCCGCCATCACCCTGGCGGGCCGGGGCCCGCTGCCGGGGCTCACCTTCGGGCTCATGGCCCTGGCCGGGGTCACCGCCATGTTCTCCGGCTCCCGGGGTCCCATCCTGGCCGCCCTGGCGGTGCTGGCCCTGCTGGCCGGCACCGGGCGGATCGGGGCCGCCGCCAGCCTGCCGCGGCTGCTGGTGGCCGCCGGGCTGTTCCTGGCCGCCCTGGGCGGCTCCCTCTCCATGGCTCCCCCGGGCTCCCTGAACCGGGTGACCGCCTTCTTCCGCGGCCAGTACGGGGAGTCCGAGACCTACCGCATGAACGCCCTGCGCGACTCCTGGCGGCTGGTGGGCGACGCCCCCTGGGGCCTGGGCTGGGGCGGCTTCGCCACCTTCGTGGACCCGGAGCGGGGGGTGGGCCGGCAGTATCCGCACAACCTCCTGGCCGAGGTCACCCTGGAGGCGGGCTGGCTCTGCGGGGCGGTCACCCTGCTGGTGCTGGGCACGGCGGTGCTGGCCGCCTGGTCCGGCAGCGCGCTCCCCGGGGCCCGGGTGGTGTTCGCGGGCCTGGTGTTCTACCTGATCAACGCCATGGTCAGCGGCGACCTGAACGACAACCGGCCGCTGTTCATGTTCGTGGGCTGCGCCCTGACCCTGCCCCGGAGGGCCCGGTCATGACGCGGACGCTGCCTATGGCGGTGGTGACCACCGCCCACCCCTGGGGGGATCCCCGGGTGTTCGAGCGGGAACTGGCCGCCTGCCTGGAGTGGGGGGTGGAGACCCACGTCTTCGTGCCGCTGGCGGAACCGCCGGAGCGGGCCGGCTGGAGCGCGGACCCGCGGCTGGTGGTGCATCCGCTGCCGGTGCCCGGGGGGCGGCTGGGCCGGTTCCGGCTGGCCCTGGGGGTCTGGCGGGAGGTGCTGCGCTGCGGGCCCTTCGCCCTGGTCCACTTCCACGACCCGGAGCTGGTGCCGGCCATGGCGCTGCTGGGGATCCTGCGGCCCGGCACCTACACCCTGTATGACATCCACGAGGACCTGCCCCTGCAGCTGGCCTCCAAGCCGTACCTGCCGTCCTGGGCCCGGGGCCCCGCGGCGCGCCTGGTGGCGTGGATGCTGCGCACCGCCCGGGAGCTGTTCAGCGGCTTCGCCCCGGCCACCGAGGCCATCGGCCTGGACTGGCCGGCGGCCCAGACCCGGGTGCTGCACAACTACCCCAAGGCCCTGTTCGGCCGGGCCGGGACCCTGGGCCGGCCCCTGGATCCGCACCGGATCCTGTACGTGGGCGGGCTGTCCCGGGAGCGGGGCATCCCCCTGGCCCTGGAGGCGGTGCGGGAGGCCCGGCGGCAGCTGCCGGAGCTGCGCCTGGAGCTCATCGGCTGGGTGATGGATGACGAGACCGCCCAGGGGATCCGCCAGGCCACGGCCGAGGGCTGGTGCCGGCACACCCCCCGGCTGGCGCCGGAGGCGCTCATGGCGCGCGCCGCCGGCGCCGGAGTCGGCCTGGTGACCCTGCTGCCCCGGCCCAACTACCTGGAGTCGCTCCCCACCAAGCTCTTCGAGTACATGGCCATGGGCATCCCGGTGCTGGCCTCGGACTTCCCGCTCTGGCGCCAGCTGGTGGAGGCGGCCGGCTCCGGCCGGCTGGCCGCGCCGGTCCCCGCCGAAGTGGCGGCGGCCCTGGTGGCCATGTGCTCGGATCCCGTCCGGCTCCGGCTCCAGGGGGAAGCGGGCCGGGCGGCCTACCGGGAGCGCTACCGGTGGGAGGTGGAGTCCCTGCATCTGCGCTGGCACCTCC
>Ga0181516_10000691_pt1 | contig 28999 bp, 32 predicted proteins | sample PEATcosm2014_Bin_25_FD_121104 | JGI IMG/M metagenome (GOLD analysis project Ga0181516, IMG submission 121104) | Peatland microbial communities from MTU Mesocosm Facility, Houghton, MI, USA - PEATcosm2014_Bin01_10_metaG | ecosystem: Environmental > Terrestrial > Soil > Wetlands > Peat | place... | reverse complement strand
GCCGGGAGTCCTGGCCCTTGCCATCCCCCCAGAGGGTCCCTCCGGTGAGGTCCAGGTCGCTGACCTTTGCAGCGGCCAGCTCCCCATACCTAGCGCCGGTCAACAGGGCCCCCTGCACCAGGGGCCGGAACTCGTCGTCGCAACCGCGGACGAGGGCGCCCTGCTCTTCCAGCGAAAGGAACCTGATGCGCTGGCCCTTGACACCCTTGAAGGGGGCCACGATGGCCCAGGGCATATGGTCTGTGTCGATCTTCCCCATCTTGGCCGCCAGGTTTAGGGCGGCCTTCAGCATGGCAAGATAGCGATTAGCTGAGGACTTTCGGCGTTTCAAGGCGACCGCGGTCGCTTGTTGGAGCTCCTTCTTGGTCATCGGTTCTGCGAGCTTCGGGTCCACCAGAGGGAGATACTCGACGGCTTCACCATCGAGACGCTTCCGTCCTGTCTTCCTGCGCCCTCGAGCTGCTAGGTCGTTCCTCCATGTCTCGATCCTGGTGGCAGTCAACTCCGCAACGGGAATATCCCCCAGTTCAGGGAGGACGCCGGTTTCCAAAGCCTGGCGGTCTGCCTCGGCGGTGGCGGCCTTCTTGCGCTCCTTGCGGGCGGTGTCAATGTAGTTCTCCACCACATCGCGGACGGTCCGGAGGTAATCCTTGGGCGGCTCGGGCTTTGCCGCCGCCAAGGCGCGGTCGAGGATCCACTTCTCCGCCTTGGTTCGGGCCTGGGAGTAGGTGAGAGTGCCGGCATCATCGGCCGGGATGAGGTCGTCGGCATCCCCGAGGCGGGCTTGTGTGATCTTGCGGGTATCGCGATCATAGACCCGGACGACCCACGTTCCCGGACCCCTGGCCGGCTTCCGGTACTGGAGATACTTCCCGTGACCGATCGTGTCCTGATAGTCCACGCCGATTTCCAGGGGCTTCCGTTTGGTGATGGTGTCCAGTTCGGTGGATCGTTTGCTCTTACCCATGGGATTTTCCAGCCTCAAACCGGCCTCAAAATCGGTCGGCGATCCCGATGATACTCGGTATCACCCGTCGGTCAAATTCCTTGAAATCATTGACTATTTTTATGGTGATAGGTGCCGCCAGATGACGCTTTAATCACCAGACAGGCATTCGCAATGAGGAGGTCGACAGTTCGATCCTGTTCAGCTCCACCAACAAACCGCCTGAAGCCAATCACTTCAGGCGGTTTTCTTGTGGGCTTAGGTAGCAATGAACGGGTCGTGGTCCTCAAAACCGCCTGGCGATACGGAACATTTCCCCCTGAGTCGAGGTGGCATCACGAGGACGGACCACCTCAAGTTCAAGACTGGTGGCCTCCACTTCGGCAAGATGCAGATCGTTGTATGTATTGTGGTCACGCCATCGGGCAAGACATGGGAGCTTTTCCCCCGGATACTCTCTTCATGGCATTGCCTGCCGCCGGGAAGGGGCATCATCCAGTCCACCGGCGCCTGCACAACGAGCCCCCCTGGCAAGCGCGAGGTCCGGCTTTAAGCCTACCTGATCGACGGAGTCAGTTCGGGTGGCCCTGGTCAGGCTCGGCCTAGGATTATCGCGATAGTAAAGGGACCACCGATGCCCAGCCCATAGAATCAGGCAAAAAATCCGGAGCGTTAGGCAAGCATCAAAAGGCTGCAATCCCTAAACTTCAAGGTGATTTACCACGGGGCCTGCCCACCGTTGGGGGCAGTTTCCAAGGCCTGGGTCGCGTCAAAACGCTTTGAACGATTATCCGAAGGGGGAACAAGACCATGGCGAATGTCATTGTCGTTATCGGTGCGGGATCAATCGGGCTGGCCATCGCCCGGAGGGTAAGCGCCGGCAAGCGGGTGCTGCTGGCCGACCTGCGGCTGGAAAACGCTGAGGCGGCCGCCAAGGTCCTCGGTGATGCCGGGTTCGAGGTGAGCACCGCGACGGTGGACGTGTCCGTACGCGAATCGGTCCAGGCGCTCGTTCATGCAGCAACCAGGCTTGGGGAGGTCACCGGCGTCATTCACGCCGCAGGCGTTTCGCCATCGCAGGCCTCGCCGGCGGCCATTCTGAAGGTCGATCTCTACGGAACAGCCCTGGTGCTTGAGGAATTCGGAAAGGTCATCGCGCGGGGCGGCGCTGCCGTAGTCATCGCCTCGCAGTCGGGGCACCGCCTTCCCGCCCTCACCGCGGAGCAGAACAGCCTGCTCGCGATGACCCCCGTCGACGAGTTGCTCGCGCTCCCCATGCTCCAACCGGACCAGGTGACGGATCCCCTCAATGCCTATCAGCTTTCCAAGCGCGGCAATTCGCTTCGGGTGATGGCCGAGGCCGTGCGCTGGGGCAAGCGCGGGGCGCGGGTCAACACCATCAGCCCTGGCATCATCTTCACCCCGCTGGCCAAGGATGAATTGTCCGGGCCGCGGGGGGAAGGGTACCGGAGGATGATCGAGGACTGCGCGGCCGGGCGCGGCGGCACGCCGGACGAAGTCGGGACGGTCGGTGCGCTGCTGATGGGCCAGGAGGGTGCCTTCATCACTGGCAGCGACTTCCTCATGGATGGTGGGGTCACGGCAGCCTACTGGTATGGCGACCTCGCCCCGAAATAAGGCGGCCCGGAGAATCAGGCCAAAACTTCGGAGCATTGGGCAATCATTCCGGGCTGCGTGTTCCTAAACTTTGAACTGTCACCATCATCCACGGACCCAACTTGGAGGAAACCATGACCACGAAGATTCTCGCTTACGCCGCCACATCCCCGAAGGACGCCCTGACCCCCTACAGCTTCGAGCGGCGCGAGCCCCGCCCTGACGATGTGGTCATCGAGATCCTCTACTGCGGTGTCTGCCACTCGGATCTGCATACGGCCCGGAACGACTGGGGCTGGACCACCTATCCCATCGTGCCCGGCCACGAGATCATCGGCCGTGTCACCAAGGTGGGGGCGGCGGTGACCAGGTTCAAGGCCGGGGACGCCGTAGGCGTCGGTTGTCTGGTCGATTCCTGCCGCCACTGCGAAGCCTGCGACAGCGGCGAGGAGCAGTACTGCGGCAGCTTCGTCGGGACCTATGGCGGCGTCGACCGCCACGACCATTCGAAAACCCAGGGCGGGTATTCCGAGAAGGTCGTCGTCTCGGAAGACTTCGTCCTGCGGATTCCCGAAGGCCTGGACCTGAAGGCCGCGGCGCCCCTCCTCTGCGCCGGCATCACGACCTGGTCGCCTCTGCGCCACTGGAATGCGGGCGAGGGCAGCCGGGTGGCGGTGGTGGGCCTGGGCGGCCTTGGGCACATGGCCCTGAAGCTCGCCAAGGCACTGGGGGCCGAGGTCACTCTGTTCACCCGTTCCAAGGGTAAGGAGGAGGATGCGCGCCGGCTGGGGGCCGACCATATCGTCCTGTCCACCGAGGCCGCCCAGATGGCCTCGGTCCAAGGGCGCTTCGACCTGATCATCGACACGGTGCCCTATGTGCACGACCTGAACCCCTACCTGCCGACCTTGGCCACCAGCGGCACCCTGGTGCTGGTCGGCTACCTGGGCGGCCTGGAGCCCATGCTGAACACGGTCCCGATGATCCTGGGACGCAAGTCCGTGGCGGGATCGCTCATCGGAGGAATCAAGGAGACCCAGGAGATGCTCGACTTCTGCGGCAAGCACGGCCTCACCTCCGACGTCGAGGTCATCAACATGCAGGACATCAACGCAGCCTACGAACGCATGCTCAAGAGCGACGTGAAGTACCGCTTCGTCATCGACATGGCCTCCCTCAAGGCCTGAACCGGAGCAAGGGGGTTGGACCATGAACAACAGGGACAAGGAAACCTCGGATGAGGCTGGGGACCTGGCGAAGCTGACCGCCCTGCTCCGGGCCCACGCGCCCTATGACGGCCACTTCGACCTCCGCCTGCCGGGGGTGGAGGTGATCCGGGCCTCCCGGGTCACCGGGGAGCTGGTGCACGGCGTGGCCAAGCCGGCCATGTGCATCGTCGCCCAGGGGGCGAAGAAAGTGTTCCTGGGCAACGAGGTCTTCGACTACGACGCCTCCCGCCTGCTGGTCTATTCCGTGGATGTGCCGATCTCCGGCCAGATCACCCGGGCCAGCGCCTCAGAGCCCTTCCTGTGCCTCAAGGTGGAACTGGACCCGGAGCGCATCGCCGACCTGACCCTGAAGGTCTACCCCCACGGATTTCCCCAGAGCCGCAAGGACCTGGCCATCTGCGTCACCCCGGCAGAACCCAGCATCCTCAAGTCCTCCGCCCGCCTGGTGGAAATGCTGGCCCAGCCCGACGACGCGGAATGGATCGCCCCGCTGGTGGTCGAGGAGATCCTCATCCGCCTGCTGCGCAGCCCCATCGGGGCCCGGGTGGCCCAGATCGGCCAGGAGGACTCCCGGGTGCACCGGGTGGCCAAGGCCGTCGCCTGGGTGCGCACGAATTTCGACCGTCCCCTGGACGTGGAGCGACTGGCTGGCCTGGTGCACATGAGCGTGTCCACCTTCCACCAGCACTTCAAGGCGGTCACGGCCATGAGCCCCCTGCAGTACCAGAAGGTGCTGCGGCTCCATGAAGCCCGTCGGCTCATGCTGTCGCGGATGATGGACGCGGGGACGGCATGCCGCCAGGTCGGGTATCTGAGCGCGTCCCAGTTCACCCGCGAATACGGCCGGTTCTTCGGAGCCGCGCCCATGAAGGATATTGCCAAGCTCCGCGAAGGGGCGATGGCCGAACATCTGGCTGAGGCCTGACCGGGGCCCCAAGGGAGAAATGATGAGACAGCGTAAGTTGGGCAACAGCACCCTGGAAGTTTCAGCCTTGGGCCTGGGCTGCATGGGCATGAGCTTCGCCTATGGCCCGCCCCCCGACAAGGCGTCGATGATCGCCTTGCTGCGCGCGGCGGTCGAGCGTGGAGTGAATTTCTTCGACACAGCCGAGATCTATGGACCCTTCACCAACGAGGAACTGGTGGGCGAGGCCCTCGCCCCCGTGCGCTCCCAAGTGGTGATCGCCACCAAGTTCGGGTTCGCCCCGGGCCTGGACGACCCGACCAAGCTCTCGGTGACCAGCAGCCGGCCGGAACACATCCGCAAGGTTGCCGAGGAATCCCTCAAACGGCTCCGGATCGAGACCATCGATCTCTATTACCAGCACCGGGTCGATCCGGATGTGCCCATCGAGGATGTGGCCGGTGCGGTCAAGGACCTGATCCAGGCTGGCAAGGTGAAGCACTTCGGCATGTCCGAAGCGGGGGTGAGGACCATCCGCCGGGCCCACGCGGTGCAGCCGGTGGCGGCGGTGCAGAGCGAATACTCGCTCTGGTGGCGCCGACCCGAGGAGGAACTCCTTCCGGCCCTGGAAGAACTGGGCATCGGCTTCGTGCCGTTCAGCCCCCTGGGCAAGGGCTTCCTCACGGGGAAGATCGACGAGAACACGACCTTCGCCAAGGACGATTTCCGCCAGATCGTGCCACGCTTCACCCCTGGGGCGCGCAAGGTCAACCAGTCGCTGGTCGACCTGCTGACCAAGGTGGCCGGCGAAAAGGGCGCTACGCCGGCGCAGATCGCCCTGGCCTGGCTTCTGGCCCAGAAGCCGTGGATTGTGCCGATCCCCGGCACCACCAAGCTGGCCCGGCTCGAGGAGAATCTGGCGGCGGTCGAGCTTGAGCTCACGGCCGAAGAGCTTGGGGCCATCACGGTGGCTGCGGCGAAGATCCAGGTGCAGGGCGACCGCTACCCGGAAGCTCTGGAAAAGCGAACAGGTCTGTGAAGGGAAGGCCCGAAGCCATGAAGAACATCCTGATCGCGTTCTATTCGCGCAAAGGCAACAACTACCTCAACGGCAACATCGTGGACCTGCCCACCGGCAACACCGAAGTGGCCGCGACGATGATCCAGCAGCTGACCCAGGGCGACCTCTTCCAGATCGATACCGTCCAGGCCTACCCGAAGGACTACACCCGCGCCACCGAGGTGGCGCAGGAGGAAATGGACCGCAAGGCCCGCCCCCAACTGGCCCGGGAGCTGGGCAGCTTGGACGCCTATGATGTCATTGTCCTCGGCTATCCCAACTGGTGGGGAACGGCGCCCATGGCGGTGTTCACCTTTCTCGAATCCCACGATTTCTCGGGTAAGACGATCCTGCCATTCTGCACCCACGAAGGCAGCGGCCTGGGGCACAGCGAAAGCGACATCAAGGCCTCCTGCCCCGGCGCAAAGATGATGAAGGGGCTGGCCATCAAGGGCGGCAGCGTGTGGAAGGCGCAAGAGCCCATCGCCGCCTGGCTCCGGCAAGCGGGGGTGAAGGCATGAACTCAGACGAGAGGATGGCAGCATGAGCATCACCGACGCGGCGAACCGGAATCACGAGGAGCTGTTCCCCAACCACAAGTCCACCCTGAAGGTCACCGACCCAGAATTCATCGAGCTGTTCGACAATTTCGCCTTCGATGAGGTTCTCGCCCACGGGGACCTCGACGACCGGACCCGGCTGATGGTGATCCTGGCCGCCCTGATCGCGAGCCAGACCCTGGGGGAATACAAGGTCATGCTCCGCGGCGCGCTGAACATCGGCGTCACCCCGGTGGAGGCGAAGGAGATCCTCTACCAGGCCGTGCCCTATTGCGGCATTGCCAAGGTGTTTGACTTCCTCCACGCCACCAACGAAGTCCTGGAGGAGAGGGGCGTGAAGCTCCCGCTGGAGGGCCAGTCCACCACGACCCCCGCCACACGCCGCGAGAAGGGGTTGGCGGTGCAGAAGGCCATCTTCGGCGGAATGATCGACGCGATGTACCAGCAGGCACCCTTGAACCAGAGGCACATCAACGAATTCCTCTCCGCCAACTGCTTCGGGGACTACTACACCCGGACCGGCCTCGACCTGAAGACGCGGGAACTGTTGACCTTTTCCATGATCCTTGCCCTGGGCGGCTGTGAGCCGCAACTGAAGGGGCATATCCAGGGCAACGTGGCCATCGGCAACGACAAGGCCGCCCTGCTGGGCGTGGTCACCCAGTTGCTGCCCTATGTCGGGTATCCGAGATCTCTCAATGCGATCCGGTGCCTCAACGAGATCCTGCCGGATGACACAAGCTCGACTGGCTTCAGAGGGCCTGGCTGATCCAGAAACGGATGGCTTGAAGCTAGAGCAGACCGCGTAGTTGGTCGAATCGGGCCTGCACCTGATCCCAGCCGGGGTGCGGGCTGTAGCAGAGCATCCGGCATTGGGTTTCGTATTCGGCCCCAACGATGGCCGCCAACTCTGGGGGCGGAAACAGCGCCTCGCTGTTGGCAAAGCGCATATCCACGGGAAAGAAGTAGCTGCGTGGGAAATGAGTGCTGCTGATCCGGTCATAGTCGGTCTTGAAGGCCGCATATTCGTCGCTGCGTAACATGTCCAGGACTTCCTCCCGACCGGCCAAGTGGAACAAGTCGTAGTAGTGCCGGGCGTAGGTACCCAAGCCCCGGTGGTCCCGCTTGAGCAGTTCCACCTTGCTGTGAATGGCGAACATCTTTTCGACGAAGGTCCGACGAAAGATCTACGTCCTCGGAAAACCGCTGGATCAGGTTCCACCTTTTCGACAAGCTGGTCCCGCCCTTGAAGATCACCTGGTCGCCCTGGGTCGTCGCCACGATGCGCAAGGTCTCGGTGACGTAGTAGTCCTTTTCGATAATCGCCGGGCGCAGACCGCGATCGCGGAAATGTTCTGCCGCCTGGAGGATGGCCTGCTCGAAATCAGGATGTTCAAACAGCTTCATAAGGATTGTTCCTTGGCCTGCCACCTCCGCGCGTTCGGCAAGACGTGCAGGGCGCCGAAAGCGAACCTGGAAATGGGGTTCAGAGTGGCCCGCAGTTGCCGAAGCCGCCGTGGAGCCAACCCGAGCTCTTCGCCGATGGCGCCCAGGATAGCGCGGACTCTGGGTGGTTCGGTACGTGCAACCTTCAGCAAACGCTCGAACCGCCCGGGCTCGGTGAGCAATGCCAGCACCTTGCGGGTAGTCTCTTCCGGTGACAACTCGGTCAATTGCCCGCCTCGCCGGAGAAAATCCAGAAGAGCCGCTTCAATTTCGGTCAACCCGCCCCAAGCCTCAGGCCTCCGGGTATGGATCACGGCTCCCCTGCCCAGCAGCTTTCGGGGAAGGCTCAGCCCGCTGGTGGCCAGTTCCACCTGCGGACCAGACTGGGTGGTGAACCCCAGAAGGTTCGCCGCAGCGAGCCCGGCAGGGAACATCTTCTGCTGATCGGAAACCAGCTTCTGCAGGCTGGCCGGATTGGGGCGGCTTCTGCCCAGCGTCGTCTGTCGAGCACGGTAATAGACGCCCTTGCTGAGCCGCTCGATCACCCCACCCTTTGCCAGGCGGGACAGCGCCTGGGCCACAGCCAGGAACGGGAGATCCCGGAAGTCCTCCATGCGCCACAAACGCTCCCCCCCTGCTTCAATCCGATGCCGGACCAGGGCAGCTGCGCTGCGGGGACTCTGCGTGGGTGGAACGGCCTCGATCATGCCCCAGGATCGGTTCTGAAAAGACCCATATCAAGTTTTATAGCAAAAAAACTAGACATTTCCGAACCTGTCAACGCCGTTTGCGGCCCCTGGATGGTGGCTCCGGCTCGGTTTCAACCGTTTTGGCTTGCGGGGAGCAGATCCTCGGCGCCGACATCCTGATCGCGTCCCGCTTGGCGGTCTCGCATAAATGCCCGTAGTGCTCTTCCACCATCCGGGTATCGGCGTGGCCGAGTTGCTGGGCGACGAACACGAGGGGAACCCCCCGGTTGATCAGAGCCGAGGCATAGGTATGCCTCTTATGCCGATATCGGCATAATGCCGCAGCTCGTGAAAGGTCACTTTCTCGATCCCCGCCTTGACGTAAGCCGCCGTCATGGGGCCTTTGGTGTCGTTCTTGAGCCAGCGATCCGTCACTTCCTGCCGGCCCGGGATGGTCTCGATGGTGAGGGCCACCGGGCAGGTCAGGATCACGCAGGCATCGCCCCGCACGATGCGGACCATGGGGAGCTTCTTCCTCAACTGGTCGAGGATGTTCGTGGTCCGCTTCATACCGTTCGGGATCTCGGGCCAGAGGTTCGAAGTGAACACTTCATACGAAACCGGCGCTGCCGCCCGTTCGGAGAGGAAGCGAAGGACCTCGGCTTCCTGCTGGGAACACCACCGGGACCGCCCCTCGACCACGACCCGGTCCGTAGTGGTGGACTTCCTGGCCACGTTGGGATGGGGAATCAGGGATTCGGTTTTCCGGTCAGACCGGCGTGAAAGGCCGTGAGCAGTTCCAGGCCGAGGTCAAGCCGGGCCGGAACCATGTCCGCGACCAAGCACAAGGGGCCATCCAGATCGGTCTCCGGTTCGAGAATCTGGCAAAGCACATCCAGGGTTGCCTGATGGTTTTCCCCGAGGTCCAGGACCTGTCGGGCGTCCTTCCCGAGCAACCAGGCCCCAGCCCGATCCAGATCGAAATCCGGCTCATCGAAGAGATGCATCCCTTCCTCATATAGCCTTTCCATCTGGCCCGCTTCCAAGTAGTTCCGAAGCAGCAGCCAAAGGTCTTCGGCATCCTTGCCTTGCGTCGAATGCCTCCGATCCCGCCACGCGACCAGCTTTAGGATGGCCAAGGCCGGGATGGAGATCACCTGGAGCGTTTCGCCCTCGGGTAATCGGACGGTGAGCGAAGTTTGCCAGGCCTCTGGGTAGGCGATGAGGGTCATGACGGGATCCTGGTCGGGTGGCCAGGCAATGGTGAGATCAGGACGAACCACGTCGCCGAAAGGGATCAGGTCCACGAGCGTTGAAGCCATGAAGGTGAGGGCATGCAGAGCCTTGCCCCGCACCTGAAACAGGTTCGAGGCGAGCAGGGCCTCCCGAATGCGCAGGAACGTTGGCCAATCCGGGACCGCCACAGCGAAGTCCATGTCTTTCGTTGCCCGGATGACCTGGATGCCATATTGAAACTCCAGCTGGATGTCCCGTGCCGTGGCACCGACCAGGAGACATTCGGTGACGCCACCCTCCACCCGAAGGGCGCGCACCACCAAGGACAAGGGCCTCAGTTCAGGCCGGTCGGACAAGTCGAGCATGAATTCGTTCCAGGAGTAGTGCAGCCGTTTCCAGGCACCGGCCATCCCCGATGGCCAGCAGATCAGCGTAGACCAGGATGGTGGGAACCAGATGCGGTTCTTCGGCTTCAAACGCCCAGAATCGGCGCCGGAACTCGACCCTTCCAGCCGGATCCTTCCTGAGTCGGTGGGCCGCCAGGAAGCGGGGGTCCACCTGCTCACCGTAGAAGGTGGCCGTGGCTGGCTTGAGGTATCCGGTCAGGCGTTCGCCGGCTGGCTCTCCCCCAAGAAGAAGGCCATACGGCTCAACCTCTGCGCCCTGGGCCCAATCCAGCTTCTCCGTGGCATATCTTCCAAGCAGGAGCTTGGGCCGGAGCGTGCGCGCATAGCCCTCAACCCACTGCGCTAGAAGACGTTCCCCCTGGAGCAGACGGCGATGGCCCTTCACCTCACCCAGGAAACCGAGCTGAGGCAATTCCGCCATCACCCACCCCACGGTCCCGTGGGCAACCTTGGCATGGGCCGCGATCTCGCGATAGGGCCGATCCACTAAGCCCGGCTCGCAGAGGAGGGCAAACAGAACCTGCAACCCTCTGGGCTGGAAGGCCCTTCCCAGGGGTTCCTGGGCTTCAGTGGGTAGGCGCTTGCGTTGGCCCTTGACCCAGACGAACAACGGGGGGGCATCCAGAAAGGCATTGCCGGCTCCGTCCAGGAAATACGTGCCCATGGCCCGAAGGGCGTCCGCCATGGTTGGCGGAACATAGCCGGCGACCAGCAAGGCCTTCCCGCCCCACTGGGCCATCCGGTGAGTGATGGCCCCCAAGGTATCCAGCGTAAAGTCACGCCGCACCAGCACGGGCAGCTCCATGGTCGTTTCGCCAACGGCCAGTCGAACCCAGGCGTCGGGTTCAAGGTCGAACAGATGGGGAACACCCTTGATTTGTTTCAGCTTGAGGCCCAAAGCCAAGCCCTCCGCCAGAGCGGCTTCGAGAAGGAAATGGGGGGTGTGGGTTGCCATGAAATCCATCCATGCCCATTGTCCATTCTGATTGGACAACAGTCAATAGTGGACAAGATCCCAGCATTTGTCACCCAACCATTTGACCGGTCGGACGGCACTGCGAGAGGGTATGCCAGAAGATGTGGGTGGTTGCATCGCACAGAAACCCGCGCACCGTGCCAGTGGATTTCAGATGGCCGACCCATCCGTTCTGGTTGAACAAAAAATTGAAGCCGAATTGATAGACATGGGAGCGCCCATGACCACGGCCCAGGCTGCCGCAGATCTACTGAAGTTACCGGTCGAAAAGATCTTCAAATCCCTTGTCCTGCTTGATGCAAACAATGCCCCCTTCATCGCAGTGCTGCCAGGAGGCGCAAGGCTGGACCAGAAGGCCCTCGCGCGCCTGGTGGGTGCCAAGAAGCTGAAGTTCGCTTCCGCAGAACGGGTCCTGGAAGTCACCGGTTATCCGGCCGGTGGCACCCCTCCACTGGGGCACAAGAAGGCCCTGCCTGTCTATGTGGACGAGAAGATCATGGCCCATGAATTCGGCTATGGGGGTGGCGGTCATCCCGACTGGCTGCTGCGGATTCGTCCGCAGGAGTTGGTACGGACGACGGGAGCCACCATCGCCCCCCTGAGCCTTTAGGATTAAGGACAAAATAAACTAGTCATTTATGATTTGGCAGGATTGAATAGTTCCACGCACCTTGGAACTTGGATTTCTCGATCCGGACATCAGCCAGTTCCTTGTCGGTGACCTTTTTGCCGACATCGTATTTCCCAGGGTCCAGGCCTGCCTGGATCCTGAGACCCTTGCGGGTTGTCACCGCGCCGATGAGGCTGACAATGGCCTCCAAGCTCACCAATGGACGCCCTCGCCAATTCTGGGTGATGTGGCAGAACATCCGGTGCTCGATCTTGTTCCACTTGCTGGTGCCTGGAGGGAAATGGCATACCGAGATGGTCAAGCCGGTCTCGGTCGCCAACTTTTGAAGGTTGAGTTTCCAGGCTCGGGCGCGGTAGCCATTGCTCCCTCCGCAATCTGCCGTCACAAGGAGGCGCGTGGCCTCTGGATACATGGGTTGCCCCATCTGCTGCCACCAGGTGCGGATGGCGTTTACCGCGAATTCCGGCGTGTCGTGATCATTGCCGACGGTCACCCAGACCTGGTTGGCGGCGACGTCGTAGATGCCATAGGGCACTGCTTTCGCCACATCGGGATCCGGAAAATCGTGGTCCAGTACGTGCTCGGGCTTCCCTTTGGGTTGCCATTCCTGGCCGCCGTTTTGGTATTCCCCAATCAACTCTTTCTTCTTGGTGTCGACCGCGATCACGGGTTGCCCATCCTCTTGGAAGGCGATGGCCTGCTTGTTGATGTAGGCAAATTGCCCATCTCGATCGGGGTGAATCTCGCTCTCCTTTGATTTCCGGTTGGCTTGAAGACTATAACCCTGTGCCGTGAGCATCCTCCCCACAGTTTTATGGGAAACCTTGTGGCCCAGTCCGCGCAGGGCTTCAGCCAAGTGCTCGGTGCTCTTCGAGGTCCAAAGCAGGGGAGACATTGGGTCGCCCCGGGTCGCCGGGTCCACCAGAAAATGCAAGTCTCGCTGCAGCGTGGGGTCACCTTCGGCCAAGCTCTTTCGTCCACCACCCTCAGAGCGGACCCGCCCCGCCTTAAAAGGCTTCGCGGATTCATCGCCAGCCACACTGCGGGCCACTTTGAGCGCTGCATGAATCGTTTGACGGCTCAGTCCCGTCACCTCCGACACAAGCTTGACGCCCCCCCATCCGAGCGCCTCGGCTTCGCCAACCGCCCAAAGTCGCCTTGCCCTTTCATCGAGCAAAGAAGAAATCATGTCCCACTTGGCCTGAATAGCAGTTTTTTCCATACCTAAAGTGTGGAACATTTTTCATTAAAGTCAAGTTTATTTTGTCCCTAATCCTTACCGACCAAAGCACCATTAGAAGTTGACAGCCTCAACCTTCCACATCTATCACTTTCAAGTATAAAGGGTTGGGCCTAAACCTTCCTTCAGACAAGCCTCGTGGGCGTCGGCTGCATTCAAGTGTCCGGGAATCCATTCGCGCCACCCGGGCAGTTGGGCAAGACTCCGCACCTCTTTGGAAAGGCCCCCCTGAGCCGGAAGCAATGTTTCCACAACGGAAGGCCCGGATTCCGAGGCGAACGCATGGATGTCCATGCCATCCTCCGCCACCGCCCGAAGCACATCGGGAATGAACTCGCCCTTGGCCCGGTGCGCTTCCAGGGCCTGTTTCCAGCCGGCCACGAGCTGACCAAGGATCCCGCCGGGCAGCATGAGAAACGGCGGCAGGAGGGAAGCGAGGAGGGCCACGGCCGCATCGCCGCCAACCCACTCCCTTCGTTCACCATCGTGCCTGACCACATCCAGGGTCGTGTCGCCGTCGTACCGGTTCATCCCGGCCAACTTCCGGAACACGTCCATGGCCTTCAGGATGTTTTCAGCCATGCCCGCGAGGGGGACGGCCCGTTCCTCATGTCCTGGCATGGCCCGGTCCAGCATCCCCGCGGCCGCCACCGCCAGCGGCCGCGAGGCCAGGACGAAGGATATGCCGCGCCCTGTGGCCTGCACCTCGCGCATGAGTTCCCGGGCCATATCGAAACTGGCCAGCGGACTGTCCACCACCGCGAAAAACCGCTTCCCGAATCCGGCTTTCACCAGGGTGGTCTTTCCCGAGGCCGGCATGCCCATGGTGAACAGCACGCGCTCACCGGGACGCGCCGGCAACGCCAGCCGCCTGGTGAACAGCTCCCGGGGCAGCGTCAGCAGGACCTGGCTGCCAAGCGCGTAGGAAAGCCAGGGATGCCGGGGCCGGCAGGGGAGCATGCGCAGCAGTTCATCCCCAGATATGTACGCGCCGCCCCAGGTCTCGGGATCCTCCTGATACAGGCGCATGACCTGCTCCGGATCCCGGCCGAATCGGCGGGCTTCCGCCATCACCTCCTGGGCCTCGTCCCCGTCATAGATGGTCGGGGCGGACGGCGCGGCCTTCCGCGGCCGCACCACCGGCTCCCGCAGGTCCAACTCGATGTGGAAGGGCGCCGGATCTTCAGGAATCGTCATGGGAACCGTCCAGTCCATTCATGGGTAATCGGTTCAATGCCTGCATCACCATCCATGATGCCTCGCAACAGGCCGAACGGATACGCCCGGCAAGATGGCGGAACGACCTCCGGGGCACCGCGGAGCCCGGCTCCAGGTAGAGGACGCGGTTGACCTCCACCATGATGGCGAGCACCTTCTTTTCCCGCTGATAATGCTCCAGCGGCACCATCGCCCCGGCAAAGGGGCGGTTGCAGGACACGGAGAAGCCTGCCTGCCGGAACACCTCGACGAAGGCCGCACGGACCCAGTCGGGCGTGTGGAAGGCATCGGTGCCGATACAGATCTCCGGACGCTCCGGGTCCTGGTCGCGTTCGCAGGGCAGCGGGGCCGGTGGGAAGCTGTGCCCGTCCAGGACCAGGCACCAGCCATGGCGCCGCAGCGCGGCGTTGGTGGCGTCGAGGAGCCGCCTTTGGTGCAGATGGTAGTGCGTCGCCAGCAGCCGCTCCCGTTCGGTGGGGTCCAGCGGCCGGCGCAGGGGGCTCCCGTCCGAAGTCCGGCCGTAGATGACCCCCATCCCCGCCGCGGCCATGGGTTCCTGCCCGTCCTCCACGAAGCGCTCCACATCCACCACCAATCGGCTGACTGCGGCCGCCACGACGGGCGTGGCCGGGTCCATGGCCGCGAACAGGTCCAGGGTCCGGTGGTCCGTCATTCTCACCAGTTCCAGTTGCAAGCCGTTATCGTCCAGGAGGAATTGAGGCCGCACCTCCGGTGGGATCACCATGGAATCATGTGGGATGTGCAGAACCACGAGGGGCGGGTAGGTGGGCATGGAGTCAGCCATTGGTTTTGCCGTTCTCGCCCCAATCCTCGAATATTTGATGATGGTCTTCTTCTCCTTTCGCCCATGGTCCTCGCAGAACTTGCGCAACTCCTCGGGCCCCCCCCTTTCTCCGGCAATACCCGCAGCCGAATGGGTTGGAACTCGTGGCGATCATGATGGAATGCTGTCCCCCGCACGGGCAGTTGGCCCACCGGACAGGAAGAGCGCTTCGGTATAGGTGACCACATTCTCGATCACCAAACCGCAGCGGCCGATGAAGAGGGCTTTGCCGGGGACCTGATCCACTGCGGGCTGCTTCAGCCAAGGGTCCAGGCGGGTGATCCGGATTCCTGCCTCAGATTGCATCGATGACCTCCTCCTGATCCATGCGGTCCACGCATCCGTTCCACGGGGCAGCGTGATCCCAGAAATGGGTGCCCTGGGCCCAGGCGGCCCTGATGCGGGTATCCCGGTAACGGCCGCAGAGGGCGTCGAAGTTGAAGAAACCCCTGGACGGCGGTCGTCCAGGCCCTTCCATCTCCACGGCGACTTCCATGGGCTCGGGGCAGTTGGGCGCGTAGGCCACCTGGATCCGGCAGGTCCGCGCACCGGACTGGACGGCCTCCACGGCGGCTTCCCGGGCAGCGCAGGAACCGAGCCGGTCGATGTGGGTGAAGTGCTTGCCACTGAGGGCGCCGCCGCCCTGGCCGATGCGAGGGCCGTAGAAGTCCATGGCGAGCTTGCGCCCGGTCTGGCCGTTGTCGCCGTCGGGACCCGCATCCAGCATGGGGCCGTTGGGATTGAGCACGAGGTTCACCGCCGCCCAGGGCGCGCGCCAGCGGGGATCCCGCCGGCGCACGGCCTCGTATGCTTCGCGCAGGACGCCCGCCACCCGCTGGGTGAATGCGAGGACATCGATATCCCGATCCTGCTGCAGCGTCACCAGCAACTGTTCCAGCCGCCAGGACCGGCCTTCCTCCGCCATCATCACCAGCAATTTGCCATCCGGCCCCTGGCCCGTGAGCGCCCCATGCCGGATGGCGTTCCAGAGCGCCTCCCGGAAGCTGTGCGCCAGGAAGTGTTCAGGGATATGGAAGCGGGTGAGCACGTCGTAGCCAGCCCAGCCCACGCAGATGGACTGATCGTTCACTTTCCGGGTCCAGGCCAGGGGGTCCTCCGGGTAGCGGCAGACCCCGTCCAGCACCTTGAAGGGATGAGCGGCGCCGGCCGCATCCCGGTAGCCGACCTCCGCTCCGGCCTTGCGGACGATGTCCTCCAGCGAGAACGCGTCTCCCGGATGGACCGTGAAACCGCCTGAAATCCAGACCTGGTCGCACCACACACCCGCCTCCACCTGGCAGTAGGCCTGGGGATCGGCGGCTGCGCAGCGGACCACGATGGCCTCGGCCACCTGGTCGCAGAACTTGTCGGGATGGCCCGGCAACACCATTTCGCTGAATCGGATCATGACGGCACCTTGGCAAGCTGGGTGTAGGAAAGCCCCGCGCGGTCCAGCTCGGTGGGGGAGCCGTCCCGGGTGAGGAGCGTATGGATGCGGGTGGCCTGGGTCGGGAGGACCTGGGCGCGGGGAATGGTTTCGATGTAGCCGTCGGTGACAATGACCGCGGACTCGGGCCGGGTCCTGGCGATGTGGTCGAGGACGCAGCCGAGGCTGGTGCCGCCGGTGGTGTCGGTCTTCAGGAGCCCCCCCTCGATGCGGGCCGGGGCCACCACGGTGCTGAAGGCCCAGAAGGGCATGCGGATGGTGCGGCGGAGACGGTTGAGCAGGCCGATGATCAGGGGCATTTCCGCGTTCATCGAACCGCTGACGTCAAGGTAGACCTGGGCCGTCCCGAGGGGCTTGGGCTGCAGGCATTCCCACCGCGAGGTGGGCAGGATGGGGTTCCACAGGGCCTGCAGGAAGGATCGCCGGTCGCTGGGACTGAGCACCGGCAGCAGGCTGGTCTGGGTGACCTCCCGGGTCTCCCGGGCCATCCGGTCGGGAAGGAGATGCGCGCGCAGGACCGCCAGGGCGGCCCGTTCCCAGGCACGCACCCGGTCCGGGCTGCCTGCCACCAGGGCCGCGTACGCAGGCACCCCCAGCCCCCAATCCCGGGGCGACCGCCAGATGCCGCCGCCGTCCATGGTCCGCAGGGCCTTGACCAGGGCTTCCTGCAGCCCCTCCGGGAGGGGTTTGCCCAGATCGCGGTGATTGCCCAGCAGCCGATCCAGGTCGATGTGGAGCAGCCGTCCCCTGGGAGCCAGGCATTCCGCCAGCTCGCGGATATCGTCCACCACCAGGCGGCCCTGATAAAGCCCTGCCCAGGCCGAATGCAGGCGCGTCGCCAGGCCTCCGGGGTATTTGATTTCCCCGGGATTCGGCGGCCGCAGCAGGCACTCCGCCCCTTTGGCCTCCCGGTAGTAGCCCGTCATCATCGCACTGGCCTCAGGCCCCACCTGGCGGTGGATGATGGCGTTGATCACCGCGTCCATGGCGAGGTGCTCGGCATCACCCAGGGGTCCCCTGCCCTCCGTGTGCCTGAGCAGGATGTGCAGGAACTCGTGCAGGATGACCGCCTTGACCTGGGCATCGCCATGGCAGTGCGCGCGCACGAAACCCATGTTCACCAGCAGTTCCGGGCCAGCTTCCCGGGTGACGGCCATGGTGGGCACGGTGTCGGTGAAGCGGACCCGGGCCAGCTTCAGGAAGGGGCGGATGGCGAAGGGGTTCTCCTCCACCAGCTCACGCACCAGATGCATGAATCGGTCCGGTTTCATGCGTAGAACTCCTTCATCTCGTAGAGCTCGAGGCGGCGAGTGAGGCTGGCCCGGGTCCACAGGACCGGACGCTCGGGATCGAAGCGCACGGAGGTGCAGAGGCCGAGCATGAAAGCCAGGCGCAGCACGGCCAGAGGATCGGCAGTGGCCACCTCGAGCGGTTGCAGTTCCGGGTTCGGCCGGCAGACCATGGGCCATAGCGTCTCGCCGAAGGGTGTCCGGAGATCATCCGGGTTGTGGAATCCCGCCTGGGCCAGCAGCCGGTAGGCGGTGGCCACCGGGTCCCTCCGGGCGAAATCCAGGGCCAGGTTCAGGTTGAGTGGGCATCGGATGGGCCCTTTGGTCAGCCCCAGGAGGGTGCTGCGGATCCGCTCGGACCGTGCCCGGCTCGAGGGGCCGCCGGCATTGGCCCGATGCCCGTCCGGATGCGAGTAGATGAGCATGGGCTAGCCCTCCGCCTGCTTCAGGTGCCCCTGGACCTCCCGGACGGCCTTGTTGAATTCGGATTCCAGCGCCACCGGGTCCACGGGCAGCACCTTCGCCACCAGGAAATGGGAGAACAGCTGGCGGGCGCGGACCAGACGGGCCCCTTTCAGGCCGTTCAGCGCCTTGGAGAAGCGCACGAATTCCGGGTGCTGGGAATCGGGGGAGTTCCAGCCTTCCCGCCAGGTGATTTCGCCGTCCACCGAAAGAATGGGCATGGCCACCTTGCCGAGGTCGTGGACCCCCTCGGCGCCGAGTCCGCCCAGGCCTTTGGCGGCGGCGGGGTAGAGCGCCAGGGAGAGGGCCGCCACCTGATCAGCAGGCGCGCTGCCGATGAATTCGGCGATGGCCTGGGAGGCCGCTTCCGGGTTCGGCGCCGCCAGCAACAGGCGCACCTTGCCGGCCAGCGCACGCTCTCCGTGGAACCGGTGGATCCATTGCTGATCGCCGGTGAGGAAGCTCGCATCCCAGGCGAACCGGTGGGCGTGCTCGATGACGGCGGGATCGATCCGCTGCCCCCAGGTGATATGGGGCAGGCTGGCCTTCAGCGTTTCCCGGAAGATGCCCTCGGTGGCATCGCCGGACACGATGGACGCGGCCAGGAGGCTGCGGGCGATGAAACGGGCCCGGCGCGGCGAAACCCGGATCCGGTTGCTGTTGAACCAGGAGGTGGCCGAGACACCGTAGCCCAGGATGGCCTTGGGGCAATGCTCGGCCTGGCGCAGGAAGGCTTCGCGCCACCCCGCCAGGGCCGTCCGGAGGGCGCCGCCGTCCTTGGCCAGGGCGCCTTCGCCGGCCGGGTCGGTGATCAGGGCCTGGTCCTCCTCCCCGAGATCCAGCCAGTCCGAAGCCTCGATGAACAGGCCGAACCGGTCGCCCAGGGCGAGGTCCAGCGGTTCGGAGCCGGCATAGCCGCCGAGGCCGTCCTGGTCCGCCGAACATGGGTTCATGGCAGCCCAGCGGAAGCGGAGGCGGTCGAGGGCGATGCCCTGGATCCGCCGCTCGTGGATCAGGGAGAACAGCCGGTTCTGGTGCTCGGGCTTACAGCGGCTGATCTCGTCCACCAGGACCGATTCCGCGCCCCAGACCGTGGCCGGGGTCTGGAGGAACCTGACGCCGCCGTTCTCAGCATCGGGAAAGGGAAATCCCACCAGGTCATCGAACGAGATGAGGCTCGCGTTGTAGTGCCGGTGCTCCAGTTCCAGGGCCTCGCTCAGGGAATTCAGCAGGAAGGTCTTGCCCGTGCCCGAGGCGCCGATGAGCAGCAGCGGGTCCTCGGTGACCAGCGCCGCCAGGATGATCGGAGCGGCCCGGTCGAAGCTGTAGGCGCCGATGGCGCGGAGGTAGGACGCGGCGGCCGGAGTGGCTGCAGTCACGAGACCAGTTTCCATGGCGGACTCCTTTTTCAGGTTGATTCCTGCGCATGGAACCTTGCGGTTCTGGGCACCGTGGCGTCTTGCTCGGTTGCCGGGCCCCTGGAGGGGCCACTCATCATGCAGCGTTACTTTATGGCCAAAACCGCTCGGGATCCAATGAAAAAAAATTATATTGAAAATATCATTATCAATCACACGATAACTTCAGAGGCTTGCCAAAGTTGCTCCCACTCCTGTGGGCGCTGGCGCAGTGAACACCTGCTCGCAGAGGTTGCACCGCCAGCGAGTCAGTTCGGATACCGTCACCTGATTTGGCGGCACCGTTTCGGCCATGGCCCGGGGTTTTGGCTCTGTCCTTCTTTTTCCGTTGGCCTGTTGACGTCTCGCCGGCACCTTCAGCCGAATCCTTCGCCTCCGGATCGCCGGGATCCTTGAAGACCTCCTCCCGGATGAAGCGTACCCCTGGTTGTCGGACGGATTCAGCCACAGCATCCGCAGGGCCCGCGCCGGCCGGCGTTCGAAGTGGAAGGCGCCCAGGTGGGCGTGGGCATCCAGGCAGCGGAGGTCGGCACGGCAGAGCGCCTCCAGCAGCCGAAGGGCCTCGACCCGCTGGCCCGAATTCCAATGGCCGATGGCCCCCTGGATCGGATCCGAATCCCAGTCCTCAGGATCATTCCCCGGCAGGCAGGCTTCCAGTTCGAAGGACGGGCGCGGCCCCCGGGCGACAATCGGCCGCACCCAGCGCGCCAGCGGCTCGCCCAGCGTATGGCTCAAGTCTTCCAGGCCCGGGTCCGAAGTCTGGTCCACCAGGCTCGCCAGCAAATCCGGTTCCTCGAGTATCAGCAGCAACTCCATGCGCTCTGGCCACCGGGCGCGTCCAACCACGTCCAGGACCCGCTCCCGCCAGGCCTGGCGCTCGGCCTCCGGGATCAGGGCTGACAGGTGCTGGTAGGAATATCGGTGGGGAGATTTCACGAAGTCGGCCCAGGCCGACTGCAGGGCTTCATCCGCCCGGCCAAGCTTGACCAGCAAGGCCCGTCGCAGGCGGTCCAGGCCGTGTCCGCCCCAATCCTGCTTCTCCAGCCCCAGGCCCCGTTCCACCCAGCCCAGGGCCTCGGGAAGCTGGTCCTGGGCCACCAGCATCTCGGCGATCTCCTGGCAATCCCTGGTGCGGAGCCCGGCGGATTCCGCCAGGGCGACGTAAGCGGTAGCCGTTGGCCCAAGGGCGGCGTCATGGAGGCGCAGCCCTGGAAGAGGCCATCAGAATGGGGGCTCGTCTGGCCGAAAGGTCCGTGCCGGTTCATCGTTGCCGGACTGGCTGGGCGTCCGATCATCATCATCCGTGGCGAACGTTTCATCGTCAAACCGCAACCCTTTCGCCTTGACCTGTCCGAGGGCCGCCTGATCGAGAATCATCCCCTCGGGCAGCGTGGGCTTCCATCGGCAGCCCATGCCCATGAACATGCTGGCCAGGTCGACGACGTTTCCCGGGTCGTCCTTCGGATCAAGGAGGGAATCCACATGGGCGCTCATCTCCGCATGGGTTTCCCGGCGGTACCGCTCCATATCCGGCCGGCCCTGGGCGTCGAAACGGATCAGGGAATAGGCGGCACGCTCAACGGCGACCGGTTTCCGGTTGACCATCCGGACGACCAGCTCCGCGAACCGGATCGAGCTGTTGGAAAAGGCGGAAATGACCACGGGGCACGGTTCCAGGTGGAACAGCCCCATCCCAGCCGTGGTGAGCCTCAAGGGCTGCCCAGTAGGTGCCAGACAGTAGAACCTTACGGACAAGGAGCTGGTTGGTTCGGGATTCCATCGTGGCATCCTCAATGGTAACTCATGCTTCGGGCGGCCGTTCGAAGGCAACGCCGCGGATGACCTGTCCACCGGCCTGGGCCGACGGGTCGCATGCAAGGACGCCATCGCCAAGCGTCAGGCCGTCTGACCCGAAGCTGACCATGGCCCTGACTACCTGGATTCCGGTTCGTCCACGTCCTTGAACACCTCCTCGCGGATGATGCGTGCCGTGGCTTCGTCCAGATACTCCCTCAGGGTCTCCGCCACCTGGTTGTATTCGGGCCAGAGGAGGTCGTCCACGAAGCTCGGCACCACCATCAGCATGACGGTGATGCGGCATCGACCAGCCAGGAACCTGTAATTGACACACAGCACCCTTCAATACCGGAGGGGCCCGTGGTCGAACGCCCGACGCCCGCTTTTCCGGCGCGAACCTTCTGGGTCAAGCCCATGGCCTTGCGTCGTGTGGTAATCGCGTTGCCGAGATCCATTCAGAGTCCCAGCTCCCGCCGCAGCACGCAGGTGACGAAACGTTCCCCGAAGGCTTCGCCGGCCACCAGATCCCGGATCGTCTTCTGAGTGTTTTCCACCTCGCCCAGGACGCCGGGATCACTCGGCACCAGGCCGACCAGCTCAAGGACCACTTCAAGTTTCTGCAATCCTTCGCAGATGGCTACGGCAAGGGGGGACAAGCCGAACCCCAAGGATGGCCATCAGCCAACGGCCTGCTGGAGTGCATGGACCTCAACCGTGAGGTGCGAGATGCCTTTCAAGGGCCGCAGCACCTTATGGTAAAAAGCAGGCCCTCGCTGACCATCCTGGGTGACCACGGAAACGACGGCGCCGAAGTGTCCGGGCCCCAGGCGCCACACATGCAGATCGACCAATTGGTCGCCGGCGGCCTCGACCGCGGCTCGCACCTTGCCGGCGATCCTGTCGTCAGGATTGATGTCCACCAGGATCGCGCCCGTGACGCGAACCAGCCCATAGGACCAATTCGCGATCACCAGGGCGCCGACCATACCGGCCAGCGGGTCCATCCATAACCAGCCGAAGGCCCTGGCAAGAAGCAGGCCGATGATCGCCAGCACGGAAACGGCAGCATCGGCCATGACATGGATGTAGGCGGCGCGCATATTGTTGTCCCGGTCGCCTGCGCCGTGCCCTTCGACGCCATGATCATGCTCCTCGAAGACGACCGCGTGTTCGCCCCCGGGAAGCTGGACGACAGCTTTGAAGGCATGCGGTTCCGGGATGGCAGGGGTCGCTTCCAGGAAACCGGGTTTCCGGGAAAACGTGAATACCTGGCGCGCCCCGTCCGGTCGAATGGTGGTTATGAGCACCTCTGATGCCCGCAGTCCGGCGTTTGCCACACCAGTCTTGAGGCGGAAGACGGGTGGAACACGGTCCTCAAAGATGGAGAGTACCCATGCGCCTTCCGCTGTGTTGATGGTCCGGGTTGCTGCCCCATGCTCGGCCGGGCCAGGTTGACCATGGCTATGACCATGTCCGTGCGGGTGGCCAGGGTGGTCACCGCCGCTCAACAGCCAGGCGCTGAGGACGTTGACCAGCAACCCGACCACGGCAATGGGGATCGCCTCGCCGAAGTGGATCCGCACGGGAGCAAGGAAGCGGGCCACCGCCTCGTACCCGATCAGCAAGGCGATCATGGCCAGGATGATGGCGCTGGTGAATCCCGCAAGGTCACCCAACTTGCCCGTCCCGAAGACAAAGCGCGGGTCGTTGGCATGCTTGCGTGCATAGGTATAGGCCATGGCCGCGATCAGCATGGCTCCGGCATGGGTGGACATGTGCAGACCGTCCGCGATCAGGGCCAGGGAGCCGAACAGGCTGCCCCCGATGATCTCGGCGACCATCATCAAACTGCAAATCGCAATCACGGCCCAGGTCTTGCGTTCGTTCTGCTCATGGCCGGCGCCAAGGAAGACGTGGTCATGGCCCACCCCGACCGGGATATCCGGGAATTCCGTCATTTCTTCCTCACCTGAAATAGCTGTGCACAACGTTGACCAGCTGCTCCCGGGCGTCGTCGTGCTGGCCGCGATGATCGGCATCGGCATCGACCAGGTGCGTCCGGATGTGTTCTTCCAGCACGACCGCAAGCAGGCCGTTCATGGCCCCTCTGCAACCGGTGATCTGCTGTAATACCTCGCCACATCCGAGCTCGTCCTCCAAGGCTCGTTCTATGGCGAGGATCTGACCGCGAATGCGACGCACCCGGTTCAGGAGTTTCTGTTTGTCACGGATGGTGTGGCTCATGTCCCGCCCCCAAATACCCTAGGGGGCTATGCTATACGGGCATCGGGAACGATGGGGCGAAATCTCGGTGGCACCATGGCGCTCAATGGCCGCCTTCCTCTTTTTCCTATGGATGACCATGGTCACGACGGGGTCCTCCGGATACCTTGTGGATCCTGCTTGGCATTGGGCTCGGTTGACACCCGCCCGGATGCCTGCCCATCTGCCTTCAGACCAACCAGGAGGGAGGTGTTCCCGGGTCCAGGTTTTCTTGCCCATTCGGGTGGAACCATTCCGGCTGCAGCCCGCACTGTCTGCTCACACGATGATCCGCGCCTGCGCTGGGCCGGATGGGTCACGACGGACCACCTCCGGACGTGGCGAACGCTTGGCTGACGAATCAACGAGGGTGCTTCATGGGCAAATTATCGGGGAAGGTGGCAGCGATCACGGGGGCGACCAGCGGCATCGGCTTGGCAACCGCCAAGCTGTTCGTTCAGGAAGGTGCCCATGTTTTCATCACCGGCCGGCGCCAGTCGCAGTTGGACACCGCGGTGGCCGGGATCGGCGACGGGGTCACCGGCGTTCAGGGGGATGCGGGCGATCTCGCGGATCTGGACCGGCTGTTCGAGACCGTGCGGGCGACCCAAGGGCATCTGGACATCCTGTTCATCAGTGCCGGAGTGGGCGACCTCCGCACACCCCTGGGGGCGATCTCCGAGGAGGCTTTCGACCGGGTGTTCAGGGTCAATGTTCGCGGCACGCTGTTCACGGCGCAGAAGGCCCTGCCGCTGCTGCGCGACGGCGGATCGATCATCCTGAATGCCTCCATCGCCGGGGTGAAGGGGATGCCCGGCACCAGCATCTACAGCGCCAGCAAGGCTGCGGTCCGCTCTTTCGCCCGGACCTGGACCATGGACCTCAAGCCCCGCGGCATCCGGGTGAACGCCATCAGCCCTGGCCCCATCGAAACGGCCATCTTCAATACCATCCCGGCAGGGGAGCGGGAGGAACTCAAGGCCCAGATGGTGTCCTTGGTCCCTCTGGGCCGCATGGGCCAGGCGGATGAAATCGCCAAGGCGGCCTTGTTCCTGGCTTCCAGCGACTCCAGCTTCATCACCGGGGCAGAACTGTTTGTGGATGGGGGCTGGGCCCAGGTCTAGGCGCCTGGCTGCCTCGCTCGTCGACAACCGCGTTCGGGAGACCGAGGTCCAGCCCCATGGCGTCTCCCCTTTGCGCCGGCCGGACCCGCAAGGCCACGAACCGGGCTTCCTTTCAGCCTTCCTGGAGGGACAAGGCGATTCCCTTTTCCCATTCCGTAAGCATCCGCCCGCCGATCCCGCTGAATTCGGGGTGATGCTGGGCGTAGGACTGGACCACCTTCATGGTGTCGCGCATGGCCCCTTCAACCTTTTTGAGCAGTTGCTTGGCTCTCGCCGGTGTGCAACCCACCCGGGTTTCGCCCAGGCGCAGGAGGTCCTTGGCACTCGGCCAACGCGTGGACCCATTCAGGGTGAGCGCCATGTTGTCCTGTGAAAGATATACGGAGGTCGTCACCAGGTCGTAGACCGGCGCAAGACGCACCTCGCCAAGCGGGTCATCGTAGACCACGCCGAAATTCTTCAGGTGGGCGTCACCATTGCGCAGCGCGCCATTGAGGGCGATCAGGACAAAGAGCTTTTCGAGATCCTCATGCACATGGGTCGAGCCGGAAAACTGCTGGAACCGCTTCACGATGGAGGTCTCATACGAGCCTCGATACTTCTCCTCGGTCCGCCGGGCGTTGAGCACGCAGAAATCCTCAAACCCCCGGTAGGTGCCGTCCATGCGCAAATCAAAGCGGTCAATGACCAGGGCGTCGCCATTCTCAGCCAGCCTGAAGGAGGGCACCTCCAGCCCGCATTGACGCGCCGCCATAAGGCAGAAATTTTCATTCGCCGCCAATTGCGGATACTCGTTCGGTTCCCAGAACTTGACGATATGGGTTGCCCCACGGAAGCTCCGAGAAAGGCGCTGGCCTGCGCCTTCCCTGGTCGTGAAGGCGTTCTCATCGCGGAAGAGGATTTTCGGCTGGACGCCGCTGATACCTGAAAAGACGGCAAACTTCTCCAGCAGGTAATGGAACAGGTCCCCATCACGGCGGCGCTGGAGAATCTCGTCCACGGACTGGAAAGGGACCTCATCCGTAAGGTTCTCCACCACCCCCGTGAAGCGGATCCGGCCGATTTGGGACCGGCCGACGACGGTCAGCAGGTCGAACTCGTCGAACCGCCCGGTCGCCTTGGCGAATGCGAGGCGCAGGCGTTCTCGCAGCGCGCCCTCCGGCAGGTTCATTTCGAAGATGGGGAGCATGCCGAAGGGAGCGGTCCACGACTCAAGCCGAACCGGCATGCTCAAGGAAACTGCCCTCACCGGCGCCACGCCCGGCAAGTAGACAAAGGTGCTCCCACGCTCGCCGTGCCGGTCAAGCCGTCCAGCCTCAGCGGCGTCCGTCCAGATCTTGATCAAGGCGGTTCTCCTCCAGCAGTCCATCCAGGGTAGGCCGGCTCAAGCTGGTTTCCTGGAGCTTCAGCTGCAGTCCCAGTGCCGCCAGGATGCGGGCCACCTTGACGAAGCCCAGTTCACCCAGGCGGCCATTTTCCAAAGCGTCAAGGGTGGAGCGCCCGACACCCGCTTTTCCGGCGAGCACCTTCTGGCTCAGGCCCATGGCCTTGCGTCGTGTGGCAACCGCGTTGCCGAGATCGGGGAGCGTGACCATATGCCCATCATAGTAGGCAATTAATCATATTTCAAGACCTTTGCCTAAGACATTAGGCTATAGATGGTTTGGCGGTAAGCGCGCCATGCGATTTGGCAGCGCGACTGCCCAGGACCGTGTCGCGCACCTGGGTAAGCCCGATCCCAGTGCCCTTTCCGGTTTCGCCTCCGATATTCCGGGTCCGAAGGGTGAGGGTTCCTCTCTGGGGCATGGCATCCAGGGCATTGAACGAGATATTCAGGATGGCCATGCCAAGCCTGGCCTCGTCACCTGCCACCGCGCCCAGATCCGGGTCGAGATCCAGGTGAAAGCGCACATCGGGTTTGGAAGCGAAGGCCAGCAAATAGGCCTGCCGCTGGGTGCCGGGCGGCCTTCAATCCCCGGAGGCCAGCTGCAGGTCCTTCCATACACAGGAGTCGAGAACGTAGTCGGCCTGGGCATCCATCTTCTGGAAGAGGGACCAGGTCAGGGAGCAGGCGATATACTCGTCGGGGATGAGCCTCCGCAGGAAATAGCGTGCGGCCAAGTCGAAGTAACCGAGCACCGGAAGGGGGTTCTCCTGCTCGGCCTGGAAAAAGATCTGCGAACCCAACGCCTGGCAGCCGGAGAACTGGGTCGTGGGGGCGGAGGCCATCTTGCTGCTGCCGGGAAGGGCGCCGCTGACCATGAGCAGGGCGGTCACCTCGATCGGGTTGGCCATGAAGATGACTGATTGGGGCACTTCACCCGGCTCCAAGGCCGCCAAAGGCTTGAAAACAACGTACTGTTCGGGGAAGTCATAGATCGGCAGCCCCTGGGTGATCCACTCCCGCGCATCGTCGGGCGAGACGAACAATCGTTCTCCTTCCAGGAATTTCTTACGCACGTGGGGGTCCTTGACCCGGTCGGCGAAGGCTTGGTAGGCAGCTGGATCCTGGGCGGAAGCCAGCCCCTTGGCGAAGAAGGCGGAATACCGCTCGATCATTTCCGGAGACGTGGCATAACCGTTGCCGAACCCCAGCCCCGTCACTCCGCCGGCGCAGGTGGTGGTCTCCCGGCTGAGCGCGACCGTCCGGCCTTCGGCCACGGCCTGGGCGAACAAATCCATCATGCACTGATGATGGCCGCCGGCAGGCTGGATGGCATTGGGCGGGAACTCGTCGCTGCGCACCATGACGATGGGCTCGAAGCGTCCGTTAAGTTTCTGGGCGAGTCTGCTTTTCATGACTGTACTTTCCATAGGAAGGAGCGGCGCCTGGAACGGATGCCTCAAACCCCGGCGCCGCGGGTGGAGAACTGGGCGCTGAGCTGGCGCGAAGCGGAATGAGTCAACTTGGGGCTCGAATCGACGTGGAGCATGCGCAAGGGGGGCTCCTTGGCCATCAGGGCAGGTTGCGGCTACGGGATTATTCTGGGTTTGGTGCAACACGTTGACTAGATGGGTTTTTTGGATCAGATTGTTCTGAATTTGGGTGTAATCCGATGAAAGCGACCGGCCTTCCCGATCTCAATACCCTCGCCTATTTCGCCAAGGTCGTGGATTGCGGCGGATTTTCCGCCGCCGCCCAGAAACTGGGCATCCCGGCCTCCCGGTTGAGCCGGCACGTGTCGGAACTGGAGCGGCGCCTGGGGGTCCCGTTGATCTGGCGGACCACCCGCCGGATGGAACTCACGGAGCTCGGCCGGATCTACCACGGTTTCTGCGCCGCCATGGTGGAGCAGGCGGAATCCGCCGCGGAGGCCGTGGAGCGGCTGCACACCACGCCCCGGGGCACCCTTCACATTGCCTCCCCGCCGACCTTGACCCAGATCCGGCTGGCTCCGGTCTTCGCTCGCTTCCTGGTCCGTTATCCGGAGGTGCGGCTACGGGTGGAAGTGACCAGCCGCACCATCGATCCCCAGGCGGAAGGGTTCGACGCCATCCTCCGGGTACGGATGCCTCCGTTGGCGAATAGCGCCCTCCTGATGCGGTCCCTGGGGCCCGCCTCCCGCCCCCTCGTGGCCAGTCCCATCCTCCTGGAGCGCATGGGCTGCCCGGACCGGCCTTCGGACTTCACGGGCCTGCCGGCCATCATGATGGCCTCGCCCCTCCAGCCCATGCAATGGCAGGTACGGCGCTCAGACCTGGGACCCGAGGCGCCGGTCTCGACCGTGCCGCTCGACCTGGTGCGGCTGTTCGCGGACGATGCCTGGACCTGCCGCAACGCCGCCCTGCAGGGCGTCGGGTTCGCCTTGTTGCCAGAGGAAGCCTGCGCGGCCGACCTCGCCACGGGGGCCCTCGTCCACGCCCTCCCTCCATGGGAAGGCATTCCGGGCCTCGCGCACGCCCTCTATCCTCCGCGCCTGGCCACATCTCCGGCCCTGCGCTGTTTCCTGGACTTCCTGGGCACCGAGTTGGGCGCCGCGCCTTCGCTGCACATCCCGGCCACCCCGCTTTGAGCCCTGCATGCCGACCTTCAGGAGCTGCGGCCAGCGCGGGCTGGCCGGATCAGGACGGCTCCTTGAACCTCCCCTTCCTGAAGGAAGGGGATTCCCACGGCTCGCGCCGCAGGTTCCTGCTTCGACGCCCGCCTAACGGCATGGCTCCACAGGCTGCCACCGGGGTCCCCTCGGCGGTTCCTCT
>Ga0181516_10000689_pt1 | contig 29019 bp, 27 predicted proteins | sample PEATcosm2014_Bin_25_FD_121104 | JGI IMG/M metagenome (GOLD analysis project Ga0181516, IMG submission 121104) | Peatland microbial communities from MTU Mesocosm Facility, Houghton, MI, USA - PEATcosm2014_Bin01_10_metaG | ecosystem: Environmental > Terrestrial > Soil > Wetlands > Peat | place... | reverse complement strand
CTGCCAGAGTCCGAATCAGCGCGTGATTGCCGCCAGCGCCGTCGCGCGCGCCATCGAGGTCGACCACGTGCAGCCAGCTGGCACCGAGCGCTCGATACCGCGCCAGCAGCTGGTTGGCATCGAGGTCGTAGCGGGTCTCGGCGGCAAAGTCGCCCCGGAGCAGCCGCACGCAGGCGCCACCGCGCAGATCGATCGAGGGAATCAGCAGCATGGCAGTGACAGGAAATTCTTCAGCACCCGGGCACCGGCGCTGGATGAGCGCTCGGGATGAAACTGAACCCCGAGAAAATTATCGCGCCGGACCACCGCGCTCAGCGTGCTGCCGTACTCGACCACGGCGAGCGTGGCGTCACCGACTGGGGCGGCGAAGCTGTGGACGAAGTAGAGCCGGTCGCCGGCGGTCAGCCCCGCGAACAGCGGATCCGGGCGCGTGATCGTCAGCGTGTTCCAGCCCATGTGCGGCACCGGCAGTCCCGGCGAGGGTCGCAGCCGTTCAATGCGCCCCGGCAGCAGACCGAGGCAGGTGGTATCGCCCTCGGCGGAATGATCGAACAGCAGCTGCATACCCAGGCAGATGCCGAGCAGCGGTACGCGCAGCTGCCGGATCAGTTGCTCCAGTCCCTGCGCGCGCAGCCGCGCCATCGCTGCCGCCGCCGCGCCGACGCCCGGCAGCAGCACGCGCGGTGCCGCGGCAATCACCGCCGCATCGGTGCTCACCACCGAGCGCGCGCCAAGGCGGTCGAGCGCGTAGCGCAGCGAGGACAGGTTGGCGCCACCGCTGTCGATGATGGCGACATCGTGTCCGCTGCTCACAGGGTTCCCTTGGTGCTCGGCAACTCGCGTCCCTCCCGGCGCAATGCCGGTCGCAGCGCGCGGCCAACGCCCTTGAAGCAGGCCTCGATCATGTGGTGGGTATTTTCGCCGCGCACCGACAGGTGCAGGGCGGCGCCGAGCGCATCGGCCAGTGAGCGGAAGAAGTGCGGCACCAGTTCGCTGGGCAGCGCGCCGACCTGCTCGCGGCCGAAGCGACCTTCGAAGGTGAAATAAGCGCGGCCCGACAGATCAATCGCCACCTGCGCTTCGCTTTCGTCCATCGCCAGCAGGAAGCCGTAGCGGCCGATGCCGCGTTTGTCACCGAGCGCCTTTCGCAGCGCCTCGCCGATGGCGAGGGCGCAGTCCTCGACCGTATGGTGCTCGTCGATGTGCAGATCACCGCGGCAGCTCAGCTGCAGCGCGAAGCCACCGTGCTTGGCGAGCTGCTCGAGCATGTGATCGAAAAAACCGATTCCGCTCGCAATACGGCTTGGGGCATCGCTGTCGAGCTGGACCTGCACGTTGATCTCGGTCTCGCGCGTCCGGCGTACCACGCTGGCGCTTCGCGCCAGCAGCGTGCTGACGATGGCCGGCCAGGTCTGCTCGGGCGCGCTGCCGCCGACCCGCAGGCCGCGAATGCCGAGTGCGCGCGCAAATTCAAGATCGGTATCGCGATCGCCGATCATGGCGCTGCGCTCACGGTCGAGCGTGTGCAGTTGCAGATATTCGGTCACCAGTCCGGTGGCAGGCTTGCGACAGGCGCACTGCTCGTGCTCGAAGTGAGGACAGACGAAGATGGCGTCGAATTCGATGCCCTGCGAGCGGAACAGGTGCAGCACGAATTGGTGGGCCAGCTCGAAGCTCTCGCGCGGGAAGCGCTCGCTGCCGATGCCGTCCTGGTTGGTGACCATGATCAGCCGGTAACCGGCGGACTTGAGCGTCTGCAGGGCTGCGAACACGTGCGGCATCAACCGCACCTTGTCGAGGCGATCGACCTGCTCATCGCGCGGTTCCTCGATCAGCGTGCCATCGCGATCCACAAACAGCATCGGTATCGGGGTGGGGTCGGGGGTTGCGTTCATGGCAGGCTCGCGAGCAGGCGATCGTTTTGGTCCGGGCTGCCGATACTGATGCGCACCGCCTGTTCGAGCTGCGGCACTGTCCGCAGATCCCGCACCAGCAGGCCTGCGGCACGCGTGCGCTCGAGCGCCGCGCGGGCATCGGCGAATTCCACCAGCAGAAAATTGGCCTCGCTCGGCCACACCCGGCGCACGCTGCGGCAGCCGGCGAGGGCGGCGGCGACGCGGCTGCGTTCGCGGCGGATGGTTTCCAGGTGCGCGCTCGCGCGCTCTAGCGCGACCGGCTCGAGCGCGCGGAACACCGCCTCGATCGTCAGCTGCGTGACCGCATAGGGTTGAATCACCTTGCGCAGCAGCGCCACGACGTCCGGGTGCGCGATCAGCGCGCCGCAGCGCGCGCCGGCAAGCGCATGCGCCTTCGACAGGGTGCGCAGCACCACCAGTCCCGGCGAGGCATCGAGCATACCGATCAGCGACGGCTGCGCGGCAAACTCGACGTAGGCTTCATCGATGACGAGCAGCGCGCGCCCCTGCAGTTCGCGCGCGAGCGCCACGATGGCGTCGGAGTCGAAGCGGTTACCGGTGGGATTGTTGGGCGAGCACAGGAACACCAGCTTGACCCGGTCGTCGCAGCGCACTCGCAGCGCGTCGAAATCACAGGCAAAGCCTTGCTCGCGTCGCAGCGGCACCTCGATCACCGCGGCGCCCTGGATGCGTGCCGCGACCGTGTACATGCCAAAGGTCGGCGGACAGACGAGCACGCCATCGGTGCCCGCGCGGCAGTAGCTGCGGATCAGCAGATCGATGGTTTCATCGCTGCCGCGTGCGGCCAGCACCCGCGCCGGCTCGAGGCCGTAGTAGCTCGCCAGCGCCGCGGTCAGTGCGTGCGGATGCGGTTCGGGATATTGATTCAGGCCTGCGGCGGAGGCATCACCGTGCGAGCGCCACGGCAGCTCGTTGGCGTGCAGGCGCAGCAGGCCGGGCTCCCACGCCGCGTGCTCATACGCCTTGAGCGCGCGGATCTCCGGCCTCGCGATCTCGGTAAGCCAGCTCATGCCGCGTCCTCGCGCCCCAATGCCGCCAGACGCAGTTCGACCGCGGCAGCATGCGCGTCCAATCCCTCCAGTCGTGCCAGCGTCGCCGCCGTCGGTCCCAGGTCCCGCAGGCCCTGCGGGGTCAACTCCTGCACCGTGATACGGCGCGTGAAGTCCGTGACGGACAGTCCGCTGTACGCGCGCGCGTGACCGTAGGTCGGCAGGACGTGGTTGGTACCCGAGCAGTAGTCTCCCATCGGCTCGGGCGACCAGTGGCCCAGGAACACGGAACCGGCATTCTGCACTTGCTCCAGCAGCGCACGCGGTGCCCGCGTCTCGATGATCAGGTGCTCGGGCGCGTAGCTGTTGCTGACGCCGATCGCGGTCGCAAGATCGGGCACGATCAGGATGCGGGAAGCCGCGATCGACTGCCGCAGGATCTCGAGGCGCGAGCGCGCTTCGAGCTGCTCGGCGACCTGCGCGGATACCTGCTGTGCCAGAGCTCGAGAGGTCGTGACCAGAATGGCCTGGGCGCGCGCGTCATGCTCAGCCTGCGCCAGCAGGTCGGCGGCGACGAACTCGGCGCGGGCACTGTCATCGGCGATCACCAGCACTTCCGAGGGTCCGGCCGGCAGATCCAGCGCCGCACCGGCGGGGTCCGCAGCCACGATCTGCTTGGCGGCCGTCACCCAGGCGTTGCCAGGTCCGAAGATCTTGGCGACCTTGGGGACGCTGGCGGTACCGTAGGCAAGCGCCGCGATCGCCTGCGCGCCGCCGACCTTGAACACCTGCGCGATGCCGCACATCTCGGCGGCCACCAGTACCGCGGCGCTGGCGTGGCCGTCGCGCTGCGGCGGCGTGCACAGCACACGGCGTGCGCAGCCGGCGATGCGCGCCGGCACGGCCAGCATGATGACGGTGGAGGGCAGCGGCGCGGAACCGGCCGGCACGTACAGCCCGACGGCTTCGATCGGCCGGATCAGCCGTTCGCAGCGCACGCCGGGCTGTACTTCGAGCGACACCGATCCCGGTTGGGTGGCGCGATGGAAATGTTCGACATTGGCGATCGCGCGCTCCAGTGCCGCGAGCTGCGCCGGCTGCAGTTGCGTGCGGGCACGCTCGAACTCCGCGGCGCTGACTTCGAACTGCGACAGCGCGACGCCGTCGAGCTCGCGCGCGTAGCGTGTCAGGGCCGCATCGCCGTCGCGCCGCACGGCAGCGACAATGCCGCGCGCCTGCTCGAGGGTCTGCTGCTCGAGGTCCGCGGCCGGCCGGGCCAGTGCCGCGGCGCGTTGCACCGCGCTCAGGTGCTGCCAGTCGAGGATTTGCATCAGGCCAGCATCTTCTCGACCGGCAGTACCAGCAGCGCGCTGGCGCCGGCCTTCTTCAGACTCTCGAGCGTTTCCCAGAACACGTTCTCGCGGCAGACCGCATGCACCGCGACCCGGTCTGGAAAGCCTTCGAGCGGGATGATCGTCGGTGACTCGCTGCCGGGCAGCAGCTTGCGGATCGCCGGCAGGGCGGAGCGCGGCGCGTGCAGCATGATGTACTTGCTTTCCTTCACCTGCTCGACCCCTTCGATGCGCAGCAGCAGCCGCTCGACCCACTCATTCTTTTCGGGGGCGAGCTCGATGGGCGTGCGGATCAACACCGCATGGCTTTGGAGTACCGTCTCGACCGCGCGCAGGTGATTGGCCTGCAGCGTGCTGCCGGTCGATACGAGGTCGCAGATCAGGTCGGCACGCCCGAGGCGCGGGGCGATCTCGACTGCGCCCGAGAGCGTCACGATCTCGGCGCGCAGCTGGTTCTGCTCGAGGTAGCGGCCCAGCAGGAACGGATACGTGGTGGCGATCCGCATGCCCTCGAGCGAGGCGGGTCCCCGGTAATCGAATTCGATCGGCACGGCGAGACAGAGCCGGCAACGACCGAAATCGAGCGTACGCAAGGCCTCGAAGCGCGCCGGCGTGCCGCGCGCGGCCAGCTCGAGCCGCTTCTCCTCGAGCACATTGAGGCCGACCAGCCCGAGATCGCAGACATCTTCCTGCACCAGGTCGGCGATGTCATCGTCGCGCACGAACAGCACATCGAGCGGCATGTTCTCGCCAAAGCCCATCAGCTGATCCTTGCCGCGCGAGAGCTTCAGTCCGCAGCGCGCCAGCAGTTCGAGCGAGGGCTCAGTCAGCCGTCCGGCCTTCTGCACGGCGAGCTTGATGCGCGCCGGCGACGGGTCGCGGCTCGCGCTATCCATGCGGGACCCCATCGAGGCGCTGCGCCGCCAAGGCATAGCCACCATTACCAGCCGCGAGATACCGTGCCACGCGGCCAATCGTGGTGATGCTGACGGCGGTCTGGCGGTGGATCTCGCGATACGGCAGGCCGCGACGCAGGCATTCGACCACGGCCCAGCGGTCGGCCATCGCCTGCAGCTCCGCCGGTGTGCACAGGTCGCGCAGGAATGCCCGGCATTCCTCCACGCTGCGCAGCGAGGCGATGGCGGCATACAGGTTGCGTTCCGCGAGCGCCTCCTGGCGCGCAGACAGCGGCCGATGAGATTTCATGTGCTGGGTGAAGTGAAATTGATTGTATTAACGCGTTAACACGCTAACACACCGCCATGCTGGGGCGCAAGCGGTCGCTTGACCGTCCATGGCGCACGCCTCTAGACTTTCGCGCACTCATCGAGACCGGCTGAGGGAAAGGCCCTTAGACGCCGGGGCAACCGTCGGATAATCCGAAAAGGTGCCAATTCCTGCGGTTCCCGGCCCTGTGGGTCAGAGGTCCGATAGATGAGGGTTCGTCAGATATGCCGATCCGCAGGAATGCCGACATGAAGTACGACTGGCACTGCGGAGCGTGGCTTGAACATCGTCCCGAAGGTCTCGAACACCGCGCCTCCGTCCCCCGGAGATACGGTAGAGCAGGGCATCTGGCATTGGCCAGGATCGCTGGCGCTGCAGTACGGCGCGACCCTGCCGCAGGCGCGCGTGGGCTGGCGGCTCGAGGGCGCGGCCGGTGCACCGGTCGTGGCGGCACTCGGCGGCATCTCGGCGCACCGACGCGTATTTGACGCCCAGGCGGGCGGGCAGGGCTGGTGGTCGGAGCTGGCGGGTCCTGGGCGCGCGCTCGACAGCCTGCGTGTGCGCGTGCTCGGCATCGACTACCTGGGTGCCAGCGGTGAGTCGACCGGTCCCACCCGGGGCGGGCAGTTTCCCAGTCTCTCGAGCTACGATCAGGCCGAGGCGCTGCGCGGACTGATGGACCATCTGGGGCTGGCGCGTCTGCGCGCCATCGTCGGCGCCTCCTATGGCGGGATGGTGGCGCTGGCGTTTGCGGAACGCTACCCGGAGCGCGTCGAGCAGCTGCTGGTCATCAGCGCCGCCGATCGCACCCATCCGATGGCCACTGCCTGGCGCAGCGTGCAGCGGCGCATCGTGCGGTTCGCGCTGTCCGTGGGCCACCCGACCGAAGGCCTGGAGCTGGCGCGCTCGCTCGCCATGGCGACCTACCGCAGCCCGCAGGAGTTCGCGGCGCGGTTCGCATTCGCTCCGGTCGCTAACGAGGGGCGGTTCGTATTTCCAGTCGAGCAGTACCTCGCGGCGCGCGGCCGCGACTACGCCGCGCGCTACCTGCCGGAGTCGTTCCTGTGCCTGTCCGAGTCGATCGACCTGCACGCGGTCGATGCGCGTCATATCGGCGTGCCGACCAGCCTGGTGGCGGTGCGTGAAGACCAATTGGTGCCGCTGGCCGATATGCAGGCGCTGGCCGCACGCCTGCCCCGAGCGCAGCTGCACGAGATCTCATCCCCATTCGGCCATGACGCGTTTCTGAAAGAGGCGCAGCAGCTCCGGCCGATATTCGAGTGTGTGCATGGAGAACCCAAGTGACCAAGCCTACCGACTCGATCACGCGCGCGGTGCGGGCGGGACTGGAGTCCGATGATGTGACCGGAGCGGTCGTGCCGCCGATCCACTTGAGCGCGACCTACGCCTTTCGCGGTTACGGCGACAAGCGCGCGTATGACTACTCGCGCTCCGGCAATCCGACCCGCGATCTGCTCGGCAACGCGCTCGCGGAGCTCGAAGGCGGTGCGGGGGCTGTGATCACCGCTTCCGGCATGGGCGCGGTGACGCTGTGCCTGCAGCTGCTGCCGGCTCATTCGCGGATCCTCGCGCCGCACGATTGCTATGGCGGTACCTACCGGCTGTTTGAGGCGCTGCATAAGCGCGGCGACATCGAAGTCGAGTTCGTCGATTTTGGCAACGCCGCGGCGCTGAGCGCGGCGCTGTCCAGGCCGGTGGCGTTAATGTGGATCGAGACTCCGAGCAATCCGCTGCTGCGGCTGACCGACATTGCCGCAACCGCGCTGGCAGGACATGCGGCCGGGGCGCTGGTGGTGGTCGACAATACTTTCCTGTCGCCGGGTTGGCAGCAGCCCATCAAGCTCGGAGCCGACCTGGTGGTGCATTCGACCACCAAGTACATCAATGGTCACAGCGACATCGTTGGCGGCGCGGTGATCGCGGCGCGCAGCGAGCTGCACCAGTCGCTCTGCTGGTGGGCGAACTGCCTCGGTCTCACCGGCTCGGCATTCGACAGCTACATGACGCTGCGCGGTCTGCGCACGCTGTATGCGCGCCTGGCGGCACACGGCCGCAACGCGCAGCAGCTCGCCGGCTGGCTGGTGCAGCAACCCCAGGTGGCGCGCGTGTACTACCCGGGACTGCCGACGCATCCGGGACACGAGCTTGCCAAGCGCCAGCAGACCGGCTTCGGCGCCATCATCACCTTCGAGCTGCATGGCGGCATTCCGGCGGTCAAGCGCCTGGTGGCCGATCTTGGCTGCTTCTCGCTGGCCGAATCGCTCGGGGGCGTCGAGAGCCTGATCGCGCACCCGGCCTCGATGACGCATGCCGCGATGAGCGAAGCGGCGCGGAACGCCGCCGGTCTCACCGATGGCCTGCTGCGTCTGTCGGTGGGTATCGAGGCCTATGAGGACCTGAGGGCCGACCTGGCCGCGGCGCTGGCCCGGAGTGTCGCGTCAACCGCCGTCGTCAACAGCCGTTAGCGATAGCGACGCGACGCGACGCGCGGGAGTTTGGCATGGCCGTCCGATCCGCTCTGTTCTCCGTATTGGCCGGGCTGTCCGTGGCGACCGCCGCGTGGGCCGAGCCCACGGCAGGCAGCGACACGCCGAGCGGCGAGCCGGGGGCCTGGCGCAGCCAGAAGGTCGAGTTCGTCTACATGGGGTTCACCTCGACGTACTCTTGCGACGGCCTGCAGTCGAAGCTGGAACTGCTGCTGCGCCAGCTCGGCGCGAAGCCGGGGTTCAAAGTGAATTCGTACGGCTGCGATCGCGGGCCCGGCCGTCCGAGCCGTTTCGCCCGGGCGACGGTCGAATTCTCCGCGCTGCAGCCGACGGACGGCGCGGCCGCCAGCGATTCCCCTATCACCGGTAGCTGGCGCGCAGTCGAGCTGTCGCCGAATCACCCGTTCGATCTGCAGGACGGCGACTGCGAGCTGCTGGAGCAATTCCGGGACAAGATTCTGCCGCTGTTTGCGATCCGCGCGTTGCAGGCGCGCGTGACCTGCGTGCCGCACCAGGACACCGGCGGGCCGTTCGATCTGCAGCTGCAGGTGTTCGTGCCGCTAAAGTAGGGTCTCCCACAGACGCCAGAATTTCTCACGCAGGCGTTCCCCGACCGACCGCTGTTCCCAGCGGTCGGCATCGATGTGCTGCGCATGCTGCAGACCCTGCTCGAAGTACCCTTCCAGCGCGGCGCCGGTGCGGCTGCCGATGACGACCGCGTCGATCTCGTCGTTGAACAGCACGCTGCGATGATCGAAATTCGATGAGCCGATGATCGACCAGACACCGTCGGTGATCACCATCTTGGAGTGCAGGATGCCATCCTCGCGCTCGTAGATCTGCACGCCCGCCTTGAGCATCGACTCATAGTGGGAGCGCTGCACCGCGAGCGCCGGTGGGGAGTCGCTGTGTGCGGGCAGCAGCAGCCGCACGTGCACGCCTCGTCGCGCCGCGCGCAGCAGCGCCTGGCTCTCCTGGATGGTCGGGGCGAAATAGGCTGCGGTGACTTCGATGCTCGATTCCGCGCTGCGGATCGATGACAGCAGCGTGGCGTAATAGCGCGGCGACAGGCGGCCGCCAGCCTGGCTGCCGATGATGCGCACCACCTGATCGCCCTGCGCTCCGCCGACCTCGCTGTCAGCGGCAAGCGCCGCGGCATCGCCGCCCTGCTGCCGCCAGTGCGCGTCAAACAGCGCCTTGAGCTGACCTACCGCCGGGCCTTCGATCTGCAGATCCGTGTCATGCCACGGCTCACCGGCGCTGCGCGCGGCGCTCTGGTACGAGGTGCTCAGGTTGACGCCGCCGATGATCCCGAGCCGGTCGTCGGCGAGCAGCAGCTTGCGATGATCGCGATCATTGATAGCGAAATGTGGCGTCAACGGATTGAGCGGGTTGAAGGCCTGGACGTGGATTCCCGCGGCGGCCAGGCGATCAAAGAACTCGTGTGATGTCGCGATCGACCCGACGCTGTCGTAGAGCACGGTCACCTGCACGCCCTGGCTCTGCCGCTCGATCAACAGATCGCCCAGGTGTTCCTCACCGCTCTGGATGTCTTCCAGCGTGTAGTACTCGAGGTACAGATAACGCTGCGCGGCGTGAATGGCGGCGAAGATGGCGCTGAATGAGGCCTCGCCGTCCCTGAGGATACTGACCCGGTTGCCGGTGAAGAGCGGTGTCCCCGCGACCGACTGCTCGATGGCGATGTGGCGTTCGAGCGCGCCGGCATCCGGGGCCTGCGCCGCCAGCCGCTTGAGCACCGCGTTGGCCGCGCGCTGCGACAGGGGTCCTCGCGCTCCCGCGACCTGCAGTTCCGCCGCCTTGTCGACTGCGGGTGCCTCGGGAATGGTCGGGACCTGGACGCAGCCGCCCAGGGCGGCCGAGATCAGCAGCAGCGCTGGCAGGGGAACTCGCATGCGGCGTTCATTATCGTTCATTACCGCGCCGCCGCACCGGGAGCGTTTACAGCGCCGGCGCGCCACGCCATCATGCGCGGCGTGCTGCGACTGGTCCTCGGTGAAAACAATCAAGACCTGGCGATGACGCTGTCGTTGCTGCTCGACGCCGAGCCGGACATGCACTGTGTCGCCACGGTCAGTTCGACCCGCGCCGTGCTGGCCTCGCTGGACGCGCACGCACCGAACGCCTTTGTGCTCGACCTTTCGCTCGATGACGGCTCGAGCCTGCCGCTGATCGCGACCCTGCGCTCACGGCTCCCGCAGGGTGTGATCATCGTGCACACCGGTTATCAGAATGACAGCCTGGATGGGCAGTGCCTGCGAGCCGGTGCCGATGCCGTGGTCGTGAAGACCGGTGATATCGAAGCCCTCACCGGGGCGCTGCGACAGGCTGCCCGACAGCGGAACATCCCCGCGCCTTGAATTCCGAGGACTTAAGGCACTAGAATCGCGACCGCCGGTGGACGGCGCAGGCGCGGGCCTGCTTGCCGTAAAGCTGCAGGAGTAGCAGCCAAGTGCTTGATCCAGAAGCCCCACATGGGGCTTTTATTTTTTGGGTCACACCCCGGGTGGTCACCGACGATGGCAGCGCTGCTACGCGAGAGGCTGATTGCGCTCAGCGAGCCCTTGCTCGCACAGCTCGGTTACGAGCTCGTGGACCTGGAATATGCGCCGGGACGAGCGCATGCGGTGGTGCGCGTGTTCATCGACTGCCCGCAGGGGGTCGGGGTTGGTGATTGTGAGCACGTCAGTCACGAGTTGGCTGCGTTGCTGGATGTCGAGGATCCGGTGCCGAGCGCGTACACGCTGGAGGTCTCCTCACCGGGACTGGATCGCGTGCTGCGCACGCCGGCGCATTTTCAGCGCTTTGCGGGCGAGCGTATCTGGCTGGAGTTGAAGCAGGCCCGGGATGGCCGTCGGCGCTACACCGGACGGCTCGAGGCGGTCGGCCCGGAGGGCATTGAATTGACAGTGGACGGCGCCATGGTGGCGGTTGCATTTGCGGAGATTGGGCGTGCGCGACTCGCGCCGCAGTGGCCTTGAGGCCAGGAGCTGAAGTGATGAACAAGGAAATACTGATGGTCGTCGATGCCGTCTCGAACGAGAAGGGCGTCGACAAGGAGATCATCTTCGACGCGCTGGAAGCAGCGCTGGCTTCGGCTACCCGCAAGAAGCATGGTGAAGACTGGGACGTGCGCGTCGCCATCAACCGCAAGACCGGCGACTACGAGACCTTCCGGCGGTGGAAGGTGTTCGCCGACGACTCCACCGAGCTCGAGAATCCGTCCGCCGAGCTGCGGCTGGACGATGCCCACGACCTCAATGCCGACGTCGAGCCGGGCGGCTACGTCGAGGAGCCGATGGAATCGGTGGCTTTCGGCCGCATTGCCGCGCAGCAGGCCAAACAGGTCATCGTGCAGAAAGTGCGCGAGGCTGAGCGTGCGCAGGTGGTCGATGGATACAAGGATCGCGTCAACACGCTGGTCAACGGCGTCGTCAAGCGCATCGATCGCAATGGCATCTATGTCGATCTCGGCAGCAACGCCGAGGGGTTCGTGCCGCGCACCGACATGATTCCGCGCGAGCAGCTCAAGCCGCAGGACCGGGTCAAGGCCTATCTGCGGGAAGTGCGCGCGGAGCCGCGCGGTCCGCAGTTGTTCCTGACGCGCACGGCGCCGGAGTTCCTGATCGAGCTGTTCAAGCTCGAAGTGCCTGAAGTCGGCCAGGGATTGATCCAGATTCTGGGCGCGGCCCGCGATTCGGGGGTGCGCGCCAAGATCGCGGTGCGCAGCCAGGATCCGCGCATCGATCCGGTCGGAGCCTGCGTCGGCATGCGCGGGTCGCGCGTGCAGGCGGTCTCCAACGAGATCGCCGGCGAGCGCGTCGACATCATTCCCTATGACGACAATCCGGCGCAGTTCGTCATCAATGCGATGTCGCCGGCCGAGGTGCAGTCGATCGTGGTCGATGAGGATTCGCACAGCATGGATATTGCGGTCGCGGAGGACAAGCTGTCGCAGGCGATCGGTCGCGGCGGCCAGAATATCCGCCTTGCCAGCCAGCTCACGGGCTGGGAGCTGAATGTCATGACCGAGTCGGACGCGGAAGCCAAGAGCGACTCGGAGGCGCGCGCGCTGGTCGAGACCTTCATGAAGCAGCTCGACGTGGATGAGAACGTCGCCAGCATCCTGGTGCAGGAAGGCTTCTCGACCGTCGAGGAAGTGGCCTACGTGCCCGCGGCCGAGCTCGCCGCCATCGAGGAGTTCGACGAGGACATCGTCAAGGAGCTGCGCAACCGCGCGCGCGACGTGCTGCTGACGCAGGCGATCGTCAGTGAGGAGTCGCTCGATCAGTCGATGCCGGCGGATGACCTGCTGACGCTCGACGGCATGCGGCCGGATCTCGCGCTGGCGCTCGCGCGCCGCGGCGTGCGTACCCGCGAAGAGCTGGCCGAGCAGGGCATCGACGACATCTCGGATATCGATGGACTCTCATCGGAGGAAGCCGGCGCTCTGATCATGAAGGCGCGTGCGCATTGGTTCGAGGCGCAGACTTGAGGCGCACGGCGCCAGGATCCCACCATGGCTGATGTAACCATTGCTCAATTCGCCGACGTCCTGAAGGTCTCGGTCGACCGCCTGATCGCCCAGCTCGATCAGGCCGGTATCACCGTCTCGAGTCCTGAGGACATGATCAGTGAGGAGGCGAAGCTGGAGCTGCTGACGCACCTGCGCCGCAGTCACGGGCACGGCGCCGAGGGCTCCTCGCCGAGCCGTATCACGCTCAAGCGCAAGACGCAGAGCGAACTGAAGCTCGCCGGCAACCAGGGTCGCGCCCGCACCGTGAATGTCGAGGTGCGGCGCAAGCGCACCTACATCAAGCGCGATGTGCTCGAAGGCCAGGCGCGCGCGCAGCAGGAACAGCTCGATGCACAGAAGCGCGAGGCCGAGGAAGCGCAGCGGGCACAGACCGAGAAGGTCGAGGCCGAGAATCGCCGCCGCATCGAGGAGGAACAGGCCCGCAAGAAAGCGCAGGAAGAGGCGCGCCGCGCGGCCGAACAGCGCGCCGCCGAGGACGCCGAGCGCGAGCGCGTCCGCCGCGCCGCCGAACCGGCACGCGAGAAGGGCGAGGGACACGTGCATACGCCGCATGCACATCCCGGTCACAGTGCGCACGTCGCGCCAGTCGCCCGTGAAGAGGGGGACGACAAGGCGCGCACGCGCTATGGCCGCGAAGAGCTGCACATCACCGGTGACGTCAGCGCGCGGCACAAGAAGAAGAAGCGACTGAAGTCGCGTTCGGTCGCGGTCAGCACGGAGGCCAAGCACGGCTTCGAGATGCCGACCGCCCCGGTCAAGCGCGAGGTGGCGCTCGGTGAAACCATCACGGTGGCCGAGCTCGCCCAGCGGATGGCGATCAAGGCCACCGAAGTCATCAAGGTGCTGATGAACCTGGGTGTCATGGCGACCATCAATCAGCCGATCGAGCGCGACACCGCGGTGCTGGTGGTCGAGGAGCTCGGCCACAGCGCCAAGCTGCTGAAGGAAAATCAGATCGAAGAGGGCCTGCAGGGCGCGGACGCCGACACCGAACAACTCGAGACTCGCCCGCCGGTGGTCACCGTGATGGGTCACGTCGATCACGGCAAGACCTCGCTGCTGGATTACATCCGGCGCGCCAAGGTCGCCGCCGGTGAGGCCGGCGGCATCACCCAGCACATCGGCGCCTATCACGTTGAAACCCCGCGCGGCTCGATCACCTTTCTGGATACACCCGGTCACGCAGCCTTCACGGCCATGCGCGCACGCGGTGCGCGGGCCACGGACGTGGTGGTGCTGGTCGTGGCCGCCGATGACGGTGTGATGCCGCAGACCATCGAGGCGATCCAGCACGCGCGCGCCGCAGGCGTGCCGCTGGTGGTCGCGGTCAACAAGATCGACAAGGCGGACGCCGACCCGGACCGGGTCCGGACCGAGCTTGCCAAGCAGGATGTGATTCCCGAGGAGTGGGGCGGACAGAATATTTTCGTGCAGGTTTCGGCACGCACGGGCCAGGGCATCGATGCCCTGCTCGAGGCGATCCTGCTGCAGGCCGAAGTGCTGGAGCTGAAGGCACCGCGCAAGGGCCTGGCAGCGGGCGTCGTCATCGAGGCCAGCATGGAGAAGGGCCGCGGCGCGGTCGTGACCGCGCTGGTCAAGCGCGGCACCCTGCGGGCCGGAGATGCGATTCTCGCCGGTTCGGAGTTCGGCCGGGTGCGGGCGCTGTTCGATGAGAGCGGGCAGTCGATCGCCGAGGCACCGCCATCGATGCCGGTGGTGGTGCTGGGCCTGTCCGGTGCGCCGAACGCGGGCGACGAGTTGCTCGCCGTCGAGAGCGAGCGCAAGGCGCGCGAAGTGGCGCTGTATCGCCAGGGCAAGTTCCGCGACGTCAAGCTCGCACGCGCGGCGACGCGCGCCGAGGATGTGTTCTCGCAGATGGGTGAGGTCAAGGCCGGCGTCATTGCGGTGCTCATCAAGACCGACGTGCAGGGCAGCGCTGAAGCGCTCAGCGATGCGCTGAACAAGCTGTCGACCGAGGAGGTGCAGGTACGCGTGATCGCCAGCGGAGTCGGTGGCATCACGGCCTCGGACATCCAGCTCGCGGCCGCCTCCAAGGCGTTCGTGATCGGCTTCAACGTGCGTGCCGATGCGGCCGCGCGCGAGGCCATGAAGGAGACCGGCGTCGAGGTGCGCTACTACAGCATCATTTACGAAGCCATCGATGATGTGAAACAGAAGATGAGCGGTCTGCTGGCGCCTGAAATCAAGGAGCAGATCCTCGGTGTGGCGCAGGTGCGCGAGGTGTTCCGCTCCAGCAAATTCGGGGTCGTGGCCGGTTGCCTGGTCAGCGAAGGTACCGTGCGTCGTAACAACCCGATCCGGGTGCTGCGCGACAATGTGGTGATCTTCGAGGGCGCACTCGAGTCGTTGCGCCGCTTTAAGGATGACGTCAACGAAGTTCGCGCCGGCACCGAATGTGGCATCGGCGTCAAGAACTACCAGGATGTGCGCGTCAACGATCAGATCGAGTGCTTCGCGCGGGTCGAAGTGTCGCGCACGATCCAGTGAGCAGTGCGGCCCGGGCGTCGCGGATCGCGGCGCAGATGCAGCGCTCGCTGGCGGTGCTGCTGCGCCGGGACGTCAAGGACCCGCGCGTCGGCAACGTCACCGTCACCGCGGTGGTGCTGGCACCCGACCTGTCGGTCGCCCGCGTGCACTTTCTGCCGTTTGGCGGACTGCACTCGGGGGAACAAGTACTGGCGGGATTGCGCAGCGCGGCCGGCTACCTGCGGGGTGAGCTGGCGCGCGATCTGAAGCTGCGCCATGCGCCGCGGATCGAGTTCCAGCTCGACACCGACTTGGAGCGTGCCCAGAATCTCACGGCGCTGATCAAGCGCGCGGTCGAATCCGACCGCTCCCGCGATGCCGCAGGCACGCCGCCGCCAGCCGACGAGGACGCTTGAGCGCCATCGCGGCCGGGATCCTGCTGCTCGATAAGCCGGTCGGTCTGTCCTCGAACGCGGCCCTGCAGCGGGTCCGACGCCTGGCCGGACGCATCAAGGCCGGTCACTGTGGCAGTCTCGATCCGCTGGCGAGCGGCATGCTGCCGATCTGCCTGGGGGAAGCGACACGCCTGGCCGGTGAGCTGCTCGAGGGCCGCAAAGCCTATCGATTCGGCCTGCGTCTCGGGGAGCGTTCGGCCACCGGAGATGCGGAGGGGGAAATCGTCGAGCGCTGCGCGGTGCCGCCGCTGTCCCCGGCCGATGTCGAGCAGGTGCTGGCCCGGTTCCTTGGGTCACAGACGCAGGTGCCGCCGATGTATTCGGCGCTCAAGCGCGACGGCACACCGCTGTACCGCCTGGCGCGCGCTGGTCTCACCGTCGAGCGTCAGCCGCGCGCGATCACGGTCGTGGAGTTGCGCCTGTTGCGTGCCGTCGGCGCCGAACTGGAGCTGCGGGTGCTGTGCTCGAAGGGCACCTACGTGCGTGTGCTGGCCGAAGACATCGCCCGGGCGCTCGGCACGTGCGGGCGGCTGCAGAGCCTGCGACGCGAGTACGTCGAACCGTTCGCGGCTGACCCGCTGGTGGCTCTGGAGCAGCTCGAGGCCACCGCATTGCCCGACTGGCCGCTGCTGCGCGCCGATCGGGCCGTGGAGCACCTGCCGGCGCTGCGGCTCGACGCCGCGCAGGCACAGGCGCTGACCCGCGGGCAAGTGATCGCACTGCCGCAAGCCGCCGCCGAACGCTGGCGGCTCTACGACCCGTCAGCCCGCTTCCTGGGATTGGGGCAGAGCGAGGACGGATGGCTGCGGGTGCAGCGACTTTTCAGCGCTCCGCTGCCCCTGTAACTCCCTGTGCGGCTTGAGGCTGTTCGAGTCTGCGGTTAGAATGCGCGGCCTTCAAATTAGCGACACATTTAAAGCATATGGCTTTGTCCACGGAACAGAAAAGTACGGTACTCGCCCAGTATCGGCGTGATCCCAAAGACACCGGATCGCCGGAAGTCCAGATCGCGCTGCTCTCGGAGCGCATCAACGGCCTCGGAGAACACTTCGGTACCCACAAGCGCGATCACTCCTCGCGCCGCGGCCTGGTGAAACTGGTTAACCAACGCCGCAAGCTGCTGGACTATCTCAAGGCCACTCGACCCGCCAAATATCAGGAAGTCGTCGAGCGCCTGGGGCTCCGCCGCTGATTCCGCTGGCCGCGCAACTCCACACTGGAATGCGCGGCCTGTTGCATTCTGAACCGAACTTTTCCGAGGACTGAAGCGTGACTGTCTTCAAGAAGACTTTTCCTTATGGCCCGCATTCCGTAACGCTCGAGACTGGCGAGCTGGCGCGGCAGGCGGATGGTGCGGCGCTGGTCTCCATGGGCCAGACCGTCGTTCTGGTCACGGCCTGCGCGCAGAAAACGGCGATTCCCGGCCGCGACTTTTTCCCGCTGACCGTCAATTACATCGAGAAGACCTACGCGGCTGGGCGCATTCCAGGCGGCTTCTTCAAGCGCGAGGGGCGTCCGACCGAGCGCGAGACGTTGACCTCGCGCCTGATCGATCGACCGATCAGGCCGCTGTTTCCGGACGGCTTCAACAATGAAGTGCAGGTCGTCGCCACCGTGGTGTCACTCGATCCGGATATCGATGCCGACATCCCGGCGCTGCTCGGCGCTTCAGCGGCGCTGACGATCGCGGGGCTGCCGTTCAATGGTCCGATCGGCGCCGCGCGCGTCGGCTATCGCGACGGCCAGTACCTGCTCAATCCCACCCGCACCGACCAGGCCACCTCGCAGCTCGAGCTGGTCGTCGCCGGCACGCAGCCGGCGGTGCTGATGGTGGAGTCCGAGGCGCAGATCCTGTCGGAAGAGGCCATGCTCGGTGCGGTGATCTTCGGCCACGAGCAGATGCAGGTGGCCATCAAGAACATCCGCGAGCTCAGCGCCGAGGCGGGCAAGCCGCGCTGGGATTGGAAGGCGCCGGCGTTCGAGGCGCCGCTGGCCCAGGCGGTGGCCGCGCGCGCCGAAGCGGCGCTGTCGGGGGCGTATCGGATCACCGAGAAGACTCAGCGCACCACGCGCCTGGCCGAGATCAAGAAAGAGCTCACCGCGGCTCTGGCCGGCACCGAGTCGACGCAATGGAAACCCGATGCGGTGGTCAATGAACTGTTCAAGCTCGAGAGCCGCATCGTGCGCGAGCGCATCCTGGCCGGCGAGCCGCGCATCGACGGGCGCGACCTGGTCACGGTGCGCCCGATCACGGTGAAAGTCGGGCTGCTGCCGCGTACCCACGGCTCGGCGCTGTTCACGCGCGGCGAGACGCAGGCGCTGGTGACGACCACGCTCGGTACCACGCGCGATGCGCAGATCATCGACGCGCTCGAGGGCGAACGCCGCGAGCCGTTCATGCTGCACTACAATTTCCCGCCGTTCTCCGTCGGCGAAACCGGGATGATGGGCTCGCCGAAGCGCCGCGAGATCGGGCACGGCAATCTCGCGCGCCGCGGTGTGCACGCCGTGATGCCGGACATGGAGAAGTTTCCGTACGTCATCCGCATCGTGTCGGAAATCCTGGAGTCCAACGGCTCGAGCTCGATGGCGAGCGTCTGCGGCAGCAGCCTGGCGATGATGGATGCGGGCGTGCCGATCAAGGCCCCTGTGGCGGGCGTCGCGATGGGACTGGTGCTCGAGGGTTCGAGATTCAAGGTGCTCACAGACATCCTCGGTGATGAGGATCATCTGGGGGACATGGATTTCAAAGTCGCCGGTACCCGCGATGGCGTGACCGCGCTGCAGATGGACATCAAGGTCGAGGGGATCACGCCCGAGATCATGCGGGTGGCGCTGGCGCAGGCGCGCACCGGCCGCCTGCACATACTTGACGAGATGGCCAAAGTGATCCGCGCGCCGCGCGAGAAGATGTCGGAGTGGGCGCCATCGATCATCACGCTCAAGATCGATCCGGAAAAGATTCGCGACGTCATCGGCAAGGGCGGCGCGGTGATCCGCCAGATCACCGAGGAAACCGGCACCACGATCGACATCGAGAACGATGGCACGGTCAAGATCGCCTCGGTCCAGGGTGCGGCCGGCCGTGAAGCGCAGCGACGGATCGAGCTGATCACGGCGGACGTCGAGGTCGGTGGGATCTACGATGGTCGGGTCGCCAAGCTGATGGACTTCGGCGCCTTCGTGACCATTCTGCCGGGCCGCGACGGCCTGGTGCACATCTCGCAGATCTCCGATGAGCGGGTCGAGCGCGTATCCGACAAGCTCAAGGAAGGGGATCAGATCCGGGTCAAGGTGCTCGAGGTGGACCGTCAGGGACGCATCCGCCTCTCGATGCGCAACGTCGACGCCGCCTGAGGCGACGCCGGCTCAGCTGTTGGCGGAGCCGGCGCTTCGGATCAGCGTGCGAAAGATCTCTTCCTGCGCACTGTGCCAGCGCTGGTGATTCTGAGTGGCGAGCTGGCTGGCGGCGGCAGCCGGATCGCCGCCGGGCGGCTTCTCGTTCAGAAACAGCCGCAGACTCTGCTCGAGATAGGTCGACAGCACGCCCTCGAGACCGGCGTCGTGGCTGCGAATCAGCTGCGCCAGGAAATCCTGACTCAGGACGGTGCCATTGCGCTGCTCGAGCTCGGCGATGACCTGCAGCAGCACCGGACGCGTGATGTCCTGCTGGCTGCGCTTGTCGATGACGCCGAATTCAACGCCGTCGAGCACCAGCCGGCGAACGTCATCCAAGGTGATGTAGCGGCTCTCCACGGTGTCGTAGAGGCGCCGATTCGGGTACTTCTTGATGACGCGAATCTCGCTCATGCGGAAGTCCTCAAGTGCGCAATTTGGCCAGGCCGATCGTATTGCGATGCGCCTACCATAGTACAAGCGCGCCTTGAACCCCAAATCTTTCCGTCAGCGGTAGCCCGTCAGCGGTAGCGATCGTCCCGGTCGCCGTACTGGCGCTCACGCCGCTCGCGACGCTCCTGCGCCTCGATCGACAGGGTTGCGACCGGCCGCGCCTCCAGGCGCTTGATGCCGATCTCCTCGCCAGTCTCCAGGCAGTAGCCGTAGCTGCCGTCTTCGATGCGCTTGAGCGCTTCCTCGATCTTGCGGATCAGCTTGCGCTCCCGATCCCGCGTCCGCAGCTCGAGGCTGAACTCCTCTTCCTGCGTGGCCCGATCGTTTGGATCCGGGAAATTGGCGGCCTCATCCTTCATATGCGAGACCGTGCGATCGACTTCCTCCATCAGATCCCGCTTCCAGTTCAGCAGGATCTGCTGGAAATGTGAGAGCTGTTGCTTGCTCATGTAGAGCTCGCCGCGCTTGGCGACATAGGGCTTTACATTGCGCGGACCGGACAGCAGGCTGCTGGCATCAACGCCGTCACCGTCCTCGGCATCCGGCGCCGTCTGGATCACGCGCGCAGGGAGGGCGGAGGCCGGACGGGCCTCGACGGCAGGACCTTTCAGCGGTGCGCCGCCGCCTGAGGCGGTGGGGCGTATCGTGGCGCGACTGTCGGGCTTGGCGGCAACGGGAGCGCTGACGGGAGCCTTGGCGGGGGGCTTCAAGGGAGCCTTGGCGATGGCCTGGGGCGCCGGTTTCACCGCTGGCTTGGCACTGGTGGCGGCCACGGATTTGCGGCTCGCAGCGAGCGGGCGCTGTGGTTCGGGCCGGCGTGCAACCGCCTTCGGCGGCGCCGCTTTCTTCAGTCTGGTTGGCTTTGCTGCGGGCTTCTTCGAGGGCATCGCCTCGCTCCTGACACGGTCGCCGGTCGTTTTAAGAACGCGCGATTATACCGACGCGACTCGGGCTGTACAGTTGCACGGCAACTTATGGCAAGTCTGGGGTCCCTCCGGGCAGATTCACCGCTTCAGCGGCACGCCAGTGGGCAGCGCGGCGCTCGGCGATCACCTGCGTGGTAATGCCGCCGCGGACGTTGAAGTGGGCGGTCAGGCGCATGAAACGCGGTGTCACGGCGGTCGCAAGCGTATCGAGGATCTCGTTGGTCACGGCCTCGTGGAATGCGCCGCGCATGCGGAACGACCAGATGTAGAGTTTCAGCGCCTTGAGCTCGATGCAGAGCCGGTCCGGTACGTACTCGAGTTCGAGGGTCGCGAAATCCGGCTGCCCGCTGCGCGGGCACAGGCAGGTGAACTCCGGGATACTCATGCGGATCGTGTAGTCGTGATCCGGCGACGGGTTGGCGAAGGTCTCGATCTGGGTCGATGGCTGGCTCGGCATGCTCGCTGCTTGAGTGAAGCCGCATCGAAAGCGGCGCGCGAATAATCTACACTAGCGCCGGTCACTTCTGGATGGGATCCATGCGGCTCAATAAGGTCAAGCTCGCGGGCTTCAAATCCTTCGTCGATCCGACTTCGGTGCAGCTGCCGAGTAATCTCATCGGTGTCGTCGGCCCCAACGGTGGCGGCAAATCCAACATCATCGATGCGGTACGCTGGGTGATGGGCGAGCTGTCGGCGCGCCATCTGCGCGGCGATTCGATGGCGGACGTGATTTTCAACGGCTCGAGCGCACGCAAGCCGATCGGAACCGCCTCGGTCGAGCTGGTGTTCGATAACAGCGACGGCAAGATCGGCGGCGCCTACGCCAGCTACAACGAGATCTCGCTCAAGCGCGCGGTGTCGCGCGACGGCAGCTCGGCCTACTTCATCAATGGCGGCCGCTGCCGGCGCAAGGACATCACGCACCTGTTCCTCGGCACCGGCCTCGGTTCGCGCAGCTACGCCATCATCGAGCAGGGCATGATCTCGCGCGTGATCGAGGCGCGGCACGATGACATGCGGGCTTTCATCGAGGAGGCCGCCGGCATTTCGCTCTACAAGGAGCGGCGGCGCGAGACCGAGACCCGCATGGCCGATACGCGCGAGAACCTGGCGCGGCTGCAGGACCTGCGCGACGAGGTCGACAAGCAGATCCGCCACCTGCAGCGCCAGGCCAATGTCGCGCGCCGCTACCAGGAGCTCAAGGGGCAGGAGCGCCTGCTGACGGCGGAACTGCTGGCACTGCGGCTGCGCGAGCTCGACAGCGGCGCGGAGATCCAGGACAGTGCGGTCCGCAGGTGCGACATTGCGATGCAGCAGGCGCTGGCCGACCAGCGCGCGGCCGAAGCGGGGATCGAGAAGCAGCGCGAGTTCCATAACGAGCTGTCCGAAGCCGTGTCGCGCGTCCAGGGGCGCTACTACGAGCTGGGCGCCGAAGTCACCCGCGCGGAAGAGAGCATTCGCTTTGGCCGCGAACTGCGCGAACGCGCGCGCAATGACCTCGCCGCCGTCAACTCCAACCTGGCCGCCAACACCCAGCAGATCGTCCGCGACGAGGAGCAGCTGGCAGCCTCGGCGACCGAGCTGCTCGAGCTCGAACCGCTGGCCGCGGCGCGCGCGCGCAGCGATGGGCTGGCCAGTGCGGCGCTGGCCGAAGCGGAGGCACAGCTGGCCGCGTGGCAGCAGCGCTGGGAGAATTTCAATCGCGACCTGGGTGCCGCCGGGCAGAGCGCCGAGGTCGAGGCGGCACGCATCGAGCAGCTGGAGAACCAGCGGCTGCGGCTGCGCGCACAGGGCGATCGGCTGGCGCTCGAGCACGAGGCGCTCAGCGCCGCGCAGGCCGATGCGCCGCTGGCCGACTTGAGCGCGCAGGAGGCCCAGGCGCGGGCGCTGGCCGATGCGCTGACGGGCGAGCTCGACCAGGTCCTGGCCCAGGTGCAGGCGCTGCGCGCCGCGCAGCAGCTCGCCGACGGCCAGCTCGAGCGGCTGCGACAGCAGCGCGACCAGGTCCGGGGAGAGCTGCTGTCGCTGGAAGCGCTGCAGAAGGCGGCGCTCGGTGAGAAGGATCCGCTCGCGGCGGGCTGGCTCGCGGCACTCCCGGGCGCATCCGAGGCGCCGCGACTGGCGAGTCTGCTCGAAGTCGCAGCGGGCTGGGAGCGCGCGGTCGAAACCGTGCTCGGCGATTACCTGGAAGCGGTACGGGTCGATTCGCTCGACTCGCTGCAGACAGCGCTCGGCTCGCTGGCCGGCGGCAGCGTCGGATTCTTCGAGACCGCCGGCGTCGCCGGCGCCTCGTCCGAGGCGGCGCTCGCGGCGCATGTCAACGGGCCTGCAGGCGCGCTGGCGCTGCTGGCCGGGGTGCGCACCAGCGATTCGCTGGCGGCGGCGCTCGCACAGCGTCGCACGCTGCAGCCCGGCGAGTCTCTGGTCACGCAGTCGGGGGAATGGATCGGGCGGGACTGGCTGCGCATCAACCGCGGCGGCGAGACGCACGCGGGTGTGCTGGAGCGTGAGCATCGCGTCAAGGGCCTGCGCGAGCGCTGCGCCGCCGCCGATCGGGACGTGCGTGCGCACGAGCAGGAAATTCTCGGGCTGCGGGCGCAGATCAGCGCCGCTGAGCAGCAGCGCGAAGCGACGCAGGGCAGGATTCAGAGCGCGCATCGAGAGCATTCGGAACTGCGCGGTCGACTCGAGGCGCTGCGAGCGCGCTTCGAGGAAGGCACGGCGCGTCGTGACCGCATCGAAGCGGAACAAGCGGAGGTTGCGACGGAGACTGCAGGCGCCGAGGAGCGGTTGCAGCGCGCGCGCGCCGCGCACGCGTCGGCGACCGACCAGCTGGCGCGGCTCGATGACGCCAGGCTGGAGCTCGAGGCAGAACGGGAACAGCGGCGCGATCAGGCTGCGCGGGCGCGCACCGAGAGCCAGGCACGGCAGCTCGAGTTGCGCGACAGCCTGATCCGGCTCGAGAGCCGGCGCGCGGCCCGGGCGTCGATGGAAAGCGCGCTCGAGCGGCTGCACGCGCAGCGCACGCAACTCGAATCGCAGCAGCAGGCACTGACCGCAACGCTGTCGCAGGCCGATGGTCCGATCGTCCAAGCGGAGTCGCGCCTGCAGGATCATCTGGCCCGTCGCGTCGAAGTCGAGGCCGAACTCGCCGAGGCACGTCGCTCGCAGGAGGACAGCGAGGTGGCGCTGCGCTCACTGGACGAGCGGCGCCAGGGCGCCCAGCTGCGCGTGACCGCGGCGCGCGAATCGATGGAGCAGGCGCGGCTCGCGGCGCAGGAATCACGGGTGCGGCGCGAGGCGCTGGTGGAGCAGTTCGCCGCCACGCAGTGCGATCTGCCAGCGGTGCTCGCGGGTTTGAGCTCCGAGGCGCAGATCGAACCGTACGAACAGAAGCTCAGCGAGCTGCGGGCCGATATCGAGAAGCTCGGGCAGGTCAATCTCGCGGCCATCGATGAGCTTGCCGAGCAGAGCGAGCGCAAGGTGTACCTCGACAGCCAGTTCAACGACGTCAATGACGCGCTCACGACCCTTGATCAGGCGATGCGGCGCATGGATCGGGAAACCCGCACGCGCTTTGACGAAACCTTCACCCGCATCAACGCCGGCCTGCAGGAGAAGTTCCCGCGGCTGTTCGGCGGGGGACATGCGTATCTGGAGCTCGTGGGCGAGGATCCGCTGGCGGCGGGCGTGGCCGTCATGGCGCGGCCGCCGGGCAAGCGCAACAGCACGATCTCGCAGCTCTCGGGCGGCGAGAAGGCGCTGACCGCGGTGGCGCTGGTGTTCTCGATCTTCGACCTGAACCCGGCGCCGTTCTGCCTGCTCGATGAGGTCGATGCGCCGCTCGATGAGCACAATGTCGGGCGTTTCTGCGATATCGTCCGCGAGATGTCGAGCCGTGTGCAGTTCATCTTCATCACGCACAACAAGGTCACGATGGAGCTGGCCTCGCAGCTGATCGGTGTGACGATGAACGAGCCGGGCGTTTCGCGACTGGTTGCGGTCGATATCGATGAGGCCGTGAAACTAGCGGCCGTGTGAGGCACATGGCGGAACTGCGCTTCATTCTGCTGATCGCCGGGCTGGTGTTCCTGGTGGCGCTGGTAGCGTGGGAGCTGCGCAAGCCCCGGCAGGCTCAGGGTAGTGAGGCGCTGCGGCGGCCGACGCGCCATGAGCCGGAGCTGGGCTCGTACTCCGAGGCGATCGATGAGGCTGCGCGTCCTGCCTCTCCCGCCTCGGTCGCGGACGCGCGCCGGCCGGTGACGCCGCCGCCACTGATCCATGCCGAATCGATCCTGGCGGACGCTGATGTCCTGCCGGTCTATGACAGCGGTCCGATCAGTCCGGTCAGCGCGGTGGCCGCAGCCCCGAGTCTCGCCGAGGCGGCGGCAGCCTCCGCGATTGTGGTCCCGGCATCGGCACCCGAATCGGCGGCACCGGCACCCGCGCCGTTGATCGTCGACTGGCCACCCGACGCAGAGCGCCACATCGTGGCGCTGCGGATCGTGCCGACGCCGGGCGAGCGCCTGTCCGGACGGACCGTACGGCTGGCGATCACGGCCTGTGGTTTCGTGCACGGCCCCTACGGCATCTATCATCGACCCGACACCGAGGGTCGAGCGCTGCTGAGCGTAGCCAGCCTGAGCAAGCCCGGGATTCTCGATCCGATCAACATCGATTTCCAGCGCCTGGCCGGCATCAGTCTCTTCACCGTACTGCCCGGGCCGCTGCCACCGGCCGCGGCGCTCGATCATCTGCTCGAGGCCGCACGCGAGCTGTCGCAGCGCTTGCCGGCGCGCGTGCAGGACGAGCACGGGCAACCGCTCGATGCCGCGCGGCTCGAGGATCTGCGCGATCGCATGCAAACACTGTCGGCCTCCGGATTCCAGGCGGAGCCGGCCGCGTGACATCGGCGGCGCACCGGCGCATCGCCGAGTTGCGGAATCAGATCAACCAGCACGACTACCGCTACTACGTGCTCGACGACCCGGCGGTCACGGACGCCGAATACGATCGCCTGATGCTGGAGCTGCGCGCGCTCGAGGAGGCGCACCCCGAACGGATCACGCCCGACTCGCCGACGCAGCGGGTCAGCGGCCAGGTCGCCGCGGGTTTCGAGGAGGTGCGCCACGGCGCACCGATGCTGTCGCTCGATAACGCCTTCAGCGATGCCGACATCGAGGCCTTCGACAAGCGCGTGCGCACGCGCCTCGGCGGCGACACCGGTCCGCTCGACTATTGCGCCGAGCCCAAGCTCGACGGTCTGGCGGTATCGCTGACGTATCGGCGGGGGGCACTGGCGCTGGCGGCCACGCGCGGGGACGGCGCGACGGGTGAGGACATCACCGCCAATGTGCGCACCATTCGCTCGGTGCCGCTGAGTCTGCGCGGCCCGGCGCCCGAGCTGATCGAAGTGCGCGGTGAGGTGTTCATGCCGCTGGCCGGTTTCAGGCGCATGAACAGCGCCGCAGCTGCCGCCGGCGAGAAGGTGTTCGCCAATCCTCGCAACGCCGCTGCCGGCAGCCTCCGGCAGCTCGACCCGAACGTGACCGCGAAGCGGCCGCTGGAAGTTTTCTTCTACGCCAGTGGCGACTGGCGGGGCGAGCCTGCGCAGCCGGCCACCCAGATGGCACTGATCGCGCAGCTGCAGTCCTGGGGTCTGCGCACCTGCCCCGAGATTCGGCTGGTACACGGGGTCGAGGGCTGCCTCGGCTATTACCGCTCGCTCGGGGCGCGTCGCGCCAAGCTCAGCTTTCAGATCGACGGCGTCGTCTACAAGGTCAACTCGCGGCACGAGCAGGAGCGCCTCGGGTTCGTCTCGCGCGCGCCGCGCTGGGCGATCGCACACAAATTCCCGGCGGATGAGGCGACCACGGTCGTGCGCGAAATCGAGTTCCAGGTCGGCCGCACCGGCGTGCTGACGCCGGTCGCGCGCCTGGAGCCAGTGGCCGTCGCCGGGGTGATCGTCAGCAACGCGACGCTGCACAATATCGATGAGGTCGAGCGCAAGGACGTGCGGCGCGGAGATACCGTGATCGTGCGGCGCGCCGGCGATGTCATCCCCGAGGTCGTGCGTGTGCTCGAGGAGAAGCGGCCGAAGGGTGCGCGGCGCCCGCAGTTGCCGACGCACTGTCCGGTCTGCGGATCAAAGGTGGTGCGGGTCGAAGGCGAGGCGGCCGCACGCTGTACCGGCGCCTTCACCTGCGCGGCGCAGCGCAAAGAAGCGCTACGGCACTTCGCCAGCCGCCGCGCGCTCGATATCGAGGGTCTCGGGGACAAACTGATCGAACAGCTGGTCGATCAGGAGCTGTTGCACGGGCCAAGCGACATCTACGCGCTGACCGCCGCCGCTTTGAGCGGACTGGAGCGCATGGGCGAAAAGTCGGCAGCCAATCTGATGGCGGCCATCGATCGCAGCCGCCACACCACGCTGCCGCGCCTGCTGAACGGACTGGGCATTCCAGGGGTGGGCGAGAGCACGGCCAAGGCACTGGCCGATCACTTCGGGGCGCTCGGCAGGCTGGAGGTGGCCTCGGAGGAGCAGATTCTGGAAGTGCCCGACATCGGGCCTGTGATCGCGGCCGATGTGCGCGCCTTCTTCTCCGATCCGCGTCACGTACGCGAGATTGCCCGCCTGCGCGAGCGCGGCCTCACCTGGCAGGAGGGGCCGCCGGCGGGCGAGCGCCGGGCCGCCGTTGCGCCGCTGGCGGGCGTGACCGTGGTGCTCACGGGGACCTTGAGCGGCATGACCCGGGAGGAGGCCAGCGAACGACTGGCGGCGCTCGGCGCCAAGGTCAGCGGCTCGGTGTCCAGGAAGACCCGCTACGTCGTTGTCGGCAGCGAAGCCGGCTCGAAGCTCACGCGCGCGCAGCAGCTGGGCGTCAAAGTGCTGGACGAGTCCGGCCTGGGACAGCTGCTGCGCGGCGAGTCGGTCTGAAAGCTCAGAGATTCTTCTCGACCTTGGCGTTCTTCATCAGCTCGTCCTGGTAGGCCTTGAACTTCTTGTTCTGCACCAGCTGATCGACGCGATCCTTCACCGAGTCGAGCGGCGGCACGGGCGTCTCGCGCGTGTCGATGAGCTGGATCACGTGCCAGCCATACTGTGACTGCACCGGGGTCTGGGTGTATTCGCCCTTCTTGAGGGTCGCCACGGCGTCGGCGAACGGCTTCACCATGTTGGACGGTGAGAACCAGCCGAGGTCGCCACCCTGCTCCTTGGACGAATCGATCGAATCCTTCTTGGCCAGATCCTCGAACTTGGCGCCTTTCTTCAGCTGATCGATGATCTTCTGCGCGGCATCCTGCGTCGTGACGAGAATATGGCGCGCGTGGTACTGCGTCTTCGGCATCGCCGCAACCTGCGAATCGTATTCCGACTGCCGCTCCGCATCGGTGGGCTTCTTGTCCTTGAGGTACTGCTCGGCATCGGCCTGCTCGAGGATCTGCAGATGCGACAGCTGCAGCAGCGAGGCGGTGTCACCGGTCTTGTCGAGCCCATCCTTCTCGGCCTGCTGCGCGACCACTTCGCCGCGGATCAGGTTGTCGAGCAGCTGGCCGCGCTGATCGGCCGTGAGTTCGGAGGCTGCCTTGCCCGAGGTGTTCTTGACGTAATAGTCGAACATCGCGCGACTGATCGGAACCCCGTTGACCGTCGCTACCGGCTTGTCTGCCGGCGCCTTGCTATTGCTATTGTCCACCGCGGTACCGGTCTTGGCGCAGCCAGCCAGCAGCAGGAGCGCCAGCAGCGAAAGTTTATGCGTAAATTTCATTCGATCTCTCAGTTAGTTAGGAATACTACTTAGAAAATTCATCAGGTGTCAAAGTTTCCATGGCCAGGGCGTGCACTTCGGTGGCGAACAGCGGCGAGAGGACCTCGTTGACGAGGCGGTGACGGTGCAGCGGCTTCAGACCGGCGAAGCACGTAGACACGATCAGCAGGCGGAAGTGCCCCTTGCCGGCCCCGGCGTGGCCGATATGTGCGGCGCCTTCGTCCCGCACCTCCAGATGGGTCGGCACCAGGCGCCGCTGCAGCAGCTCTTCGATGCGCCGGGCCGTGAGCGCCGGTGCGGTCAGGGGCGGCGCGATCGGTGTCGGTGCGGTCACGAGGCCCCTGCCGCGCGTACTTCCGGTCTGGAGGCCAGCCAGGCGGCCTGCGCCACCGCGAACACTGCAAAGGCCAAGGTCAGACCAAAGAACTTGAAGTTGACCCAATCCCGCTCGCTGCGGTGATAGGCAATCCAGAGGTTGAGCGCGCCGAGCAGCGCATAGAAGACGACCCAGAGCCAGTTGAGTCGCAGCCAGACCGCGCGCGGCAGGGCTTCGCTGCGGGCGATCATCGGCTGCAGCAGCCGCTGCGCCAGCGGCGTGCCGTGGAACCAGACGCTGCCGATCGCGGCCACCGACACCAGCCACAGGAAGATGGTTGGCTTCCACTTCAGGAAGCGCACGTCCCGCAGTATCAGCGTCGCGCCGCCGAGCACGAACACCAGCGCGGCGCTCAACAGGTGCAGCGGCGGTATGCGCCGCCGACGCAGCAGATCCACCAGCAGCAGCAATGCCATGGCGGCCATCAGCACCGCGGTGGCGACGTAGATGCCGGCGATTGAATAGGCCACGAAGAAAGCCGCGACCGGCGCGAGATCGAACAGCGCTTGCATCCCGCTATGATAACGAAACTAGATCATGAGCCAGTACTTCCACCTGCACGAGGTCAATCCGCAGCTGCGCCTGATCCG
>Ga0181516_10000688_pt1 | contig 29084 bp, 22 predicted proteins | sample PEATcosm2014_Bin_25_FD_121104 | JGI IMG/M metagenome (GOLD analysis project Ga0181516, IMG submission 121104) | Peatland microbial communities from MTU Mesocosm Facility, Houghton, MI, USA - PEATcosm2014_Bin01_10_metaG | ecosystem: Environmental > Terrestrial > Soil > Wetlands > Peat | place... | reverse complement strand
TAGAACCAGGATCGATTAAGAGGAGAAGCGATGTTCGGACGCCTCAAGCAGATGTTGATCAAGGAACTCATCCAGGTGGTGCGCGACAAACGCACGCGCTTCATCCTGATTGGTCCGCCGATCATCCAGATGCTTGTCTTCGGCTATGCAGCCAACTTTGAAATCCACAATGTGGCAACCGTAGTGGTTGACCTGGACCACAGCCAGGAGAGCCGCGAACTTGTCTCGCGCTTCACATCGAGCCCCTACTTCAATGTGCAGTCGCAACTGAGCGACGCGAATCAGGCGCACCAGCTCATCGATCAGGGCAAAACCACACTGGCGCTGGAAATCGACGCCGGCTTTGCGCAAAAGTTGCGCAAGGGCGAGACGGCGCCGCTGCAGGTGATTGTGGACGCCACGAACTCCAACACCGCTCTGATTGCCTCCTCCTATGTCTCGCAGATCGCGCTCGCCTTTGCGCAGCAGGCACAGCGGGAGCGAATCTTCAGCATCGCGCCGCAGCTCATCGAGCAGATTCCCTCGGTCCAGCTTGAGCAGCGGCCGTGGTACAACACTGACCTGCGCAGCCGCTGGTTTTTCGTGCCCGGAGTTATCGGCAGCCTGACCACGCTCCTGGTGATCACCCTCACGTCGTTTGCCGTAGTGCGCGAGCGCGAGATCGGCACCCTGGAGCAAATCATGGTCACGCCCATTCGCCCGGTCGAGTTCATCCTGGGCAAGACGCTGCCATTCTTTCTCATCGGCCTGTTTGACGCCATGCTCATCGGCATCGTGGGCACCTTCTGGTTTCAGATCCCGTTCCGCGGCCACATTTCGGTGTTGATGACCGGCGCTGTGCTCTTCCTGATTTGCATGCTCGGCATGGCGCTGCTCATCTCGACGGTCTCGTCCACGCAGCAGCAGGCGATGGTCACTTCGTTCTTCGTCATCATGCCCACAATTACCTTCTCGGGTTTCGGATTTCCCATCAGCGCCATGCCGCAGTGGATGCAGACTTTCAGCTACGCCATCCCGCTGCGCTACTTTCTAATCGTGCTGCGCGGAACCTATTTGAAAGGCGTCGGCATGGACATTCTGTGGCCGCAGATGGCCGCCATGGCCGGCATCGGGCTTTTCGGATTAACGGTAGCGATTCTTCGCTTCCACAAAGCCCTCGATTAGGCTGGTTCCGTGGTTGGCCCACCTGAAAGCCCTGAGCCCCATCCTTGTCAGGTCTCTTTTTTCAGCTCGGGCGCGATATACCGCATCCGGATTCCTTGGTCCCGCCCTCGAACTTCCCCGTCTCAACCCCCAACCGCCGCCCGCATGCCGGCCCCTGCGCAGGCAGTTTAGAATCACAGTTTCCGGCGCAGTTGTCTCCTTTGATGTACCTTTACCTTTTGCCGCATTTTCGCTGTTTGGCTCGGTCGGAAACACAGGGAGCTCGATTTCCAATGATGGAATTCCACATTTCGCGGAATGCGCGCGATCGCTACCAGTTCGCCGAGTCTCTCTTCTCCTATACGGGCAACGTTGTTTTCGCCAACATGGGCGCTTGCCGCGGGTTCGCTTACCGGATGAACCAGGTGCGCGACGTCGCGAATCACCCCGACCGGGCGGTTCATGCGGGCAAGCTGTATGCCATGGGCCTGATCGACGAGGCCAGCCACGTGCTGATGGCGCGCTACCGCGAGCAGTTCGACCCTGAAGTCATGACTGCGGGCCTGGACTGGTTTGGCGCGCAGGTGGGGCCGGAGAAGCTCGACGCTCTGTTGCTCGCCTTTGTCGTGCAGTTTCCGGGATCAAGCATCATCCGCGGCCAGGAGACACCGCGCCAATGGCTCGCGGGCCAGACCGGGGGCATGCCTCATCGCGCTGCCGCTCTTGAAGAATTGCTCCTGCTGTGGACCGCCAACCGCAACCAGGCCTTCCGCCCCTTCGAGGAGCTTTTCGAAGACCGCACTTTAGCCGAAAAGACCGTCTACCGCCAGGTAACGCAGCAGATGCCGGAGTATTTCGCAACCCGGCCGCTGATCCCGCTGCCCGACGCCAAGCCGATGAGCCTGCTTGACCTGTTGCGCGCGCCGGCGGTCGGTTCACCGGATTCCCTGACCGGCCAGCTTGCCCTCATACGCAAGCTCTGGAAGCCGCTTCTTGGCGACAGCCTTGAGCGCCTTCTCGAGATCGCCGGCGAAATCCTCCGTGAAGAGGAACTCGCCATCTGGATGCAGTTCAATCCTCCCGAGGCACACGCTGCCGCGGGGGCGCGGCGCCACGGGCATAAGAGCCCCTTCGCCGACGGCCACGCGGAGGTGCCGGTCTTCGGCGATCCAGCCAACGAGTACGAGAAGTTCTCCGCCGACACAGCCTGGATGCCGTCGACGGTCCTCATCGCCAAAAGCACTTACGTTTGGCTGGCGCAGCTCAGCAAGCAGTATGGGCGGCACATCGGCCGGCTCGACGAGATTCCCGACGAAGCCCTCGCCACCCTCGCCCACCGCGGCATCAACTCACTTTGGTTGATCGGCGTGTGGGAGCGCAGCCGCGCCTCCAAAACCATCAAGTTGCTCTGCGGCAATCGCGACGCCGTGGCCTCGGCCTACTCGCTCTTCGACTACACCATTGCCGACGACCTGGGCGGCGAGCCGGCCTACATCAACCTCCGCGACCGCGCCTACCACCACGGCGTCCGTCTGGCCAGTGACATGGTGCCCAACCACATGGGCATCGACTCGCCGTGGGTCATCGAGCACCCCGATTGGTTCATTGCGCGGCCGGACCCGCCTTATCCCGCCTACAGCTTCAACGGCCCCGACCTTTCGCACGATGGGCGCGTCGAAATCAAGATTGAAGACCACTACTTCGAGCAGTCCGATGCCGCCGTGGTCTTTCGCCGCCGCGACAATGCAAGCGGCGAAACCCGCTACATCTACCACGGCAACGACGGCACCAGCTTCCCCTGGAACGACACCGCCCAGCTCGACTACCTGAATCCGGCGGTGCGCGAGCAAGTCATCCAGACCATCCTCCACGTCGCGCGGCTCTTTCCAGTGATTCGCTTCGACGCCGCCATGACTCTGGCCAAGCGCCACTTTCACCGCCTCTGGTTTCCCGGTCCCGGTTCCAGCGGAGCAATCCCGTCGCGCGCCGAATACGGCATGAGCCAGGCCGAGTTCGATCGCTGCATGCCCCATGAGTTCTGGCGTGAAGTGGTCGACCGTGTCGCCGCCGAGGTCCCCGGCACGCTCCTGCTTGCCGAAGCCTTCTGGCTCATGGAGGGCTACTTTGTCCGCACGCTGGGCATGCACCGCGTTTATAACAGCGCCTTCATGGTCATGCTGCGCGACGAGGAAAATGCCAAGTACCGCTCGGTCATCAAGAACACGCTTGAATTCGATCCCGACATCATGAAGCGTTACGTCAACTTCATGAGCAATCCCGATGAGCGCACGGCCATTGACCAGTTCGGCACAGGCGACAAGTGCTTCGGGGTCGCGGTCATGATGTCCACGCTGCCCGGCTTGCCCATGTTCGGCCACGGCCAGATCGAAGGATTCACTGAGAAGTACGGCATGGAGTACCGCTGGCCCCGTTACGACGAATCGCCCGATCCCTGGCTTGTCGAACGTCACGACCGCGAGATTGCGCCCCTGCTCAAGCGTCGCTGGCTCTTTGCCGAGAGCAGCAACTTTCTGCTCTACGACTTCTTCAATGCCAATGGCACGGTGGACGAAAACGTCTTTGCCTATTCCAACCGCAACGGTGGCGAGCGGGCGCTTGTGGTCTACAACAACCGCTATGGAACTGCCCATGGCACCATCGACTACTCTTCGGCCTACGCGGACAAGGGCTCCGGCGGGCTCCGCCAGCAGCGCCTCCGCGAGGGGCTGGCACTCCATGGCGACTCCGCCTTGGTCTATGCCTTCCGCGACTCGCTCACCGGCCTCGAATATCTGCGCCGCGCCGGCGATCTGCTCAACGGCGGCCTCACTCTTGAACTCCACGCCTACCAGAGCCATGTCTTTGTCGATTGGCGCGAACTGCGCTCGACGGCACAGTACCCATGGGACCGTCTTTGCGATTCGCTCAGCGGCCGCGGCGTGCCCAACCTCGACGATGCCCTGGTAAGCCTGGAATTACAGCCCGTCCATGATGCGCTTCGCCGCCAATTGGAGCCCGGCATCGTACGCCTCTTCGCCGACCTCGCCGAGCATCCGCGCCCCGGTGCGGCCACAAGAAATACAAAGATCGACCGCGAGCGCAGCGAGTTCTACCAGCAGGCCTGGGCTCGCTGCGAAAACTTCCTGCGCGCGGCGCAGACGGCTTATCTCGCGCGCCTCCCTGAAGAAGCCCGCCCCGGTATCGACGACCTGCCCACCGACCCTGGCCTGCTGGCTCCGGCCTTCCGCGAGCGCCTGCGCGCGGCCATGCGCATTCCTGCCACTGAGGCGCTCTTCCCGGCTCCGTGGACCGTGGCCGCCCGCCGCGTGTTGCCCAGCCCCAGCCCACAGTTCACCGCAACCGCAATGTGGGGACCCATTCTCGCCTGGTGCGCCCTCGAACTGCTCGCCGAATCCATCGATATCGAAGAACCGGAACGCGTAGCCCTGGACCTCTTCGACCGCCTCCGTCTCCGTGAGCCCTTCGCCAAGTCCCTCGCCGCTCTCGGATTCGAAGGCGAAGAAAGCTGGCGCGTAGCCGCCCGCATCAAGGTCGTGCTCCTCACCGGCGCCGGCGTTGGAGAGGAAGCAGAATTGCCTCTGGAGAGCCCCGTCGGAACGGTAGGTCAGGGCTCTAGCCCTGACTTCAAGAGTTCCAATGAGAAAGGGCCTTTAGGCCCTGAGGTTCAAGCAGTTGAAGCGGCGTCGGAGTCCCAGGCCGCTCCTGTTTCCGGCCAATCCGTCCCGCCCTCAGCGCTTTCCGGCCGCGACGACGAAAAGGTCGCTCTGACTCCAGCCCTCTGGTTCGACCCCGACGTGCGCTGGCTGACCGGCGTTCACGAAGCCGAGGGGCGCCTCTACCTGGTCCGCGAACTCTATGAGGAGTTGCTCTGGTGGTTGCTGATGCCTTCGCTGCTTCGCCTGGCCGGCGAGGCTTCTCCCAGCCGCGCCGCGGTCGAGGAGTTAGCCAGAACCGTAGAAGAAGCTCTAGCCACAGCCGAAGCCGCCAACTATCGCATCGACGCTCTGCTGGGTTCCGCCGCCGCCCCTGATCTCGAAGTGCCCGATCCCTCCGCGCCGGAGGACGAATCTCAGACCATTGAAGTGGAAACTGCGCAAACCGCCGCGCCCGCGCCGAAGCCGCCGCAGGACGATCCAATCAGGATTTCCTGACAAAAGAACTGCGCGTGCCGCGGGTCCCGCATTTGGGACCTGGGATTGGAATTCAAAACGGCCGGCGCAAGCCGGGCAATTGTTCGTTCTCGGAGCCCGGGTCCCGGTTGTCCCAACCGGCGTCTGCCCGTAGAATCAAGAAGGGCCTACGGCGACGTTGCCGGGAGAGGCGCCAGGCACAGATGAGCGAACAGGAAACAGCAACTTCCCATCCAACGCAGGCGGTTTCGCCGGCGTGGGCCAGAATTGAGCGGGCACGTCATCCACAGCGGCCCTACCCCATGGACTTCATCGAGCGAATCTTCACTGACTTCAGCGAGATTCACGGGGATCGCGCCTATGGCGACGACGAGGCCGTGGCCTGCGGCATGGCGCGGCTCGGCGACGATGAGGTTATGGTCATCGGCAACCGCAAGGGCGGCTCCACCAAGGATCGCGTGCGCCGCAACTTTGGCATGCCCCATCCGGAGGGATACCGCAAGGCCCTTCGCTGCATGCGCATCGCCGAGAAGTTCCGCCGCCCCGTCATAAGCCTTATCGACCTCCCCGGCGCTTATCCCGGCCTTGGTGCGGAGGAGCGCGGACAGGCCGAAGCCATCGCCCGCAACATCCTGGAGATGTCGCGCCTGCGTGTGCCCACCATCTCAGTTATCAGCGGTGAAGGCGGTTCGGGCGGCGCTTTGGCGCTGGCCGTCTCTGACCGCGTGCTGATTCTTGAAAATGCACTCTACTTCGTCATTACGCCGGAGTCCTGCGCGGCCATCATGTGGCGCGATGCGGCGCACAAGCAGTTGGCGGCAGAAGCCATGCGCATCTCGGCCCCTGAGGTTTCCCGCCTGGGTTGCGTTGACGAGATTATTTCCGAACCTCCGGGCGGCATTCATACCGACCATGAGGCAGGCACCGGAATCCTGGGCCGCGCACTCAGAAAGCACCTGTCCGAGCTGATGGCCACACCCATCGATGCGCTGGTAGCCGCGCGTCAGAGCAAGTTCCGCAACATCGCGCAGTTCTATACGGAAACCTAGTGCTCGTGGCTAAACGAGGCGAGGCGGCATCTCAGATTGAAATGATGAAACTTCAAACGAAATTGGCGGCAGCGTCTCCCACGTCCGCAGGCGCACCTTTCGTCTTCAAGGCTGCGTCCCGGAGGCGCGCGTGAGTGCGCGAAAGTCCGGCGGGTTACGTGCCTACTGGCAGTTCCTCCTTTCTGTCCTCTACTTCTTTCTGGCGCGTTCTCTGGCCCACCGCGCAGCCACCGGGCTGGCCGCCGATCAATGGGTCCCGCTGATCGAACAGGCCTTTCTCGTTTTCCTCCTGCTCATGGGTTATGCAGCCCTGGGCTTCTGGCTGAACCGGCAAATGAACCCAATTTCCGCCCAGGGACTACCGCGCCGGCAGGGCTGGCCGGGAGAAATGGGACTCGGCCTGGCAACAGGCTGGGGTCTCGCGATCGTGTGTGTCCTGCTGCTGGCTCTGGACGGCGGCATTGCCATCTCTGTCTCCACCCATGCCTCCGCCTGGGCATGGCTGGCCGCCGATGCGGCCTTCTTTGCGCTGGCCTCCCTGGCAGAAGAAATTGCTTTTCGCGGCTACGGGTTCCAGCGTTTCGCCGTTGCAGTCGGGCCCGTTGGTGCTTCGCTTGGATTTGCCGCCTACTACGCCATTGTGCAGTCCCTTGTGCCGGGTTCGACCCGAGCCAGTGTTCTGGTCTCCGTGGCCCTGGGCCTAGTGCTTTCCGCGGCCTACCTGCGCACCCACGCCATCTGGCTCAGTTGGGGGCTCAACTTCGGCTGGAAGGCCAGCCGCGCGCTCCTGTTCGGACTTGCGGTGAACGGCGTCAACAGCCATTCGCCCGTGGTCCAGGGCGATCCGATGGGCCCATTCTGGCTCACCGGCGGCGGCTTCGGCGTGGAAGGAAGCTGGGTTACCTTCATCCTCCTCATCGCCGCGCTGCCCGTGGTCTTCCGCCTCACCCGCGATCTGGACTTCCGCTACAACGCTCCGGTGATCGTGCCGGCGGGTATACCCGTGGATCTTGACGCGGCTTCTCGTGCCCAGCACGAAGCCGCCATGGGGCCAGCCGAGCCCGCGGCCCCCGCGCTGGTCCAGATCGGTCAAGGTGCGCTCTCCCCGCCGCCGGCCGCTCCGGAAAAGCCCGCGGCAGACCGGGCCTCCGACGCCCCATAGTCCTCATTCCGCACACCGCAATTCGCTTTCCCTCAATGACCCGCTCAGTCACTTGCAATTGCCACCTGAACGGAGCTATCGTTTGCTCAATGCAGTTGGTGGCATGCGAGGCTTCCATGGTACTGCCATACCTTCCCCAGGGGATGCGTACAACTCCCCAAATGAAAGCAAGTTCCAGCCTGGGGCAACGCTTCCGGCAGGCCGCAATGGCTTACCTGCCTGCCGCGATTCTGGCCGCATTTCTGGCTGCAGGCGCCTGCTCTGCACAGGTGATTACCATCGATACCAGCGGCAAGGGGCCGATCTCCGCCAATGCTCCCGTCGACCGCCGATACGCGCAGATCACTCCGACCAACGTCCCGCTCGACAATTCTATTCTCGACCCCAAGGCCCGGCTCGAACTTATCCGCGTCCTTCAGGCCGAGCAGGGCTTTGCCATGCGTCCGTTTCCGCGCGGCCACAAGGGTCTCACGCTGGTTGCAAACGGCAAGCTGGAGCCCGCCGGCGAAGCCTATCTCAACATGGTGGTTAGCGACGGCACCTCCGCCAAGCCCGGTGATCGCATCGTGATCACTGACGTCAAGTTCGACCATTCGAAGATGGTCTTCCTGCTCAACGGCGGCCCTGACGCGAAGCATCGCTTTCTCCGCCACATCTCCGTCGGCGGAGACCCGAACTACTCCAACCCCGTGGTGCAGGACGACGGTCAGGAACCCGCGGGCTCGCGCCTGACGCTGGCCTTCAACGGTCAGATCCCCGAGCTTACCGGAGCCCAGGTCAAGGCGCTCCTCGCTCCGCTCATCTCCTTCGATGTAAAGACGCCGGTTCAAGCCTTCACCGATACACTGCCGCCCCAGCTGAAGGACGCAATTCTCAACCATCGTGTGATGGTCGGAATGAGCACCGACATGGTGGTCTTCGCCAAAGGGCAGCCGCAGACCAAGTCGCGCGAGATGGACGGGCAGATGCCCTTCGAGGAGTGGATCTACGGCAAGCCGCCCGAGGAGGTGGATTTTGTTCGCATCAACGGCAACCGCGTCATTCGTGTGGAGGTTGCCAAAACGGGCGAGGCGCCGGTGATCTTTACCAAGGATGAAGTTGCGGACATGCTGCGCACCGATGGCTCGCCGATCGAGACCGCCCGGAACCACACCCGCATTGCAAAAGAGGGCGACGTGCAGCGCGACCCCGACAAGGAGGCCCCGGCTCCTCCGCCCAGCCTGCGCAACCCCGGCGAGCAGCTTCCCAGCGACGATCCGAATGCCGGAAATGCCGGCCAGAAAAATGTAGGCGTCATGCGGCCCGTGCAGGCCCCCGTCAAGAAGCCTGAAAACCAGCCAGGCGCAAACCCCGATGGCGTCCCCGACACCTCAACGCCATCGTCTTCGCCGGTGTCCGTAAAGCTGCCTTCGCCCGCGGCCGGCACCGGCCAGCCCAATTGAACTCTTGAACCCCGCCATCATGTAAACTGGAGGCAGCGAGTCCCGCTTCTTCCTGGCAATCCAATTGCGCTCGGAGGCAGCACAGGGCCGCGCCGTTGAAGCCGTCCGCCGCGGCGGATGAGTGCAGAGACACCCCCTTGAAGGAGAAACACCCGACCCATGGCAAAGATTGCAAAAACAGGTGATCGCAAAAAAGTAATGGACACGACGAAGTCGACCGACTGTCCCAAGTGCAACAAGCCGACGCGCATCGTCAAGCGCGTCAAGGACCGCGAGCGCGGCGTCCCCGGCGGAGTCTACATCTCGTGCTCAGTGTGCGAGTTCTACGAGAAACTTTAAGTATTCCTTGAAATTTGAATTGCAAAGAAAAGCCCGGTCAAAGCCGGGCTTTTCCAGGTTGATGAAAAACCCTCAGCCTTGAAAGGGCACGGATTTATCCGTGCCACAAGTCCCGCAATTTCAGGCCGGCTTTAGCCACTGAGGGATGGTTTCAAGCTTTGTCAGCAGTCTGAAAAGCCCGGTCAAAGCCGGGCTTTTTCATCTCTTTCCACAATCAATCGGGTGACCCATCGGGGTGCCCTCGGGCCGCGCGCCTTTGTTTTTGCGCCCAGGGTGGAGGTCGCACACATTCACCCTGCCAGTGCCCCGGCCATCTCCTCAAGAATCCCTTCGGCCGCCTCATGGGGATCCACTGCCTGCGTAATTGGCCGGCCCACCACCAGGTAGCTTGCGCCCTGCCGCAGCGCTTCCGCCGGGGTCGCGATACGCCTCTGGTCGCCCTTGTCGCCCCCCGCCGGGCGAACTCCGGGCGTCACCAGCACGCCCTCGGGGCCGGTGATCGCTCGCAATCGAGCCACCTCCTCGGGCGAACATACAAACCCGCGAATCCCCGCATCGAGGCACATCCGCGCCACCAGTTCCACCTGTTTGCCGGGCGAGCGCTTCAGTCCGACTGCATGCACCTGAGCCTGATCCATGCTGGTCAGCACCGTGACAGCTAATAATTGCGGAGGATCGGGTACGCCTTCGAGGGCTGCCCGCGCGGCTGAGAGCATGGCCGGGCCTCCCGAGGCGTGAACATTGATCATGCGCACCCCCAGCGCCGCTGCCGAGCGCACGGCCCCCGCCACCGTGTTGGGAATGTCGTGGAACTTCAGGTCCAGAAAAATCGAGTGCCCCCGCGCCACCAGTGGCTCCAGCACAGCAGGTCCGGCGGCCACAAACAGCTCCAACCCCACCTTGAACCAGTGGCAGCAAGGCTCCAGTTGGTTCACCAGGTTGATGGCCGATGCTGCATCGGGCACATCGAGAGCCACGATGAGCCGCTGGCGCGCCTCCTCCCTCGGATCGGACTCGACCGTTCCCGAGGGCAGGAAGGCAGCAAATGTGGGATTCAGTCTATCTGGTATAGGCATGCCCCAATCTTAACGGATTTCGAACTCCCCCAAAAACTAACTGTCATCTTGAGCGTAGGTCGCCGCGGCGACCGAAGTCGAAAGATCTGCGGTTGGTCTTCGGGATTCGTCGGGCTCAGACCATACCTTTACCGAAATCCGTTAATCTGGTTGAGGTTGCGCAAGAAGGAGATTCGATTTTGAAGATGGGGCCGGTACGGTTGCGTAATCTCGCATGGGGCGTGCTGCTTTTCGCGCTCACCGGCCTTGCCCGGGCCGCCGCCCAGAACAACCACGTCGACACCAACCCCATGAACTACGATCCCCAGGTGCGCGAGGCCTTCCAGTACTTCTACAACCTCGACTTCCCCAAGGCCGTCAGCCGCTTCGAGCGCATTCACGCCGAGCATCCCGCCGATCCGCAGGCCACCACATATCTGCTTGAAGCCGTTCTCTTTCAGGAACTCTATCGGGAGGACTTGCTCGATACCACCTTCTACGCCAACGACGGCTTCCTCACCGGCCGCCACGCCACCAGGGAAGACCCGAAGGAGCGCGACCGCATTCTCGGCCTTGCAGACGAGGCTCTTCACGAAGCCGACTCGCGCGTAAGCAAGAATCCCAACGACCTTGACGCGCTCTTTGCCCGCGGCTGGGCCCGTAGCCTCAAATGCGCCTATCTGGCCATGGTCGATCGCGAATTCGCCGCAGGCTTCCGCCTCGCCAACAAGGCCCGCGACGACGAAGACCGGGTCCTGCAGTTGGACCCCAATTACATCGACGCAAAGCTCGTGGCGGGGATCTACCAGTATGTGGTCGGCGCATTGCCCTGGCCCTTCAAGATTCTCATTGGCTTTGCGGGCGTAACTGGCTCAAAATCCACAGGATTCGCCATGCTCAGTGATGCCGGAGACCGCGGAGTCATTACCAGCATGGAAGCCCGCACCTCGATGGCTTTGTTTTTGCGCCGCGAGTCCAGGTACCAGGACGCGATCAAGGTCGTCCAGGGCCTCCAGGCCCAATACCCCCACGATTTCCTCTTCTGCCTTGAAGAAGCCAACCTCCGCCGCGATGCCGGCGAAGGAATGGTTGCCGTGGAGGCCTATCGCAAGGTGCTGGCAGACGCTGCAAGGCCCGGATACTTCCCCTCCGCGCAACTGGAATTGGCATACATGGGCCTCGGCGACGCTCTGCGCGGACAGCGCCACTACGACGAGGCGGCCGCGGCCTTTGAAAAAGCTGCCTCCGCACCGAACGTTGGGCCGGAACTCAAAATCCGATCCCTTCTGGCCGCCGGCGAGTGCCACGACGTGATCGGCGAGCGTCAACCCGCCGTCAACGACTACCAGGCCGCCATTACCACCGGCCCCAGCACTTCACGTGCCGACATCGCCAGAAAGCACCTTCGCACCCCCTACAAGGGAAACTGAGCGAACCGGAAGCCTGTCAAACCGGAACCGGAAATTGGAACCGCCGCCGTTCCAATTCCGTATGATTGAGAGTGGTTGGCCTTTCTTGAGGAGGATCGGAAGATGGCCGTCTTTTGTCATCAATGTGGAACCGGGTTGCCCCCGAGCGCGCGCTTCTGCTCCAGTTGCGGCACAAACATTCCCGTGAATTCTGTTCACCAGCCCATGCCCGGAAGGCCGCTGGTAAGGCCCCGAGTGGGCCGCCAAATAGCCGGTGTCTGCATCGGGTTGGCCCAGGCCAATGGCTGGGATGTCGCCGTCGTTCGCGTGGTCACCGTGCTTGGATTCTGCTTCTCCGGCGGATTCGTCGGCGTCGCCTACCTGGCCGGATGGATCGGAATCCCCGATGAGCCGTTCCCTCTACCCAACGCATATCCTCCAGGTACCGGAGCGTATCCTCCTGGCGTATGAAGGGTGCCTGCCAGTCAAACGGGGCGCAGTTGGCCTTCAGCGACACCGGCACGGGACTGCCGGTCGTCTTTCTGCATCCCACGCCCCTCGATCGTGATTTTTGGCGCCCTCTCACCGAGGACTTGGCAGGCGTTCGCGCCATCATTCCAGACCTCCGCGGCCATGGCGCGTCCGAACTGGGCTCATCGCTGCCCATTGGCGGCTTTGCGCGCGTCCCCGACGCCCCTGCCCTCACCATGGCGCAACTCGCCGCTGACACACTCGCAATCCTGGACCATCTAGAAGTGCCCACGGCACTCTTTGCCGGCTGCTCCATTGGCGGTTACGCGCTTCTGGAACTCTGGCGCCAGGCTCCCCAGCGCATCCGCGGCCTCGCCTTCGTCTGTTCCAAGCCCCAGCCCGACGCCGAAGCCAATCTCGCCAAACGCGTCTCCAACATCGCCCAGGCGCGCGCCGGCGGCGCTGGCGCGCTCTTCGACGGAATGGCCCAGTCCCTCATCGGCGCCACCGCTCGCGCAAGCCATCCTCAGATCGTGCGCGAGCTCCGCGCCCGCATAACGGTCACCCCCGAAGCTCTTGTAGCCGTCCAGGCCGGCCTTGCCACCCGCCCCGATTCAGTGCCGACTGTAGCCACCATCGATGTGCCGGTCCTTGCCATCGCTGGCGGCGAGGATGCCACCGTTACCCCGGCCGAGATGGAAGCCTTCCGCGCCGCGCCGGGAGGATGCGAGTTCCACCTGCTGCCCGATGCAGGACACTTCGCTGCCTTCGAGCAGCCGCGCAAAGTCGCCGCCCTGCTGGCGCACTGGCTCAAGCAGTTCGAAATCTGAGAAAGTCGTTGGGAATTTACCGCGCAACCCGATCCACATCCCGCTCATCGAGAACCGGCGCCTCGAGAACCGGCACGTCGATCACCGGTACCTTCAGCCCATTCTCGTAGCGAGACACCGTCGCCATCAGGTTCTCAACCGCTTTCACGGTCCTGATGCCGCCCCTGGCCCCCGCGGCCATGCAATTCATCGCCGCGGCTGCGCACGAGAAATCAAGCTGCCGATCCAGCGGCCACTCCCGCAGCAACCCATAGATGAATCCGGCCCTGAAGATGTCGCCCGCCCCGGTCGTATCCACCACCGGAACCCGATACGCCGCGCTGCGGTAAAACTTTCTTCCGTCCCACGCCAGCACGCCATCTTCTCCCAGGGTTGCCGCGCTCAGCCTGCAGTTGTAGCGCGATTGCATGCGGCGCAGTGCGCTTTCCAGGTTGCTGTCCTGCATCAGCTTGCACGAGAAGTCCTTGCTCACAATCAGGTAGTCGATGTTGGCAATCAACGCTTCCACGCCCGGATACGTCTCATCCAGGTCGGCGACCACGGGAATGCCCGCCTCGTGCGCCCAGCTTGCGGCCAGTGTCGCCGCCGCTGTTTCGTGCCCATCCACATGCAGCACGCGCGCATTCACAATCCATTCGCGCTTCAGCTCTTCGGGCTTCAAAGCCATGCTCTCATCGCGCCTGCATAGCACTGTCCGCTCGCCCCCGCCGTCCACCAGGATCAGCGATTGCGGGCTCACGCCCCCGGAAACCGTAATCAGCCGCGCTTCAACGCCCACCCGGTCGAAGGCCTCGCGATGAAGGCAGGCGGCGTGGTCGTCGCCCAGCTTGCCCACATAGCGGGTTTGCAGTCCCCATGTCTGGCAGGCCACCACCGTGGTCGCCACCTGTCCTCCGGGCCGCACGCTCGAGTTGCTGTACTCCATCTTCGACCCGCGCACCGGATAATCGGTCAGCGGAATGAGCGTGTCGGTGGCGTTCAGCCCCACGCCCACCAGGTCAACCTTTGCCACCTCGGTCATGCAATCATTGTAACGGGCAAGATGGAAAAATTCGCGCCCCAGCCCTGTTTCGGTGTTGCCTCGCCAGACATCCGGACCCCGTCATTGGGGCGCATGTTGCATTCTCGGCATTCCGGTTCCGGTCCCGCCGCCTCGCCCGAATCTAAATGCATCGGTCGGCATCTTTCCTCGTCGCACTGGAATGATCGATACCCGGCGTGAGAGTGACCGTGCGTTCCACTCTTTCTTTCGCTTTCATTGCCTGCTGGACGCCGAAGATCATCGCTATCTCGTCGATCTTCTCTGAGTAATCGCGGCGCAGGCTCACAAGATCGGCCCGCAGGTCATCGCGGCGTTCCATCTCCTCGCTGGCGGACCTTTCCCATTTCGCGGTGAGAATGATCGTGAAACGCAACGTGGCCAGTTCTTCGGTGTAGGCGGCAAGCAGGTCTCCCTGTTTCTCCATTGCATACCAGGAACCTGGGTCGAACGAAGCTGCGTCGAGCGCGTGAGTCGACATGACGATTCTCCCTCAGGGGCTTCGCCCCTGGAAAAGATCTCAGCACACCGGATGGGAAAACATCGGCACGTTAACGCCGGCACAGATCCGGATGAACAACATTCTTCCGGTGGGTATTGGCGGTATCGTGCATTTTTGTTGCCCCCGGGCACTGGGATTCATTTCACCTCCATAGTGATCCTCTCCAACGTTTTCATTCCTTGCTCTTCAGCATTGTTAACCCCAATTCAAAGTCAAAGTCGCCATCGGTTCCATCCGTCGCAGCACCGGGCGCACGCCCCCGCTTAAACTTTCAGCCCCTCCACAGTCAGGAAAAACGCAGAAAAATCAGGCTATTTGGCCGCAAATGCGCGATTTTTCCCCGAAAAGCCGACTCGACTTCCTTTCGGGTAGTTCCAGACAACCGTTGTCTTTCATTCCGAATCTTTCTTTGAGCCAACTCCCCAAAAGCGGGTTGCTGCAAAGGTCAAGGTCGCAACAAGTTGCAACCCGATAAGCGAACCTCTTCTGCTTTGATGCACCATCGAAGCAAAACGCGTGTGTCTGGAACACACCTGGTAAGCCAACCATTTGCTCATCCGCGAAGCCCTTCGATTCCCAGCGGTCCGATACTGTAGGCTCAAGAGAGAATTCTTCTCGTCCCGGACTTGCCCCGTGCCCCAATTGCAAACTCCATCCGCGCGCCCGTTCCATCACCCGCAGCCCGGCAGTCCCCTGCATTGCGGCCAGATCTCCCTCGAAGCCTTGGCCCGCCGCTACGGAACGCCGCTCTATGTCTACTCAGCCGACCAGATCGCCGAGCGGCTCAGGCTCTTTCAACAGGCGCTCGCAGGCCGCGATCACCTGGTCTGCTATGCCGTCAAAGCCAACTCCGCGCTCGCCATCCTCAAGCTTCTCGCCGCGCGCGGCGCAGGCTTCGACATCGTCTCCGGCGGCGAACTCCAGCGAGTCCTTGCCGCCGCGCCCGATGCCGCGGCCCGCGTGGTCTTCTCCGGAGTAGGCAAGACAACGCCCGAAATCGATCTCGCGCTCGCCGCGGGCATTCTCGAGTTCAACGTGGAAAGCGAGGCTGAACTCGCGCTGCTTGCCGCGCGCGCCCGCAAGCTCAAATGCGTAGCGCGCTTCGCGTTGCGCGTAAACCCCGACGTCTTTGCCGACACGCATCCCTACATCTCCACCGGCCTGCGTGAGCACAAGTTCGGCATCGACATCCGGCAGGCGCTTCGCATCTACAAGAGCGCGGCAGGGAATCGCTGGCTTGAAGCGCACGGAGTCAGCGTCCACATCGGCTCGCAGATTCGTTCCGCGCAACCCTTCGGCAAGGCCATCGAGCGCGTGAGCAAACTGGAGGGCCAACTCAAGCACCAAGGCATCGTGCTCAAGTCTGTCGATGCCGGCGGCGGCCTCGGCATCGACTATCACGGCGGCGACTTCGACGCCGCAGCCAAGGTCGCCGAATACGCCGCAGCCATCAAGCATGCGCTCGCCAACTTCGAAGGCCGCCTGCTCATCGAGCCGGGCCGCTTTCTCGTCGCTCAGGCCGGTGCTCTTGTCGCACGCGTTCTCACCGTCAAGCGCAATGGGAAAAAGACATTCGTCATCACTGACGCCGCGATGAACGACCTGATCCGCCCCGCGCTATACCAGGCCCATCACGAGATCGTGCCCGTGCGCCCTCGCTCGGGCCGCAGCCGCACTGTAGACGTCGTGGGCCCAGTCTGCGAGTCGGGCGACTTCTTCGCTCGTGACCGCGCTCTCAAGCCAGTCGAGCCTGGGGACTTGGTCGCTCTCCTCGATGCCGGCGCCTATGGCATGGCGCAGAGCTCGAATTACAACACCCGCCTCCGCCCCGCCGAAGTACTCGTCGAGGGCAGCAAGGCCCGCCTCATCCGCCGCCGCGAAACAATGGCCGACCTCCTCGCTCCGGAGATTCTCTGAGCTGCACATTCAGCACTCGTTCGTCGATTGCGTCACGTGCGTCCTCCGCCCTGTCCTGATATCGTGTTGCGCGGGGGAATTCACGATGCAAATTCGAATGCAGGCGATTTGCGCCCTGACGATTGCTGGGCTGACTTTAGGGATGTCCATCTCTGTCCATGCAGATTCTCTTACGGTGAAGACAGCGCAAGGCAAGGCTCTTGGAAAGGCCATCAACGACGGCAAGGTCAATGCGTTTTTGGGTCTGCCCTACGCCGCCCCTCCGGTAGCCGATCTGCGTTGGAAGGCTCCTGAGGCACCGGCGAAATGGAAGGGCGCCCGCGACGCAACGCGCTACGGCGCGCGCTGCATGCAGGCTCGCGTCTTCGCGGACATGATCTTTCAGGACAGCGGTCCGAACGAAGACTGCCTCTTTCTCAACGTCTTCACCCCCGCCACCGCGAAAGCAGGCAGCAAGCTGCCCGTCACGTTCTGGATTCATGGCGGCGGCTATGTCGGCGGTTCGGCCTCGGAGCCGCGTCACAATGGCGACTTCCTGCCGGCGAAGGGCGTCGTGCTGGTCACCATCAACTACCGGCTTGGCGTCTTCGGATTTCTGGCCACTGAGGATCTGGCAAAGGAGGCCAATGGCGCAGCAGGGAACTACGGCCTGCTGGATATGATTGCGGCGCTCCAGTGGGTCAAGGCGAATATCGCAAAGTTCGGCGGAGATCCGGACAACGTAACCATCTTCGGTGAGAGCGCCGGCTCCTCTGCCGTGAGCACCTTGATGGCAGCGCCCCCGGCGCAGGGACTGTTTCACAAAGCCATCGGCGAAAGTGGCGGCGCCTTCAGCGACGTGCTCCCAACCGGCACGCTTGAAGCGCGCGAAAAGCGGGCTGGCGAGTGGGTTTCCTCACTGGGTGTGAACACTCTTGCTGAACTTCGCGCTCTCTCGGCCGATGCTGTTCTTGCGGCCGCCCAGAAAGACGGCGCGCCGAAATTTTCTCCGCTGGTAGACGGAAGGCGGTTGACCGAGCCGGCTCAAGATACCTATGCCCAGGCGAAGCAGGCGCACGTGCCGCTCCTGGCCGGGTGGAATCGTGACGAAAACGCCGGACTAGCCAAGGAAATGACGGTTGAGAAGTGGAAGGCCTTCGCGGCGGAGCACTTCGGCGATCGGGCAGCTGAGTTTCTCACACTTTACCCCGGTGAGACCGATGAACAGGCTGTACGCTCGGCCATCGATTACGGCAGTGATGAATTCATCGCATTCGAAACCTGGAAGTGGATTGAAGCCCATCGGAAGACAGGCAACTCACCGATTTATCGCTATCACTTCGAACTGGCCGCACCACCCAGCAAGTTCCATCCCTTTGCGAACGCCTTCCACTCCGACGACATCGAGTATGTCTTCGGCACGCTCGACACCCGGCCCGGCGCTGTGTGGCGCCCTGAGGATCGCAAATTAAGTGACCAGATGATGAGCTACTGGACCAACTTTGCCAGGACCGGCGACCCCTACGGACCGGGGCTTCCCGAGTGGCCAAAGTTTGGCGAAGACAACAAGATCATCCACCTGGACAACCCGATCGCCTCGGGCCCAAGCGCAGTGGAGCCACGCTATGAGTTTCTGCTGAAAGGGATGCCGCCGGCGCAGCCTTGATGAAAGGATGCCGCAGACTTGCCTATTGGTTCACGCCGGCCGCCGCCGCAAATCCCGCTGCCTGGTCCGTAGGAATCGTGTTGATGGGAGGGGGCGCGGCGAACGTCGAGTTCTGGGCGTTAATGGCGTTGGAGTAATCGGGTCCGAGACCAAGCTTCTTGAGAGCGCGTGAGTCCGGCATCAGCTTCGTCTGCCATCCCTGATCGGCCTGGTATTTCTGCATCGCTGCCTGTGTGGTTGTGTCCCATTTGCCCGTAGCCTCGCCGCTCAAATAATGCTCGCGGATGAGAGCTTCCTGAATCTGGCTCACGCGTTCCGGCTCAATGGCTTGCTGGCCGCGCACCTTGCGGGACTTGTGCGCAGTCGTCAGTTTGCGGGATTTGTGCGTCGTTAGGCCGCTGGTGGGAGCCCGGTGAATGCGGGACGCGAAGGCCGTCGGCATAATAAGGGCCGCGGAAATGATGATTGCCACGCTTGCGCGAAGAAGAAGCACGATGATGCAACCTCGATGGAAAACACGAATATCCAAGACTGGTGTGTGCAATATAGCTCATCGTACCACATTGCGGCAAGGGGAAAATAGCTCCGCAACAAAAATCCAACCACCTAAAGTAACCAGGCGCCGGCTGCCGAATTCAGCAACCGGCGCCTCAGGACCGCTACTGCAGGGTTCCGCCAACGTAATTGATCCCCTGGTCGGGATGCTTTGGATCCAGAACCTCGAAGACCACATCGTCGCCGGTCTTCAGTTTCTTGGCCACTGCATCGAATTGTTCCCTGGTGCCGGTTGGCTGCTTATTGACGCGGGTGATCACAAGGCCCGGTTCCAGTCCCTGCAGGTCAGCGAACGACCCGGTGCGAACCGACTCAATCAGCACGCCGGAGCTGTGCAGCTTGCTCGTGGTCGCAGGCGATACCTCACGAACAACCAGGCCGAGTTTAGTCTCGCCCTCATCCCCCTGGTTGTCTGGATTAGCCTCTGCCGGGTTGCTGCCCAACTCAGCAAATACCTTGTCCCGGTCACCAATGGTTACCGTGGTATCGGCCTGTTTGCCGTCGCGCATGTAACCCAGGCGCACGGTCGAACCTGGCCTGCGGCTCGCGATCTCGTCCACCAGGTCGTTCCCGTCCTTGATGGCTCGGCCGTCGATGGAGGTAATGATGTCGCCTGCCTTGAGGGCTGCCTTATCCGCGGGTCCGCCCGGCTGAACTTCCTGCACCAGCACGCCGGTTTTGAACCCATAGACGCGATTGACCGCGCCGGAAAGGCCTTCACGGAACTGGATGCCGATGGAACCGCGCGTCACCTTGTGGCTTGAGCTGATCAGATCGTTGTAAACCTGAACCACGGTGTTGGAAGGCATGGCGAAACCAATGCCCTGGTAGCCGGCCGACTGCGTAAAGATGGCCGTATTGACACCAATCACCTCGCCGTTCATATTCAGCAGGGGACCGCCGGAGTTGCCCGGATTGATCGCCGCATCGGTCTGGATGAAATGCTGAAATTGGCCTGCTGCGCCCTGATCAATGGTCCGGTTCTTGGCTGAGATGATGCCGGCAGTGACGGTCTGCGACAACGCAAAGGGGCTGCCGATGGCCTCCACCCAATCTCCTACCGTGGCCGTATCCGAGTTGCCCAACTTCACAGTGGGGAGCGGCGCGCTGGTATCGATCTTGATGACTGCCAGATCGGTAGCCTTGTCGGTGCCAATAACGCGGGCCGGCCGGCCCAGATCCTGGGTGTCGGGATCGGTGGAAAGCTTGACGTAGATCTTATCGGCCTTCTCGACAACGTGGTAGTTGGTGATGATGTAGCCTTTGGAATCGACGATGAAACCCGAGCCGAGCGATTCCTGGACACCCCCGCCCCCGTCGCCGCCATCCGGCGAAGGAGTCTGGCCGCCGAAGAACTTGTTGAAGAAGTCCTGAAAGTTGTCGGGTCCCTGTCCCTGTCCCGGCTGCTGCTGATCTTGATCGCCATTGTCTTCGCTGCCGTTGTCGCCGGGATTCTTCTGATTCGGCTGAACCCGGAAGTGGAAGTTATGCGGGTTCTTGTTGGTGGATTGCTTGGGCAGCGTCTCGGTGTTGATGTTCACCACTGCGGGCGCCACCTGATGGGCGATCTTCACAAAATCATTGGGGGGTACTGTGGAATTGACCACCTTGAGGGGAGTGGCATCTGCGCTTTCGTTCTGCTGCTCCTGCCCTCGGACCCCATGAGCCCAGAAGGAACCACCCACAATGGCGGCGGAGAGGGAGGCAAGCAACACAAATGCTGAGGCGAGACGGCGGGCACGCAGCCGTTCGAAGAGCGATTTCATGGATTTCAATGACCTCGTAAGGTGACCAACCTTGCGGCTGGAAATTGATTGCACCAGCAACTAGTATAGCCAGTTGTGGGCAACTCCGTCTGTTTTGAATTGGACTGCCGCGATCGTTCACGCCGAAGAGCCGCGAGGCCCTCCGGTGCTCCTTCGGCTTAGACGCCCTTCGACTGAAAACAGATGCGGCAGGCCATCCCCGGTCCTGGAGGCCCTCCGGACTGAACCCTGAAGTTTCGAAAGCCCTACAGCCCGGAGAACCGGCAGTCGAACTCGGGCCGCAGAATCCGCCGGTTTTCGAGCTTTTCGCTTACCTTATCTTCATCCCGGCAACATAAACCTGCTGGCCGGCCACAAACGTTTCCCGCACCTTGGCCGTCAGAAGCTCCGTCGCGGGGATCGTGTACAGGTTGCGATCCACAAGAACGAAGTCCGCATCGAAGCCGGGCGCGAGCTTCCCTTTGTGCTTCTCGGCAAACTCGGCATAGGCCGAGCCTTGCGTATACGCGAAGAGCGCCCGGCCTCGGCTGATCCTGTTTTCGGGGTAATAGCTCTTTGTGCCTGCCTCATTCATGCGAGTTACCGCGGCATAGAGCCCGCGAAACGGCGTGATTGGCTCAACCGGGTAGTCGGTGCCAAATGCCAGCGGCACGCCGGCGTCAAGAAAGGCCCGCCACGCGTAGGAATACGCCGCGCGCGTCTGCCCCAGGCGGGCTTCTGCCCAGTTCATATCCGTCAGCAGGTGATTGGGTTGCATGGACGCAACCACACCCAATTGCGCAAAACGGGGTATATCGGCCGGGGCGACCACCTGCGCGTGTTCGATCCGGTTTCGGGCGGCCTTTGAAATGCCGGGTTGCGAATACGCGCGGAGGGCCATGGAAACAGCCTCGTCGCCGATGGCATGGAACCCCAACTGAAAACCCGCCTGCGCGCGTGCCGCCGCCATCTGATTCAATTGCGTCTGAGTAAACTGAGGCAATCCCGTATTCCCAGGGTCGTCCGCATAGGGAGCCTTCAGCGCAGCCGTCCGCGAGCCCAGCGAACCATCCATAAAGCCCTTCAGCATTCCTGTATGCAGCATGGGATCGTTTGGATCGTGATAGGCGCGCATCCGCTTCAATTCATCGAGCGAAGCCACAAACGGGAGCCACTCACTAATCCGCAGGTTGAGCTTGCCCGCCTTCTCCAGCTCTTCGAAGACCAGGAAATCTTCCCAGTCGCTGAAGTCCTGCACGCTGGTGACCCCGTGTGTAAGGGCGTCGGCGATGGCCAACTCGTCGCCGCGCATGCGCTCGTCGTGGCCGGGCGGCGGGATGACTTTCGAAACCAGGTCCTGCGCCGACTCACGCAGAATCCCGGTAGGCTCGCCCTTTGCATCCTGGTCAATCGCCCCACCCTGCGGCGGAACCGTCTTGCCGCTAATGCCCGCGGCCTTCAGCGCCGCGGTATTCGCAATTGCAATGTGGCCGTCGATGCGCGGAAAAAAGGCCGGATGATCTCCTGTGACTTTGTCCAGTTCCTGGCGCGTGGGCAGAGCTTTTTGCTGCCACAGGGTGTGGTCCCAGCCGCCGCCAGTCAGCCAATGGCCGGCGGGTACGCTTTTGGCAAAAGCTGCCACTTCGTCCAACATTGCGTTCAGCGACGGCACGCCCGTCAAATCCACATTGAGCTTTGTACGTGCGGCAACTCCCAGATGCACGTGGGCGTCGTTGAAGCCGGGAAAGACGAAGGCACCCGTCACAGCGGTGTTCAGATCGCGAAGTTGCGTATTCGGTCCGGCCTGCCGCTTGATCTCGTCATCGCCGCCCACGGAGAGTACCTTGCCCCCGCCGATGGCCATCGCCTCAACCGTTTGCGGCTTGTCCCCTTTGAACCCTTCGCCGGTATAGATGACGCCGTTGAAAAAGATGATGTCAGGTGGGGTATTCAATCGCAGGGCGGGCCTGGGCATCTTTGCCGGTCGGGGACTCGCCGCGGGGGCTTGCGCCACGCAAATGGAGGCGCTGGCCAGAGTCACGATAATGGTGACAGCGAAGAAGCGCATGCGCGGAGTTTAGCAAACGGAAGCGCCGGCGCGGGCTACTGCTCGGCCGCCCACTCCAGCATCGCCAGGGTCAGCAGCAGAACCCGTCTCAACCCAGTTTCGCGATCCTTTGCGGAGTACCATTCGGCCTGCGTATGTGCGCCACCGCCCTCGCCGCCAGCGCCCAGGGACAAGGCCGGAACACCCAGCGAAAGCGGAATATTGGCATCCGTTGAGCCCAGGCGGAGATCGGTGCGCAGCCCCAGATGGCGGTCGACGGCCCGCAAGGCCTCCAGCAGTGCGGAGTCGCTCGGCAAATGGGCAGCGGGCCGGTCTCCAATCTTGACGATCTCGTAGGTGAGAGCTTTAGGGCCGCTCGCGGTGGTTCTTGCCTTGGCGTTCCAGTGTTTGACGGCGTCTTCGACGGCTCGATGCAATGCCACTTCAAGCCGCACAAGTTGTTCAGAATCTGTAGAGCGGAGATCGACGGTGGCCTGGGCGGATTCGGGGATCGAATTCACGCTGGTGCCGCCGCGAATGGTGCCCAGGTTCAGCGTGGTACGCGGCTCGTTGGGCAATTGGACCTCCGCCAGAGCTGCCAGCGCCGAAGCCAGCGCCGCGATGGGGTTCGGCAGACCGGCGTCGGTAAAGCTATGGCCGCCGGGCCCTCTGATCGTCACCTGGAATCGCCGGCTGCCCAGGGCCTGGGTCACGGCAGAGTCCGCGCCTGCTCCATCCAGCACGATGTGAGCGGCGATCCGGCCGGCAAGCAGCCTCTGGTCATAGAAGTGGCGCACTCCGCGAAGATCTCCTTCACCTTCTTCGCCCACATTGCCCAGAAAGATAAGCGGTGCCGGCAATTCGACCTTTGCCTGGCAAAGCGCGTGCGCAAGGGCCAGCATTCCTGCCACGCCGGCGCCATTATCGCAGGCGCCAGGGGCCGCCAGGCGGTCACCAGTCAGAACGGGATTGAGCGGCGTTTCCGCGGGAAAAACTGTGTCCAGGTGGGCCGACAGAACAACGACCGGACCGGTGCTCTCCGACGGCAACTTGGCGGCGGCCAGCATTCCAACCACATTTCCAACCGCGTCGGTTTCCACATTGACCAGCCCTGCCTCGTCAAAGCGAGCGGCAAGCCACTCAGCTCTTGCCCGTTCTCCAAATGGAGGCGCCGGAATGACGACCAGACGCTCTTGCCATGCCATGATTTTTTGCGGATTGCCATGCAGCCAGGCAAAGGCCGCGTGGACCGGCCTCTGAGCAGCCAGAGTTGTTACGCGCGAGAAGGGCGAGCTGCGGGAAAAGAGCGCCATGCGATTCGTTCAAGGGTAGCAGGGAGCGGGCATGGGGGAGGTCGGTCTCTTAAAGCTGATTGAGTTTAGGGTGTTTTGGCGGGGCATCCTCGGAGACGACCGCTTTCCGTCTGGAGAACGCAGAATAGACTTCAGTGCGCGAAAGGGGCTCGCCAACGTGAACCTCTTCTCCGCCGCTCATGATCTGCAGCATCGCCATTCGTTCCTGGCCCTCTTCATAGGAACGAATATCTACCAGGACTGCCCTTGCCTCGCCGTTCTGGGTGATGATGATCGGCTCTCGTTCCCTTGAGATTCTGTCGAGGAGCTCCGCTGCGTGAGCTTTTACGTAACTGATGGGTTTGATCTGGGTAGAATAACGCATGAAAACCTCAGTAACCATGATCGTTATCAGTTTATATACAGTCCCAATTCAAGTTGCAATAAAAACTCCTTATGGCCTGAGATTTATTTTTATTCGAAATATTCCACCGAATGAAGAAATAACCCGCGGGCCGGAGCTGTAGGTCCGGCTGCCGAGCGGGAGTGTGCGGCAAGAATCTCCGGAATTTCCTCAACTTTCAGCCGTCCCCGGCCTACGTCGATCAAGGTGCCTACCAGGTTCCTGACCATGTGATGAAGGAAGCCATTCCCGCGCACACGGTAAACCAGCAACTCCCCGGCTTCGGTTTTCCGCCGTTCCCATGCCGATGAAAAGATGGTCCTGACCGGAGCCGGGGACGCCAGAACGGCGCTTCTTTGGTCAGGCGCCGCACCTTCCCCGCGGTCTCGGCTGGCGAGGTCCGGGTCGGTGGCGGCGAAGCTCAGAAAGTTGTGTTCGCCCTCAAAGAGCTTCGCTGCCTTTTGAAGCGCGTCAACGTCCATCGGCCAGGAGCACGCAAGCACATAGCGAGCCAGATTCGGAGGACAGATAGGCTCGCGGAAGATCCGATACTCGTACGTTTTGGCCACCGCCGAGTGCCTGGCATGGAAATCGCCTGGAACTCTTCTTGCATCCAGAATGCGGATGGATGGCGGCAGGGTCCGGTTGAGGGCTCGAGCCCGGTTTTCCGGCGGAATGGGAGCCTTCAGGGAAAAGCTGGCAACCTGTCCGAGTGCGTGGACTCCCGCGTCGGTGCGTCCGGAACCCTGGGGCAGAGGGGCTTCGCCCGTAACGCGGCCCAGCGCGGCCTGCAGTTCGCCCTGGACCGTCAGTTCACCGGGTTGCACCTGCCAGCCGCTGAAATCGGTGCCGTCATAGCACAGGGTGAGCTTCCAGGTTTGAAGATCCGGCACGTCTTCACCAAAATCCGTCATTGTGTATCGCTTGCATTACAGGGTACCCGACAGGGGCGGCCACCTGCAGCAGGGTAGCGCCGTTGGGATATACTCAGCTTTCTGCACTTTATGTCCATTTGGCTATTGCAGAGACCGCGTATAGGAGTGCAGGGAACGAAGGTGGCGTTTTTCGCGTAGTAATGGATGAGCCAAACGGCCGTCCGGAAGCGGAAGTCGCCCCGGATCATCACAAATTTGCGTCCGAAGAGCGTCTCCGGACGTCTTGAAGAATGGCAACCCACATGCCTCAGCTATTCGTGGAGAGGAATCATGCATTTGTACCGTACACGTGTGTTCGATCGGTTGGAAATAACCGCGCGGGACAATTCTGAAAAGCAGGGAAGCAGGCAGGCAAGCGGAAAGCTGCGCGCTTTAGCGGCGCTGATGCTCACCTTGGCTTCGTGCATGCCGTCGGGCCTGGCCGCACAAACTCCGGCCGGGACCAAGGGGCCGGACAAGGCCGCTTCGGATCTGCCTGCGGCGCCGGCGCCGGTTCCGACGGAGCCGTTTTCGCTTCGTGATTCCGAGCGTGACTTTTCCAGGCCCTATGCGGGCTTTCTTGCCAATCCCATCAACAAGTACCGGCCCACAACGATCGCCAAGGCAAGTTTCGCGAACTCGGTGCGGCTCAATGACATGGTAAAAGACGGCAAGATCTATCTGAGCCTCTCTGACGCCATTGCGTTGGCCCTTGAGAACAACTACGACATTGCCATTGCCCGCTATGACCTCAGCATCGCGGACACCGATATTCTGCGCACCAAAACTGGAGCCGCGCCGCTGGGCGCGCCATCCGGGCTCATCTCGAACACGCTCGGCGGTTCGGCATCGACTTTGTCCTCCGGCGGAGGACCGGGTGGATCGGCTGCCGGCGCCGGTGGCGCCGGTTCCGGTGTAGGCGGGGTGACGTTTTCAACAGGTGGCGCAGGTCCGGCGCCGGAAAACCTGGACCCGAACCTGGCGGGCACGGTTTCATTCGATCGTGATCGCGCGCCTTCGACGAGCTTTTTCTCGGGCGGCACCAGTTCGACCAACAAGTACAACTTTTCCGTGGCCCAGGGCTTCGTCACAGGCACAAATCTTCAGGTTTCCTTCAACAACACATATGCGACTAGTTCCAACTCCACTGCTCAGTTCAGCCCCCAATTGAGCTCCAACTATCAGGCCCAGGTCACCCAGCACTTGCTGCAGGGCGCGGGCATCTGGGTCAACAAGCGCTTCTTATACCAGGCGCTGAACGACCGGCGCATTGTCGATTCGGCGTTCCGTTTGCAGGTTCTCTACACCGTCAATCAAGTCGAGACCATTTACTGGGGCCTGGTGCAGGAGTATGAGGATGTGCAAGCCAAGGAGCACGCGCTCGACCAGAGCAGCCAGCTTTTGGGAGACAACCAAAAGCAGTTGGAGATCGGTACCATGGCGCCGCTCGACGTGGTGAACGCACAGTCGACGGTAGCCACAGACAGGCAGGCGCTCATCAATGCGCAAAGCTCTCTGAACTATCAGCAACAGATCATCAAGCAGGCCATCGCCCGCAACCTCAACGATCCTGCGCTTTCAGCAGCCCCGGTCATTCCGACTGATCGTGTCAGCCTTGAGGAGATTCCCGAGGAGAGCCAGCCCGTTGAGGCGCTGGTGCAGGAAGCTTTTCAGCGCCGGCCAGAGTTGGAGCAGGCTGTGCTCACGCTCCGCAACGATGAAATCACCCTGAAGGGCGCACGGAATGCATTGCTGCCGACCTTCGATATCTACGGCTATCTGGCAGGACAGGGCATCGCCGGCACCATCAACAAGAATCTGAACTGCGGCTTTTACCCGGGTGGCATCTGCCCAACCGGCAGCACCGGCTACGGGACAGCCTTCGATCACGCCTTCAATAACTCGGCTCCGGACAAGGGCATCGGCTTCACATTGAATATTCCGCTGCGCAACCGATATGCCGAGTCGGTGCAGGAGCGGTCGTTGATGGAATACCGCCAGGCCGAGTTGCAGCTCGAACAACGGTATACCCAGATCCGAATGCAGGTGGTAAATTCCAAATTCGCACTCACCAACGACCGTGCCCAGGTGCAAGCTGCCCTTGCCGCAAGGGACTTCAACCAGCAGAGCCTCGACTCAGAAGTGAAGAAGCTGCGGCTCGGCGCTTCCACCACTGCCAACGTGCTCTTGCAGGAGCGCAACCTGGCCGTCGCGGAGGACAACCTGATTACGGCGCACGCCCTCTACGCCAAGGACCGTGCCGGCCTCTATCAGGTCTTGGCGAGCACTTTGCAGCACTACGGTATAAACCTGCCAGAAGCGGCGTCAGGCGATATCAAGACCGCGCCCGTGGTGCCTGGAGTGGCGCCTGCACCGCCGGGCAAGGAGCCCACGATGACCCCGCCGGCAGGCAAATAGATTTCCGCTCGAAGTCGAAAAAATGCCCGGCGCAACGCCGGGCATTTTCTTGGTGAGCAGCGACTCTGTGGCCCCAGAAAAGGCCTTATCGCTCCGCGACCAGGTCAAGCAATTCGAAAAACTCCGGGAAACTGATGGCGGCCGATTCAGCGCCCTTGATCAGCGTATCGCCTTCCGCTCGAAGCGCCGCAACGCTGAACGCCATGGCAATGCGATGGTCGCCGCCGGAGTCGATCGTCGCGCCGTGCAGCGTTTGCCCGCCTGGAACATCGAGTCCATCCTCGAACTCTGCAACCTCGGCCCCCATCGCGCGCAGGTTTCCAGCCACCAGCGCAATCCGGTCGGACTCCTTGACGCGCAGTTCCTTTGCGTCGCGGATGCGGATGCCGCCGTTCGTGTACGGCGCAATGGCCGCCAGCACCGGCAACTCGTCGATAAGCTGCGCGGCCAGCGCGCCGCTGACTTCTGTTGTTCCAAGGCCATCTTCCGGAGCTGAGACTTGGACCGTACCCACCAGCTCGGCATGCTTCTCTTCAAGATGGAGGACGGAGATTTTCGCGCCCAGTGCCGTTAAGACATCGAGCAGCGCTGCGCGCGTCGGGTTAAGCCCGAGCGAATCGAGCACCAGGCTGGAGCCGGGAAAAAGCGCCGCGGCGCATAGAAAGAATGCGGCAGAGGAAAGATCGCCGGGCACCGCTGCCTCGATGGCGTGAAGTGCCTGCGGTCCACTGATCGAAACGGAGTCGATGTTGCGCGAAAGCGTTGCTCCAAAGGCGCGCAAGGCCAGCTCGCTGTGGTCGCGCGTGCGGACGGCCTCTCGCACGGTCGTCGTCCCGGCAGTCTGTAGACCTGCCAGCAGAACGCAAGTCTTCACCTGCGCGCTCGGTACTGGCGTGGTGTAGTCGATCGGCTTAAGCAGCCCGCCGTCAATCGTCAACGGCGCATGGCCATCGGTGAGCGTAAGCCTTGCACCCATCGCTTCCAACGGCTTTCGAATGCGCTCCATGGGACGGCGGGAGAGCGATGCATCGCCGGTGAGCGTGAACCTGCCCCGCTGCGGAGACAGCAGGCCGGAGATCATGCGCATGGTCGAACCGGAGTTGCCGCAATCCAGAGGTTGTTCGGACGGGCTCACGCGGCCGGCCACGCCCGTCACCTCTACCGCCTCGCCGCCGATTCTGTTTACCTTTGCTCCCAGCGCCTCCATGCAGGCGAGGGTCGAGGCGCAATCGGCGCCGGTCGAGAAGTTGGTGAAGCGCGACGTTCCTTCGGCAAAGGCGCCCAGCATGGCATAGCGATGGCTGATGGATTTGTCGCCGGGCAAGCGAAGGCTGCCGCAAACGTTGCGTGCGGGGCGGATCAGGCGTTCTTCAATTGCGGTGTGCAAGCGGGCTCCGGGAATAATGTCATTTCAAGTTTAACTAACTTGCCTTGGTGCCCCATGTATGACAGTGTCGGCCTCTGTCAAGCGCGTTTTTTCAATTTTCGCGCAAAGTCTTCCTTTGGTGGCCGGGACGGGGTCAAGGGCGCCGTACTTTGGCGTTCATCTTGACCCT